>Ga0302325_10008506_pt1 | contig 22549 bp, 20 predicted proteins | sample Palsa_T0_2_FD_201948 | JGI IMG/M metagenome (GOLD analysis project Ga0302325, IMG submission 201948) | Peat permafrost microbial communities from Stordalen Mire near Abisko, Sweden - Palsa_T0_2 | ecosystem: Environmental > Terrestrial > Soil > Palsa > Peat permafrost | place: Sweden: Abisko...
TGCGCTCGCTACAGGCGGCGGAGGTGTCGCTCTATCCGCAGCGCGAGCTGGGCGAGCTGCTGGTGGCGAATTTTCTGGGTCTCGCGCCCGAGCAGGTGTTGCTCACCAATGGAATGGATGAAGCGCTGTCGCTGCTTTTTACAAGTTATCTCGGCCAAGGCGACGAACTGCTGTTTGCCGAACCGACGTTTGTAATGTATCGGGTGCTGGGCGGTGCGCTGGGCGCGAACGTGGTGGGGGTGCAGTCGGGAGAAGACCTGGCGCTTCCCGTTGCCGATTTGCGGGCGCGCATTTCGCCACGCACCCGGGTGATCGCGATCGCGAATCCTAACAATCCCACGGGGCTCGCGGCTCCGCGCGCCGAGCTGTTAAAGATCGCAGAAGCGGCGCCGGATGCGGCGGTGCTGATCGATGAAGCCTACTTCGAGTTTTGCGGCGAGACGCTGGCACCGGATCTGACGCGCTATCCGAACCTGTTTGTCGCGCGGACGTTTTCGAAAGCCTATGGACTCGCCGGTCTGCGCTTAGGCGTCCTGACAGGTGCGGCGGAACAGATCGGCTACCTGCGGAGTTTCAGTTTGCCATTCAACGTGAATTCTGTGGTGCTTGCTTGCCTCGAAGAGGCGCTGACCGACCAGGAGTTCGTTCGCCGACACGTCGCCGAAGTGAAACACGGTCGCGAGCGGCTGTCAGGACTGTTCGACGAACTCGGCCTCCGCTACTGGCCAAGCCAGACGAACTTCGTTCTGGTGCGGGTGGGCGCGCAGGTGAAAACATTCGTGGAGTCGATCGAGCGGCGCGGCATTATTGTCCGCGATTCATCGTCAAACCCGGCCTGTGGGGGATGTGTTCGCATCACCATCGGAACGCCCACGCAGATGGACAGAGTGTTGCCGGCAATTCGCGAGGCGATCACGGATGCGCGGCGCTGATGGCGGAGTCGGGCGTCCCCGCCCGGTCGCCACGGCACCTGTCTCGGGTCGCTCATGGGACGGGCAAGACGCGCATCGGAACGCGCGGAAACTTAGCTCCCAGGCTCGCCGAGTGCAACTGCTGCCCGGAATCAGGCAACATAGCCGAATGAACACGATCCTGCTCCTCACCCTCTCCAACATTTTCATGACCTTCGCGTGGTATGGCCATCTGAAGTATCGCCACGCACCTCTGTTCAAGGTCATCGTCATAAGCTGGCTCATCGCCTTCGCGGAGTACTGCTTCCAGGTGCCCGCCAACCGCATCGGCTCCTACGAGTTCACCACGGCTCAGTTAAAGACCATCCAGGAAGTCATCACTCTCACTGTGTTTTCCATCTTTTCGGTCCTGTATCTTCGCGAACCGCTGAAGTGGAACTACCTCGTGGGCTTTGGGATGATTCTCGGAGCGGTTGCCGTGATTTTCAAGAAATGGTGAGGCGAGCCGACAGAAAAAGATTTATCCTTCCCTTTTCGGCCATCCAACCATGCGCCTGATCTTCCGCAAGCCTCTCCCCAACGTCGAGCACCCTGAGATGCCAGCCGATGTCGTCATCGTCGGCGGCGGTCCCGCGGGCATGGCATGCGCGTTGCGCCTTTCGCAGTTGATCGACGATCACAACGCGCGCCATCCCCAGGCATTACTCAGCAAAGAGAGTATCTACGTGCTCGAAAAAGCGCGCGAAGCTGGACAGCACTGTCTTTCGGGCGCTCTTCTCGATCCGCGTTCCATGAGGGAACTGCTACCGGGATTCGAGGCCGAAGCGCCGCTCGATGCGGTGGTCCACAAGGATGCGGTTTACTTTCTGACTCGCACCGGGCATTACCAGCTTCCGATCACGCCTCCGCCGCTCGAGGATCACGGCAACTACGTGATCTCGATCAATCGTTTCGTGAAATGGCTGGCGAGCAAAGTGGAGGCGGCGGGGATTACGATTTTCACGGGCTTCGCCGGATCGGAACTGCTCTTTGACCGGGACCCGGACGGCGATCGAGTCATCGGCGTGCGCACCGACGACAAGGGTGTGGACAAACAGAATCAGCCGAAATCGAATTTCGAGCCGGGCTACGACGTGAAGGCAAAGGTCGTGGTGCTCGCCGAAGGCACTCGCGGATCGCTCACCAAGCAACTCATCCAGAAGTTTGACTTGATGAAAGACCGCAACCCGCAAACCTATGGCGTGGGCGTAAAAGAGCTGTGGGAAGTCCCGTCTGGCCGCATCCAGTCGGGCGAAGTCATCTATACCATGGGCTATCCGCTGACGACCAAAGAATACGGCGGCGCCTGGATTTACGGTTCGAAAGACAACACCGTGTCGCTCGGCTTCGTGACCGGGCTCGATTATCGTGATCCGCGTCTGGATCCACAGCATGTGCTGCAAGCCTTTAAGCAGCATCCTCTGATTGCGAAGTTGCTCGCCGGAGGCAAGATGATCCGCTATGGCGCCAAGTCACTTCCCTATGGCGGATGGTGGTCGCTGCCGCCTCTGGGCGGAAACGGATGGATGATCGTCGGTGATTCGGCGGGCTTCCTGAATTCGGCTCGCCTGAAAGGAATTCACCTCGCGATCAAGAGCGGCACGCTGGCGGCCGAAACTGCATTCGAAGCGCTGCTCAAATCCGACTCATCGGCGGCAACTCTTGGCCAGTTTCAACGGCGCGTCGAAACCAGTTGGATCTACGACGAACTCTGGCCTGTGCGCAACTTCCATCAGGGGTTCGAGAACGGTATGGTCCCCGGCATGTTCCACACCGTGCTCCAGGACATCTTCCCCGGTGGTCTTCGCGACCGCCTGCCCTCGCATCCCGGGTACGAGAACTTGGAGCCGATCGCCAAACTGCCCGCCGACGGAGGCCCGGAAGCGCACATGCTTGGTCCGGCAAAGGGCGACGGCAAGCTCACCTTCGACAAACTTACCGATCTCTATCACTCCGGCACCAAGCATGAAGAGGACCAGCCCGCGCACTTGGTGATTCAAGACACCAACATCTGCAACGACCGTTGCGTGAAGGAGTTCGGCAGCCCTTGCCAGAATTTCTGTCCCGCGAATGTCTATGAGATGATCGACGACTCCTCCGCGCCGAACGGCAAGCGCATCAGCCTGAATCCGGCCAACTGCGTCCACTGCAAGACCTGCGACATTCAGGACCCCTACCAAATCATCACCTGGGTTCCGCCCGAGGGAGGCGGCGGCCCGAGTTACGACGGAATGTAACCCGAAAAGCCGGCAGCCAAACGTTTACCAGCTAAAGACCAGCTAAAGACTGGTTCCACTCCTCAGCCGGGTATATACTTCTCGGTACTTCTGTAGGAGCCGGCGATGACCGGACCCGGAGCACATTCTCATTCTCATACCGCTCCGAGAATAGAACGCCGGCGCAGGGTGATATTCCATCATTTCGCCCTGGAGGCTGGCGGGGGCGGGAATCGCTCAAGCGGCGCCTTCCCCGAGAGAGGTCGTGCTTGTGGACATTGTACTTATACGCTTTTTGTTTGTCCTTATCGTCGGTGTTATCTGCTTATTCATCCGTCCGTTTAACCTGCCCTCCCATCTGGATGCGGGCGCCGGCTTCTTGATCGGCGTGGCGATCATCGTGTTCGAATGGCGGTTACGTGTGATGAGCCTGAAGCGCCTGATTGGCGCCGCCATTGGCAGCGTGCTCGGCATCTTTGGCGCCTATCTTTTCGCCCTCGTCATTCGCAATAGCATTCCTCCCAGCCCGTTTCAAAGTTTCCTGCAGATCATGGTCATGTTGATCATGGCCTATGTGGGATTGGCGGTCGGCGCTAACAAGGGGGACTTGCTCAATTTGGCGGCCCTGGGCGGCATTTTCGGCGGTGAAAGGTCGGGCAAGAAGAGTTACAAGATCCTCGATACCAGTGTCATTATCGACGGGCGCATCGCCGACATCGCCGAGACCGGATTCCTCGATGGCCTGATCGTAATCCCGCAGTTCGTGCTCCGCGAATTGCAGCTGGTGGCGGATTCCGCCGACTCGCTCAAGCGCAATCGCGGCCGCCGCGGCCTCGACATCCTGCAGCGTCTCCAGAAAACGGCCTCGGTGCAGATCCAGATCGTCGAAGACGACTTCCCCAGCGTCCGCGAAGTCGACATGAAGCTCATCGAACTGGCCAAGGTGTATGAAAGCAAGATCATCACCAACGACTTCAACCTGAACAAAGTCGCTCAGTTGCAGGGCGTGGCTGTGCTCAACATCAATGAACTGGCCAACTCGCTCAAGCCGATCGTTCTGCCCGGCGAAATCATGCGGGTATTCATCTTGAAGGAAGGAAAAGAATACAACCAGGGCGTCGCCTATCTCGATGACGGCACCATGGTGGTCATCGACAACGCCCGCAAGATGATCGGCAAGACCATCGACATTTCGGTGACTTCGGTGCTGCAGACCACCGCCGGTAAGATGATTTTTGGCAAGTGGGATGAGCGCGCCGCCAGTCGCCACGACTCCAAGGCATCGCCTCTACCCGTCGCGGTGCCCACGGCGGCCGGAACCAATGGACCGCTGTCGGACCCGGGGAAGAAAATAACCTCGGCAGGAGTCGAACGAGCCGCCGATTAGGTTTGCAGGGCATGGTTCCCCCTTTCGAAACGGCGCTCGCCCGGCTCGATGCGGCACACCGCGTCTGTACCGGAATCCCCATTTAGGGTTGCGACCCGGGGACTGTCAGGCGTTCGACCAATCCTGACGCCTGTACTATACTGATCGCCCCTATGAAGGTGTTTGTCATTGTCCCGGCGGCCGGACTAGGCACGCGCATGGCCCCGCCCTCGGCCGCGAGGGCCAAGAAAAAAGCACCGACCAAACAATTCAAAGAGCTGGGCGGCGTGCCCATTCTTATCCATACTCTGCGGAAGTTCGTGGCGACCCCTGCCGTTTACGAAATTATCATTGCTCTTCGCAAGGACGAAATCGCCGGCTTTCGCTCGCAGATCGAAAAACAGTACCCGGAAATCTTGGGCAAGCGTCTGCAAATGGTCGAAGGCGGCGAGCATCGCCAGGACTCAGTCGCCAGCGCTCTGGCCGGCACCGCGGCCGACCCGGACGATATCGTGCTGGTGCATGATGCCGTTCGCCCGTTTGTCACGCCCGAAATCATTCGCCATGTGATCGAGGCGGCGCACCAGCATGGAGCCGCGATCGCCGGCTGGCCCGCCGTGGACACAGTGAAACAGGTGGAACGAACCGCCGCTGGCGCGTTGATCAAAGCCACCATCCCGCGCGCCAGCATCGTAATGGCGCAGACTCCGCAGGGGTTTCGCTACTCCATCCTGAAGAAGGCTTTCGATGACGCCGTCGCCGACGGCTTTCTCGGCACCGACGAGGCTTCGCTGATCGAACGGGCGGGCTTTCCGGTCGTGGTCGTCATGGGTTCGGCGCGCAATATGAAGATCACGACGCCAGCCGATATGGAGCTGGCCGAGTTCTATCTGAAGAGTGGAACCTGATACCGAGCCCTTTTGCTTCGCAGCAAGAGATCGTTTTTGGTTTCCTATCAGAACATGCTTTTCGTTTCCTATCAGGGCATCGCTTGAGCGGCGGCGTAAGATCGAAAATCAGACGCCCCTTCAGGGGCTGACCGGAAATCGAATCTTGAAACCCGAAATGCGCATCGGCTACGGTTGGGACTCGCACGAATTCAAGCCCGGCATCCCGCTCAAAATCGGCGGCGTCACTTTGCCCCACGACAAAGGCCTCGGTGGCCATTCCGACGGCGACGTCCTGTTGCACGCAATTACCGACGCGCTGCTCGGCGCCATTGCCGGTCCCGACATTGGATCGCTATTTCCACCTTCGGATTTGCAGTGGAAAAATGCCGACTCTGCTTTGTTTTTGCGCGAGGCGTTGCTGCGCGTCGACAGCGCCGGCTATGAATTGGTGAATCTGGATTCCACCCTGATACTCGCCGCCCCAAGAATCGGCCCTCATGCGGACACCATTCGGAAACACCTGGCTCGGTTGTGCGGAATTCCCGAGAACTGTGTAGGGATCAAAGCAAAGACACCAGAAGGCATGGGCACGGAAAACGCCGCGATTGCGAATGTCGCAGTCTTGCTGAAACGCACCGAAGCCTGAGTCGTGAGAGTTAGGAGAGTGATGGGCGGGTTCGCCCGTCCTCGTAAAACCTGAGCAGCATCGCGGGGACGAGGACGAAGCACCAGATTCGTGACCCCGGCGGGGCACCGCCCGGCGCCCGCACAACCCGCGGCGCTCCGCTAACTGCTGGCAGACTCAAACTCTCTTGCCAACTCCGCCTGCTTGACCCGCGCCGCCTCGACAAAAGCTTGGAAGATCGCCTGCGCCGACTGGGCCAACTCCGGCCCATCGTTCACACCCCGCTCCGGATGCCACTGCACCGCCAGCACAAAATGTCCGGGAGCGGTCCCTTCGAGAGCCTCGATGATGCCATCTTCGGCGGAACGCGCCACCACTCGCAATCCATCTCCCACTGCGTCCGCGGACTGGTGATGCGAAGAATTCACGGGCACCGTCGGGCTCGCGCCTACAATCTCGGCCAGTTTCGATTCGGGCTCGATTCTTACTGTATGGGCTTTCGGTACTGCCCGTCCCGCGCTGTGGTTGATTGCCGACTCGATGTGCTGCACCAGCGATCCCGACCGGTACACATTCAACGACTGCAGTCCGTAACAGATTCCGAGAACGGGCTTGCGCTTGTGATAGGCATCTTGCAGCAGCAACCCGTCGACCAGGTCACGTTTGGCGTCGGCGGGCTCGGTTTTTTCGTGGCGAAGCGCGCCGTATTTTTCTGGATCCACATCCGCATGGCTTCCTGGAAGCAAAACGGCGTCGCAGCGCTCGATCTGCTCCATCACCTGACCCGGTGTCTGGTCCAGGTCGATGCGCACCGGCTCACCACCGGCGCCGCGCACGGCTTCTTCATACTGCGGCAGCGCGCGCTTGGCGTATTCGCGGTCCTCTTCGCGATCACCGGAATGCGGCACGGGAATGGCGATACGGGGCGCGGTCGTTTTCAAATCGTCCACCTTCAACTCACTCGCTCAATCCCGTCCAGCGTTTTCCGCTGTCGGAAGTGTCGAATTTCCATCGACAGCGACAGGACAAGCACGATCGCACCCGCGGTGATGGCAACCGGAAACGCGATGTGCCGGTAGGCGAACGTGAGATTGGGCGCGACGTGCTTCACCTGCGAGTACACCACCGTCCCAAGAATGCCGAGCAGCAGCGCGACCGCGAACGACAGCAAGGTAAACAGAAACGTCATGGCGAAGGCGCGCGCCGGAATTCCGATCCAGCGGAGCCCGTCTGAACTCGTCTTGCCCACGGTTCTAGGCTACACCATGGATCGGGACGATTACGACTCTTGCAGAGACCTCTTGCAGAGACCGTTGCTTTGCCCCCATACGCTACAATACCGTCATGTCGCAGACCGCGTCCGCGATCGTCCGCAGCCCCGCGGAGATCGTGCAAAACAGCCCAGTTTCGCAGGCGCCGAATGGCATCTGCTATGCCCGCTCGGGCGAGATCACGATTGCCGATAACGATCTCGACCGCATGATTGCCGCCGTCCCGGTGCCGGTGGCCGCGGCCCTCACCCGTAAGGCTTACTATTTTGTGCCGCTTACCGTGACCCAGGGCGAGGAGACGGTGATTGCCGACCGCTACGATGTTGCCCTCAGCGATAACGCCGTTTGCCATCGCAACCTGAACCTGGGCGATGCGCAGTGCGTCTTCATCTCGACCCGCTTGATGGACGACAAATTTTCGGTGGCGTTTGAGTTCTACATCAACGTCGGGCATGCGCTGGTCGAACGCGCGGGCGTGTCGCAGAACTTCGCCGATCTGGCCTGGCAGCAGGTCGAGTCCGGGGTGCGCGGAGAAACTTCGCTGGACGCATGGGAGGCGCGCAAGTTCGCCACCGCCCACGGTCAGGACGCGGAGAAATATAAGAACGAGTATCTAGCCGCCAGTTTCGCGGATGCGATTTCAATCTACCTGCTCTCGCTCTATCTCGACGTCGATTACTACGATCTGCGTGAGCGCGACTATCCCCTGCTGGCGCCGGCTCCGATTGCGGAACGCTTGCGCAAGATCGCGGAAATCTTTCCGCCGAATCCGGGGTTTGAATTCAACATTTACTACCGGCGGCGGTCGTAGGGTCGGTGTGTTTTGGGTTCGCGGAAGTAACGGCGGGTGGAGACGGTGGCCCCGCCTGGCGCTTACTCCAATCATCGCCACTGGCGCTGCCGGTTCCACCCCAAAACACAATCATGGTGACGCTGAAACTCCGCTATCACCAATTCGAGCGGGAGCGGCTTTGCCGTCCGGGAGCACCGGCCGGCTGCGGAACTACGCTCCTTCCGGGGCGGACCCATGCATCCACCCCGAGGTCGGCATATCCGACTCCGGCTCACTTGCTCGAAAGCACGAACTGGTTCCCGTCGGCGTCTTTGAAAATAGACGTTGTTCCCCAAGGCTCCTTCTTCGGCTCCAGCGCAAACTCCACTCCCTTGGACTTCAGCGTCCTGGCGGTAGCGAACACGTCGTCGGTCCAGAACGCGAGCGGCTGAAATCCGCCGATGCGCTCCTCCTGCCCTTCCGGAGTAAACAGCACCAGCTGCGATTCGGCGCCGGGGATGCCCAGTTCAATCCAGCGCTGCTCTCCGAAGGGCTGGTCGGTCATGACACGGAAGCCGAGCTTTTCGGTGTAGAACTTCAGGGCGCGATCCTGATCGCGAGTCGGAACGCATGCGAATTTGATGCCACGAATCATTTTCATTCTCCTTCGAAAACTAAGAAGCCGCTTGAGAATAGAAAACCGCGTCAGCAGATGCAATCGCCCATTTAATGCTATATTCACAGTCGGTATAGCACTCTGGTCGCTCATTCGTTCGTCGTTGGCGATGAGTGAGAGCCACCAACGAACGACGAACGAACCAACGAGCCGATGATTTCCCTCGACGACTACGTGATTGACGTGCTGATGCGCGACCTTGTCGGCCATGACCGCCGCGTCGTCGGCTTCCTCGTCTATCTGTGGTTTACCGGGGAACAACGCAAAGGGCCGATTGTGGAAGCCAGCTATCGCCAGATCGCGGAGTGCATCGGAGTGTCCAAAAGCTCGGCGCAAGCGGCGGTCGGCTGGCTCATTCAGAGAAAACTACTGGCCTCGACCAAGAAAACCGTGACTGCCACGCCGCGCTACAAAGTTCTGACTCCGTGGCGCGACCTTGCGCGACGATGAAAGCCGCGGCCGCGCTTGAAGAAAACCACTCCAAGACGACAACCAGCACGCGACGGCGGTTGTTGTCCACAGCCGCGGTACATAGTTGCACACCTTCGTGCACTTGGCGCTCAGAGAGGTTACGGCTTATGCTGATGGCAGCTCTCAAAGGTTCGGGTTTGGTCTGCCGTGATTTCACTACGTCTCTACATATTTGCGCTGAGCACGATCGGCTTGGCTCTCGTCGGCTATTCCTTGCTGCGCCGCAAACCCAAGAAGGCGGACGACATCGAACGCGAACGCCGCACCTGGCTGAATACAGTCGGGCGCATCACCGATGGCACGGTGATCGATGTCCAGGAAATTGCGATGGACACACCCCGGCCTGCCACGATGCTGATTTATCAATATGACGTAGCTGGCGTTTCCTATGAGGCTTCGCAGGACGTCACTTATCTCCGGCAATGGATCAATCTCCATTCTTGCCGGCTCGGCCTGCCGACGTCGGTGAAGTACGACGCCCGCAATCCCGGAAACTCCATGGTGATCGCCGAAGGCTGGATGGGACTGAGACTGTAAGCGGCCACTCTGCGTAAGTCAGAGCTTCCCTATCGCGGCCAGAACCATGTAAAGAACCTGCGCCGCCGCCAGCCCGATCCAGATTCGCTGACGAATGCGCGACCGGCGTATATCGCGCAGCAGATCGGCGGCGGTAACCACGACCACCGGATCTTCCCGCCTTTCGACCGGCAAGGCCATCGGTTGCAGATTCACCGGCCTCGGGGCATCCGCCTTCGGCTTGTCGGGATAAAACACCTTGGGTGTGTCCACGACTTCCGACCACAACGGCAGCAGCATCCACGACTTTGGAATGATGTCCAGAATCGGCCTGGCGGTCAGGTTGAGGGCCGGCTGCGATTCCGGCGCGACGCGATCGGCCAGATTCCGCAGCAGCGAGCTCCACCAGAAGTGGCCGAGCTGATCGGTGAGGAGTTCGCCGACATCGACGGGCCGCGATTCAAGTTCGAGCGGCGGCAGCGTCTCCGGGGACAGCACGTCTCCGATATTGGTAAATACTGTGCGAAACCAGGGTAGGCGCAGACGCTCGCCGAGCGCCAGGCCGACATCGACCGGCCGTGAAGTAAGTTGGAGTGGTGGCAACTTCTCCGGTGCCAAGGTATCACGCAGATTGCCGACAAGCGACCTCCAGAGGGGTTGCGTCAGGCTGGTCGGTGGAAGCAAGTCGAGCGGAATCTCCGGTTGTGCCGCGGACTGCGGGTCGGGATACCAGGCTTCAGCGGCATTGGAGCGGTAAGACATAAGCACTCAGTGGACCCGGGCGCGTAGGCTACTCACGCCTAGCTAATGTTAGATGCCGCAGTGAGGTTCTGTCACGCGCTTTTACTGCAATCTACTGCAATCTACTGCAATGTACGAGAATCAAGCGTTCGCGCCGAGCTGGCTTTCGCCCGGCCCAAAGGCTTACTTCGATGGTACGCCGCAAGTTTATGCAGTTGAGGACAGCCCCTGCGCTGAAGCACAATTGAGTGAACAAGTTTGCGTCATGGAGAAGCTGGATTGAGCTCCGCACAAACCAGGGCCAAAGCTTACCAGCGGCTGCGGCGTTCCCCCCGTTGTCGTCTTGACGTAAGCATTCAAGTGTCGGTGTTTCGCGACGGACAGACGACCACATATTGGGGCCGAGCCACCCAACTCGGCCACAACGGCCTGGGGGCAACCCTCGGCGGCGAGTTGCAGATCGGCGAGGTTGTTTCCGTCGAGTTTCCTATCCCGCTCCCGCCGCATGTCATGAAGTTGCGAGCCGTGGTGCGTTATGGCAAAGGGCTGCGCTACGGACTCGAATTTCTGGTGATCCCCGACGAGCAGAAACTGGTGCTGCGCCAGGTCTACGAAGCATTGACCAACGTCTCCTGACCGGCTCGCGGACTCGATTTTCCCGATTTGAAATCCCTATTACCGCCGTAACTAACGACCGATCACCCAGCCCGCTTACCATCGCACTAGCGGTAGTGCACACGGGGAAACCGACGGTATGGGTGAGAAAGTCGCCCTGGGAAATTCGAGCGAACTGCCGCGGGTAAATGCGTTGCGGGGCGCTCTTGAGCACGGCGAGCCACCGCTCCTTACCCACTCCGCCCCTCGAACGTCCGATCCCACTTCCGAGCCGGCCGCGGCTCCCACAAACAGCAACGCCCTCCAGGTTCCACTCACGGTCGAGAAAGCCTACCTCGAACAGCTCATCGAGAACGCGCCGGAAGCCATCAGCATTATCGGCCAGGACGTAAGCATTTTGCGCATCAACGGGGAGTTCACCCGCCTGTTCGGCTTTACCGCAGCCGAGGCTGCAGGCAAACGGATCGATCTGCTGATCGTGCCGCCCGATCGCTACGCGGAAACTGCGTGGATCACAGAGACCATCAAGACTGGAAACAAGATTTCGCTCGAGACCCGGCGGCAGCGAAAAGACGGCTCCTTGGTTGAAGTGCTGCTCTCAACTTCACCGGTCCGGGTGAACGGCGAAACCATGGGAGCGTATGCCTCCTATCGCGACATCACCGATCAGAAGCGCGCCGAGGAGTTGAACGCCGCCCTGTACGCCATCGCGGCGCGCAGCCAGTCGGCCGAGGATCTGCAGCAGTTCTTCGCCGCCATTCACAACATCGTGGGCCAGTTGATGAATGCGCGCAACCTCTATATCGCCCTCTACGATCCGCAGTCTCAGTTGTTGAGCTTTCCCTACTTCGTCGATGAACAGGATCCGACGCCCGTTCCAAAGCGCCTGGGCCGCGGTCTGACCGAATATGTCCTGCGATCGGGCGAGCCGTTGCTTGCGACACCCGCTGTCTTTGAAGAACTGGTGCGGCATGGCGAAGTGGAGCTGATCGGCGCTCCTTCCGTGGACTGGCTGGGGGTTCCGCTGAAAAGCGGCACGACGTGCATTGGCGTCCTGGTGGTCCAGAGCTACCACGAGAACGCGCGCTTCGGTGAACGAGATCGCGAGATTCTGAAATTCGTTTCGCAGCAACTGGCCGCGACCATCGAGCACAAGCGCTATGAAGAAGCACTCCGCCGCTCTGAAGCCCGCTCCCGCTCGCTGATTCTAAGCGCAGCCTTCGGCATTTGCCGCTGCACGCTCGGCGGAAGATTCCTGGACGTGAATCCGGCGCTGATCACCATGCTGGGGTATGGATCGGTCGAAGAGCTTCTCAAGGTGAACGCGCGAAACCAAATTTTCGTCAATCCCGAGGAACTGGACCGACTGGCCGAGGATGATCGCCGCACCGGAAGTCTGAACGGCGTGGAAGTGCAGTGGAAACGCAAAGACGGCCGCGTCATCATCGTGCGGCTCAGTGGATGCGCGGCCATGGGCAGCGATGAACCGGAAGAAGTTTTGGAGCTGATCGCCGAAGATATTACCGACCGGCGTCTGCTCGAGGAGCAGCTTCGCCAGGCGCAAAAAATGGATGCCGTCGGCCGTCTGGCGGGCGGCGTCGCCCACGACTTCAACAACCTGCTGATGGTGATTAACGGCTACACCGAGGTGTTGCTGGAACAGCTGCCCCAAGGCGGCGAAATGCATCTTAAGGTCCAGTCCATCCAACAGGCAGCGGACCGCGCCGCGACCCTCACCCGTCAGTTGCTGGCGTTCAGCCGAAAGCAGCTCCTCGAACTCAAGGTGGTCGACGTCAACAGCGTGATCGGCGACATGGAGCGGCTCCTGCGCCCCCTGATCGGCGAAAACATCGAATTGGTCACGCGCCTGTTCCCCGGCGCCGGGCACACCCGCGCCGACGCCGGACAGCTCGAGCAGGTCATCATGAACCTGGTCGTCAACGCGAAAGACGCCATGCCCGAAGGCGGTAAGCTCACCCTGCAGAGTTCAGACGTTACCGTCGGTCAAAATTTGAGCGAACACCGTTTTATCCAGCCCGGACGCTATGCCGTGATCTCGGTTTCCGATACCGGCCACGGCATGGACAAGGAAACCGAGTCCCGCATCTTTGAACCGTTCTTTACCACCAAGGAAAAAGGGAAAGGCACGGGCCTCGGCCTCTCGACCGTCTACGGCATCGTCAAGCAGAGCAATGGATACGTGTTCGCACAAAGCGAGCTCGGAACGGGCTCGACGTTCTACGTTTACCTGCCGCGCGTCGAGGAGTCCGCCGAAGAGCATAGCCCGGTCAAGTCCCAGCCGAGCGAAGCGGGCGGCTGCGAAACCGTCTTGCTGGTGGAGGACGAGGAATCGGTGAGAGAACTGGTGCGCGTAACCCTCGTTTCCCGCGGCTACAAGGTTCTCGAAGCCGAAAACGGCGAGTGCGGCCTGCAAATCGCCGAGGAGTTCAAGGAACACATCGATATCCTGATCACCGACGTGGTCATGCCCGGGATCGGCGGCCGCGAACTCGCCAAAAAACTGTTGTCGCTGCGGCCCAACATTAGCGTGCTCTATCTTTCCGGCTACACCGAAGACGCCGTCGTCACCGAAGGCGCGGTCGGCCCTGCGGTCGCTTTCCTGCAGAAGCCCTTCACGCTTCAGAATCTTGCCAAGAAGGTCCGCGATGTCCTGCGCGCCCGATGCGCCTCCACGCCCAACCCGAGATCGACAGCAAAATCAGCCTCGAATTAGTGGAGATCCGGGTGTCCTCACCCGGCCCCACTGCAACTTTTTCGCTTCCGACACGTCCTATACTGAAGGTGAGGATTGAAAAACAGCGGCTTTTGGAATCGGAAACATCCAAAGTCCGCCCGCCGAGCGTACTTGAATCGGGATGAACGATCGTCCGTGGGGCGATCGTCCGTGGGACAATCATTTGTGGGACTGTCATCCGTGGGACAGTCGTGGTGCGTCAAATCATCTGGGTGAATCATGCTGATCGGAAAACCGGCTTCGATTCCGTCCTCTGAGATTACTCCGAAGACGACGTATCTGAACCGTCGCAATTTCTTGGCCGGAGCGTCTGTCGCCGGCGTGGCCGCGGTCACCGGTCTCGCATTCCGCGATCTGGCTGATCTTGTCGATCCGTCGATCGCTGCCCAGGCCAACGCCAAAATTGACGGCGTCCAGAAAAGTGCGTTCAGCACGACGGAAAAGCAAACGCCCTACAAGGACGTCACCAATTACAACAATTTCTATGAATTCTCGACCGACAAATATGAGCCGGCCGACGCGGCCAGGAATTTCAAGACCCGCCCCTGGACCGTGACCATCGACGGCCAGGTCAAGAAAAAGCAGGTGCTCGACGTCGACGCGATCCTAAAAATGGCTCCGCCCGAAGAGCGCATCTACCGTCATCGATGCGTGGAGGGCTGGTCGATCGTCGTGCCCTGGGTGGGCTTTTCCTTGAGCGAACTGATCAAGCGCGTCGACCCTCTGCCTAAAGCCAAGTATGTCGAGTTCACCACCTTGTACGATCCCAAACAAATGCCGGGCCAGCGCACCAGCGTTTTGCATTGGCCCTACGTCGAGGGTCTGCGCATGGACGAGGCCATGCATCCCCTCGCCCTGCTCTGTTTCGGCATGTATGGCGAGGCGCTCCCGAATCAGGACGGTGCTCCGCTTCGGGTCGTGATTCCATGGAAGTACGGATTTAAGAGCGCCAAGTCGATTGTCCGCATACGCTTCACCGACGACCAACCCCTGAACACCTGGCAGGAAGCGTCGCCGCGCGAATACGGTTTCTATTCGAATGTGAATCCCAACGTCGATCATCCGCGCTGGAGCCAGGCCAAGGAGCGCCGCCTCGGTGAATTCCTCAAGCGGCCAACCCTGATGTTCAATGGATACGATCAGGTGGCGAGCCTCTATTCCGGGATGGACCTGAAAAAAAATTTCTAGGCGCAAGACTTTCCCGACAACACGGTGGTCATGTTTGTGAACACGCTTTTTGCCGGTTGGCTTGATATGGACTTCGATGCCCACAGGTCCGCAAGAAGGCCGGTCGCGGCGCCGCCGCTGCTCCTGGACGCACTGAAAAAGTACCCTAGCACAACCGAATCTCAGCTGTTTATAACCAGCGTCAAACCGTAATCGGCCAAACCGTGATCCGCCAAGCGCTGATCCGTATTGAAAGAAGCAATTACAGATGAAACTCCGTCTCACAAAGATCGCGATCTTCCTAGCCGCGCTGATTCCCCTAGAGCGCCTGGTCTGGAAGGCCCTGCATGACGGTTTGGGCGCCAATCCCATCGAGGTCATCACCCACTCGACCGGCGACTGGACGCTGATCCTCATCCTCACTACTCTCTCGATCACGCCTCTGCGTCGTGTCACCCGTCAATACTGGCTGATCGGCGTCCGCCGCATGAGTGGACTGTTCGCCTTTTTCTACGGAACCTTACATTTCCTCACTTATATCTGGCTCGACAAGTTCTTCGACGTCCACGAGATGTGGAAAGACATCGCCAAGCGCCCGTTCATCACCGTGGGCTTCTCCGCTTTCGTCCTGATGATTCCGCTCGCTCTCTCCTCGACCGCCTGGTCGATTCGCCGCCTGGGTGGCAAGAACTGGCAGCGGTTGCATCGCCTCATCTACTTTACTGCTATCCTAGGAGTGGTGCATTATGCCTGGCTCGTGAAGGCCGATCACCGCAAGCCCATCGAGTACGGCGTCGTGCTCGGCATCTTATTGCTCTACCGTGTCTTAGCTTGGGTTTTCGAAAAGAAGCCCGCCGTTCCAGCTCCGACCCGGAGCCAGGTGGAAGTTGCCAAAGCTTGATGCGGCCTGAGGAAGCGCACGTGACAATTTTTTACAACCGAAACCTTTCTCCGCCATCCGGGTTATGGCATCTTAAGAAAAAAGACAGGAGTGTCTTATGAATCCCCTTGCTTCCTACCAGTGTGCCAGACGCCTGCTTATGGCTCTGGCGGCGATATCTAGCATTGTTTTGGCAGTCGGCTGCGGCGGTAGCAGTGGGCCCACGCCCAACAACAACGGCTTTAGTAACAGCAGCCTGAGTGGCACCTACGTCCTCGCTGTATCGGGCACCGACGTCAATGCCAAGGCGGCCAGTGAGTCCTTTTTTGCGATCGTGGGGACCATAACGGCCGATGGCAATGGCAATATCACGGGCGGCACGGTCGACATCAATGACCCAGACCTCGGTACCCCTGGCGTGTTTCCCGGCCTATCCCTCACCGCAAGCAAATACAGCATCACCCAAGACGGTCGTGGCACCGGTACGCTGGCGACTCCGCAGGGAAACTTTGGTCTTGATTTCGTTCTCACCTCGACCAGTCACGCGTTGATCACCCGTTTTGACGGCGGCGGGACCGGCAGCGGCACTCTTGACCTGCAGAGTAGCACCTCCCAAACTGCGCTCACCTCTCTCGCGTTCTCGCTTTCCGGCTCGGACGTGAACGGAAACCCACTCAGCACAGTAGGGGGATTCTCCCTCAATTCTTCCGGGACGATCACCCCCGCGGGCCTTCAGGATTTCAACGATGCGGGAGATTCTGCCGTTTCTGGGCTAGCGGGTTTGGCACTCAACGGCACATTGGTTCTGAACTCAGGCGGAACGTCAGGGACAGCAACGCTCACTACTTCCAGCAGCTTTGCCTCGCTTGGATTTGACGTCTGGGTGATCGACTCAACCCATCTGAAGCTGATCGAGACCGACACGTCGGGACCAGCCCTCTCCGGCGACGCCTTCACTCAGCAGACTTCCTTTAATGCCGGCCAGTTGGTGTTCACGGCTGCCGGTCTGGATCTTAGCGGGGACCCTGTCGCCGTTGGGGGCTTCGTAACCACAGATGCGACGGGCGACCTCTCCGCGGGCGTTGAAGATTACAACAACGCTGGCACCCCCAACACGGTGCCTACTTTTACCGGGAGCTGCGTTACGTTTGTCGCGGGACGGTGCCAACTGAATACATCAGGCCTCACAAACGGATCTGCAAGTAATCTGGAATTTGCCGCTTATCCTTCGAGCGCAGGGGTGCTTTTGCTCGAAGATGACAATGTCGGGGTACTCCAGGGTACCGCTTACTCCCAAACCGCAACGGCATTCGCGGTTCCGGGTGGCTATGGACTCAACCTCTCCGGCGTAAATGCCGACGCCGAGGGCGATGTCGGCGAGGTCGACGACATTGCCCAATTCAATGCCACCAGCGCGGCGGCACCTGCCGTAAACATGACCGGCGTATTGGACGAAAACACGATCCTTGACGGTCCACTCTCGCCTGCGACCCTAAGCGGCACCTTTACTCCGGACTCTCCTGCGACCGGACGCGGATCGATCGGTGTCCCCAACATTGAAAATCTCATCGGCACGCTGAACCTGGAATACTATGTCGTGAACTCCTCGACCGCCGTCTTTATCGACGTTGACCAGGAACAGGTCGCGATCGGGACATTCGAAGGGCAGAGTTCGTCCGGGTCCGCGGCGGCGGCGCAGTCGCGCATCTCGATGATGCGCATTGCAGTCCGCCCACACGCAGCTGCAGCATTCCCCCGCAAGTAGACTTCGGCGGGTCAGCGAAACGACTAAGGGCGCGGCTTCAAGGCCGCGCCCTTTTTCTTGTTAAAGTTTCAGGCACTCCACTCCACCAACTAACTTACTTAATCGCCTCCGCCGCGATCCGCTCCGTAACGAAGGCTTCGATCACGTCTTTCGCTTTAATGTCGCCGTAGTTAGAGATCGAGATACCGCACTCCATCCCGCTCGTAACCTGCGACGCATCGTCCTTGAAGCGACGCAGCGAACCGACCTTGCCTTTGAACACGACCACGTTGTCGCGCAGCAGCCGCACTTCGGAATCGCGCTTGATCAGGCCATCGGTCACACGGCAACCGGCAATCGTGCCTACCTTCGGGATGCGGAAGGTCTCCAGCACCTCGGCGCGTCCCTGGTAGGTTTCCTTGATGGTCGGTTCGAGCAAGCCGGTCATGGCGCGCTTGATCTCGTCCTGCAGTTCGTAAATGATCGAGTGCAGCCGTATGTCGACTTTTTCCTGATCGGCCAGCTCCTGCGCCTTGCGTTCCGGACGCACGTTGAATCCGATGATGATGGCATTCGATGCCGAGGCCAGCAGCACATCGGTCTCGGTGATCGCGCCGATGCCCGAGCGCAGCAACTTCAAGCGCACTCTGTCGTTCGACAGCCGGCCCAGTAAATCGCCCAGCACTTCGACCGATCCCTGCACGTCGGCCTTGAGAATGACGTTCAGTTCCTTGGTGCCGGCGGTCTTCAACTGCTCGGCCAGACCTTCGAGCGAAACGCGTGAACTCTTGGCAAGCGCGGCCTCGCGCGCTTTTTGTTCGCGGTATTCGGAAATGTCGCGCGCCTTCTCGCGGTCGGTGACCACCACGAATTGATCGCCCGCCTGCGGCAGACCTTCCAGTCCGATGATCTCCACCGGCGTCGAAGGCGGAGCTTCTTTGAGCGCCCTGCCGCGATCGTCGAACATCGCCCGGACTTTCCCGTAGACGTTGCCGACCACGAAGTTGTCGCCCGCACGGAGCGTGCCGTTCTGCACCAGGATCGTTCCGACCGGCCCGCGTCCCCGATCGAGCTTCGCTTCGAGCACCAACCCGCTCGCTGCGCGTCCCGGGGTCGCTTTCAATTCCTGCAAATCCGCCGTCAGCAAGATCATTTCCATGAGCAGGTTGAGATTGGTTTTCTGCTTGGCCGAAACATCGACGAACACCGTCTTGCCGCCCCACTCTTCGGGCACCAACCCGCGATCCGCCAGTTGCTTCTTGACCCGCTCGGGCAACGCGCCGGGCTTGTCGATTTTGTTGACCGCCACCACGATTGGAACTTCGGCGGCGTGCGCGTGGTCGATCGCTTCAATGGTCTGCGGCATCACGCCATCATCGGCCGCGGTGACAAGCACCACAATATCGGTCGCCTTCGCGCCGCGCGAACGCATGCGCGTGAATGCTTCGTGACCGGGCGTATCCAGGAAGACGATCTCGCGGCCATAGGCTGGAGACGCCTGGTCCGTGATGGCGACCTTGTAGGCGCCGATATGCTGCGTGATGCCACCCGCTTCGCCTCCGGCTACATTGGTCGAGCGGATCGAATCGAGCAGCGTCGTCTTGCCGTGGTCCACGTGGCCCATGATGGTAACCACGGGCGGACGGGGAATTGCCTCCGCGCCTTCCTCGCTGCTCTCGGTCGCTTCGGTCGTATCCTTGGCAGCTTGTTCTTCGAAGGTGATGACTTCGGTATCCGCTCCGAAGAAGCGCGCCATTTCGCTTGCCAGTTCCGCGTCGAGCGTTTGATTAATGGTGGCGAACACACCCCGCACCACCAGCCGGGCAATCAAGTCCTTGGCACGAATCCCCAGCTTCTCGGCCAGGTCTTTCACCGAGATTCCTTCGGTGATCGTGATGTTACGCGTGATCGGCGCCGGCTCGTTACTGATGGTCATGCGCGGCGGCGGAGTGTAGCCCTTCATCGGGCCTTCCTTCACGCCTCGCGGCACATATCTCTGTCCCGGCCGGCGAGAGGGAGCTCCGGGACGGCTTCCCGGACGGGTTGGTCCCGGCGGCGGCAGCGTTCCTCCCGGACCGACACCGAGCGGACGCGCTCCCGCTGGCGCCACGCGCGTCGGATGCATCGGACGGCGTTCGCCCGGACGAAGCGGCGGACGCGTTGTGCTTCCTCCTGGCGCTTGCGGCCGGGCCGCGCGCTGGAAAATTGGTTGCCCAGGCACCGGCCGTCCCGGCGCCGACCGCGGAGGCGCTCCGGCCGCCGGTTCTCCCGGCGCAGCCAGTGGCGCTTTGTATACCGGGCGCGGCCCGGTCTGCGGCATGATCATTCGCGGAGGCGGCGCAATCGGAGCGGATGGTCTGGCGGGCGTCGGACTTTGGGCCTGCATCTGCGCGACATTCCCGTGCGCCGGCGGCTGCGCCGCTGGCGGAGCGCTTCCGACGTGCGCTGCGGGAGTCGTCGTAGTCGTGATTCGCGGCGGAACGGCGATCGCAGGCGGCGCGCTACTCGCGGAAGCTGCCGGCGTGGTTGCCGCGGGTGGGGTCACGGGAATTTTGGGGGGAATCACCACCACCGACGGCGGGCGGTAAGTGGCAGCCACCGAAGCAGGCGTCACCATTCGCGGGGCCGGGCGCTCAGGCGTCTCGCTCGCCGGTTTCGCGGGCATTTTCACCGGCGCCACCGGAATTGCAGCTTCTTCGGCTCTGGCTTCGACGGCTGGGGTTGCAGCAGGCGGCTTGGCCGCCGGGCGCCCCGCCGGATACTCCACCACTCCTTTTTGCTGGGTGATGGCGCGCAGCACGTCTCCGGGCCGCGAGATATGCGAGAGATCGATCTTGGTCTTGATGCCTTCTTCTTCTCGAGCGGAACGCGAACTCTTCGCCGGACTAGACGACGACTCGGAGCGGCCGCGGAGATGCTTGCGCACCAGTTCCGCTTCGAAATCCTCTAGAGAACTGGAGTGCGTTTTTTTCTCCGTGACGCCCACTGTGGTCAGCACGTCAAGAATTTCCTTGCTCTTGACTTCCAACTCACGGGCCAGATCATTGATTCGAATCTTACTCATCCGCTCTTGTTTCCTCTTCTGCGCCGCCGATTTCGAGTATCTAAGCTCGCATATCTAACCTCATAAAATCCCCGTGCTTCGCGCTGCTTGCTGACGAACCCCGCGCGTTCGGTTCGGATGCATGTCCGAACTCGCCACGCTCCCAGTTCAGTTCTGTTTGTCGTCCGGGGCTTCGTCCGTCGCAGCTTCTTCGGTCGCGGTTTCGGCCGTTGCGGGCTCCTCTGACCGAACACCAGCGCCCTCGCTCGCCAGCTCCGCTCCCTCCGCAGGCCCCGGTTCCGCGGCCAGCGCATCCGCTTCGCTCGAACCTTCCTCGATCGAACCTACTGCCAGCGGTTCACCGCCGACAGGGGCTGCGGAGGCGGCTTCTTCCGTGCTTTCCGGTTCCGCGGTGGCTACTGCTTCGCCGCCATCCAAACTGGCGAAATAATTATTGACCGCAATACTGATTTTTTCCACCGTTTTTGGGCCAATGCCTTCAATCGCTTCCAGTTGTTCCGGCGTCATATCGGCCAGCGATTCGACCGTATTTACACCCGCCGCCTTCAGTTTCTCGACCAAACCTTCGCCCAATCCGGTCACCAGCTCCAGCGGAGTTACGGTCTGCGTAACCAGCGCCGACATCTGCTGTTCCACTTCCTGCCGCTTTTCTTCTTCGCTCTTGATGTCGATCTTCCAGCCCAGCAGCTTCGCCGCCAGCCGCACGTTCTGGCCTTTTTTCCCGATCGCGAGCGAGAGCTGCGTATCGTCCACCACCACTTCCAGATGCTTGTCCGCCGCATCGACGATCGTCACCCGGCTCACTTTCGCCGGCTGCAGCGCCTTTTCCGCGAACGTAACCGGATCCTCGTGATACTCGATGATGTCGATCTTTTCTCCACGCAGCTCGCGAATGATCGACTGCACCCGCATGCCCTTCATGCCAACGCAGGCGCCGACCGCGTCCACGTCCTTGTCCTTCGACATCACCGCGATCTTGGTGCGCTCGCCCGCCTCGCGCGCGATGGCGCGGATCACCACCGTGCCGTCGTAGATTTCCGGCACTTCGGTCTGAAATAGATGCTGGACCAATTCGGGAGCCGAACGCGAAGCCACTACGCCCGGTCCCTTCACCGCCTTTTCGACGCGCACGATCACCACGCGAATCCGTTCGCCCACTGCGAAGGACTCGAGCCGCGATTGCTCCTTGCGGCCCATGCGCGCTTCCGCCTTGCCGATATCGAGAATCACATCCGGACCCTCGAGCCGCTTCACGGTCGCATTCACGATCTCGTTCACGTGCCCGATGTATTCGTTGTAAACCGTGTCGCGTTCCGCCTCGCGCACTTTCTGAAAAATGACTTGTTTGGCCAGCTGCGCCGCAATCCGCCCCAGAATTCCTTCCGTCACTTTCGGGATCAGGAGCTCTCCGCCCGCTTCCGCGCTCGGATCAAGCTTCCGCGCCTGCTCGACGGTCACCTGCAGATTCGGATCCTCCACCTGCTCGGGGGTCTCGACGATCGACTTCACCGCATAAGCATTAATCTTGCCGCTGTCCTTATCGAGCACCGCGCGCAAGTTTTCCTGAGACTTGTAGTACTTGCGCGTCGCCACCACGATGGCGTCCTCAACCGCGCTCACCACAATCTGCGGATCAATGCCCTTTTCCCGGCTGACCCCTTCGATAATGTTGTAAAGCTCGCTCGCCATAAAAGTCAGGTCGCAGGTCGCAGGCGACAGGTCGCAGGATTTGCTTTTTCCTGACACCTGCGACCTGCGACTTGCCTCCTTGCTCCTAGATTTCCGGCACCAGATTCGCCTTCTCCACGTTCTTCAATTCAATCTCGATGG
>Ga0302325_10008507_pt1 | contig 22549 bp, 24 predicted proteins | sample Palsa_T0_2_FD_201948 | JGI IMG/M metagenome (GOLD analysis project Ga0302325, IMG submission 201948) | Peat permafrost microbial communities from Stordalen Mire near Abisko, Sweden - Palsa_T0_2 | ecosystem: Environmental > Terrestrial > Soil > Palsa > Peat permafrost | place: Sweden: Abisko...
AGTGCCGTTGGCGGCATTGAAGACTGCTTGGATAGCTGCGGTATCATCGGTAACACCGTCTCCCTTGGCACCCGCAGCCTTGACACTCTTGAAACACGAGACTGGCACGCCTTCGTATTGGGGTTTTGATCGTGTGAAAACGTCACCGGCAGAGTTCAAGAGTGATGCTGGCTTCGTGGGAGTAGTTTGGACACCTTGGCCGGCTGTACCAGCATTCGCACCTGCGTATTGGCGACCTTGAGTCCAGGACGCGACCTTTGCATTTCCAGCAAGGATAGTTGCCTTGGAAGCAGCATTGGAGACGGCAACTGGACAGTTTGTAGTGAAGTCAACGTTGTCGATGATCAGGGTTCCGTTGGTAGAGCCTTCATTTGTGGAATAGGCGGTTGAGACGCCAATAGGAGTATTGGCGATTGTGCTGTCAACGAGTAGAACAGAACCGACGGTCTGACTTGCTGCACCTCCGTTTGCCATGTCGATACCAATGCCGCAATTGTTGATGGAAAGTCCGGAAAGCGTCCAAGCCTATAAATCAGGTTAGATCTCTCATAAAGTGTAATAAAAGGTGATTGAGCTTACCCAGTTCCAGTTCATGAACACAGCAGTTTGGCAGTTGTTGAATGTCAAGTTTCGAGTGGTGAACTGTTGATTTCCGAAGAAAGCACCGTATTTGCCTCCATTGAAAGTCAAATCTGTCATGAAACCGCCTGAACCATTGTCCATAAAGATACCCTGCAGATCTGGTTAGAAAAGTCTCAAAACTGGGCTTTTGGCAGTCATTTGCTTACCTGCTGGGCATTTGTAGTTCCTCCATCAGTTCTCATGTTGAAAACGATGTTTTGCAGACTAGTAGCCTGAGCAACTTGCCAATGAATACCAGCGCCAGCGCTGACAGGCATGGCAGTAATGTCAATGATAAAGTTACGAATTTGTCGGTAGAAATTATTCTATTCAAGATTTAGCTGGGTTATTCAAAACATGGGTGAGCGATCATACCTGGTTCGTATACCAATTGATGCCACCAGCAGCGTATGGATCTGAGTCGATCAACGCGATGCCCTGGAAGCCTGCGGTGGCCTTGAGAGTAGGAACGCTGACCGCATCGCCTACGAATTGGGTGTAGTAGAGTTGGATGAGAGGAGCGCTGATTGAGTAAGTGCCAGGAGGAAAATAGATCAAAGCTGGAGTGGTTGTCGAAGAGTCGCAGCCTTGAGCGCATCGAGAGCCCGCAGTAATCGCTGCATTGATGGCTAAAGTATCATCCGAAATTCCATTTCCAGTTGCGCCGAAGTCTTTCACATTTCGGAATATTTGATATCCAGCAGTACCATAAGCAACCGTGCCTTGTCTGGTGATAGATGCGAGCCAGTAACTAGACGCAGCGGTATTGTTTGCAGCGCGCACAGGAATCGGGGCTCGACCGGGTGCGCCAGAGACGAGGAGGAGCAGGCGTAGAGCCACAAAAAGGGTCAGAAGTGAAAAGGTTGCCATCGTAAAGTAGTACCAGCTGCTGAAAGATCACGCAAAGGAGTGTGGTGACTACGCAATAGTCTTCGTCAGTATTGTAATCGTAGGTAGTTGCACTCGAGTCTTCGAAAGTAAACAACGAAGTTTTGGTTTTGGGTTGCGGTTTGATTCCAGAACGCTTGAGTCTTGAAAGTTTCGTGACAACTTGCAGGGGAATCTGGAAATGAACAACGAAGGAAAAGAAAAGCAAATTCAAGAACGGGGTTCGAGTCTTTGTAGGTTGTGCGGTATTGTAGGTGGCACAATAGCAGCGCACTGCGATTTTAGTTGTGGTAGTGAATGGCATCAAATATGCAAGCGAGGTTGGCAAGCACGATAAAGGAATGAGCTAAAAGGTATTGTACTACTCACAATTAGTTTAAATGAAAGTGAATGGCGCGGCTGGTGAATGGAAAGAGAGCGGGGGCTGTCAGAAGGTGAAGTCGGAAAAATATTATTCTTAGAGGTGTGGCCCTTGGTACTTATATCAGGCTCGTCTGTGTCATGGACCAAATAGTCCACCTGCACGCTTGGCCAGCAGCATATTCGACAGAGGCAACGACCTGCTTCCAGAGCCATGTGGCCCAAGCAGATCTGATTTAGACTCATGATGAGGATTGTTGGCGACTAGGGAGCCATGGCCAACGAGAGGCATCACAGCCAGGGTGAGGAATGTTCCAATACTGTGTGGTGGCGAGTCCACGTTCTGACCAGTATCAGGTAGTACCTGCAGTTTAGATAGGCTAAATCGAAACAGATGGGTCTGCGGGAGTCAGGACTGAGGGAAGTCGATTCGATGTCCTTTATTGGGCTATGGAGCAGAGTCGTTTATTCGCGACCCGGGTCCAGCATTGAGACTCCCCTGAATCTTCAAAGCCTCCGCAGGGGGCCTGTCACTACCACGGTGGGGGCTGGGCAACCAGATGCTCGGGTGTTCGTGCCTTTGGGTGAACTCTCTCCCAGTTAAGTTGAAACTTCCCGCTTGGGCACAACTCTGCTGGTTCCTTGGTGGTTGGACGAGAGGTCGTGCGTCGGAGATTATCAGCGCCTGGGTGACGCGACGTCCTAACGAAGTAAGTAGCTGCAAGCAGCAAGGCTACTGAGGCCGGGTACCATGCCATGCTTAAGGTCATAACATATTGCCATGCGCATTCGACAATGGGCATTGCTAGTTTTACTCTTTAAAAAATGGAAAAATTGAGCTACTACTAATTTAAAATAAAAGCAATTTGCTAAATGATCTTTTTGATTATTCTTTTTAATTCAAATTAATTAAAACGCCTTAATTAAGTGCTTTTACAAGGGGAGAAAATAAAGTTCTTCGCGGTTGCGATTGTGCATCGGGCGCAAAATTTGAGGGTATTTGCTTAAATTTTTATTTAAAATTCTTATAACTTTTATAATTTATAATTTATTAAAGCGCTTTAAATTTAATAAGCGTAAAATAATTAAATTAAAACGGTAAAATATATTCTAGGAAATATATTAAAAAAGGGGGAGCAAAATAGTTCAAAAAGGAAGGGAGGTGCCTCTCCGTCCGCTAACAAGAGGCTGATTTTGGCGAGTCTGCGAACACCAAAAGCTATACTTATCAACTATATTTTAGACTAACAATAAGTTGCCTAATATAAAAAAAGATGTGCGCGAGACCTATTACATCTAATACCAGCTATATAGTGTTGCAGCAAGAGAAAAAGTTGATTTGTTTGCAAGTAAATGCTAGATTTTTAATGTTTGCCAATTTGGGCCGCTTTTTACCCGGACGGAGAGGGGTCCCCCCCCCCCCCTGGTCGATTTAAGCGAAGTGAGAGCCTTAGGCTAAAAACGCCCCAAAAAACTGCGTATAAAAATAAATTAAAAATTAAAAGTTAAGTAAATAAACTAAAAATAAAGAAAGATATTATACAGATATGTTAATTAAAGATTAATAAAGAAAATGTACTAATTAAAATTATTATATTTAACTTAATTTGTTGGATTTAATTATTCAAAATAGTCGTGTCAAAATGTATCGCCAAATGTCCCTGTAAGGCCTCAGAAAAGGCTGCCGCGATCTACCAGATTCTACTTGTTTGGGCACGGTCAGCCACATCAGATGCGAAGGTCAGGGACGCGTCAATGCATGCGGTCGGCTTCCTTCCCGCTCTGCGGCTTGTGCTTACAATGCTTGCAGAAGTGCAGCTCAACTATTACTCTCCCCCCCCCTAAATAAAGGGCAGCCTGCGGGTCCGAAAGAATTTCTCCGATTTGCTTTCGAGAAGATTCCAGCTCTCTGATTAGCTGGACTACCCTTGTTTGCCACTGTGGGTCTGCCCTTTATTTAGGGGGGGGGAGAGTACAATAGGGGATCAGGGGAAGCCGCAAGATCACCGGTGCATCACGATTCGGATGGATCATTTGCAACGTATCATCGTTCTTGGATTGGCATCGAGAAGTCTCGGGGTGCCTCTGCTTCCGGGTGACAACCATCTGTCGTGGACGCTCATGAACTCTCCACGTTTTATCGAATGCTCAGCGCCATTCTCGAGCCTCGGAGGAGATCCTCATGCCAGCGGCGCAGTGACAGGTGTTCGGGCTCTTTTTGTATTTTTCGTTTCGCGCGCTTTGGCCCCACGCGCTTCGGTTGGGTATGCACGTTGTGGTGTTTCGAAACATCTGCAAGGGGTTGAGACATTGAAAGGTGTCCGAGCTCTATACTTCGGATGGAAAAAAGAACACTGGTTTTGGTTCTGACGTATTTCGTCACGATTTCACGATTCAGGGATATGTGCAAGAACTTTCTCCTAACGCCTGTCGAGCTGCGCCATCCCCCTTTCTGGACGCTTCATTGGTCACATGACCATGACCTTCCAAGCATAGGTAGGTACCTACCTAGTTATCAAGTTACTTTTCTCTGCCGCTGAGGGAAGCGCATAGAATGGGTTTAAACTTGTTAATGCTAGAAATGCCTTCAGATGTCCTTGGATAAGCCCCTGTTCTGAGTTCTATTTTTGTGGTATGAAGTGTAATAATGACCGAGCTGGCAGGCAATGCAAGAGGCGAGTATGGACTTATTGCATCAACTCGCATCAGATTAGATAACGAACCAAAGTTAGTGCTCGTCTTCCACGACCGCTTATTTAATTTTCACTCCGTAGCTCCATCATGTCCTATTTTGCGTCGACAGGGGAGTCCAGATCACATGGTCTAACAGCTTCGCGCAATCAAAACGGAATCAACTCAATATCATCTAGGGATTTCGCAGATCAGTTCCTATTCTAAGCTACGCCTGCAAGGCAGCGTTGAAGTTATTAGTTGCCTTCTACAGATCAGATGGTAGATATGAAGAAGGCGTTAAGCGAGCTACAAGTCGAAGAGCTTTCATCCTTTCGGACCGTTCCTAGTGGGTGCTTCCAACGCAAGACCAAGTAGACAACAAACTTCATATCCACGTAGGCAAAGATCCATGGAGAAGAAGTGGCATTGTGAAATACGCTTTTCTTCCCACAAACAACCAGCCCCGACATCAACACCATACAGTATATACCCCGCCTCTCTACCCCACATCCAAACTCAAAACCTCAAACACAACCCTATTCCGTGCCAAAGCACTTATCATAATCTGTCAACGTGAACCGGTACCTCACATCATTATTATGCAGCCTCGTTAACGCAGTCTTCAGCCCCTCAGCACTAATCGGGATCTCCTCAACCCAACTCTCAATCCCCTTCTCCTCCGCCAATTTCAACATAGAAAGCACCTCCTTCCTACTTCCCAAATGACTCGCCCCAATCAAACACCCATTCTTCAAGAAATCTTGCGCCTTGACCTCCTGCCCGCTGCCCTCCGGCAAGCCCACGCTAATCCACTTCGCATGCACATCCAGCAAGCTCAAATACGCTGCTAGATCGAAGTTCTCCGTAGAGCTCGCAGTGTTGATAATAAGATCAAACGTCATCTTGTGCGGGACATTCCAGTCCTTGTCCGCGGTAGCAAGGAAGCCATCAGCGCCCATCTTCATCGCGTCCGCCTCTTTCGAGTGCGAGCGAGAGATCGCCCATGTTTCCGCGCCAAGAGCCTTGGAGAACAGGAGCCCGAAGTGTCCGATGCCGCCCATGCCGACGATGCCGACTTTCTTCCCTGGGCCCGCACCGTTGCGCACGAGGGGGCTGTAGGCTGTGAGGCCCGCGCAAAGCATAGGTGCTGCTTTGTTGGTTGAGAGGCCCGCGGGAATGGGGAAGACCCTGTGCGTATCCCATCAGCTACCTTCCCATGATCTTGGACGGAGAAAGAGGTGGGTCTTACCAATGCTCATGAGTCCTAACATGCGTAGAATAACCTCCTTGGCTCACGATTCCCGTATCAGGCCACACAGCACCATAAGTATCAAGCTGATGCACACAGTACGTCTCGTTATCTGCCTTGCACTGTCTACACTTCAGACACGAATAGCTCTGCGCGCCAACACCGACTCTCTCACCCGGCTTAATGAGCGTAACTTTCGGTCCGACGCGGAGCGCCGTGCCAACGATTTCTACTCCCACGTCAGCCTCTCTCCTTCCCCTCAATTCCGAAAATTGCAACGCACATGGAGAAGGGGAACATACCATGCCCAACACAAAGGGGAAAATGCTGCTTTCCCCACCCGCCAGAAACAGTATGCAAATCACTCGCGCAAACCCCACACGCTTGGATCTTAATATCAACATCGTAATCACCAAACGGCTTCGGCTTGAGCTCGTTCAGCTTGAAATCAGTCCAGTGCTTCGGGTCCTCGATCTGGAAGCCCTTGAATGTATCCGGGTAAACCATTTTGAATTAAATGTATTCCGCGTCCTTAACAATTACAGTATAATTCGGTACTCAACCAACAGCTTGCGATTGAATGTTTGATATTGGGAAGATGAATTAGTAGAAAACAATGAGAAAGGGAAGATAAAATAGCAGGGCGAGTGGAGAAAATAAAACCCCTCTACCGGATCATGCTTGCCTTTCCTCATCTGGAATCAAAAAATCCGGTTGCATGCCCAGCAGCCCAAGTTCCAAAAAGAAAACCCCACCTTCTGTAGGCACGGGGTATATTGTCCGTATGGAGAAGAGTGAACGTGGGAGGCGTTTTTCCGATGCGCGGCGCTTCGGAGCCAGTTTTCCCACCAACTAGAAGGGGTGGGTATGAGCTGGAGTGGGAGGAGATGGATGGGGAAGCAAACGCGACAAACATAACGACGGGTTTGAGCGGAGGCGAATGTTTTGTGGGGTGTCAATTTTCTGGGAATTGGGAAAGGAATATAGGGAGGTAAGCTTGACGAGCAGGAAGGTTTGATGATTTCTCAGGTAGATGTTGTCAAAGTTCCTTTATCAGTGTATCTGTTTTCAGCTAGTTCAGGCAAGAAAATTTGGTGGTTCACGGTGAACCTTCCTCACAAGTCGGGATTTTCAGCTGAGTTTCCTTCATGATCCAGCTCTCGGTGATTCTGATTTCAATAATTTCTATTCCTGCGAAATATTATGCTTTCAGCTCTCAATCACACCGCAAACTCCCTTGTTAGCCCTCCCACTGACTCCAAAACTCCTCACAAACAAAGGCCCTAAAGTCCAACGAATGAAGAATCTATCATACAGTATTAAATACAATGTGTCAAAAGATCCTCATCTCCGGGAGCCTCGGGCTTTCTTCTTTGCTTTTCCTTTCTTGCTTTTCGACGGACTGGCAATTATGGCTGCTCCAATGACTTCTCCATAGTCTCCATTGGCGATCGCATCCTCATCCATATCGAGTATATCGTTGAAGCTGGCGCCACCCTCGTTTCCTTGCAGAAGACTCGTGCCTTCCGGTTGGAAGTCTTTTAGATACCATGGGACGCCTCCCTTCGCCAAGAAATCAACGTGATCAGTGCTTATATCACGATTCGACACAGGTGGCGTTGGAGGTGAAGGTTGCATATGTTCGGGCGCTGATGAATAGCCGTTCGTATCAGGCGGCGTGGTTGCATTTTTGTTGCCGTTGATATGGTTTGGCTTCGTTTGCGATACATTTCCATTAACCTCAGTGAGGGCAGCACCCGTGTCGATCGTGTCCTCGCCCACAGCAATTATAGCATCTTCATCATCTTCACCTGGAGCGTCGGCGTCTTCCATATCAACGTCAGCAGAATTAGATGTGACTTTAGACCCGTGGTGTCCGTTGATCTTGTGTTGAGCAGCATCGGTCATCTCAACATCGCGGTCGTGATCACCCTCTGCATCTGCAACGGATCCCCCTAACGAGATCGAATCTGGTCCTGTTTGCAAAGCAGCTTCAATAGCCAGCTCTAACTCTTTTAATTGCTTCTCAGTTGATTTGCCGCTGATATCAGCCTCAGCTCTAACTGCGGCTTCAAGTTGAGGTTGGACAGCCTTGAGAATCCTTTTCGCAAGACTTCTGCGTCCTCTCAAGTCTAGTACAGTTTTCTTGGAGGGCGATGATTTCTCAAGCTCCTTTGCAACTGCAGTCTCAGGTTTTGGCTGAGGCTCAGTATTTATGCCGATTCGGAAGACATCGCCCAGATCATGCATGAAGTTCAAGGCGGTGGTGTAAAAGCGGTCTTGAACCCTCTGTTGGAGCTTGATCAACGAATCAGTGAAGATAGTTTTGATGTCAAGTCTGTCGATGGTTAGTACCTCTAACAGCATCCAATGCAGAGTTACTTACACGAGCGCCTTCTCAACAACTGGTGGCAAAAATCTAGCAACAGGGAAGTAGACTGTTTCGACAACGTCCTCTTCCAGTTCCACAGCCCACAGCTTCTCTTGTTCCCGCTTCTGGATATCCTCAGAAAGAGCTTTTAGTTTCTCCAGATCTTGAACCAATGTCTCGGCGAATTGGATTCTTCGGCTCAGTCTTGGTCTCCCGGCAGGGCCCATACCATACCAGTTCCTTCGAGTAAGCTCCATGGAAGAGAAGGTCTCCATCGAAAGTTGTAGTCGTTTGAGGAGTGCCGCACCCCGTCGTGCCTCTCGTTTCAGTGTCCAGTATCGACAAGCATCAGCAATATATTCCTTGCGCTTGTGTATACTGAAGCGCCCCATAGAAAGCAGGACTTTGTTATATACAGCAAGAGGAACGACGGGAGCACCGGAAGGAAGTTTCCATATCGGCTTTTGAGGTTGATTGCCCTTCTTCTTTCCATCCGCGAGAGTTAATGCCAGCTTGACACCTGTAAGCTGAGATTCGTCTGGCTGATGCTCGGTAATGGCGTGACGGTGTGTAGCAGCCATTGCTAAAGCAGAAGCTTGACTGTCCGCCCATAGACGCCCACGCATAGTCCTCTTGTAGAAGATGCGTGCATCTCGAGTAGCTCGGGCCACGTTATTCTCCTTCGCATAGTCGGACGGACAATGCCTGTCACAAAAAGCTTTCAAAACAGTGGTGCCATCAAGGACAGCCAATGTACCGTGGCTATTTTTCATCTTCAGGAACAGGCGGGCTCTTCTCGCGCAAGTGACGTGGAACGCCTGGTAGCAAGCCTTGTTTCCACATTGTATGCAAGCGCCCATTCGTTGATGGCAAAGATAACAGGTGAGCTTCCACCGAGTCTTTGGTACCTTTTCAACATCCATGACTGGCTCCATGAATGTATGATTGCCAAGTGAAACCTCGGGGATCCACATTGCACAGAGAAGGTGCGCCCACTTCGATGCATTGGTCTGCTTGAAGGCTCCATCTGTATTTGGACAGAAGATGCAAGTCTAATTTGATGATTAGCCTCTGGCCTAGTTTGCAAATAATTGGATAAACTTACCGGGATACCGCGACCGATAAGCTGGCACTTCCGGCACAACCACTGACCTTCAGGAATGAATGGGACACCATAGCACTCCTGGTGTACAGCTAAATCACAGCCATCACAGAAGACAATAGCATTTGTATTCTCGCAGTCACCATCATCGCAAATAGCGCATTTGCTGTCCTGCTCCTCTCCAACCTGAGGCTCACCATTTACGGCAGCAGCCGAGCTTGATCTGGGCCGATGGGTTTGCGGTGGTTTGGGATTGGGCTTCGGGATTCTTTTCTCGAGTGCATGCCATTCCTTTTCAATCCTCGTAATTGTGATTTCAAAAATTTCCCGTGTGATTGGCTCCGAACTTGAGGTCTTCCGATCCGCATTGTAACTTTCCAGCCATTTGTCATCCTGCTCGTCCATATCATATTCGACGCGTCCAACAGCATCCTTTCCAGCTGCACTTGTGCTTTCACCCTCAGCCTTCAAGACAGGTCCGACATCAATATCGTCGTCTATGTGAATATCCTTAGTCTTAATGAGGGCTCCTTCAGGCCGAACATATATGTCGCTCTCCTGGTATCCTACGTTGGCCATAGATTTATCAACATAACGAACCAGGCCCAGAGCCTTATCCTCAAAACGCGCAAGGGTGTCTGTTTTCCGGTAAGACGGTTGAGGTAATGTTAGCCGCTCTTTCGTATTGATGTTGGTTACAGGTGGAATGATCTTGGGAGCCTTGGGGGTTCCGATATTGAGGCCTTTGCCAAGCTTTGCTGCTCTAGCGGCGAAGAACGCAACAGGATCCTTGGGCGGTCGGCCAGGTCTTCTCTTGCCGCCGCCAGGAGTCCCAGGAATGCTGATAGTTAAGAGCTCCCCATTGAGCGAACCAGATGGTGTAGGGGCACCTTCGCTCTTTGTCTTCGACCCTTCAAGACCATTCGGTGTCAAGCCTCCATTCATAGATCCTTCTGCCGACGGTGGCACTCCTGAAGGTGTGACGGGTCTTGACTCTATGATACCTTCGACTTCATGGGAACTGAAAGCACGAAGGGCTGCGTCGATGTCCAGGTTGGGATGGAACTCTTCCCATGCACGCTCCTCTCTTGGCTTATATCCATCACTCTGAACCACAGCAGCAGCCTGAGCGGCAGAACTGAACCTCATTGGTGGTTGCTGTGAACGAGGCAGGACTGTTCGTGTGCGAGTGCTCCTATCACGTCGAGGATAGACTTGCGGTACCAGACCCATAGCAGCATTTTGTCTGCCAATTCGCCCACGCGGTCCCACGTAATTATAACCACCAGGGCCGGTACCGCCTACAGGTATTTCTGTTCCATCTTCATCCACATATCTGCCTCCGCCACCTGGGCCACCTGGGATATATCTTCGTTTCTTGGGAGGAGGTTCAGAAGAGATGTTGACAGGGGTGGATTTCTCAGAACGGCCAGCGCCAGCTGACTTGGGGCGAGTTGTACGGACTCTGCTGGATGCTGGCCGGCGCGGTGTGCCTGGTATAGGCGCCATTATGCTTAGTGATCCGCCTCCAGTGTTGTGCGCGCAGTCGGGAGTGTGCTTGAAGGCTCGGCGCGTTGAAAGATCTAAGGGTGAAGTGGAAGGTCACAGGTCGGGTGAGGGGTTGGTCGCATCGGAAGTAGATGAATAAGGGGTAGAACGCGACGCGTAGCAGTTGAATGATATGATGCTCTACACTTAGTGGTAGACTCGACTGTGGAGACGGTACGGCTGATCGTGTTCTGTGATTTCACGCGGATGAGCAAATAGGTCATAACGAGGTCGTTGCGCCTTCCTTCAATGCGGTTTAGCGCAGCCGGATTAACTAAACACCGATACTTGGCGCTATTTCGACCAGGTGCTAAGCGAGAACGCTCGTCAATAAATCTGGGGAAATCAGTTTGTGTTTGAGGAACATTTGCTTGTTAGACATTGAGTATATAAGTCATTGATATTTTGGTAGGTACGTTTCTATCATATCCTTTAGATCAATTTAACAAATATTCTTTATGGCCTTGGCAACATGAGCATTTTCTAGCATCATCTACGAAACACTTCCTGCAATTAACAATCCCTTTCCACTATGGGCAATCTGCACGACGGCTGCAGGGTTTCGAAAGGGGAAAGCCAAACATTGTGCGAAGTCTGCCCGCGATGCGTTCTCTTCAAACTTGACGATCTTATCTTTTGGGGAAATTTTTGGTTTCAGACTCACGACAAACCTACATGACCCTACTGGATTGTCCAGGTTTCGATTTCTGGTTGCTTCAGTAAGGTGGCTATTGTTTTGGCCGACTTCCTCTTTTCCTTCGCATCAGCCAACCCGAGTGGAATGCGAACACTTCTCATAATTCATGGAACTTGCTTCACGGAATGAATTTCATCTTTTACTATCCAGACTAAAAACCTCGAAACCACCAGATTTTACTCCCAGATCTCCTGCATCAAGGCTAATCCCCCCACTTGGATATTCCTTTCGACCTTCCTTCAATTTCTTCACTCCTAGCAGATTTCATCACATCTAACGCCAAAGGAGGCAAAGCAGGCGTTGTCGGCTGAAATTTTGGAGGATTTGTAGCTCCGTATCTCGCCTCGAAATATCCTGCACTGGTGTCGAGCGCGTTCGTGACTGAATGTAGACAAAGCTATGTCTCATACGCCTACTCTACCTGGATGGCGATCAAAACTTATCTTGGAGCAGTCCTCGACATGGTGTTAATTCCCAGGTCATGGCTTCAAGTCTTGCTAGAAAAGCTAGATATTGAAATGAGGGTCTGGTTGAAGATATGGAGAAGAAGCTCGCTGGTCATACCGGTACGGGGAATTTGAGATGCTTCACTGCGACTGGGGAACAAGACAAAATCTGTGCATGAACGCTACTGCGAGAATCCCGATAATTGTGATCGATAAGACTCAAAGTAAGATACAAGATTAAGACGGAGCTGGTTGAGAGCCGACCCGGGATATGAAAAATCAAAGGCAGTGCTAGTGGCTGGCGCTCGCCACCCCCGGGTCTTGCAACTGGGAAGAGTTGATTTGTTTGCGAGAGGCACCAAGTCATGGGTTGAAGAAAAGAGACTTCCTCGTGAGTATGTAGCCTTCGAGGATGTGGATTGAGAATAACTGTGTCGTGAAATCCGACCACTCCATTTCTGTTTTCTTTCTGCCTCGTGGATACAACGGGACCCGAATGGTTGAAAAAAGTTCCGGAAACTTCCCTGAAAATAATTTCTCAATCACCAAGTCTCTTGGGGCTGATAAGATATAATCATCTCAATGATATTCCGCGGCCCTGCCATTCTTCCGCAAATTTTGCGAACAATCTCCACTTGCTATGGATTACTACTTTTCTAAAGTTCTTACACTTCCATTTCGGACTCGATGCTGTCAATAGAGCATATCTCTAGAAAGACATCAACGATCCTATAACTTAGTCGGTGCTCGTTCCTTATCAAGACCCACCGCTTGAGCACATGTAGTGACTAGCAGCAGGGTATTCCTAAGATAAGAATCTTACACCTCCGAAAAGTCATTTGTTCACAAGATGCGAGATCAATGCAAATCCAATCAGCACATGTATAGTAGTAGTACAGGGAAGTATTTTATTCTGATTCGTGGAAGGGACTGTGCAGGATAAAATTTAGAGATGAGAGGTTCGATTTGTAGCTGCAGAGCTCTTCCGGAGTCCCCCAAATTATATCCGTCCAAATGCCTCCGAACAGAACATCAGTTTGGGGTTTAAGCAGCCAGCCGAAATCCAACCAACTGTCAACCTGACAAGCACGAAGTTAAGAAGTGATCGACCTCATCCATGCCGAGGTGCATTGCATCAAAATCCAGGGCCCCAGTCTCAACGACGATTAGCAGTTGAGTGGGCCTTCCCATTGGGAAGCTCTCGGGAACGTGGCAACCGACACCGACTCAGCAGCGGAGATCTTCTCCAGTTCTCACCACTCCACCACGCTAACGTAATTAAAGTTCTCCAGGATCAGTTTTATCCAATCGAGGTCACGTTCGATGCGTTGATACGTCGGCGATGCGAACGGCAGAGGGCATCCTGCACTGAGTGGAGTGGGTGAGCGATGCAGTGCACCCCAGATCTTCCCTTCTTCTGACCTCTGGAAGTACGTAGGTATGTGCTGCAAGCTTCGGTCCTCCGACAAGTCGAGAACACCTGCAGACTCCGGAGCAAAGCAGGACTTAGCTGTAGTCGTTTTGAACGTCTGGAGTTCAATCAAATGTGCGCGAAATACTTCCTTGTCATTTCACGGCCCATCGACGCCTTCTCCGCGCTTTTCCTCGTGGACGTTCAAAAAGACCATCTCGACCTAACCAGGTGGTATGGATACAGAGGTGGGATGTCATAAGAAGCATAGTTCGAAAGATTGGCTATCTATAATACCTTCGTAGTATCCTTGGCGGCCGTCCCGGTCGGGGGGATTGCTACAAGGATAGATATTTTGATACTTGTCGAAGAGCCAGTGACATCGAAATTTGCAAGTCCCCGTGGGTCAACCGAGCCTCCCTGCGACCTTTTGACTGGCTCTCTCTTCCCAAGCAGCTGTGAGAAGCAGACACGTGCGAAGCGGCTGAGGATGATCAGTGCTCAGAGCCCTCTAAACCTTGAGGGTGTCCTTGCCCAATTTTCCTGGCGCCACGCAGCCACTCTCAATGTCTCAGGTCCCCTCACCGGCTGTCAATCCTGCCGGACGGTTGATCATAGTGGTGTCTAGAAAAATCCCCGCTGGGAATGTCGCAAAGCTTTCGAAGATCGATCTTAGCGGTTTTCTGCGGAAGGTTTCACTCGCGATGTTGCTCTGAGAAAATGCCCCCTTCAAAAAGGGAAAAGTTCTCGACTCTCCAATATCAATTTCAATTATTCTAAAGTGCTCGAGACTGAAAGCTCTGTTCTGAAAACTGTAACGATTGCTAATTCTGGATGTGAAATTCTCTAATCTCATGCATACTGGGCTAGCCAGGGAGCATTCAGATAGGCGTGTGCGACTAAAGAAACACATGGGGCGTGCTTTAGACCCATCCGCGAAGCTTCCCAGCATTCAGCTCAAGCCACAAAACTTCCAAGCTTCATGATTTGAGCAATTGGGGCGAAATCTACGTGGCTCCCCAGAGCATACCCTGCAAATATGCTGCATGGGATGCTTGGTACATGCGGGCAGTACGCCTTTTCTTATCAATAGTCTAGTCGGGATTATATGCATGTTACCTGAGCGTGCCGCTGAGCGGATACCTGTGAGACATGGGCATCCATATTATAAGAAATCGAATCCCCTCGCGAAATAAAATTTCTTTCCTTTTCTCGCGATATAATCGACTTGATTATATTTTTAAGCTTATGAATCTTCCTTCGATCTTAGATTCTATCCTAGCATCCTGATTCAATTCATCCTCTGCTGGATGCGCTCAACTGTCAGATCAGTCCCCTAAATCGTCAAATTGCCATCGCTCGCTTTGGCAGCTCTCCCAATTGACGTCTTAGCGACTGTCGATCTCCAATATTTCACAGTATTGGGAGCTGTGACGTCACAACGCGACCATAATTTCAAACATAGGTATCGTCTTCCAGGATGAATATCGCTATGAATATGGCTCTCACAATGGCTGGCCCACCAAAAACCCCGTCAAGAAATTCTTCTCTGCAAACAATAGGAAACGAGCCCGACAGAACAGATCCCGCCTGCTCAAGTAATTTTTCTCTATACAAGGGAATTTCAGATAGACCACTAGGCTGGAAACCCCGAAGATCAGTGAGAAATCTAGGCTTGGACTCAACTGCGAGAGATATGAGTGTCAGAAGGTGGGACGGTGCTGCAAGGCGGTCAACAGACTGGGATGGTCTCAGACGAGTAAGTGTTCCAACTCCAATGCTGCTAAATTAAAAACCAACTTTTTTTCTAGGATGAAGAATTATGGTATTCTCAAGGAAATTGCCTTGTCCATTTATATGAACAAGGTCAATCTAAACGGGGGCCAGCTTTTCAAGTTCCAATGGACGACCTGCTCGCAAAAAACTGCAAACCTCTGATAGACAGGTTTTTGACGAAGACCTTGGTAGAGTCACCGCACTCAGAAGCCGACAGCTTCGAGGAAAGTTATTTAAGCCAAAAGAGCACTAGGATGTATGAACTCTACATCCCTCCACCATCCAGTGCCGAACGAGGAGAGTCTTTCTTATATCATACTTCCACACGCAACTTCTTTGCTTGGATCTTCGGAAAGTCTCTGGTTGGTAAGCACCTCGGCGGCGCTCTCGTTGGTCTTCTGAACAGCATGAACGAATTCAGATCTGCAGAGGAGGATAATGTCCAAGCTATAATGGACTATATAGATGAGGAAGGATACGCGGATATGCGAAACCAGCCGGACCATGCCCTTGCAATTTTGTTCTTTGCAGAGCATTTTCACTTTAAGGATTTGTGGATTGACGCATTTGCTCACTGTACTGGCATGAATGAGAAATTGATTAGTAGCCCTGGATTTGAGGTATGTTCTACTGTTCTTAAATTCGAACGAGAAGGTATTCGCTAACTCTTGAAAGTTCATGAGTAGGACTTCACGTGCTCGTGTTACCCGTTCTAGATTTGAAATGGATATGCGACTGGACAGTTGCGGCAGGAGACTCGGGTCCTTTCTCTCAGATGATTTATCAGAAGCTCACCTAGGTCTCTCACCCGCGGCTCGAGCCCACCTCGACAGATTCCGATCATTCCTTCAATCATATTATGTGGCCAAACTTGGCTACTATCCCCCGGCGTCTTGTGATGCCCAAAGTGCAAGCTTCCCGAAGAACATATACGGCCAAATGTGCCAGGAGTTCCAAAAGTTGTACGATTACCTCGTCGACTCTCAGTTTACCTCATCGGATTCTCTGCCAATCTCGCATCAAGGTGGTATCTGTGTCCAACAAACAGTGAACGCTTTCGACCAACGCCACAAATATGCCCCACTGCTTCATCCACTACCTCTCCTCCCAGAGGCGGAAGAAAAGATTTTTCAAAAACCCTCATTCAACAAGCGGTTCGGCTTTGTAGGGAAAGCAGACAAAATGAAGCCCGACCCACACCTGGTTGCATTCTCTTCTTTATCCAAGGCCACCAATCGAATAGATCAATCTCTGTTTGATTGCACACTGGTTCGAGCTTACCGAGGCTTTGAAAAGGTCTGCGCTTTCTCTCCTTCCAAAGCCGACAAGGACGACAAACTCTCTCAGACAGATGCCCGCAAAGTCCGCTGGATCCTAATCTACGCGATTCTGCAGACACTGCTTTCAGCAACAACACCTCCTGTGCAGGTTCGTGATACCCAGAATGTGCCATACAACATTTGTGTCTTGGCTGCAGGTTGCCCGCCGTGGAAGGAAGAGAGACCTCTCGAGACTCTCCTCCGAACACAGACCGACCAAACAAAAGAAGACTTCAAGGCTTCCCTTGCAAAGATCGAATCCTTTGATGACACCTCTCCCATTGAGATCAAGCCTGATATCGACTACCGAGCTCTTACACAAAAGTCACAACACAAGAGTGACAACAGTGACTCCAGCCTTGCTTCAGTAACGTCAAAGAAAGGCACAGTAAAGAAAGCGCTCAGCACACTCGGCAATATGCCTGAACTTAAACATCCTCGACCTCAACGAGCATCATACCATGAGATCTTGGTCCATGGGTATGGCAACGGTACCAATACCGTCAGTATTACCGCGGAACCGGTATCAACAGAAGGCGAGCAGCAATCTCCTCGAAAGCTATCATCAGAGTACGGAACATCATCAACCGAAGACCTCTCATCAAGCTGGTCCAATACCTCCGGCGAAGCAAACGATATGAACAGTGCGCCATCAAGTCTTGGCGGCAGCAGAAGAGGCTCTGATGCCGAATCTGATGTGTCGAAGAAGTCAACCAAAGAGTTCTCGGATAAACCCATGAGCGCCTTGGGCCTCGCCAGAGTGCCTAGCAGTGTATACTCTGCCAGTATATACGATGAATCGTCGATCCTGCAACCTGATCCACTGCACTTGAAGAAAAATCCAGAGGAGGGATTTATGAGAGTCACCACAGAGGTGAAAGTTGAATGGGAAGAAGGTACAAATGGTAAGGCCAATGATGAATTGTTGGCTTACTTCGAAACATGAGAGACGAAAATGAACAGTTTTTTTCGTGGATGCCTTCTTGGCCAATACCCTGTACATTCGGGCGTTTCTTATATTTATGGGGTTTGAATTTTTGGGGAGTTACGATATTGTGCAATTTAATGTATGAAATATAATGTTCGGATTGGGAAGGAAGGCTGAAATGAAATTTGATGAAGCCATTCAAAAATGGAATAGCTATATTTTGACAGACCAACTCGTTGAATTTTCGACAGAGTTCTCACTTGCCGATATACCGCTTCATCACTGTTTGAATACCTGATTGCTAGAATACCAATGCTTAAAAAATTGAAGATAAATCTAAAGAGGGAAGTGAAGCTTGCCGTCGCGAAATCCAAGAACATCAAACGCCACCCCTGTCTAGCGCGTCTCCCGAAAGGAGGGCCGCATTCCTAAAAGTCCCCTCCTCTCCACAACTCCCACCAACTACCATGGCCTCCTTCACACCTTACACTTACTTCCAATGCCCCTGCACCGATACTTCAACACCCACTCGCAATATCGGAGACGACAAGCCTCTAGAAACGGAAGAAAACTCCGACGACGACCGAACCTTCGACCCGCGAGCTCCCCGATCCAACTACAGCTTATACCCACTCAAGCACCTCTTATACTGCGAAGACTGCCACCAGATACGGTGTCCGCGATGTGTACTAGATGAGATTGTGACGTGGTACTGTCCGAATTGCCTATTTGAAGTACCTAGCAGTACCGTGAAGTCGGAAGGAAATAGGCAAGCTTCCTGCGCCTGTCGAGCAAGAACTGCTGCTGATTTTGTGAGACAGATGTACGAGAAGTTGTTTCCAGTGCCCGATATGCGTCGCGCCTCTCTCGGTTAGCAGTCTCGAAGCTCCGCCAGAGGGTTTGGGAGCAGAGTACGCCACGCAAAATGGACCCTTTGTACTGAATTGCGCTTATTGCATGTGGAGCTCTAAGGAGATAGGGATACAGTTTGAGAAGCCGAATGGGATATTCGCACAGCTGGCGAAGATTAAGAATGGAGGACAGCCGATCCTGACTGCTAAAGACCGGAGGAAGGACCGTGAGGAACGGAAACGGGACTTCTCTGGGGCGACGGCAGAAGAAAGTCAAGACACCGAGGGAGCTGAGAGTCTAGACCCTAATGAAAAGCTAGATGCTGGGAGCCAGTTCTCGAATTTGAAGGCGTTCTATCAGACACAGATGGTGGAATCTTCTCCTGTGAGTGCGCTGGGCTTCACAGGAGATTACGGTTATGGATCACCAGGAGCGTTATCACGAATCATGGGACTATATACTGGAGGCAGCTTCGCGGACAAAAAGTCGAAAACAAAAACGGGTATCATGAGAGAAGCTTGCGATGCCCTGGAAGGCCTCCAGATCACACCCCTTTCGGAAGACGAAGCTATCACGAAACTCTGCGCTGAAGGGTGGGAGAGCACAGCTTCATCTGAGCAACGAAAAGAGCAAACTACACACACACACTTTCTATCCGACCTGCGACCCATTGCCTACCTCCTACGCACCAAGCGCTCAAAACGCTGTAGAACCTGCCGCCATATCCTCTCTAAGCCCGAATCTAAAGTACAAACTACACGTTTCCGAATCCGCCTCGTAGCGCTAAACTACATCCCCAGCATTACCATCAAACCGCTCCAGCCCGCGCTCCCAACCTCTTCCTCTCTCCTCACACCCCTCAAACCCGTTCAATTCTTACTTACATTCAAGAACCCATTATTTGATGGTGTGAAAGTAACACTCGCAACCCCAGCAAAAACCCCAGGCCGATTCGCAACCAAAGTCACAGTCCTCTGCCCGCAATTCGAAGTCGGCGCCAATACTGACGTCTGGGACGAAGCGCTGCGAGACAGTAATACGCGCTCCTCGCTCAGCGGTGAGAAACGACGCACCAAAGCCGAAGCCAACGAAGGACAGCATCAAGCCGAAGCGGGCAAAGTCTGGGAAAGAGGGAGGAACTGGGTGAGCGTGGTGGTTGAGGTTGTGCCGCCAAGTCTACGGATCGAGGGGTCGGAGTGGTTGAGGAGTGAGGAATTGAAGGCTGATAATGGGGAGGTTAGGGATGGGGAAGAGGTGGTTGAGATTCCGGTTTTTGTGAGGGTTGAGTGGGAGAGCGAGGTGGGCGGTGAGGAGGGCGGTGGACTTGGGGGCGGAGGGAAGGAGAAGGAGGTTAGGGAGAAGAGGGAGTTGGCTTATTGGTGTGTGTTGGGGCTGGGGAAGGTTGCTATTGATTAGAAAGATAGGAGGCGCAATATACCCATTTGATATTTGCACATGTCGCAAAATTGAACATAAGATCGTCGTGCCTGGACAATCATTTGACATCTAAAGGGTCCTAACTTAAAATGTAAAACCTTCCCATCAACATTTAGTGTCAAGGCCCGGGTCCGTTTCATAGCCCAGCTTTTTGCCCATATGTTAGAGGGCTAGGACATTGAGATCTCACATTCTAGGTTAGACTAAACATTATTCAGCGCATCAAGTAGTATTTGGTGACAACAAGCTTTGATATTAGCCTATCTCAATGACCTAGCTACGCCTCCCAAATATCATGAAGAGCGATCCATAGCACAAGCCCTCTTCCCATGCATCCATGCAGTAGCAAAACTTTTCCCCATCTAATACTCAACGGCACCACCTTGAGGAAACTCGAAGTTAACACCGCGACCAGTCAACTTCTTGTACACCTCCGAGTAAGTATCGAGTCTGTGATCCACACCACCCTTCTCCTTCTCATCGAGCACCACCTTCAAGATCTTGCTTCCATCCTCCTTGGTCCTCAATCGCTTGCCGACGATCTCAACGGGGAAGACGAGGTCGGTGAGGATCGCGTCGTGGACAGCGGTCAGTGTTCGGGAGCGGGGACGCTTTTGGGTGAGAGAGGTGCGCGAGCGGTTGGAGCGCTTGGGGCGGGGAAGGATGCGGCGCGAGGCGAGGATCAGGACGTGGCGGTCGGAGAACTTCTTCTCGAGCTCACGGGTGAGTCTGCTTTAATCAGTACTAGATTCCCCATTGCCAGTTGTACTCGAAGTGTGTGGATGAATAAGAAAGGAGCGGGCATACCTCTGCTGCACACGGTGGAAACCCTGCAAGGAAGGAACGGGGACAAAGATGACAATAGCCTTCTTGCCGTGGCCGACTTCAATCTATACAACGATCAAAAATCAGCATGCGAGCTCCAGGTTCCCTTCAATTGAATTGAAGAAGAAACAATGGACCGCAACCCGTCCGTCCGAATTTCCAGCAAACTCGGCATATGTATGTAACACCGTCGACATCCAAAACACATTATATCGTCTGTATCTCAAGTATGATGTAGCATGTATGTCTGCCGACGTCGCCTCGTCGCTGTTTATTCGTGTAGGCTGCGTGCCATCTCCTTTTGCCTTCTGTGGTGCTGAAATTGGAGTTAATTCAAAAGCTCACCTCTCTTGCGGAAACGAATTGAAGGGGTCGCAGTGCGGCCTTCAGGTCGGAGGTGTTGGTCTCGAGGTCGTAGAGAGCGCCAGCGATGCTGGTCTCGAGCTCGGATGGGTCCGCGCGCGATGTGCTCGTGGCCGCGATCTTGTTGAGTGCACTCATGATTGTGGTTGTTGTGAGAAGGAGAGCTTCGAGATTTTGCGAAATGTTGGTGTTGAATTTCCGTTAAAAGGTCGCTTATTTTTTGAGTGCGCTGCCCTAAAGTCTGGCCAATCAAATGATTGTTTTCACGTGACGAGTCTGATTCCTCACAACTTTGAATCTAGATTTCAGAATCTCTCTCTGGAAATTGGAGTCAAAGAAAGCATAAGGAGAAAATATCCAGGTTGCGTTTAATTCACGGTATTGAAAACCCAGTTGTCACGGAGTCCAAAATTCGTTTCTTCTCAATCATTTCTATATAGAAATATCCCTGATACCTTTTTAAGTCGTCCAGGATCTCCAGTAAGAGTGAGGAGCGAACAATCTGCGTTGAGTTCAGAAGCATCCTTAGAAATTGTTAGAATGTCCCTTCATAAATGTAGCACATTCACTTCTGCTTTCAGTCTGTGTTCATTAAATTTCCTGGCGTAAAGATCACTGGAAGCAATCCCCGAATTCTTCTGTCAGTGTCTCTCATTATTGTCTACTCAGTAGACCTCATTAATGGGCAAGGAAACCTCGCAATGCTCGCTAAAAGACTACTCCCCCAGAAATATGCTTCAAGCACTCGTCATTATCATTCCTTGATTAATGCCAAACACTTTGTCGACAAAGGAAACTGGTATCAAACCATCACTGAATTGCTTCATTCATCTACCGAACCACGCTTTGAAACCCTTCCGCTGTTGTACACCACGATATCAACTCTCCAGCTTCTCAATACCCTTGACATTCAATCCGAAATCCATGATGAGAATCTTTGGATCTTGACCGGTACTGATGATTCGTCGATAATCCGACTTAGCTCCGAGAACCCAGCTCGAATGCCACTTTGGAAAATCTAGAAGAAGGGATCCGGTAGCCATGTCGAAAACCTTGATGTCTTGATCATAGCTGCCAGAGACCAATCTTCCACTAATTGAGTCGATGTGCAGAGATCGAACCAGATTCTCATGAGCTGCGATATTCCTCAAACAAACTCCAGTATTTGCATCCCAAATACGAATGATCTTGTCGTTACCCGCAGAAGCAATAAATCTCGAATCGTCCGAAAATTGGCTGCAAGCAAGACCTTTAGTATGTCCAGATAGTTCCTTGATGTTCTTGCCAGTATCGATATTCCACAGTTTGACTTTGAAATCTCCACTGCAGCTGACGATTGTGTTTCCCCTCATTTGCACAGCGTTGACTGGGCCTGTGTGTCCTCGAAGTTGCTTCAGCATGGCACCAGTCTCTCTATCCCAAACACAGATTGTGACGTCCTTCGAACAGGTAACGATATATCGGTTGTCGAAGGCAAGGTCCAGTACGGCTGCGGTGTGATGCTGAAGTCTCTGAATTGGCTTGTAGTCGTCTTTGATGTCATAGACAATGCAAGTGCTATCTGAAGAGCCAGTGACCAAGATTTCCTCGTCGTATTGAAGGCATAAGATTGACTGGTTGTGGTAAATAGAATATGAGACGGTCCTTGGCATGCACTCTGCTGCCCGAGAGCAATCTGGCATG
>Ga0302325_10008508_pt1 | contig 22549 bp, 23 predicted proteins | sample Palsa_T0_2_FD_201948 | JGI IMG/M metagenome (GOLD analysis project Ga0302325, IMG submission 201948) | Peat permafrost microbial communities from Stordalen Mire near Abisko, Sweden - Palsa_T0_2 | ecosystem: Environmental > Terrestrial > Soil > Palsa > Peat permafrost | place: Sweden: Abisko...
ATTGATTTCCTCAAAAATTGAAGGAGTTATGAAACATATCCGATATGGCGTTAACTATGGTGGTTTATATGGCGAAGGCCATTTTGGTAAATTCGAAACTTCGGAGGGCTATTTCGGCACTATTCCCTAAAAACAATGCTGAAACTCCCAACAGTATGAGAAAAATCAGTGGTCAGGGTATTTTAGAGGAAAAGGTCTCTAGATTCTATAATTTTCATCTTGATTCAAAAAAGTAAAAATTGACTGAGATATAGCAAGAATAACAGACTCAATTATAGTATGTAAATGTGTGTGAAAACTGATTGGTGTCCAAACATTTATGTAGATAACCTATCTTTAGTAACTTGCAGCAATTGAACTGGGTGTCTTACGATCGCCAATCTTCGGCCGGGCCCAACAATCGCCGGGAAGAGGCCGTCTGCCAACGCGATCACAACTTGCCATGAGCATTGCAAAGACTCCCAGCATCGCGATCATCGGCGCAGGCCTCGGCGGTCTCACTCTAGCTCGAATCCTAGCCGTAAACTCAATCCCTTCAACAATCTACGAGACCGAGTCTTCCCCTGACTCACGAATGCAAGGGGGGACATTAGACCTCAGACTCGATACCGGACAACGGGCCTTGAAACTCGCGGGACTGATAGATGAGTTTCGACGGCTGGCTCGAATGGCGGGTCAAGATATCAGGATTTTGGACAAGTATGGGAAGGTGCATCATGAGGAAGTAAGTGATCCAGAAGGAAATATTGAGGACGCATTTAATCCTGAAATCGACAGAGGCGATCTCCGGAACATATTCCTCAATGCGCTCGATACGGAGAGAATCCTGTGGGGACACAAGCTGGCTAGTATTGAGCGGACTAATGATGGAAAATTCGGTCTTAGCTTTACGAATGGCAAGGAGGTTACAGCGGATATTGTCATCGGCGCCGACGGAGCATGGTCAAAAGTACGGAGTTTCATTTCCCCACAAAAGCCTGTTTACAGCGGGATCAGTTTTGTCGACATGAAAGTCCCCGAGTTCTCCAGCAAACCTGACTCACTACAACAGAAAGTGGGAAATGGAACGATGACTGCACTCGGCGATAACAAAGGCATCATCGCGCAACGGACCTCGAGCGGGTATTTAACTGTCTACGCAGCCCTCCGTGTTCCAGAGGAATGGTCAAAGGAGTCCGATATCGCTACAGGGAGTGCAGAACAGCAGATTGATCTGCTCGTGGGCAAATATTTCAAGGGCTGGGATAACGAGTTGCTGGAATTAATTCGACTGTGCGATAAAGAGCAGATCATTATGCGGCCAATTCATGCTCTCCCAGTGGGCTACAGATGGCGCCAAGATCCGATTATTACGCTGCTCGGCGATGCGGCTCATCTGATGTCCCCGTTTGCGGGCGAGGGAGTCAATCTGGCAATGGCGGATGCCGCCGATCTTGCGGAAGCTCTCATCACGGGGAATACAGACTCCCCGGCTTTGCAAAGGTATGAGGCTGTGTGTTGGGAAAGAGGAGAAGAAGCTGCAGGGGAATCCGCGGCGAATTTAGAATTGTTTTTCAAGGATAATGCCGCGGAAGCCGTGGCGGAATTATTTCAGTCTCATCACGGACCTCCACCAGATATGCCCCAAACGATCCAATAGGTTTTGAAAGTTCATATGTAAATAGAGTATCTTAGACAGAGAAAGAGAGGTTTGGGGAATAATATGATCTTTATTCTGTGGCCTGACGGCAGTTATTGGATGTTCCGGAATTCCCCCCGCGCCGATCCAAATGGGGGAATCTCTGGCGCCAACAAAATGTCATGGAATGGACGGAACGAGCAGCGCAGTCTCAACTGTATAGCAAACGCATTAAACCCACTGCGTTTAGGTATTGGATTGGCTAGCTAAGTGTCCTATTAAATACCATCGCGGTAGATATCACCTCCTCTTACATTGAACAAACGAGAGTATTACATCCAATTTTCATGCACTCCAATTAGATAGAACCAGAAAATCCCCTTTTCTACACCTTAAACGAGATCGCCACATGGACCGTCGATTTAAGTTATCGTTGTCCTTTTGATCAGCCGAGGTCCTGGGAGGGGAATTACGGCTCAGCCTTCTCGTAGGATTTGCTGCTTTCGCCGTTGCCGGTCTCGCTCAAGGGAGTCTTGGCGTGGATGACTCCGAGTTCGCCGTCGTCGTTGTTGGGGACTCGTTCTGTGTCGCCGTGTAGGAGACTGCGTCGGGTGTCGCCGAAAGCGTAGGCGTCTTCGCCGTGGACTGCGTCGTCGCCGATTAGGAGATCTTCTTCGCGCATGCGCAATGGGATACGGAGCGCATATTTGATGAAACAGAGGATAAGTGAGGTCATGAAAATATTGAGACCGACAATGAAAAGGGCACCAACAAGTTGAAGCCAGAGCTGGTATATATTAGAAAAAGCGGGTTTTCAAGAGATACCTGTTTCCAGTTTCCATCGATCGCTCCACCGGGGTTGGTCAATCCAAAGGCGGCACAACCTTCTGTGGTGGCAAGCACGCCCGTCATCATTCCTCCCATGATTCCAGCAACCGTGTGGGTATGGTAAACTCCGAGGGTATCGTCAACCTTCTTGAACAATGCGAATCTTTTGCCCACTATGTTCATGGAGAACCAGGGGATCGAGCCAGAGAGCACGCCCATAACGATGGCGCCCCATCCAGCAATAACACCAGCAGCGGGGGTGATAGCAACGAGACCGGTAATCATGCCTTGAACGGCGCCAATGACAGCGGGTTTCTTGAAGAAGGTAATGTCGAGGAGTGTCCAGATGAGAACGCTCATGGCTGTACAAATGTTGGTGTTGAGAACAGCGGCACCAGCATCTGCGTTGGCAGAGTATGGATCACCTCCGTTGAAGCCGTTCCAACCCGTCCAGAGGATACCCGCGCCGACCAACATGAGAAGAACATTGTTGGGGCGGAAATCATCCCTATCTCGGGTCAGACGAGGTCCAATCCACCATGCGCCGACAAATCCTGCGGTCCCTGAGGATACGTGAATGACATAACCGCCGGAATAGTCGATAACACCCATCGTTGCGAGGAATCCGCCGCCCCAAAGACTGAATGCGCCGACAGTATAAGAGAATGTGAGCCATAGAGGGACGAAGACCATCCAGGCGATAAAGTTCATTCGACCGAGGAAAGCGCCGGCCATAATGACAAGAGTGATCGCCGCGAAGACAAACTGGAAATATACCATCGTGGACATGGGATAGGCGGGTGCGATACCAGATGTGGGTAGAAGAGCTTGCCTGAGTTCATCGTCCATTGAGATGATAGGTCCGGGGATGCCGATGAAAGGCGCTGAGCCCCATTGCTCTCCAAAGGCCATGTTGTAGGCCCAGACGACCCAACAGATGAGCACGGCGGCGAAGGCGTAGAAGGCCATGAAGGCGGAGTTGATGGCCCACTTGCGCTTGACAATGCCTGCATAGAGGACGACGAGGCCAGGAATACTCTGCAGGCCGACGAGGGAACCAGCGGTGAGCTGCCAGGCATTGTCGCCATGATCAAGCCAGCTGGTGTTTGTAGCGGACATGGCGAATAAACGAAGAAACGGGAATACTACGACTCGGACGGAGTGGGTGCGAGATGGGGTGAAAGAAAGCGAGTTGTACGCAGAGAAGAAATATGGGCGTGCATAAGTAGGATCGCTGGGCCTTTGTTATGCCTAATTTCGCCCCACGAGCACAGCCTGCACTGCAGGCCGCGCGGGAGATAAGGAAAAGCGCTGGCCCCTCGTGTAATGAGCAAATCTCAGGGCGATGATACGGGCGTGATGGACGCGTTTGGATTGGCTGCCCTTATCAGTTGTTCCGAGCCTCCGGACTGTTCCGTCTGCCATTTAAGTTGTGCGAGAAAGCACTCCGGGCGTGGCATGCACAAAGCGGCAAGTTTAAACGACCAGCTGGCGGACAGACTTTGCCGATCGCTGTTGGGGGCGTGTGTGGGGTGCACCTCTGACAAAGGCATAATTAGCGACATGTGACGAAGTTATGGCCCGATTGGAGCATTCTATCTTCGTGGCTGCACGCGGCGGGGGAACATTAACCGGGGGTGCCAATCACAAATGCCTCTCACACAGATTAGCTTACTAACGGCCCTATTTCGTGTCCTGGCCTTATTCGGCACGTTTTATCATGATTTGCGAAGAGCAGACGATCGTTATGCGACCCGGGTTCACCCCACCACCCAGAACCGACCCTGACCGAACCTTATCATCCTTTATCTCGTCAGATATTTCGGGAGCCGACTACTGGCGATATGATGTGTCTCGTTTCATCTGCTTGAGACATAACTTCGGCGGTGCATCCCAACCACCAGTGGCCCCCACAATCCGAAATGCGGGTACTCTCGAAATACAAATTGTCACCCGTGCGCCGCGTCATTGGTCGCGCAAACTGTTTCCTCCATAGAACATCATGCCACCCACACCGCCACTGATCAAACTGATTACAGCAATATGAACTTCCGATATCAATATTGATTTCCCCCCGCGTGGGAGGCACAACTTTACCGAAACTCTAATCTAAATAGGACATTTCCAATAGCGCGTCCACGGGATGCCGCCAGTATCCGTCTGGTTACCGAGGAAGAACTCTCTTTACGTATGTATACCCACGGCGAAATGAAGAACAGTTAACCTTATTCAAGCATGTGATTTACATATTCACCCCTTGAGCTTGAGTAGGAGGGTATGTACCTCATTACTATCTATATGCGTCTCAAGTCTTAAAGATCAACATGCGCGTGAAAGTATATACGCGCGATATCGGATCGCTCGGATTCCGGCCGTTTGAAAAGTATTTATGTCCCTCCACGCGTATTTTGAGGAGTCTGCATGCATGCATGGAACTTCTTCAAAGATCGAGAGACTACCCCCATTCAAGCCGGGCAAGTCGATCGCCGAACCCCAATGCGCTGGTCGACGATAATTTCTGCATACTGCAGTCTGTTGCCTATCTGCTTTTGTGACCTGAATATCAAACTGGTATCGGAGGAAAGGCTCAAACACCAAATGGGGGCAGGCAGGGTTGACAAATACCACACTCGCAGGGGGGAAAGATAAAGGTACTACTATAGATCCATGCATGAACATCATCCACCAAGAATATCCCAGTCACCTTCGGGGACAACAAGCAAAGTGGGAAAGGAAAGTGTCGACTTTAAGTCCCGAGGAATGGGAACTAATCGTCCGTCCGCGTACATCATCCAATTTCACAAGACTCGCTCCCAATGCAGCAGGAGTCCTCCCAAAAAACCCACATAACCCAACCCCTTTCCCACGCCTCGCCAACGCATCCCTGGAAGATCCACCTCTTTCTAGAGCCCTGTCCATTGTATCGTCTAGCTAGTATCCCTCGATTAACCCAAAAACCAATCCCATTACATATGTGTCCCCTGAATATGATGCTGACAGTTCCTTCAATTGGCTGCGCCTCCGGAACGGCGGAAATTAATTAATTCATATTTACAATCGTGTCAGTCAGCGAAGAATAACCCACTGAAAGGGCAAAAGCAGAATGACGGCTATGCTATGCTATGACTCGCGCTGGTGGGAGTCTTGTGGGAAGGATGGGAAGGATGGTCTGGTTTGGGTTGATGGCTGATGGTGTGGGTTGGTTGTGGGTTAAAGTTTCGGGGTTGATTGATCGGAATGAGTTCTAAAGCCTGACATGCTTCACCACGGGTTCCTCGGACGGTCGGTCAAGTCACGATAAGTCGACGGACGTACTACTACTACGACGTATTCGATACGCCTCTATTACTATCCTCTTTCTAGTACACCGTCTCTTATCGACTCCCTTTGCATCCCTCATCCGAGCCATCCCGCTCGTCACCCATGGCCACACAGCCCCCATACATCCCCCCCGACAGCGCCCAGCAAGTCTCCATGGATATAGCTCCTATGTCGTCCGTCGCCCAACCCCCCCATCATCACACTCAATAATCTCGACTTCTACCACGAAGCAGCCCGACGTCCTCCACAAACCCAGCACCAAAGACCCCCAGCACCGGCGCTTCGTAATCCTCGGCGCCCTCGAAGAGCGTGGATTTACACCGCGTGTGGGGGGAGGGTGGAAAGACCAAACATTTAACAAAGGTTGATGAGTTAGGATGGAATATGATGCAGTTTGACTCAGAAGGCTGGTGTATCTTGCGGCGGATCCGGATCTCTTGCCGATGAGGGATGGGGTTTTGGAAACTCTCTTGACGGACGAGGATTGGGATGATGCAGAGAAGTACCTTTTTGTTCCATGGGGATTTGAGGAGTTTGGTTGGGGGGAAGTGTTGGGATGGTATGAGGAGCGGGAACGACGGCTTTGCGCAGCGGGCAGACATCGGGAAGTCATAACAGACGAGTTCTTGCATATCGTACAGGTTCCTGCCTGTCTCGGCATTATTGTTCGATTATTGTTGTCTGGGATTCACGGCGCCGCCACCGTCGCATGGACTATTGCAACAACAAGGTCAAATCTTGCGGCTCGGAACTTCCTTTTCCAAAGGATTCTGTTAATTGGTTTTGGTTCCGCAGACTGCAGAGCTTGGTGGGGATTTCTATCGCGTTTGCACGACGCGTATTCGAGGTATCGTGGCATCACACAATGTTAGCAACACACCGCGTGGAACGACTCAATACAATACACTTAGACAATTTAACGATTCATTCCAATACGTTTCCTTGGATTTATTACCGACTTGCTGCTCCACCTCCCCCCCCCACCCCCCCGATATATTAAACTTGACGTCAAGACAATCGCCAATCGCAGTCCCCGACAGCCATCCAAGCTCATTGTGGCTGATTCGTTATCATTAACCTTGACCAGCAATCCGACGAATAACGGGCTTTCCAGCCGATCAACTATTGGTTATCTTTAAAAAGCACCCCACAACAGTGGTTTGCAGGAGGGAGTACCCTGATGTGTGGCGCTGATTGATTTGTGTCAGTGGCGTTTCCTTGTCTAAAATCTGGCAGGTAATTTCCTTATTCTGCCCTGTCTCCCGCCCCCGCAATAATCTGAGACATGGAAGGATGACGACAGAGCGCACCGGTGAGACGACTATACATATATCCTGCCACATCTCAGACGGACACGAGTATAACGTTCCCTTCCGCAGGCGACTTGACGGACACTCGTTCTTGACGACGATGAAAGCACAATTCTTGACTAGCGTGGTGGTTACTGCGGTTTCTGTCGGGGTGGCTCGCGCTCAGGATTTCCAGAATCTCGCTCCATGTGGGGTACTTCCCATCCCTCCCCCCCCCCCTCCCCCCCCTCCCCACTCCCTCCCCCCGTCGTCCCCAAGATCGCGTCTAACAACCGGCGACTAACTTGTGCGTGCAGCAAACATGTATTAACAATATGCTCGCCAAAGCACCTTCTTTAGGTTGCGCTACAAGTGACCAAGTGTGTCTTTGCAGGAACGTCGATTTCCTGTACGGGATACGGGATTGTTCCGTCGAGTCGTGTTCTAATCCCACCGACGCGGCGACCGCTCAGAGTGCCGTCGCCGCATTCTGTGCTTCTGCCCTTGGCGAGGCAGCGAGTTCCGTCGTCGCAGAGGCCAGTTCTGCCTCCGTTTCCGCCACCGCAGTGAGTGCTTCTGCGTCCATGGTGTCCCAGAGCGCAGAGTCCTCGATATCCAGCGTCGTTTCTTCCGGTTCTAGTGTGCTGTCTAGTATGGCTAGTTCTGGGGCCTCTGAGGCAAGTGCCTCGGCCTCGAGTGGAGGGGCAGCGAGTTCGGCGACAGGGACAGGTGCAGCGGCGACTTCGGCGGGAGGAGGCGCGCTTACTACTGCCACGGGCGCGGCGGGAGGGTCTGCTGCTACTGCTTCTAGTACCGGTGGGCCAGGGTCTTCGGATGGGGCGAGATATCTTGCTAATCTTGGGGCTACGCTTGGTGTTGTGTTCTTGGCGGCTTTTATCGTTCTTTAGGAAGTGTATATTAATTTCATTGATTGATCAAGAAAATACGCAATGTCAATGCGAGTTATTGATATATTTAGAAACTTCCTAAATGAGAAGACACTAAAAGTTGATTATCTTCCGATTCAATTGCCGCTTTGGGAGGTATGTAGATAACACACTTCTCGTGGTTTTAAAGATTTGAGCGAAATAAACGGCGTGCGGGATGTCATGTGGAAGGCTCTTCCGCATCAACGCTTAAGTACGTAGCATGTGCTTCGGCTAATAACGGATTTCTGGTCCTTTGTCAGCCAACTTTAACTTTAATCCCCATCCCCATGGGAAATTTACTCCTGTTAGGACGGAGCAAACAAATCTCCCACGGGATGCACACCAATCATCTCTCACACACGTATCTGGCGTTCGCTATCTTTTGTACCAATACCGACGGCACTACGCAGAGGACACACGGAAATATTGCGCGACCAACAAACAAGGCACATAACCCCCGCTGTTTTTCACCCGCACGGGGAGACATTCGAAACTTCGCCACGAGGACGCGAACGGGTTGACCTCAATGGCTGTTGCGCTCGTTCTGGGGAATGCCAGTTTACCGCTGGGGGGAGATGCTGCAGGTACTATTGCTTCTGAAGGCTGTTGGTCTTATCTTGGGTCAGTGGGAGTTGCTCGTGAGTACTCTTCGGGCGATGTTGCGTGGGTGATTACTGCGAGTGCGATGGTGTGGTTGATGTTGCCTGGCGTGGGATTCTTTTATTCGGGCTTGACGGGGAAAAAGTCGGCCTTGTCGATGATTATGTTGTCGTTCATTGCAATGTCTGTGGGCGCCTTACAAGTATGTCCCTCCTCGTTGTCGTGGGGTGATATATATTAGTGGTTCCTGCTCGGCTATTCCCTGACATTCTCAAAGACGGGGAGTAAATTCATAGGAAATTTCGACAACATCGGTTTCCGGGGAATACTAGGTAGCGACCCAGGGGATTCATCCCATCTCGTGTTTGCTTTATTTCAGGGGATGTTTGCGGCTTTTACACCAGCGCTGTTAGTGGGCGCCGCCGGAGAGCGAGGAAGATTGCTCCCTTGCATGATCTTTGTATTCGCTTGGGCAACAATCGTATACGATCCCATCGCCTCATGGACATGGAACAGAACAGGATGGGCATATCAACTCGGAGTTCTCGATTTCGCGGGAGGGACACCCGTTCACATCTCCTCGGGTGCTGCCGCCTTAGCATATTCGCTATTCCTCGGAAAAAGGAAACAGAAGACAGAGGTTGGGAGATACTGTCATTTTGCTGATAGTAGCCTCACAATCCCACGTACGTTGCTCTTGGGACAGTATTCCTGTGGTTCGGCTGGTTTGGATTCAACGGTGGTTCTGCGCGAGGGGGCAACGAAAGAGCGGTCATGGCATGCATTGTGTCCAACCTTTCTGCTTCAGCGGGCGGATTGACTTGGCTTATTGCCGACTACATTCAACTGCCTGATAAGAAATGGGGGACGATTGGGTGGTGTTCCGGGGCGGTTGCAGGCTTGGTCGCGATCACTCCTGCGGCGGGATTCGTTCCGCCATGGTCGGCGTTGATTTTTGGAGCGGTTGCTGGGTTCTGTTGTAATCATGCAACGCGGCTCAAGTTTCGGATCCATATCGACGAGCATCTCGACATCTTTGCAATCCATGCCATTGGCGGGGTTGTCGGTAATTTGTTAACGTAACACCCCTGGGATACTGTATATCTGACGATCAGAGGGATCTTCGCCGCCAAGTATATCGCTGCCCTGGACGGGGTGACCGAGATCCAAGGGGGTTGGCTAGATGGCAATTACATCCAACTGGCCTATCAACTCTGCAACTGTGTCGTCGGGATAAGTTACTCCTTCGTCATGACCTGTATAATTCTCTTCATCCTGAATTACAGCGGCCTCCATCTGCGAGTCACCGAAGACGAGGAACAGAAGGGAATTGATCCAAGTGAGATAGGGTACTTTGCATATGATTATATCCACGAAGACGTGGACGTTCTTGAGGTCGACGAGGAGGACAACTCGGATGCAGAAAGCTATAATACCAACGGGAATGAGGGGTCTTTATTGTTGGGGGGAACGGAAGTATGAGGGCTGGAGTTTTTGGGTTTAGTTTACTAGATTATGGTACAACGTCGAAAAGTGGTTGAGCCTTTCATTCTCGTAAATATCAGTTATTAAAACATGTGCCTGGCTTGGACCTCGATAGGGGGGCGATCCAATTGGCCGCCAGAGGGATATAAGGTTTGCGCAACGAAATAGCTTATCCGCGCGTCATGGTCGGTGACATCATTCGTTCGAACCCTGATGCCGGCCCCTGACTTGTACTGCGCTCAAAATACCTGTATTATCACCACGAGCTCGTCATTGACAAAGTACATGGCCGCGCATAAAAGCAACGTCCCAGCTGCCCAATGTTTTCGCCACTGTTGACATTATGGCAACGTACTACGATCGATTCGGGAATCCCGTTCAATTTGTTCGCGCTCAACAGACTCAGCAGGCGCAGTATCAAACTCAGCAGCTGCAGCAGTATCAGCCGGCCGCAGCAGCAGGGTACACTGGCCGAACACCGTACCCACCCGATTCTTATGATCAATCAAGAGCGGTGATGCCACCGCATGCGCAGACAAGTGCTGTCACGGCACCGACTCCGACGTACGGGTATCCGCCTGACCGATATCCACTTCGACAACCACGGGTTGCTCGACACGCCGAGACTCCCAAGCCACGGAAGAAGAAAAAGTCCACCACTCGCAAGTTGGTCGAAGGGGGTCTTGCTGCTGGTCTCGGGATCGCGGCGTCATCCTATCTTGCCAACAAGCATCGCACTTCTCGGACGGGCGAAGCCTCTGGAGAGCACCAAGAACAAGACACCAGAGAGTACCAGTCTCAGCAGGAACCTGCACCTGCCCACGAAGAATCTCACGGCGGAGGTTCTCATGGGAGTAGCATAGGAGGACCAATTATTAACAAAGTCCTCGAAGGTGTGCTCTTGACTGCTGAGGGAGTCGGATTGGCTCATCTCCGGAAGAGTCGTGGGGGACCCCACGCGGATGCCGACCCCGAAGAGACAGACCCTCGATTGAAGAGATTGGTTGAAGGTGCGCTGGCTACCGCTGGGGCACTCGCTATTGCCTATCATGATAAGAAGAATTCGAAGCCAACAAGAGAGCATCCGAGGTCTAGGTCTTCACGGGATTTTGATTGAGAGACTACTGTTTATGAAGTCTGAAGGGGGTTTTGTCTGGGATTATTAGGAACATGGGAACATGCAATACGGGGATTGGTATTAGTAAATAGGAAATAAATATTCTGGGTTGTTTTTGTATAGTGGAAAGTCTTTGATATCGCTCATCAATTCCTGGGCAGGGACAGTCTGCACTTTGATACCATTCAGAAGAACATCTGACCAATACCTGGGTTCTGGATCAGGGCCTAGCTCGACGACATACAGCTTCGTATTGAGCCCATCTTAAGCATATAATCGTTAAGGACGTGGATACACGTAGCAAGGGATGAATACGAGAGTATATATCCCAGGTTCAAACTTGAATACAATGAATTCCATGCATTCCACCACCACTATCTCAGCAACCCAGCCTCCCACACCCCCCAACATCCTTTCCCCCCGGGGTGGTGTGCTTTTCACCCCCTCTACACAACCTTCTCCAACTCCCCCGCATACGCCAACCCAATCCTCAAAATCTTCTCCCCCCCCACCGAGTACAATGCCCCGATGCCGCCGACACCGAGCATATGCGGGGGCACCTCGTTCATCTCGTCGTCGTCGCCGCCGGTGCTGGTGGAGATACTTGTTGCGGCGGGGGGAGGGAAGGTTACGTGGCCGGTGTGGGTGATTGTCCAGTGTCTCTGTTATTAGCACGTGTGAAAGAAGGGCGTGGTGTAAAGGGGGGAAGATAGGTGCAGATGGGGGATCAGAGGGGGGACAGTGGGGAGAAGGGGGATAGGGAACGGACCGACTCGGCGAAGGATTTGAAGTTTATGTGGTCTTGGGGCGGGAAGAATAGGAGGATTTGTGTGTCTGAGATGGGGAGTGAGGGATATGCTCTTTCGAGGCACGTTGCGATTTCGTTTCTACCATTAACAACGGAACCACAAACCAATTGAACAGATCATCAAATTTGCAACAAACCCCAAGCAGTAGGGATAACAATAACAAAGATAAAGAGAGTCTCATGAAAAGGGACGGATAACAAGAAACGGGATAACGGGATAACGGGATGTAATGTAATGGGATAATACCGTATGGTATCCATCAACACATCCAGAAAGAACTTCTGATAAACACTAACACCCTTCCCCTCCCCAGCCTTCCAAACCCGATTATACGCCCCCTCCATAACCCACTCCTCCAGCCCCCTCGCAAAAAGCACAGGTTTACTCCCCCTCACGCCCTCCCCCTCAAGCACCTCCAACAGCGTATGAAACGCCGCAATCCTATTCTCCGCCAACAACCGCAGGAGATTCAACCCCGTCAACTCCGGCTCATGATCGCCACCGCGGCCGAGGGCGTAAAAGTTCTGCAAGTACCCCATGTATTGCACGAAAGAGGTTTTGTCTTTAAGCCGGATGGAGGTGTAGGCGCCGATTTCGAAGACCGTGCGGGCGAGGTCCAGGGCGTGGGGAGGGGTTGAGGGGGAGGGGGTTAGGAGGTTTTGTTGCGCGAGGAGGAGTTTGGAGCGGGTTAGGAGGGGGGGGAGGGATGTGTATAGGGAGGAGTGGAAGGTTTTTTGGAGGTGGGAGACCAGGGTTGGGAGGTCGGAGGATTGGTTTGACATTGTTTGTTGGTGCCTCGAGGACAAGGAAGTGGATGGATTATGGGTGTTGAGGGTGATGGATTTTCGTGAGGTGACGCGGCTGTTGGTTGTAACTTTACTGAGGTCTGGATTTGGTGACTCAGCGGGTTTCTGTATACGGACAGACAAAGCTCTCGATGCCCCGTTTTTCGGGACCATGCGGGGCGACAACAACCAGAAGAATCAATCCTCTTTCTCACCAATTCTATCGTACTTGGCTCAAATCTCATCGAGACATTGATCAAACTGGGCGCAGAAGATCCAATTAGACAGGGACCCCCGTCACCGCTCCAAATCGAGCTTGAGCCGGCGCTTGAGGAAGCGGACCCAGCGCCACCAAAACGGCCGATACTCAGGTCTTGATCCCTTATGAAATTGAGCTTATATTGACAATCAGACGGATCCTACCATTTGTATATTATTCGCGACAACAGTGGATCAATGTTCTTAGACCACGGGTATATCTGCGTCCCCCGTCAATGCAATCAACGGACATTCTCTCGCGGTGGTACGTCGGTACGCCCCTCCAGATCCCCCTCATCCCGCCCGCTTCTGTGACATTTTTCGGTGTCTGTCTGTTTTAGTCCGTCTAACCCCAGGCGGGTTGCTAGTAATCCTCGCAGGCCTCTTCTTCGCAACCCAATCCGGCGTAAACGCCCGCCTAGCCCGCACCCCGGGGTCCAACCCCCCCTTCAGCGCCCTGCAATCCTTCCTCATCGGCACCCTATGCTGTTTCGTGTTCCTGTTGATCTGGTCGCGCGGGTTCGGGGGGGTTGATATTCCAATGGCGTTCAGGTCGGGACCCTGGTGGCAGTGGATGGGCGGGTTTCTCGGCGCGGGGGTGGTGGTGGTTAATGTTCTGGAGGTGCCGCGCTTGGGGGCGGGGAGTGTTTCTGCGGTGTTGGTGGGGAGTTTGGTTGTTTCGGTAGGGACCCGGCGTTGCGGGGGGTGCGGGCTGATGGTAGAGTTGTGTGATTGATCAATTTGGACTGGTCGGCGTGCAACAGAGGGATTTGACTGTCTGGCGCGGGTTGGGGATCATGGGTCTTATTGGTTTGGGTCCTTGGAATATACGAAGTCTGATACTGATGGTAGCGAGTGTTGCTGTCATCACGGTGTTCTGATCTCACGATCTTATGATTGAACGTGGACGCGATAACGTTGCCATCTAGGGTCACATACATTCGGGACTAGAAGAACCTTGATTGCATCGATTAAAAGATCACATCTGAGTCTCCTGGGAAATCGCTGTATGTTGTCTCCTCCCGGTAGTCTTCAGGAACTATGGCATGCAACTCATACGGACCATATCCGACCCTGCACACCGCGAACCAAGACTATCATAATCGGTACTCCCTCCTGCACCTCAATATTTATACCAAGCCTCGTTCAAGATCCGCGGAAGCGGGGTAATCCAGATCCACGATACAACATACGATAATCACGAACCGGGGGTCGAGATCCGCCATGCGCACGTTTTCGCGCAACAACCCCCCTCCCCCCCTCCATCACCGCCTGGAAGGTCACTCCCAGAGGCTCATTCGCCACGCACCTTCAAGCACACGACGATACTATTTGTCGGCGGAATAAATATTACCATTTCATATCCTCCGAAGCACGCGCCACGTGCGTGCGTGGCCATGGTGGAATCTCATGAAATGCAGGTAGCCCGTTAATATATGTATCTATGAATACATATGTATGTATGTAGTAGAGATGGTAATGGGGTGTGAAATGAATGATGAATGTGTCGGTGTATCTATTTCCACATACTACCTTTGTACAAATATTAATTCTATTTGCCACGGTGGTATGTCACTAGGGTTCAATCCCTGTCGTGAAATACCACCCAACAATTCAAGGACAAATTCCGTCTCCGGAAGCAGCTGAGGTCCCGTACGTCGCTGTATTTCAGGAGTTGTGATGCGCGGCGCTTCTCCGGTATCGGTCGGTATCGGTAGTTAACCCGTGCCCGGTACGGAGAGTAATTCAACATCCGTCGCTTACCGGGGGCTTGGTAATACTTCTTGTGGTGGCCAGCCAGAGTTCATGTCAGACGATCGCGGCGGGAATAATAAAGTAATCCGCCCGCCGCCGCGAACGAATGGTTACGGCGGGTACTGGGGCGGTAACGAATCTGCGGGTTTCAACGGCTGACGCCTCACTCCCCAGGAGCAGGACCCTACACTGCCCCATCCTTCAACCAAAGACATGGTCTTTGGGGCCGCAACGATAGAATACTTGACGGCCGCGGCTGTCTTATAGAGAAGTAAGGTTGATCGAATCGGCATTTTAAAGACATGTGTCGCGGATTTTGCGGATATTATATTATATGGCTTCGATTAAGGTCCGTCGCGAGGGTTGAAAGGTTAATTGCCTCGCGTCATGAAGAAAATGATTGCCGCATCCGGAAGTCATTTAAGCGAGCTTGGCATGCGCACTCGTCTGGATATTGACTGATTGATTGCACAAGCTAAATATATACAGGGTTAGTATGTGACCACAAGCTAGCTATAGGGCAGGGGAGGGGGGGCAGGGGGGAGGGGGCCACACTCAATCTGCGAAATGAAACAGTTGAGTGGTCACATTTACCAGATCTGGCGGTCACGGCGTGCAGGTGAAAGCGTCCATGTCGTATTTAATCTACGCCGCTCTCCCGCAAATCAGAAGACGTCATCGGTTTGGGCGTGTGCGGCGATTGGCCACGGCTAGCCGCCGCGAGGAATGAGGTCATTCGCTGGCTTGAGAGCGGCGAGGTGATTGGCTGGGGGGCCGTTTTTCAGTTGTTTTATTTTTCATATGGGCCGGTAATTGTGGCCGCTTTGTGAGGGAAAAGCTGCGTTTGGGGAGCGGCGGGCAAACGTACGTATACCGGCGAGGGAGGGATGGATGGATTGGATGCGCTGCTCCAATCCCCTGTCCCACTCACTCTTTATTCCGCAATTTTGCGTGCGTGCGAACGAACGAACGAACGGACCGGAGTCCACCCACTATTAACTGCTGTCTGCTGTGTGCTGTGCTTGTCAGCCTTTTAGCCTTTAGCGAAAACCTTCCTCTCCTTTGCGCCCGACACGCCACTGTCGAACTTATTGTCCACCACCGCAGAAAAGGAGTCAACCAACCTTCTCTCAGCAAGACACTACGGCGCGTGCGACTGACTCACTCACTCTCTTCTCGATCCTGTTTATCTGCCTGCCATTGTCCTTGTCCTGCCCTGTTCTTGAGGAATATGTCTGAAGATGCCCGGTAGCCTACGTATGCTTGCATCCTCAGTATAACGTCTGCACGATTCCCTGGGACTAGTTAGTGCGATTCAGCGATGGAGGAACCGGTGGAGTTGCAGGAGTACCTCGATTGTTTGCCCTTCCCGGCATTTGTGCTCGACAGCAATCATTTCGTGCCCCATGCGGGAAACGACTCTCCCTCTGCCGAGAGTATCAAATTTGTGCTGGCAAACAAGGCCTGTCGCGAGAGTCATTGGGGACACTTGGTGGCCAAAGAAATCAAGGAGAATCGGGCGTTTAGGGAATGGTTGTGTCTTTCTCATGCGGATGGGACTTCGATACGTGGACAGGAATTTTATCAATTTGCGGACTTGGAGTTCTCTTTCAATTTCCTACGAAGTCGTCTTTCTCTCGTGAGCCATGTGCTGACGGTAGATCGGTATAAGGTTGTGAATAGTCGACCGCGGACGACTGCCAGGACGGATAAACCTGCTGTACCTCTTTCGATCAGTGGACGGACTGCTTCGTGGACAAGAGCTTGGTCGCGGTACACGCCTCCGACAAACGCCGCGGCCCATCGCCAACATCTGGAGTATTTGCTCGCAAAAGACTGGAGTCAGACTGCCCTCGGTCCACTCGAAGACTGGCCCCAGAGTCTCCGCACAATGAGCAGCTACGTGGTCAACTGTCCCTATCCCTGCGCCATGTACTGGGGCGAAGATCTCGCCATTCTATAGTACACTCCCTCTTGTGCTGGTTAACCGTAGTAACCACGAATACATCGCCATTGCACAAGGGAAACATCCCCAGGGACTAGGCCAACCGTACCGCGTGACATGGAACGAATTATGGGACGAAGATCTCGGGATAAAACAACGTCTCCTTCTCGGCATGTCGCTCGGCGAGTCCACCCGCAAGGACAACGATGCCCTTTTCCTCAACCGTGGTAACACCGAAAACGAAGAATGCTACATCGACTGGTGTCTCGTTCCGTTCCCGCGGGAACCAGGCGGCGAAGACGAACTAGGCGGCACGAGCGGACAATTCCGCATTGCGGAAAAGGGCAGAGTGGGAGGTCTTGTGAATCCTGTTTTTGAGAATACGCAGCGAGTATTGATGGATCGACGGTTGCGGTTTTTGCGAGAATTGGGGCAGAAGGTGACTACTGCAAGGGCAACTCATGAGTTTTGGGGTCTTGTGATTTCGTTACTGCAGGAAGCGGAGTTGGATATCCCTGGGTGCGTGGCTTATGGTTTCCGTGACACGCGGACGGATGTCCTTGGCGTTGTAGGACAAGTAGGATTGGATCACAGCCACGAATTCTTCCCGGATACACTCGATTTGAATTCCTTATCAGATTGCGGCATCGAGGGCTACTTACAGCGAGTCTTGTCAGGGGAGACCGTTCTTGTTGAACACGAACCAGTATTATCAGCATTCGCCAAGCGCGGTTGGGGCGATCCTCTCAAGAAAGCGATTCTCGTCCCAATAAGACCATCCATCACACGACCCCCTCAAGGCGTTTTATTCTTTGCATTATCTTCTCGACGACCCTATGACGAGAACTATGCCCTTTTCATTGACCTTTTGACCCGGCAAATTGGAACGAGTCTGACGAATGCACAGCTCATGGAAGAGGAAATTCGACGGGCCCGGGATGTGGCTGAATCGGATCGACGCAAGGGCGAGGAATTGGAACAAGCTTTGATACAACGGACACGGGAATTACGTGCCAGCGAAGGATTCATGGGCCGTTTAGCGGAGATCTGTCCCGTCGGAATATTCGTAAGTGACAGCGCTGGCAATATAACCTTCGTCAACGATACCTGGGTACATTTCCCCCTCACCATGGTTCTAATAATAGTACGAAATCACATCTTATCCACGTTCATTGAATCCCTCCAACTGGCTATCTCATCTCCATCCTGATGACGTGGGAGATATTTCCAAATTATGGCATCGCGTACTTCAGGGTGCTCCTCGAATAAACTGCGAATTCCGTTGGATTCATCCCCCTGATGAGGGATACTCGTCTTCGGAAGATATTATTTCCTGGTGTTCCATGGCTGTTGCTCCTGAAATGGACGATGCGGGGAATTTGATCCGTGTGTTCGGTGCGATCGTCGATATCAGTGATCGAAAACGCGCGGAAGCGGAGCAACGAAAACGACTTGAAGAATCTCTCAAGTTAAGGCAAGAACAAGAGAATTTCATCGACATGACAAGTCATGAGGTATATCTCTTCTAAGTTTGTATTAATAGTAGATGCGAAATCCGTTGTCTGCGATCCTGCAGTCCTCAGATACAGTCGTACAATGTCTACTGCGAGCGAAACAGAAACTATCTCCCACGAATATACCCCCTGAGATTGATGACGCGTTGGATGCCATTCACACGGTCATGTTATGTTCAAACCATCAAAAGAGGATTATCGACGATACTTTGACGATGTCGAAATTAGACTCGAGATTACTTCTTGTGACGCCTGTGCCTACTCAGCCTCTCAAAGTGGTCGAGAAAGTCATGAGGATGTTTGAAAATGATTTTGCGAATAAAGACATTTCTGCTCAGATGGTGGTTCATCCTTCGTACCATGCTATGCATATCGACTGGATAAAAGCGGATCCAAGCCGATTTACTCAAGTCCTCGTCAATCTCCTCACGAATGGTATCCCCCTCCGCATACATGGGATTAATTGTAGCCATTAAATTCACAGCGGGTAGACCAAGGAAAAATATAACCGTGACAGTCGGACCAATCTCAACACACCGTCCCGACATCGATAATCCCGCCCAAATCACCTCCCCCAATATCTCCCCACCGCCCACCGAACGCGAAACCCTCTTCCTCAGCTTCTCCGTCACCGACACCGGAAGCGGTCTCACAAACGAAGAAAAAGCCCTCCTCTTCCAACGCTTCTTCCAAGCCACTCCCGAAACACATGTCAACTACGGCGGCTCCGGTCTCGGACTCTACATCTGTCGGAAACTGACAGAACTGCAGGGCGGACAAATCGCCGTGCACAGTCGCCATGGCGAGGGAAGTACCTTTTCATTCTACATTGAGTTCAAAATATGTGAGCCGTTAAATCCTGTTTCGGGGGAGACGCAGGATCCGATGGTGGTTGCGGCGGCGGAGTTGACTTCTGCGAGGACGGAAGCTTCGTTCTTGCAAAATAGTTTGATTCATGGACAGGGGATACCCAGGAGTCTTCCAAATCGGAGGAGAAGTTCTATTAGTATTCTTTCGTATAATATCCTTATCGTTGAGGTATCTCTCTTATCTTGGGCTTGTCTGATTTGCATAGGACAACTTAATTAACCAGCAAGTTCTGGCGAAACAACTACAACTCGCAGATTGTACGAGTACTATTGCCAAAAACGGTCTAGAAGCCCTGCAATTACTATCTATGTCGAGTTTTTCACGACATGTGGGACCTAATGGACCTACTTATGATATCTGTTTGATGGACATTGAGATGCCGGTTATGAACGGCGTAACAGCATGTCATCAAATTCGGGGGCTGGAAAAATCTGGGGAACTAGTTCGACGAGTTCCATTGATCGCCGTCACAGCAAATGCGCGACAAGAACAAGTCACCCAATTCATATCCGAGGGCTTCGACGAAGTTCTCACGAAACCATTCCGAGTTCCCGATCTCCTGAAAATGGTGGACGCCCTACTAAAGAAATTTATCGAGAATGGATGGAGATCCGCGCCAAGACACGCCATGTAACACTACCTAATGAGGATGTGCTCGCAACAGAAGAGAACGGTGGGTGAAAACAAGAGACTTTGAGTGTGTGGTCTTGTAATACGTATAATGGAAATGCCCTAGAGAAACATGTTTGGGTCTATTTTGATTTCTTGGAAATGGAGATTTCCCGGTTGAAATGTTAGAAACTAGATGCATGGCACGGAGCATTGTAGATATTCGCCTTTATATCTGTATCATAGAAAGGATCATGTTCAGGCTAGGAATCTATAGACCTGATCGAAAATGGAAACCGGTAATTTGGACTACAATCTTTATCTGCCAAATGTAATTTCAGCATCAGCGATTGAAATCTGAGATAGCTTTTGGAGGAACACAGAGACTTCTTGACGATATCGAATATAATTCCCTTTACTATCCAATGAAAACAATAACTACAAGACACTCAGGCTTTTTGAGCTTCGGTCTTTTCTACTGGTAATACACTCCCCGCGTGACTATCACTCCCGCTCCCCACGCCATAAGTAATCGTACTATCCACCTTACTCTCCGAATACCCAAAAAGCGGCCCATCCTCCAAATACATCTCATCCAGTCCCTCCAGCTCCTCCTGTTCCGAGACCCGGATATGACATCCAGGAATTTTATTAATGACAAAAAGCAGAATATAACTGATCACAAAAGACCACGAAGCACACGTCAAAGCCGCTGCGATTTGGACACCCATTTGGCGGTAGTTGTGGTCCCACCAGCCGCCTGCGTATTCGAAGTCGCCGACAGAAAAGCCGTCCATGGCAGGGACGTTTTTGGAGGCGAAGAATCCGGTTAGGATGTCGCCGACGATGCCGCCGACGCCGTGGATCGCAAAGATGTCGAGACCTTCGTCTACGCGGAGGAGGTATTTGTATTTTGCGGCGTAGAAGCAGGCGACGGAGGTCACTGCTCCGACCAGCACGGCGACGTAAACGGGAATAAAGCCCGCTGCAGGAGTAATACCCACGAGACCTGACGTTAACCTCTGTGGTTTTAAGCTGAGGACGTACCTGAAATGACGCCGGAACAAATTCCAAGGAGGGAGAACTTCTTCTTGTGGAAGTAGTCTAGTAGTCCCCATGCGGTTGCCCCGCCCATGGCAGCCAAGTTCGTGTTGACGACGACGTAAATGGAGCGGATGGACAAGTTGGCGGTACTGCCTCCGTTGAAGGAGAACCAGCCGAACCAGATGAGACAGGTTCCGAGGGTGTACATGAACGGACTGTTGGGACGAAAACGGGGGAGTCCGTTGCGTGTTTCGAGACTCTCGTCGTAGGGATCTTTGCGTTTTCCGAGGAGCATTGACCATGCTAGGGCAGCGAAACCGGCCGCGATATGTACTGGACCGGAGCCCGCACTAGAAATCAACAAAAGGCAGCAGAAAGGGAGTACAAATCGTAGACGCCGAAGGTGTAGAGCCAGCCGTGGGGGTTCCATTCCCACTACCTGTTAGAGGGGGATTCAGAGGAATGTACGTATGCAAGAAAACAGTAGACGAATGTTGTCCAGCAGAGTATGAAGAGCATTGTTGGGAAAAGTCGTCCTCGTTCGAGCATTGCACCCGCCAAGATCATTGCGGTTGCAGTGACGAAAGTAAAGTGAAACGCAGCGAGAAGGATATCTGGGATTGCGACATTAGACTGCGAGCCGTATCCGAGAGTGTTCCGTAGGAATGCCAAATGAAGGTTGCCAATTACCACTGAATCGGATCGAGACATGATCAATGAAAAGCCATAAATCCAGAATTGAATGCCGACGACCGATGAGCAGAATAGAGACTGCAGTAGCATTGTACCAGCAGCTTTCCGTCGCGTCATCCCAGAATACAGAAACCCGATAGCCTGGACAGATTAGACTTGATATTGAATGGGTACATTACGGGTGTGATTTGCCAACAGAAGAGAGTCGCGCACAACACCCAAGCCATATCCCCTTTATCATAGTGCAAGTTCAAGTTATCGACAAGGACATCTCCTCCATTAGGGTTGACGGCATAGTCCGGAAACGTCAAAGCTTCTGTTGTCGCGGACATATTTGCAATTGCTATTGCAGTGGAAGAGTTGAATGTCTCAAAAACCAAGCGAATCACCTCTCTAAATACCCTGACGCAAATCCGCAATGTCCCTATCAACCAAAAGCCTTATCTCATGATCGATTCCTTCGGAATTCATGGATGCGCTATTTTCACAAATCGTAGCTGTTGCATTCGTCTCTCGGAACAGTCTTGAGCGTAATTCGCTACTTATCATGTCGATGTGATTGGTATCCCCTGAGCTTGCCGTCGCACCATACGACGAATTAGATGCGAATCCTTGGGCGACGCTTGATTGGTCCGGGATCAAGCGTGGAAAGTTAATCTGATCGGCCCATCCAGCCATGAGGGAAGATAACGGAGATGGAGACAGAGGCGCCAAGCCAGCGCTGCCGACTGATTGGGATGGGATTGCCCGAGAAGGTTAAATGAAACTCCATTCGGTGGAGGCTGTGCGGGTTTGGCTTCGGTGATGAGGGTTTTGATAAGTTGCGTGCGGGCATACGCCGAACTCGCCCACGGACAGGGACACTCGGGATTCGGAAGTTGTTGTCCGTGCCGTCTCCAGATAGTTTATTTGACAGTCATATCGAAGGTTTAACGGTAAATGTCGGAGAGCCACAATCGGGGTCAAATTGATAAGTGATGGCTGTAAGGGCGCCGATTAGAGTTATTTAGCGCGCGTCATTTCGCCATTCCCGTTGCGGATGCAATTGGAGGAAAGGGTCGGGTTGTCAACAAGGCGGTA
>Ga0302325_10008509_pt1 | contig 22546 bp, 18 predicted proteins | sample Palsa_T0_2_FD_201948 | JGI IMG/M metagenome (GOLD analysis project Ga0302325, IMG submission 201948) | Peat permafrost microbial communities from Stordalen Mire near Abisko, Sweden - Palsa_T0_2 | ecosystem: Environmental > Terrestrial > Soil > Palsa > Peat permafrost | place: Sweden: Abisko...
AGAGGTACTTGGGCCGTCCGAAGCCGAGCGTGATCAGAGCCGAGCAGATGAGCCCGATGCCAATGCCCTGGGCGATGCTGAAGGTGAGCGGAATCGCAAAGATCGTGAGCACCGCCGGAGCCGCATGTCGGAAATCGGACATGTCGATTTCAACGACCGATTGCATCATGAAGATTCCGACAATCACCAGCGCGGGCCCGGTGGCCGCCGGTGGAATCGCGAGAATCAGCGGGGTGAAGAACAGAGCCAGAATCATGAGCATCGCGGTGAAGAGGGTGGTGAGCCCGGTTCGTCCGCCCGCGGCGACGCCTGAGGCCGATTCGATGTAGCTGACGACGGTCGAGGTTCCACAGAGGGCGCTCAGCAGGGTTGCGATCGAATCGGCCAGAAGCGCCCGGCCGGCCCGTGGGAGGCGGCCCGTGGCGTCGAGCAGTCCGGCCCGCTTGGTCACCCCGATCAGGGTGCCGATATTGTCGAACATATCGACCAGCAGGAGCGTGAAGATCAACGGGAGTGCCGTCTGGAATAGGCTCCAGCTTCGCAGGAAGCCGAAAGAGAGCTTGAGGAAGATCGGCGAGGGAGATTGGGGAAGGGCGACGATGCTGCCGGCCAGTTCGGTGACATGGCCGCCGGCGCCGTTTCCCACGAAGATTCCGGCGACAGTGATTGTGAGGATCCCCAGGATGATTGCACCCGGAACATTGCGCGCGACCAGGATTGCCGTCAGAACGATTCCCGCCAGACACAGCGCGACCGGCCCGGCGGTAAAATCGCCCGGACCCACGAAGGTCGCCGGATTGGAGACAATAATGCCTCCCCTCTGCAGGCCGATAAAAGCGATGAACATCCCGACGCCGCAGGTGACAGCGATCTTCAGCGGCGCGGGAATCGCGGCGATGATGCGTTCCCGAACTCCGGTGACCGAGAGGGCAAGGAAGACCAAGCCGTTGATGAAAACCATGCCGAGCGCCTCTTGCCACGGCACATGTTTTGCCAAACAGATCGTATACGTGAAGAAGGCGTTGATTCCCATGCCCGGCGCCATCGCGATCGGGTAATTGGTGAAAAGCGCCATCAGGGTCGTGGCCACAGCCGCCGTGATAGCGGTCACTGTGACAAGCGCTCCTTTATCCATCCCGGCGTCGTGTAATATCGACGGGTTGACGGCGAGAATGTACGCCATCGCGGCGAAGGTCGTCAGCCCCGCCTGAAGTTCGCGACCGATCGTTGTTCCGCGGCGCTCAAGCTGGAAGAAGCGTGAAACCATGGCTTTGGGCTAGCGATTTTCATGCCGGAGGCGACCGCAGACTGTGGAACGGGCGCAAACGGGGCCGGATTGAATTTGAGATTGATATATATCGTATACAGTATACGAGTTGCCGGCAGTCCATGACTTCGCTGGCTATTCACGGGGGCGCCGGAGCGCTGCCTCGGTCTGAAATGACTCCGGGGCGGGAGGCGGAATTTCATTCCGCCCTTCGCACGGCGCTGGAGGCCGGACAGCGGGTTCTCGACGCGGAGGGTTCGAGCTTGGATGCGGTCGAGGCGGCTGTTGTCTGGATGGAGGACTGCCCGCTCTTTAATGCAGGCCGAGGATCCGCATTTACCCGGGAGGGTCACTGCGAGATGGAGGCAGCGATTGCCGACGGAGCCACACGCCGCGCCGGCTCCACGTCGCTCCTGCGCCGCGTGCGCAACCCGGTGCGCTTGGCCCGGGTCGTCATGACACGAACCCCCCATTTGACCTTGGCGGGTGCCGCGGCCGAACAGTTGGCAATCGAACAGGGACTCCCGTTGGAATCCCCTGAATATTTCTTCACCCCTTTTCGGTACGAGGCGATGCTGCGCCTTCGAGGCACCGACATCACCGCACTTTCCGAGGACATGGTCGTGACCGAGGCGGCAACGGAGCCGGACATGTCCGGGACAGTCGGTGCGGTGGCTCTCGACCGCGCGGGGAATCTTGCAGCGGCCTCTTCTTCGGGCGGCACGACCAACAAATACGCCGGCCGGATTGGGCAGTCCGCTGTGATTGGCGCAGGCATCTACGCTCACAACGCCTCGTGTGCGGTGTGCTGCACCGGTCAAGGGGAAGCCTTCATGCGGCTGGCCGCAGCCTTCGATGTCTCCGCGCTCATGGAGTACCGCGGTCTCGGTCTGGCCGCAGCCGCGGACACGGTCATTCATCAACGTCTCAACTCGGTTCAGGGCCGCGGCGGCCTGATCGCCCTCGATCGGACCGGCTGCGTCGCTTTGCCGTTCAACACCGAAGGAATGTACCGCGGGTGGATCGACGCGCGAGGCTGCGCGCACACGGCGATTTATCAAGCCGCCACCGAGTGGCCCTCCAATCTCCTAAAAACCAACCCCCAACTATGAACATGAGTCACCCCCACTGCGCCGGCCAGTTAGGCCCCTTCCTGCGTTCCGTCCTCTGTGCCGGTCTATGGTCGGCGGTCGGCGCCCTGCATGCGCAAACTTCCCCTGCGGCTTCCACGGCTCCCGGAGCGGCACCCACTCCGGCGCCAGCGGCTCCGTCCAGTCAGATCGTTCAGCTCAACCCCTTTGATGTCTTGGCGGACAAGGATAACAGCTACGGCGCGGTCAATTCCAACGCGATCACACGCTTCAATGTCGAACTCTCCAAGCTGCCTGTGAGCGCGGACATATTCACCCAGGCGTACATGGACGACATTGGCGCGACGAGCATCGAGGGAATGGTCGTGTCCAACTCGGCGGGGGCAGGGCTGGCGGCGATCGATGGTGCGAACGCCGCCGCTCAGCAAGGGGATCACGTGGCGCACAATTACATCCAGCTCCGCGGATTCGATACCTCCGTCATGCAAAGGGACAGTCTCATGCCCGTCGGCCCCTTGTTCAATCCCGGCTCCACCGCTGCTGGGGAGACCAGCATCTTCGATGTGGAGCGGGTCGAGGTGATCGACGGGCCTCAATCGCTGCTTTACAGCGGCGGCGGGCCCGGCGGTGTGATCAACGTTGTCTCGAAGCAGGCCTCCTTTGATCAGGCACCCTCCGGCTCACTCCTCTACCGGGTGGACCAATACGGCTCGAAGCAGGGGCAGTTGGACACCAATGTGGGCAACGACCAGTTCGCTGCCCGGGTTGCCCTGCTTGATCAGGATACCGACACCCGCCGGGTGAACGTCGGGCAACAGATCAAGGGCGAATACCTTCAATTGGCCGCGAAGCTCTTCCACAACACGACGGTCCGGCTCGATTTCGAACAGACCGTCGAGCACGGATTTACCGGGGATCCCGGTGTGGCGCTCTCGTCAGCGGTAACCGGAGATGGCCGCGCCGGCCTCGCGCTCTCCTACCTGCTCGCCTCCAACCAAACAGGCGCCAACACGGTGAACCCCGCCACGGGAGCTGCCAACGTCGCGGGTTCGATTCTGGGGGGGATGCTCAACTGGAATAACGTCGATTCGATGTCGGGCTGGCAGTCAGGGGAGTATACGAAGAACATCTTCGAAACCGCTACAATCGATACGCAATGGAGCGCCAGCGTCTCGACCGAGCTGGCATTCGGATACAACTCCTCCGATTATGACTTTCGAGCCGGCGCCGCGACGTTGTACGCTCCCAGCAGCACGACCAATCCCACTGGCACCTGGGCGTTTGGAATTTCCCCCAGCGAGACCGACGAGCCCGCCGTCAACAAGGCGATCCGATTCTCGGTCCTCGATACCGCAGATCTTTTCGGCGGCAATGCGCACAGCCAGACGATCCTCGGAGCCGATTTTGTGGGATCGCGCGCGCACTCCATCGCCTATTCGTATTGGCAGGCGGACGCCAACTTCAACCCGGTCTACTCCGCGGCCATCAGCACGAACAACGGCCGCACGAAGCTGCCCAATGTTTACTTTCCCATCGGCAGCGGACTGGTGGCCTATCCCCTGATGCCGCTCGGTGCGGCGGCCTTCACGACCGGTGGCATCAACTACGTACGCATGCCCAGCAACCAGGTGAATCCGACCCTCATCAGCCCCGCCAATCCGGTGGGCCTTTCGGGCACCGGACTGAATGAATACAACATCGTGGACAACAAGGGCATCTTTCTGACGAACCTGACTCAATGGATGCAAGACCAGCGGCTGACCACGCTCCTGGGAGTGCGCGCCGACGATAATTTCGACAGCCTTCTGTACACCGCACCTGTTTACCGTGTGGCTGAGGCCAAGTCGCTCGATTACGACCTGGGCGCCAACTATGCGCTGTTGTCCTGGCTTTCGCCTTACTTCTCTGTGTCGAACGCCGTCACGCCGCCGCAGGTTCTCTTTCCAGATCCGGCCGGCAATCTGCCCAAGCCGGGGCGGGGCGTCGGCGAGGAAGTCGGGGTAAAATTCACCAACAAGGCCAATTCGGTGTCGGGCTCGCTCGCTTTCTACCACTCGACCGGAACCAATGAGGAGTTCGATCTGAGCACCAGCGTCGTATCTGTCATCAATCCAACCGGTCTCAACGGCAGTTACGCCGGATCGAGCGGCTATACGGATTTGGACCGCAAATCCAATGGCCTGGAGGCGCTTCTGACCGCGAGTCCCACGCGCAATTGGCGGATTCGGCTGTCCGGCGCCATCCAGGATGGGCGCATCAGCAACAATGCGGCCTACTCGCCCCTCTATAACGACCAATTCCACGCGAACGCCCAGGGTCAGGTCACCTACCAGGACGGCACGCTCGTGTACGTCAATTCCACCGCTTTCAACACGAAGACGCCCGTCGTCTCTCCGACATCGGCAGGAGCGGTGCCGCTGACCATCGCGATGATGAACAACCCGACCAGCCTCTACTATGCCAATCCGACCAACCCCAACGGGGCCATCTCTGCGAGCTCGGCGGTGGCGACGGTCCTCAAATCAACCTCCGCCACCGACGGCGCGATCCTCACGGGCGCAACGGGTCTTCCGATCTCCGCGATCCAGATCACGCCGTCCTTCGGAGCTCCGGCGCCGATCACGATCTTTCAGTCCGGGCAGAGGACCCTGGGGACTCCGCTCTACAGCCTGAATCTCACGAGCCTGTACGTCTTCGACGAGGGCTGGGTCAAGGGAATCATGCTCGGCGGAACGATCAACGCCTCCTTCAACACGGTCGAATACTACTATAATCCCTCGAGCACGATCGCATCGGCAAATCCCTCGCTGCAGCCGTTCTACGGGCCAAACAGCGTCATTCTGAATCCGATTCTCGGATACCAACACAAATTTCAACGCGTGACCCTGAAGGTGCAGCTGAACATCACCAACGTCCTGAATCACTACGACGTTGTCGTGAATCCCTCGCAGGTGACGGGCTATTCGGTCCCGGCCAACCTCGGCGCAAGCTTCTACGGCGAGCCCAGGCTCTACACCGTCACGACAACGATCAAGTTCTGAGGACGCCCAAGAAAACCGATCCAGAGATGCGTGGCCCTCGAGACGACTCCCATGGTGCCTGACGCAAAGGCGGAGGAGCCGCCGCGCCGCAGAGGGATGAAGCGTCCGCTGCGCTGGCTGGGCGTTTCGCTGGCGCTTATCCTTGTGGGCGGACTGGGGGCGCACTGGGTGCAGACCGACTTCGGACGAATCGAGGTCTCCGGGCTGCGATTGCCTGCGGAGAACGGCCAATGGATCGTCGCGGACCTGTTTCGGCCGAGAACCGCCACCGCGAAAAACCCGGCGCCCCTGGTCGTTGTCTGCCCCGGATTTGAGCGGAGCAAGGAGACCATGGAGGGCTATTCCATCGAGCTCGCCCGGCGGGGAATCGTGGTCATCACGATCGATCCCTATAGCCAGGGAGCGTCCAGTTCGTCGCTCGAAAGACGGTCGACTACGGTGGAAGGCAACGGAGTGATTCCTGTCGTGGAATACGTTTGCGACACCCCCAACCTCAACTACGTCGATAAGACCAGGATCGGTGCCGCGGGATATTCCGCGGGAGGCAACGCCGTCTTGCAATCAGCCGCCAGGCTCGGAGCGCGGCAACCGCGCCCCCCGCGCGCGGGCAAGGGCAGGGCGGCGAGCGGCGGCAAAGCTGCGGCGGAGGCGCCGAACCGCGCCTCCGGCAAACTGTCGGCGGTATTCGTCGGGGGGTACATTCTGACGCTGACCGATGACGTCCTCCAAGGTGTGGATGCCAATGTTGCGATCGACTATGCTTACTTCGACGAAGGGGCCTTCAGGGCCGAGAAGGGCAATGCCCGACTGAGCGAAGCACCGGAGGCGCTCCGGCTGGTGAACTCCGCTCTCGCGCGTGACAAAGTGTCCACGGTGGAGATCGGAAAGATTTATGGAGACCGGGAGCAGCGGACCATGCGGGTCGTGTACAATACCCGCAGCCTCCACCCGCTCATGCCGTATGCCCCGGCTCACATCGCCAATATGGTCGGGTTCTTCACGGCCTCCTTCAAGCTGGAGCCGTCGATGGCCGCCTCCCGGCAGATCTGGCCGGCCCGGGAATTGTTTACCCTGATGGCATTGCTCGGCTCTTTCCTCTCGCTGGCGCCCCTGGCCTCGCTGCTGCTGCGCTTGCCGATATTCAGCACCCTGATCCATCCGCTTCCCCCCGCGCCTCCGGCGCGGACCGGGACGCATAGGCTCGTCTATTGGGTTCTATTCGCCGTATCCGCTCTCGCCGCCTGCTTTCTTTTCATCCCGCTGGCGCGGGCGACCGCCGTGGTCTTTTCACAGGCGAGCGCCCGGGTGCCGACCTGGTGGTTCCCTGAGCGCATCAACAATGCCATCCTGCTCTGGGCCGTGGCGACCGGAACCCTTGGCCTGGTTTTTTTCTTCTTCACGGCTCGGCTTTCCGGAAAGGGCTTGGGCGCTCGTCCGTGGATGGCGGGGCTGAGCGCAAGCGTTCGAGAACTCGCCAACACCCTTGGTTTGGCGACCGCCGTGTGGGCGGCTTTTTATTCCCTCCTCTGGGCCTCCTACGGGCTCTTTCACACGGACTTCAGATTTGTTTTCATTTCGGCGGCCGCATCTTTTCCGCCCAAGATACTCCTGCTCGTATTCGAATACGTCCCGTTCTTCTTCATTTTCTATCTGGCGAATTCCATCCGTGTGAACTGCGCCAACCACGTCGAAGGGCAGAAAGAATGGGTGGGAATGCTGATCAGCGCCCTGGGCAACTCGGTCGGCTTGATCTTGCTCCTGGCGATCCAATACGGATGTTTGGCCGCCACCGGGACGGTCTACTGGACCGATGAATGGCTCTATGTGAATCTGCTTCTGGGGGTGATCCCCATGATGGTGGTGCTTCCCATTTTCAACCGGTGCTTCTTCCGGCTGACCGGCAGGGTGTATCTCGGGCCCATGATCACATGCCTGATCTTCATCACGATGATGCTGACCAGCAATGTCTGCTACCTGCCGCTCGATTGAACGCGGCGGCTAGGCGTAACCGGCGGCCTTGAGCGCTTCCATGATTCTTTCGCCGCCGCCGTGAATGTGCTGGCGCATGATCGCCCCCGCGGCGGCCTCGTCATGCTGCGCGATCGCCTCGGCGATTGCCTGGTGCTTCGCGGAAGGGTTTCCCGGATCCATTTGGCGCCCGATCCGCATGTACGTGGGTCTCTGATACATGTCCAGGGCTGACATCACGATGTTCTCCAGCATCGGATTGCGCGCCGCCCGGACGACACACAGATGGAAGCGCGCATTGGCGCGGCAGTATTCTCCGAAACTGCGGTCGTCGCCGGGATTGTACGAGAGCGTCGCATATTCCCGCAGCATGGCCACGTCCTCTTCGGTGGCTCTAAGGGCCGCGAACGCCGCCCCCTGGGCTTCGACAATGGCGCGCAGTTCGATCAGATTGCGAAAACCGTCCAGGGTGATCGCGGCCACCCGGTAGCCGGCATGGGGCCGAAAAGAGACCAATTCCTCGTGGCTCAGACGGTTGAGCGCTTCGCGCAGCGGCGTCCTGGAAATGCCCAATTCGTCGCACAGATTTTTTTCCACCAAGCGCTGATTTGGAAGCAGGGCGCACGAGAGGATCCTTTGCTTCAGCACCGCATAGACGTGATCGGGAAGCGCCGAAGGCCGCTTGGTCTCCGGTACGATTTCGATAAGCGATGGCCTTGCGAGGGGAGTCATTAGACTGATGGGTATGAATTTAGGCCCTTTATCGGGGGCTGCTAGGAAAATGATTAAAATATGCTTGTATAAAATATACCATCAAATTGGCTCGCGCTGCTCGTTTCGCTAAACCCATCTCCGTTGCGGCCTAACGAACCCCGAAGCCGACTTATGGAATCCGGTTCCATTCCCTCCTCTCCCGTGTTGAAGATCCGGCCAAGCCTTGTCCATGCGCTGATTCCATCGATCGGCACAATCCTGCTGCTCGGGATCGGATACGGGATTTACCGGATTCGCGTGGAGGTCCTTCTGATCGCCGCCACAGCGCTCGCTGGAGGTATGGCGCGCCGGCTTGGACTGAGATGGAAAGAAATCCAGAGCGGAATGATGGAGAGCATCATGAAAGGCCTTCCGGCCATGCTGATTGTGGTCATCGTGGGCGCACTGATCGGCAGCTGGATGGCGGCGGGGATCATTCCCATGATCATCCATTTCGGATTGGGGATGATCTCGGCCCGTTTCTTTCTTGTCACAGCGTGCCTTTCCACAGGGATCGTCTCCGTACTCACCGGCACGGGCTATGGCACGATTGGAACGGTCGGCGTCGCGTTCATGGGAATTGCCCACGGCCTCAGCATTCCGCCCGCTGAGGCCGCTGGCGCCCTCGTGTCCGGGGCCTATCTCGGAGACAAAGTCTCTCCTTTTGCTGCCAATGCCAATTTGGCGGTGGCGGTCGCGCGGGTAAATATCGTCGATCACATCAGGCATTCTCTTTGGACGACCTTGCCGGCGCTGGCGGTCGCCATGGCCGTGTATGCTGCAGTTGGCGGCAAGGTGCCGGGTCCGTCGGGGGTTTCCAATGGAGATCTGAGCCTGCGCAGCGCGCTTGCCGGCCATTTCACCTTCAGCCTTTGGCTGCTTCTGCCCCCGGCGATCACCGTCTGGGCGATGGTGCGCAACCGGCCCGTCATTCCCGGCATGCTGCTTTCGGCCGGTTCTGCGGTCGCTTTGGCCATGGCGATCCAGCACCTTCCGATTGCCGAAGCGACGGGCGTCATGGTGACTGGCTATGTATCGCGCAGCGGGGTGGCTCCGCTCGACAAACTGCTGTCGCAGGGAGGCATGTTGTCGATGATGCCGGTGACCCTGATCGCATTATGCGCGTTTGCTTTCAGCGGCGTGATGCAGAGTGCGGGACTTTTCGAGCCGCTCCTTGATCGGCTCCACCGTTTCGCACACACGCCGGGACGTTTGATTGCCGCGACGGGTGCATCCTGTCTCGGTGTAGAAATGATGACCGGCAGCGCCTTTCTCTGCATTCTGCTCCCGGGCGAGTTGTTTGCTCCTGCCTACCAACGAATGAATTTGGCCGCCAAAAACCTGTCCCGCACGATCGGAGACTGTGGGATCGTCGGTGTCCCTCTGATTCCTTGGAGCATCGCTGCGGCGTTCATGGGAAGCGCGCTGGGTGTGCCGGCCATCGACTACGCGCCCTGGGCGGTATTTTGTTACGCCGGAGCCGCGTTCACATTACTATCCGGATTCACCGGCTTCGCCGTCGCGCCGCGCCGGGCCGATGACGAAACTCAACCGGGAAGCTGACGTCCCATGATTTCGCGCACGCGACTGGTTCTGGCCGGCTTGGCTCTTTCGCCGCTGCTTGGCTTTAGTTCTGAGTCGCCGGTGACTGTTTTATCGGACGTGGCATTTCTAGCGCCTGGCCGGCGGGAACGGCTGGATATTTACTTGCCGGCCAGCGGGACAGCGCCTCGGCCGGCGGTCGTCTATTTCCACGGCGGCGGCTGGGTAAAAGGTGACAAGGCAACGGATCGCGAAAAATCGATCGGCACCGCATTGGCCTCCGCAGGTTATGTTTTTGTCTCCGCCAATTATATACTGGGCGACCGAGTCTGGCCGACCAACCTCGAAGACTGTCAAAACGCGGTGCGCTTCATCAGGAGCCGAGCCTCCAACTACAATGTCGATCCCGGCCGAATCGCTGCGATGGGGGCTTCGGCGGGAGGCCATCTCGCTCTCCTCGTCGCTTACATGGGCGACCGTTCCGAATACGCCTCGGCGACGCTCTATCCGGGAGTCTCGTGCAGAGTCCGGGCTGTCATCGATCTCTATGGCATCACGGACTTGTTGACCCGGCGGAACGTCAACAGCAACGGCACGCCTAGGGCGACGCTGGACGACGCTCATTCGGTGGGAATGCTCGGGGTCGGTCGCGTTGAAGGTGCTGCGCTCTGGAAAGAGGCGTCGCCCGTTTCGCACGTGGTCGCCTCCGTGCCGCCCACTCTGATCGTCCACGGCCTCGCGGATCCCATCGTCGACCACGCCCAGGCCACCGAACTCGCGGGAGCCCTGCAGTCGGCCGGCGTCGCTCACGAATTGCTGCTCCTCAAGGGCGTCGGCCACCAATTCGACCTTGAGACTTGGGACCGGAAGCCGCTTCCCCAGGACCTTAGGCCCGTGGTTCTGGCTTTTCTCGCGAAGCACCTGGATTAACTCCGAGGCGGAGGCCGCCTAGGCATAGGTCGTTAGGGTGCCGGGAGCCTTCGTTTTACCATTGACGAAATCCATGGTTCTGCCCCGTTCCTCGGGCCCATCACGAGGCTTTCATGCGAACTTTTCCACAGATGAAGTTTCGCGATGGGTGGACCGGTCTCAAAACGGGCCTGGTTTTATTAAGCCTATGGCTGGCCGGCGTGCCATTTTCACGCGGACAAGGATCTTTCGTTCAACAGCCTGCCTCCGTATCCGGGCCCGTTGGGGGCACGGCCGACATCAACTTTATCCTGGAGGAATATGGAACGTTCGCGACCATCCCCATATTCATTCAGCGCGTCGATACGGCTATTACCCCTGGCCGCTTCGGAATTTTAAGCCAGCAATACGGAACGAATGGAACGGGGCAAAATGCGGTGACCACGGGCGCCTTCACGGTGGCGATCAATAATCTGACCACGGCCGATGCCGGAACCTATTACTTCGGATTCCAGCAGAATAGTTTCTCGGTCGTTTTGTCCCAGCAATTCACACTTACCGTGGTATCGGCAACAGCGCCCGTAGTGACCACCCAACCTCAGAGCCAAGTAGCAGCGGTTGGAACTTCGGTGATTTTTGGGGTTTCGGTGTCGGGGACGCCTCCTTTCAGTTATCAGTGGAATTTCAACGGCTCGCCGATTCCGAACGCCACGAATACTTCCTATACGGTGGCTAATGCCCAGTCGGCCAACGCTGGAAGCTATTCTGTTTCGGTGAGCAATTCTGCTGGGACGGTCAATAGTACCGCCGCGGTTCTGACGGCGATCTCACCGCCCCACGCCAATGGAATGCCTTTCGGGGGAAGCGAGACCCTAACGGTTCCGGTTATTCCGACGGGAGTATTGAGCTATCAGTGGCAGTTCAATGGCTCCAATATCGCCGGCGCCACTGCACCTAGTTATGCTGCCACCGCACCCGGCCTTTACACGGTTGTGGTGAGCGGGGCTAGTGGCTCTACCGCCAGTGTTTCTGTGCTGGAATTCGTCACCAGCCGACTCATCAATATTTCAAGCCGGGCCCCTGTGGGTGTTGGAGGAAATATTCTAATCCCGGGATTTTTCATCAGCGGCGGCGCTGGCACCACCAAGCAACTGCTGATTCGTGGAGTGGGGCCCGCTTTGACGAGCTACGGTGTCTCGGGTGTGCTGAATCAGCCGACCATCTCGCTTTTTGATGGCTCGGGAACGCTGGTGGCAACCAATACGGGCTGGGGGACAAACGCCAATACAGCCCAAATAGCCTCTATAACGTCCCAAGTCGGAGCGTTCGCCCTTTTAAGCGGCAGCGCCGATTGCGCCTTGATCGCGAATTTATCGCCGGGCGCTTACACCGTCCAGCTATCCGGTGTCGGCGCCACCGCCGGAATCGCTCTCGCCGAAGTCTACGAAGTCAATTCCTCCGATCCCAGTCAGCTGGTGAATATCGGAAGCCGGGCTCAGGTGGGATCCGGCATTCCCCTGATCTCCGGCTTCGTCGTGGAAGGAAGCCAACCTGCCAAACTGCTGGTGCGGGCGGACGGCCCAGTGCTGGCTCAATATGGAGTCTCTGGAGCGCTTGCTCAGCCCGTCCTCACGGTATTTAACTCGTCGGGAGGCGTGGTCGCTACCAACACGAGTTGGGGCAGCAATTCTAACGCAGGATTGATTGCCTCCACGAGCGCAGCCGTGGGAGCATTCCCGTTGCCATCTGGCAGCGCGGATTGCGCGCTCCTGCTGAGTCTTCAACCGGGTGCCTATACGGCTCAAGTATCGGGCCTGAACAGCTCCAGCGGTGTCGCTTTGGTTGAGGTCTTTCAGTCTCCCTGAGCCTGGCCGCGAAATCGAATCGCGTGGGATTACGGGTCGACGTCGATTGTCCCATCGCGCTCGATTCACTGTCGGGATTGGTCACGAGTTAAGAGTTGTCAAAAAGCCCGTGCCCGGCGAAAGCAGACAGGCAATGAACCCTGAAATGCGTATCACTGAACTCGGATTGAAACTGCCCCCTCCGCCCGCCGCGGCGGGAAGCTACGTTCCCACGGTCCAGACCGGGAACCTGCTTTACTGCGCGGGCACGCTGCCCGTGAGCGAAGGAAAGGTGACCCACCTCGGTGCCGTGGGCCGCGAGCAAACGGTGGCGACCGGCGCCAAGGCGGCCGAAGGCTGCGCCCTGAATACTTTGGCAAACATCAAAGCGGCCCTGGGGTCACTCGAACGGGTCTCGCGGATCGTCTACGTCAGCGGCTTTGTGAATGCGGTGGAGGGGTTTTCGGAAAGCCCGGCGGTGATCAACGGTGCGAGCGATCTATTCGTGGCGATCTTCGGCGATGCGGGCAAACACGCCCGGGCCGCAGTCGCTGTCAACGGTCTGCCGCGAGGCGCCACAGCCGAGATTCAGGTGGTCGTAGAAGTCCGGAGCTGAGGGCGCAGAATAGCCGCCCGCGATTGACTCGTGGGCGGCCTTGAGTGCCGGGAGTGCGTTTATAGACGCCTACCAAGCGAAATTTAAGATAGGGAGGCGAGCACTCGGGCTGTCTGCTGAGCCTTCGGGTGGCCGCAGAAACTCGAATCGGACGTGGCTGTTGAGATCGAGACTCGCGAATGAGGGATTGTGCAGATAGGAATGGGTGGCGATCGCGAGGTTCAAATCCTCAAAGGTTCGGTCCGGTTGGTCCTGCACGCGGTAGGCGGCCATCTTAAGGGCTTCGGCGTCGGCGGTATTCGGGCTGCCCGCAGGCGATCCTGCGGCCAAAACAGGCGCAGAGGCCGGTCCTGGCGCTGCCACCGTTGCAAAACTCAGCGGCCGGCCTTGGCTGTCAGATTCAGCCGCGGGGGCGACCACCGGGCTGGTCGCCGGGACGGGAATGTCGGGCCTAAGTCCAATGACATTGGCCGGTGCCACGGGCGGACCTAGGGGAAGGGCCCCGGATTGGGCCGAAGCAGTCGCGGGCCCATTGGGCGTGTACGCGAATGATTTGGCGGCTTCTTGAGTGACCGAACTTTCGTCGTTCGGGCCAGCCTGAGTGCGCGCGAGCGCGGTCAAACCGAAGAGAAAGGCGAATCCGGCCGCGAGGATGACGGGCTTCGAATTCATAGCATACTGTTTGACGCGGAATCCGGGCCAATGTTACGGGCCGTCCGCCCGAAAGAAGCCGGTTTCCGCGCAATTGCGCAGGTTTCTCTACTCCAGAGTCTTAATGAGTACCCGGGCATTCCGGCCGCTTTCGTCGTAAAGTTTCAGGCGTGCTTCGGGAAGGGTCTCCTTGGAGCTCTCTTCAAAACCGCATACGCTGACGAAAAATCCGGAGCTTTGGGTCGAAAGGGCGATCACCGAGGTCACGCCCCGCTGTTTCGCCTGAAGGCAGGCGTACTCGACCATCTTCTTGCCAATGCCCCGGTTGTGATAGAACGGCATGACGTAAAGGGATCCGACCTCGGCCAGTTGGGGCTTGTCCGCGTAATAATAAAGGGTGACGCAGGCGATGATGTTTTCGTCGATCTCGAAGACAAAAAACTGGTCGATGTTCTTTTCGATCGACTGCTGGGTGCGGTGGAGCAGTTCCTCACGGCGAACCGCGTTGCGAGTCAGGTTATAGAGCAACCGCACGTCGCGACGCGTGGCCTGACGGATCTGCTGGTAGTCATTTCCATAAATGAGCGTGCCGACGCCTTCATTGGAAAAAATCTCATTGAGGAGTCCGTCAAAGACACGTCCATCGACGCAATGCACCCGCGGCGTCCCCGTTTCGATGGCGCGTACGGCATGGGCGGCCTTGCTTCGGCTTGCTTCGGCGATCCGGCTGGTTTGGTCAGCGAGAATCGAGCGCAGCGCATCCATCGGTATCTCGTGACGGATCTTGCCATCGATTTCGAGACCGGGGCTATCCGATAGATAAATGATCTTGGTTGCGTGAAGCGCCTCCGCGAGTTCGGCCGCGAGGAGGTCGGAGTTTACGCGGAGCGATTTGCCGTCTGGGCCGAAGGCGAGCGGCGCAATGACGGGGACGACCAACCGCTCGATGAGGGTTGACATCAGCTCCTTGTCGACGCGGTCCACCTTACCGGTGAGCTGTTGGTCGACGCCTTTGATAATGCCTACCGGGACGGCTCGCACGGCGTTGGTGACCGCCGCCTTGAGGGAATTTTGGGTGAGGCCTTCGAGAATCAGATGGGAGACTCTTGACGAGGCTCGGATCGCCAGGTCAAGCGTCGCTGGATCGGTGACGCCTGAGCCGTCAGAGTTTGAAATCGGAATGCCGCGCAGGGCCGAGAGTTCCTCGAGCTGGTGGCCGATGCCGTGGACGAGTACGACCTTGATCCCAAGGCTTCTGAGGACGGCGATGTCGACAAGCAGGTTGCCGAAATTTTCGTCCGCCACAATCGAGCCGTCGATCGCGATGACGAAAATCTGGCCTTGGAACCGAGGAACGTACTGCAGAATGCCCCGCAGGTCCGTCGGCTTGATAGTCGTCTGGAGGGCCGGCGAAATCGCCGGGGGCGTTGTGGGGCCGTTGCCGTTGCTCATTAAGCGAACGGCGTTCTCAGGCATGCGCGGGTCGGCGTCAATTCAGGATCCGTCAATCGTGAGGGTCCACGTGCGCGACGTCCGCTCGCCGATCAGCGTGCATCGGTACACGCCCGGCTTCAGGGTGCCCGGGGGAATCGTCAGAAGGATCGGGCTCTCCTGCGTGCGTGCGCTCAAGCTATCGGGCAGCGGCTCGAAATCGGGAATCACCGCAATCTCCGATTCTTTGACGTAAAGGTGCGCTCCCGACAATTGCCGCTGACGATCTGCAAGTGTGCAGGTCAGGCTGATTTTATACGGCGCTCCTGCGTGTGCCGCGGCCGAGGCAGCTACTCGCTCGATATCGAGCGGCAACAAGGGCGATTCGATCAGCGTCGTCTTGAGTTCAGCCGGAATGCCCCCTGCTGCGGCGAAGGTCGGCGCCGCGCTTTTAGGGGCCTCCGCCGCATCGGCCGGGCGTTCGGCCTCTATGGCCATTCGGCGGTATCCGGCCGACAGAAGGCGGACGACGTCCGCTCGGTCCCTCATGTCCCGGTAGGGCGCGAAGGCGGGTCCCGGCTTCCGAAAGTGAAGCGTCAGATAAGTGTAGGCGGGAATCACGAACGCGATGGCCAGGACGACCCACTTCATGGGCCAGGGTTTGCGCTCGGTGGTCGGTGGTCGCATGAACGGGCTTTGTGATGCGACGAGTCGCATCACAAGGGCAAATCGAGCGGCTCCCAATGGCAATCCGCCATTTCATGACCAGCTCCAGGCAAAAACGCGCGGCCTTCGATTTCTGAGTCGCGTCACAAAGGAGGGCCGTCTTGGCTAGCCAGTCCGCCATCATGAAGCTGTGGTCCAAGTATTTCATCCCGACCCTCAAAGAGAGCCCGGCCGACGCCGAGATCGCCTCGCATAAGCTGATCATCCGATCCGGCCTGGTGCGCAAGGTGGGCGGCGGTCTGTACGCGTTCCTGCCGCTCGGCACCCGTGTCCTGGGCAAGATCGAACAGATCTGCCGGGAGGAAATGGAGAGGGCTGGAGGGATCGAGCTCTCGATGCCGCATCTGCATCCGGCTTCATTCTGGCAGGAAGGGCCACGGTGGCCTGCCGCCCGCGAGATTATGTTTCGAGCGGACAGTGCCGGTGACGGTCAGCGCGGGCCCAGGGACCCGGAGTTTGTCCTCGGTCCGACCCATGAGGAGATCATAACGCCTCTGATGAAGCCAGACCTCGGCAGCTACCGTGAGCTACCCAAGAATTTCTTCCAGATCGGCACCAAATTCAGAAATGAGATTCGCCCGCGCTTCGGCCTCATGCGGGCCAAGGAGTTCATCATGATGGACGCGTATTCGTTCGACGCGGACGATGCTGGGGCGATTCGCAGTTATCAGGCGATGAAGGCCGGTTATGAGGCTTTCTTCCGCCGGATTGGCGCTCAAGTGATCGCGGTCGAGGCGGATACCGGCGTGATGGGGGGAAGCTATTCCCACGAGTTCATGATCCCGGCGGAAGTGGGAGACAACGACCTGTTCTACAACGAGCAGAGTGGCTACGCAGCGAACCGGGAGAAAGCCTCCAGCGCATTGGTGCCCGCCGATTGGACTGATGAGGCGCCCGGCGCGGCCATCGAGGAATTTGCCACGCCGGGAGTGGTGACGATCGCCGCCCTCGAGGCGCCGCCTCATTCGGTTCCCGCCGACAAGCAATTCAAGACGCTCATTTACGTGGGTGATGGCCGGCCTTTCGCGGTCGTTCTGCGTGGATGTGACGAACTTGAGGAAGCCAAGCTTGGATCGCTCGGTTTCGGACGGGTTCGGCCGGCCACGCCTGAAGAGATCGAGCCGGTCATGGGTGCCAAACCGGGCAGCCTCGGCGTGGTCCGCGGCACGATTCGAAACCCGGATGGATTGGCTGGAATCTTTGCCGATCACGCGATCCGCCTGATCGGTTCCGGCACGACGGGCGCGAATCGGGACGGCTTCCATGCACGGAATGTTCACGTGGGCCGGGACTTTCTGATCACCCGTTTCGGTGATTTTCGGCGCGTACGTCCGGGCGAGCCGGACCCAATCGGCGGCCGGCCGCTCGAGATGCGCCGTGGGATCGAAGTCGGGCATATCTTCAAACTTGGCACAAAATACAGCGAGTGCTTCGGAGCCGCGTTCACCGACGACCACAAGGAATCGCACCTCCTAGCGATGGGATGTTACGGGATTGGGATCAGCCGCACGCTTCAGGGCATCGTCGAACAGAGCCACGATGCGGACGGAATCCGGTGGCCTTGGGCGGTGGCTCCATTCCAGGTGCTGATTTGTCTCTTGGACCCACAGCTTCCGGAGGCCGCTGAACTTGGTCGGAAAATCGGTTTGGCCGCCGAGCGGGCGGGCGCGGACGTTCTGGTCGATGACCGCGCCGAGCGTCCTGGAGTGAAGTTCAAGGACGCGGACCTCATTGGGATTCCGCTGCGCATCACTTTGGGGGGGCGGGGACTTAAGGAAGGAATCATTGAAATGAAGTGGCGTAGCAGCCCGGATGTGCTCAAAGTGCGAATCGATGAGTGTGAAGCGAGGGTCGAAGCGGCAGTGCGCGAGCGCCAATCCAGCGCTGTTTGAGGGCGTGAACCGCCGTGCCTGAAACCCGAACGCATACGGTTCCGGGTTCGAAAACCGAAACTACCCCGAAAGTGGAGGGGGGGTGGCGCGTGGTTGTCTTGAACGACCCGGTCAACCTCATGTCATACGTCGTCATGGTGTTTAAGAAAGTGTTGGGTTTCGATGAGACGCGCGCGCGCAAACACATGCTCGAAGTCCACGAACAGGGCCGTTCGGTGGTCTGGCGGGGCCTGCGCGAGAAGGCGGAAGCCTACGTATTCACCTTGCAGCAATGGCACCTGACCGCCCGGCTGGAATCCGATGAAGCGACGCATTGAAGTCAAGCTGAGCCTCCCCGTCGTGGCACCCCTGCTCGAGGTGATTCGCGAGTTGGCCGAGAACCTGAAGCACACGCTCGCAGCGGCCCCCGCGCTGCCGGACCCCGATCCGGAATTCCGAGAAGCTTGGATCGGTGAACTGCTGGCTGGACAAGAGGGGGACCTTAAGGCGCTCCTGTCGCTTTTCCATGGCGAGTTCTTCACCGAGGGGGTGGTCGCCTTCGACGATGGCAACGCTGAGCAGATTCTTCGCGCTTGCGCGGCAATCCGTCTCCATCTCCGGCAGCGCCGACTCTCGGCCCTGGGCGACGAAGCTCTGGAAACGGGAGAGGTTGAAATGGCCGACCTCGAAGAGGGCGTGCGCAAGGCATTCGTGTGCTACTTGTTTCTCGCGACGATTCAGGAGCTGATCATCCAGCATTTGGATTCGAGCATTATTGGGTCGTAGAATTATAAATTGCGGCGGAGGAGGGCGGGGTTGAATATCCTTTGAGGCGTCTGAATTTGACGCGTGAATAGATTTGTACCAAGAAGAGCGATAGGCCCAATGACCCACTGGGAGAAAATTCAATACTACTACAGCGAGATGCCCAAGCGCGGGAGAAGTCCAGTCTGGGCGACGCCTAGTCAGAGGGTACCGGCTGTTTACCGGTTGTTCGGTCGGTTGGGAATTGAGGTTCGGCCGCCGATATTCGCGAGTTTTGGGGCGCTGGCATTCGTGATCGGAGGCTGTTTCGCGGTCATGTATGGGGTCGCGAATTGGCTGATATTCGGGCGGGGGCATTACTCCTCGGTCGCCCAGATGATCTTTGTTTTCGTTTTCGCCGGGGCCCTGTTTGGGGCGATCACGGCGCGGCAAATCCGGCGCCTCAGCAAGCGATTGAAGCTCCCCGATTGGGATCATTATCCCGATGGGAGGTAGTTCCTCGGAGGAAGGCAGTCTTTTGGCGGATGCCTTGACGACCGCTCGGACCAGGGTATGGTCCCCACCTGACACCCTGCAGTGTTCGAGGTGCTTTCAATATACGCTCTTTGCCTTTGAATTCTTACGGGAGCCAAGTCCGCCGTAGCCGCTGCTAGGCCGTAAATCGGAAAGCAAACGTTGCGAGGGTAGGCGCCCACCTGCACATAGGAAGGTCTCGAGCCTTTGAGCATACGGCACAGGCGGGGTGTCCTTTTTCTTTTCTCCTCCAACTTCAATCCATGGGCCTTCCGGCATTCCACATCCTTCATTTGGGTGCGATTTTTGTCCTCCTGGGCTACACGTTCTACGCGTTTGCCGCGCCGGCCGAGACGCGCAAGCGGGTGCTGATGATCACGGGAGTGGCGGCGCTTTTGGTGATCCTCTCCGGTTTCGCGATGTTGGGGCAGATGCGTCTGGGCTTTCCGATGTGGGCCATCGTCAAGCTGGTCTGCCTGCTGGGAATCGCAGCCGTCACGGGAATGGCGTTCCGCCGCCGTCAGCATGCGGACGCGCTGATGATCCTGGTATTCGTCCTGGCGATCGTCGCGACCACTATGGTCTATCTCAAGCCGTTCTGAGCGGCCCGCGCCGCGGGCCATGCCAGAATCGCTTTGTGGGGTCTGGGTCGAAGGGGACGGCGGCGTCCACACCTCCTCGGTCATGGATGGAGACGGGGCTTTTGCCGCACCGAGGTCAGAGAGGAGGGCATTCCTGCGGCCCTTTGCCTGGATCGCTGGGCCGCCGGAGGAGCCTTTGCCTGCGTCGGTCACTCTCGAATCCTTGGCTGGCGACGGAGCGCTCCGCGGCCTGGTACACGCTGAATCCATGGAGGCATTCGACGCATTTGCCGCCAGCGCGTCCGGAAGACATGCCGACGTCGTCGGTCCGATTGAGAGCCAATACCTCCTTCAGACGCGCCAGCGCCTCTATCAGGGAATGTCCTTCAGCCAGTTGCGCCGATGCCAGCTGGATATCGAGACGGGCTCGGCCGATGGCTCCTTCAGCGATGCCTCGAAGCCGGCCGATCGCGTCCTCGCTATCGGACTGCGTTGCGGAGGGATTCCCCGGCTGCTGATCATCGATGAGATGAGTGACGACGGCGAGGGCCGCCTGCTCGAGGCGCTCAACGCTGCGCTCGCTGAGATGGATCCGGATGTGATCGAAGGCCACAATATCTTCAAGTTCGACCTGGATTACCTGCGGAAGCGTTGCCGGCGCCATAAGGTCCCGTCCGCTTGGGGCCGTTTCGGTCAACTGGCTAGCTTTCGGAACAGCCGGCTTAAGGTAGCGGAACGCTGGATCGATTTTCCCCGGTGCGATCTTCCCGGGCGCGCGGTCGTAGATACCTATCTACTCGTTCAACTTTATGACATCACCACGCGCGAACTCACCGCTTTTGGACTGAAGGAAGCGGCGGTCCACTTCGGGATCACCGACGAAGATGGCGGCGGGCGGACCTATTTGGACGGGAACAAGATCGCTGAGGCCTTTGCCAACGATCTCCCCTCCTTTCGCGCTTACCTGGAGGATGACCTTAGGGAGACTCAGGGGGTCGCGGACCTCCTTCTGCCGACGTATTTTGAACAAACGCGCACGTTTCCCATCACGCTCCAAGAGGCGACCCTGCGCGGAACGACCTCCAAGATCGACCTGCTCTTTCTCGAGGAATATTACCACGCGCGGCAGTCGTGTCCCCGGCCGCCGGAAATTCAGCCGTTCGAAGGCGGATATACGCGGAGCTATAAGGAGGGTGTCTTCACCCACGTGCTGCATTTCGACGTGGCCTCGTTGTATCCGAGTCTTCTGCTGCAAATCGGGCGTAATCCATCGACCGATACCCTTGGGGTATTCATTCCGCTCCTTCAGCGGTTGCGCGAATACAGGCTGCGCTACAAGCAGCTCGCCAAGACAGCGCCCACGGCCGGCGAACGCTCGGAGGCGCAGGCCCGGCAGGCAAGTTTCAAGATCCTCATCAATTCGTTCTACGGCTACCTCGGATTCTCGGGAGCCCGGTTCGGCGACGGCGAACTCGCCGCCGAGGTGACGCGCCGCGGCCGGGAGCTTCTCCAGGGATTGATCGACGCCCTCGCGGGTCACGGATGCACCATCTTGGAGGCCGACACCGACGGGATCTACCTTTCATCGGTAGCGCATTTCGAGGAGCCGGAGAAGCTGCTCGCAGAGGTCGCTGCGGACCTTCCGCCCGGCATCGAGCTCGAATACGACGGGCGCTACCAAGCCATGTTCTGCTACAAGGCCAAGAATTATGCCCTATACGATGGCACCAAGCTCACGGTGCGGGGCAGCGCCCTTCGCTCGCGCGGGATAGAACCGTTCCTGCGGAAGCTTACCGGTTCCATGATTCGCTTCCTGGTGGGAGCCTCCAGTGAATCGCCGGTCGCCCTGGCCGCCGATTACCGGGCGCGCATTGCGGCACGATCCTTGCCCGTTGAAGAACTGGCGAAGACCGAATCCCTCAGTCAGAATCCCGACGCCTATGAGCGTTTCGTTGGAGGAGGAGGCAAGCCGCGCCGCGCTTCGGCCGAAGCGGCGCTCTTGCTCGTTCCGCGTCCGCGGATGGGGGAGCGGGTAGCCTACTATGTCACGGGACGGCAGGGGACGCGCGGGCCGGACTGGCAACGGGCGCGGCCCTTGGTGCTCTATGATCCAGCGGCATCCCCCTATGACGCGGGGTACTATCTCGACAAGATCGAGGATTGGATGACGCGCTACGGACCGTACCTAGGGGTGAAACCCGAGGCGCCGGCGCAGGGGGAGCTGTTCTGACGAGAGCAGACGGGGGGCCGGATGTTTCCGCAAAGGCTTCTGCTGGGCGCGATCGGTTGATCAACCCGCAGAGGCTGTTCTCCGACGCGGGCGGGAAAATCGCCCGCGTCAGAAACAAGCCTCTTGCTTGTGAGTGCGGGGTTCCTGACGAATTTCATCGGTCAGGAGCCTGTGGGTTTCCTTGTATTTTCCTCTATTTGTATCTGGCACAGCGCCATTTGGGCTTTGAGTTTTAATTCCATGGCCCGACGGCGTCCCATGACGACACCGAGCACGGCCCCGACGGCCATACCCGGAGCCAACAGGGAGGTGGAGGTGGCGAACATCAAGCTGGCGGCATAGCCAAAAAGGCTGCCGGTCACCATGCCGCCGATGATGCCGCCCACGAGCGCTGTGCGCGCTTGAGCGTGGGTCTGCTCCGCCAGCCGGCGTAAGGCTTCGGGTTCGTAGTGGGCATTCATTTTCCGATATTTCGAAGTTAGAGTGTTCCGATTTGGAGCGGAATCGCGCGCTTATCTTGAAGCGGCCGATCTCCCTGCGCTGCGTCGTCATCAAGGTATTCCAAATGCCATTTAACTCCTAGCAGAAAGCCAGCCTCCACGAGGGCGAATTTCCCTCGCCCGAGAGAAGGTTGGCTTTTGCGCGCGACGGACTCAGTCCCTGCTGCTGCCTCCGGCCCCTAATTGGGCGCTGCCGATCCTCGTCCCGGCTCGGATGCGCCTATCCGGCCAACTCGTGCTCCGACTC
>Ga0302325_10008510_pt1 | contig 22545 bp, 22 predicted proteins | sample Palsa_T0_2_FD_201948 | JGI IMG/M metagenome (GOLD analysis project Ga0302325, IMG submission 201948) | Peat permafrost microbial communities from Stordalen Mire near Abisko, Sweden - Palsa_T0_2 | ecosystem: Environmental > Terrestrial > Soil > Palsa > Peat permafrost | place: Sweden: Abisko...
CGCCGATGCCACATGAGCATATTGACGTTGCGCGCGGTTCGATCGACATTGCAAACGAATGCATCGAACCACACGACGGCCGAAGCCAGCGTTGCGTCGGGCTGATATACCAGCGGATCGAAGGTCACCGAGCCGGGTAGATAGTCCAAGGCAAGATTTAAACCGCCGCTTGCGCCAATGAGGCTTTGAATTTCCGCGTCGGGCTCCGTGCGCGCGAGATCCGGCGGGAGCGTTGCAAAAACGATCTCAGGGATGGGCAGGCCCGCGAGCCGCCCGATTTCGCCGGCCAATAGCTCCGCAATCAGCGCTTTCGGCCCTTGACCCGCACCGCGAAACTTGAGCACGTATAAGCCGTCATCGTCGGCTTCGACGATGGCAGGCAATGAACCGCCCTCGCGCAATGGCGTGACGTAGCGGCTCGCGGTGACGGTTCTGATGCGGGGCGGTCGATCCGTCACGGGCCCTTGAATGGTACCGCCGAGCCCTGTTGCTGGATGGAATTGACGTACTCTTTTCCGGTCAATTCCGCCTGCTTCAATTGATCGAGCGTACTGCAGCGCGTGCGCTGGAAATGTGTGCCGATCTCGGCTTCGTCGCGGCAAAACACCAGCATGCCATTGCGATTCACCGGCTTGAATCCGCGACCGCGCATTTGCTTGATCTCCGCCTCGGTGGGACCCGTGCTGGCCACCTCGGTCTTGTCAACCTTCGCGACGGGCGCGGCAGCTGTGGTGGACACCGGTTTCGCATCAGCTGGTTTCGCATCAGCTGCATTCGCATCGCTGGCGCTGGACGCTGCGCTTGGCGCGGGCGCCTGCACTGGCGCGGCGGGGGGTTGCGGCGCGGACGACGGCGGTTCGTCCGCAAGTACTGCAAAACACACGGTGGCCGACAGCGCGAACAAGCAGGCTGCAGATTTCATATTGTAAGAGCTCCCAAGAGGTGAGCTTCTTGTATGCCATAGACCATACAACGCGTCAAACGCACGGCGTGGGCGGGACCGCAGATGGCTTGGCTGGCGATATACGCAAACACAGCCGCGGTTAATGCAAACTCGCCACCTCGATGCGCGCGCTCTGGGTGATCTTTGGATCGCTGCTCGAATGATGGGCCCGGAACAAGCGGCCTTTCTCGGCCAACAGCACAAATCCGAGGCTTGCGAGGCCGCAGCACAGGGCCCCTGCCGCGAGCGGTAAAGTTGTGCCGTTGAACTGCTCGCCGATCAGAATACCCACCAAGGCACCGCTAAAGGTGGAGATAAAGCCTTGCAGCGATGCGGCGATCCCCGCGATCGCGCCCATCGGCTCCATCGCCATGGCGCCGAAATTAGAGACCGACAAGCTGAAGGTCGCCATGGTCAACGATTGCAGCACCACGAAGGTCCAAATTTGCTCAAGACCCAGTACCGCGATTAAAACGTGCAACCCCGTGACGGCAATAAACAATAGCAATGCAGTATGGGAAATCAGCCGCATACCTAAGCGCTCTACGATGCGCGAGTTCAAGTACGCCGCCATGCCCATGAAAATGGCGCACAGAGCGAACATGCTGGGCATCAACTTGGGCCTGTGAAACACCTCGGAGAAAATCTGCGCCACCATGCCGACGTAAGCCATGATGGTTCCGAACATCACCATCATGGCAAGCGTGTAGAAAATCGAAGCGCGGGTACCCAGTACGAGCTTGGCGGCGTTCAGCACGTGCTTGCCCGTGAGCGTCATGCGATATTCGGGGTGCAGCGTTTCGGGCAGGCGAAAGAATCCCCAGGTCGCGACCATTGCGGCAAAAACCGCAAACACCACGAAAATATAGCGCCAGGGGGCAATAAATAGGATCAGTTGCCCCAGGCTCGGCGCGAGGGTCGGCACGGTCAGGAATACCACGAAGGTCAGCGACAGTACCCGCGCCATCTGCCGTCCGGAAAACAGGTCCCGAACCACCGAGCGCGTCACGGTGACGCAGGCAGCCGCCAAGCCATGTACGAAACGCCATGCGAGCAGCCCCGAAAAGCTGCCGCTCAAACTGCACAGTAGCGCAGCAATGACATAGAGCGTCAAGCCGCCGATCAAGATCGGCCTGCGGCCGAAGCGGTCGGACAGCATGCCCCAGAACAATTGCCCGATGCCCAACCCCGTCATGTAGGCGGTGACGATCCATTGACCGTGATTTGGGTCGCCGACATTCAGCGCACTGACAATGGTCGGGAAAGCAGGCAACATCGCGTCGATGGCGATGGCCTGCGTGGACATGGTCGCGGCCGCCAACACCACAAACTCAAGAAACCCAATCGATTGGGCCGCGCGCGTCTCAGTCATGGATATCGATCAGCTCTTTGAAATGGCGGGCGGCCCGGCCGGCGGCGGCGAGCCTGGGGGCTTGCGCGCAATGCTGGTCGCCATGGTGACAATGGAGGCCAGATCAGTCAGATTCGCCGGCACGACCAGCGTTGTGCCCGCTTGCGCGAGCCGGCCGAATTGCTTCACGTATTCTTCGCCGATTCGCAGCTGCATGGCCTCGATGCCGCCGCGATCGGACAGCGCGATGCCCACTTGGCGCAAACCTTCGGCCGTCGCGGTGGCGACCGCGAGGATCGCCTGGGCTTGGCCCTCGGCCTCATTGATTTGCTGTTGCTTATTGGCTTCGGATTGCTTGATCACACGCTGCTTGTCGCCTTCCGCCGCATTGATCTTGGCATCGCGCTCGCCTTCCGAGGTCAAAATAACCGCGCGTTTTTCGCGCTCGGCGCGCATCTGTTTTTCCATCGCCGAGAGCACGTCCTTCGGTGGGGTGATGTTCTTGATTTCGTAGCGCAGAACTTTGACGCCCCAAGGGGACGAGGCCTTATCCAATTCGCTCACCACGTTGGTGTTGATTTGCCCGCGAGCCTCGAAGGTCCGGTCCAGCTCGATCTTGCCGATTTCGCTGCGCAGGGTGGTTTGCGCCAGCTGTGATATCGCAAAGCCATAGTTGGTGATCCCGTAGGACGCCAGGTGAGGGTCCATCACCTGCATGTACAGCACGGCATCGACGCCGACCTGCACATTGTCGCGGGTAATGCAGATTTGTTCGGCAATGTCGATGGCGATTTCTTTGAGGCTGTGCTTGTAGGCGATGCGCTCCATGAACGGCACGAGAATATGAAAGCCCGCCGACAGCGTGCGGCTGTACTTGCCGAGGTGTTCGATCACGAAGGCGCTCTGCTGCGGCACCACCGTCGCGGTCTTGGCAATTACCACCACGATCAGTATGGCGATGATGATGGCCCCATAGCCTAAAGTCATATTCACGAGCTTTCTCCATGCACAACGAGGGTCAAACCATTGACCCGGTCGATACGCGCGCGCTGGCCGGCTGCGATGGAGGACTTGCCGCCGTTGAGCGCATTCCAGGAACTGCCGCAGTACTCCAGCCGGCAGGTTTCACCCGGCGGCAGTGCCAAGGGCAGCACCACGGTTTCGCCGACCGGCCCCTGCTTCATGTCCGGTAGTTTGCGGCGCATGCGAGCGTAGATCCGCCGCCGAAATGTAACCATGGAGAATGCCGCCAGGACAGCGAACAGCAGCCACTGCATCCAATCGGCGGGCAGCAATCCCGCGAGATCCAATAAGCCAACGACCAGAGCGGATGCACCGACGAATACCAGATAGAACTGGGCATCCACGAAACCCAACTCAGAACCCAAAAGTACGGCGCCGACCGCAAGCCACGCCCACCACTGCATGATGAACTCCTGAGGAACCTAGCGCTTCATCGCGTCGAAGAAATCCGTGTTGGTCTTGGTGTCTTTCATCTTGTCGAGCAGGAACTCGATAGCCGCCAGCTCGTCCATCGGATGCAAGAGCTTGCGCAAAATCCACATCTTTGAGAGCTCCGAAGGCTCGGTGATGAGTTCCTCTTTGCGCGTCCCGGAACGGTTGATATTGATCGACGGGAACACACGCTTTTCCGAGATGCGGCGATCCAAATGGATTTCCGAATTTCCGGTGCCTTTGAATTCCTCGAAAATAACGTCGTCCATCTTCGAACCCGTATCGACCAGCGCGGTGGCCAGAATGGTCAGGCTGCCGCCCTCCTCGATATTGCGCGCCGCGCCGAAGAAGCGCTTCGGCCGCTGCAGGGCATTCGCATCCACGCCGCCCGTGAGCACCTTGCCCGAGCTTGGCACCACGGTGTTGTAGGCACGCGCAAGACGTGTGATGGAATCAAGCAGAATGACCACGTCCTTCTTGTGCTCGACCAGGCGTTTGGCTTTTTCGATCACCATCTCCGCCACTTGCACGTGGCGGCTGGCGGGTTCATCGAAGGTCGAGGAAACGACTTCGCCTTTCACCGTTCGCGCCATTTCGGTCACTTCTTCAGGCCGCTCGTCGATGAGCAGGACGATGAGATACACCTCGGGATGATTGGCCGTAATCGCGGTGGCGATGTTCTGCAGCAGCATGGTCTTGCCGGCCTTTGGCGGTGAGACAATCAGTCCGCGCTGGCCCTTGCCGATGGGTGCGACCAGATCAATGGCGCGCGCCGTCAAGTCCTCGGTTGAGCCGTTGCCGCGTTCCAATTTCAGCCGTTCGGTCGGATGCAGCGGCGTCAAGTTCTCGAACAGCACCTTGCCGCGCGAACTCTCCGGGGAATCGTAATTGATCTCGCCCACCTTGAGCAGCGCGAAATAGCGCTCGCCGTCTTTCGGCGGCCGGATCAAGCCGGAGATCGAATCGCCGGTACGCAGATTGAAGCGTCGTATCTGGCTCGGGCTTACGTAGATATCGTCGGGACCGGCCAGGTAGCTGGAGTCCGAAGAGCGCAGGAAGCCAAATCCGTCCTGCAGAATTTCCAGGACGCCGTCGCCGTAAATATCCTCGCCCTTGCGCGCGTGCGCCTTGAGCACGCCGAAAATGATGTCCTGCTTGCGCGAACGGCCCATGTTCTCGAGGCCCATGGTCTCGGCCAGCTTGACGAGATCGCTGATCGGACGCTTCTTCAGCTCCGTCAGGTTCATCGAGCTGCGGCTGCGCGCAAGATCGGTCGGTGCAATGATCTCTAAGTCATCGCCGCCCTCCGGCAGATCGCCGTAGTCCTCATGCATCGGCCGACCCCCATTGGAGTTGCCGTTGCGATTGTCGTTGCGTGGTCCGCGGTTACGATTGGATCGGCCGCCGCCCCCTTGGCCGCCACCCTGCTGACCACCGCCCTGGCCCCCGCCGCGCGATTGATTCCCTAAGTAGCCTCTCACAGGTTGCTGTCCAAAAAAGCGGCCAGCTGTGACTTGGTCACGGCGCCGACTTTTTGGGCCTCGACGGTCCCGTTTTTGAACAGGATCAGTGTGGGAATGCCGCGGATATTGAATTTTGGGGGGGTGTGGGGATTTTCGTCGATGTTGAGCTTGGCGATGCGAATCTTGTCTTTGTACGTGTCGGCAATCTCGTCGAGGATCGGCGCGATCATTTTGCAGGGACCGCACCACTCCGCCCAAAAATCCAAAAGTACAGGCTTGTCGGACTTCAACACGTCCTTGTCGAACGTTGCGTCGCTGGTGTGAACGATACTTGGGTTACTCACTGCGGATACAGCTCCTTTTGGAGGTTTAAATGAAGTTAAAACGGGTTATTTTGGGGAAGCCAGAACCCAAAGCACTACCGCGAAGTGACGATGCGCGGCCGTTCGGGCACAATACAGCGGGTTTAGCGGTCTTGATTACCTTAAAAGGGTACCGATGATACGGTTGGGGAGCGGATAGACCAGCTCCTGGTTGGCCATATTGTTATCCGGTCCCCATCATTTTGCAAGTTTATGCAATTCACAAAGCGAAAATGTCAGACGCCCATCTCAGTCAGCTTACTTTTGATTCCTTAACTATCCCCGAATCCGTGAAGCGCGGTATCGCCGAACAAGGCTTTACCCGTGCCACACCCATTCAGGCGCAAACGCTACCGGTCGCCCTCGCGGGCCGCGACGTCGCGGGTCAGGCACAGACGGGGACCGGCAAGACCGCGGCATTTCTCATCGCGTTGTTCAATCGCCTCTTGACGGGCCCCGCCGCAGCAAATCGCCCGGCCAACGCACCGCTCGCCATCGTGATCGCGCCCACGCGCGAACTCGCCGTTCAAATCCACTCCGACGCGCTGGCCATCGGCAAGTACACCGGCCTGAAGCTCGCGATCGTATTCGGCGGCGTCGATTACGAGAAGCAAAGGCGAATACTCGAAGAAGGCGTCGATGTACTAATCGGCACACCCGGGCGCATCATCGATTACTTCAAACAGCATGTGTTTGACTTGCGGCATATCCAGGTCGCGGTCCTCGATGAAGCAGATCGTATGTTCGATCTCGGCTTTATCAAGGACATCCGCTTCATATTGCGCCGCATGCCGCATCCGACGCTGCGCCTGACCATGATGTTTTCGGCCACGCTCTCGCATCGGGTCATGGAACTCGCGTATGAGCACATGAACAATCCGGAGCTCATCCGCATCGAACCGGACAAAATGACGGTTGACCGGGTCACGCAAGTGCTCTACTTCCCGTCGACCGAGGAGAAGATCCCGCTGCTGATGGGTCTACTGCGGCGCATCGATGCGCGCCGCACCATGGTATTCGTGAACACCAAGCGCGTGGCCGAGGTACTGGAACGAACCCTGACGGCGAATGGCTTCGTGGCCCAGGCCTTGTCCGGCGACGTTCCGCAAACCAAACGATTGAAAATGATGCGCGATTTTCACAATGGCGACATCGCGGTGTTGATCGCCACGGACGTGGCTTCGCGCGGCTTGCACATTCCGGACGTAAGCCACGTGTTCAACTTCGATCTGCCGAATGACGCGGAAGATTACGTGCACCGCATCGGACGCACGGCGCGCGCGGGCGCCGAAGGCGATGCCATCAGTTTCGGTTGCGAGGAATACGCCATTTCGCTGCCCGATATCGAGCGCTACATCGGCCATCAAATTCCGCGTGCCGCCATTGAATCGGTGGATTTGGCGGCAGTCACCGCGCCGCCTCCGGCCGTGTGGCGCGAGCGTGCGCCCAGGCAGGGACAATCCCGCGGCGGCGGCCGTTCCGGTGGTGGCCGTTCGGGCGGCCCGAACCGATCCGGCGGCGGGCGTTCGAGTGGCGGTCCACCGCGCCGCGGGCCACCCTCTCGTCCCGCGCATTCGAACACGCCCCGACCCCAAGCCTCCTCGACGAATTCTGGGAACACGGCGGGATCGGGCGACGCGCCGGCACAAGATCCTAACCGGCGCAGGCGTGGCCGCGGGCGCGGCGGTGGCGGTCCCGCCGGCGGCGCGCCGAATCCTGGCGCGGCGGGTTCTTAGAGCAATTCTGCAACGCCGTCGATGGCAGCAAAATCTGCGGTCGCCTGAGGCGGCGCCCCGCTGTCGGGGCATCGCACTGCGCGCAAATGCGCAATGCCGTAGGCGCGGGCGCACTGAAGCACCCTCAAGCTGTCATCAATGAACAAGGTACGCTGCCTGGAGAACTCCTCGCGCGCCGCCAGCCGCGGCCAAAACGCTGCGTCCTCCTTGGGCGCATCGAAGGGCTGCGAGGAGTAGCAAGCATCAAAGTACTGCGTCAACGCCACGCGCTCGTTCTTGATGGCGAGCGTCGTGGGATGCGAGTTGGTGACTAGCACCAGCCGTTTGCCGCTGGCGCGCAATTTTTGCAGAAACGCTTCCGCCCCCGGCAAGAATCCCACGCGCGGTAATGTCTCGCGCTTCAGCGCCGGGATATCGAGCTCGAGTTCGCGCGTCCAATAGTCGATGCAATACCACTGCAAGGTGTGCGCGACATTCTTGAATTTAAGCGCCAATCGTTCGTGTGATTGTGCTTCGCTAATGCCATTGGCCGCGGCGTATCGGATGGGGACCAAGGTCCCCCAAAACCAATTGTCGAAGCGCAGATCCAGCAATGTGCCGTCCATGTCGAGCAACACGGTATCGACGCCATCCCAGTCGACTGCAGAGGGTGCATGCATATGCGTATGATACCTCGATGCGAGATTTATCCAGCTTGGCCCAGTCCCTGATGCCCATTGTCGAGCAAGCAAGCGCCGCCATCATGCAAATCTACGATGGCGCGTTCGCCGTGGAACAAAAGGACGACAATTCACCGCTAACCCTTGCGGATCTGGAATCGCAACGGGTCATCATCGAGGGATTGAAACGCCTCACGCCGGAGATTCCGATTTTGTCGGAAGAATCGGCGCAGGCACCCTGGGCGGAACGACAGACCTGGCGCGAGTTGTGGGTGGTCGATCCGCTCGACGGCACACGCGAATTCGTCAAGCGCAATGGGGAATTCACCATCAACATCGCGCTCGTAGTGCAACATGAACCGGTGCTTGGCGTAGTGTCGGCGCCGGCTCAAAAAGTAACCTATTGGGGCGTGGCCGGGGATGGCGCGTTCACGCGCGCGCGCGATAGCGAAACACGCGCCATTCACACAGTGGCCCCGCAACAGCCGGTGCGCGTTCTCGGCAGCCGCTCGCATTCGAGCTCGCAAACCGCGGCGTACTTGTCGCGATTGGCCCCGCATGTCGTGAGCGGCGTGGGCAGCTCCTTGAAATTCTGTCTGCTCGCCGAAGGCAAAGCCGAATTATATGTGCGCTTCGGTGCGACGTCGGAATGGGATACCGCGGCGGGACAAGCGGTGCTGGAGGCCGCCGGCGGCCACGTCACCCGCATGGATGGTCATCGGTTGCGCTACAACTGCCGCGAAAGCCTGATCAACGGCGACTTCGTCGCCTTCAGCGATCCAAAGGTACTACCGTCTTAAGCACGCCAACCGTCTTAAGCATGCCCAACGGGTTCGCACAATTGCAGTGTGGCATCCAATAAGGTCGGGATATCGAACACCACTTCGTCCTCGGCAATGGTCAGTTTGGCGACGCCCGCCGCTGCGATGAGCGCTGCCGGCACGTGAATCTGATCGCGCCTTTGCGGAGTGGTCCAGGAACTCACCCGTGCATCGCCAAAGGCGCGATTCAGCGCGCTCCAGCGCAAGTGAGCGGCACGAGCCTGAGGTGTATCACCGCCCCATTGTCGCTGGGCGACGGCGATTGACATATCGCCCGATGAGGACGGTGCGCGGGTCATCAAATCGTGCACATAGCGCACCATCTCGTTGGGATCCACCCGCACAGCCAGCGCCGGTTGATGAGTTTGGGTCATTGCGTGAGGCCTCCTAGAGACTCTGTTTGGGGGTCAAGTGTGAAAAACCAAGGGCGGCAGGCTGAACCGCGAAGGGTTAAGATTCGGGCCCATGGATGACAGCTTCATTATGCCCGTGGCCATTGCGGGCGCCCTGGCGGGCGCCTACAAGGTCTGGGAGATTTCCCTGGATGCCCGAGAGGCTGCGAACCGCATCGCCAAGGACACTTGCTCCCGCGCTGTGGTGCAGTTTTTGGACGGTACCGTCGCGTTCGCAGGCTTTCGCTTGAGCCGCGACTCCCACGGCAAACGGCGTCTGCTGCGCACCTACACCTTTGACTACACGAACGACGGTTTCGAACGCGCGCAGGGGTTCATCGTGCTTGCCGGAAACCGGCTCGAGGCGGTGGGACTTGCCGGCAGCCCATGAGCCTAAGCCTTAACATCGATCTTCACACCCATTCGAATTATTCCGATGGATCCCTGAGCCCCGCCGCGCTGATCGAGCGCGCCGCCGCGGCCGGCGTCGAGGTCTTGGCGCTCACCGACCACGACAGCGTGGCCGGTCTCGATGAGGCGCAGCGCGCGGCGAATGAGCGGGGCTTGATATTGGTCCCGGGCGTCGAGATCTCGGCAGAGTGGCGTTCGCAGGCAATTCATATCTTGGGCCTTTGGATCGATCCCGCCTCGCCCGAGCTGCGTGGCGTGCTGCAGACCCAGGGGGAGCTGCGGCGGCTGCGCATGCGCAAGATCTGCGCGCGTCTCGAAAAATTGCGGCTTCCAGGCGCGGAACTGCTCGCCGCCGTGGAGAGAAATCCCGGACTGCCGACGCGTGCTCATCTCGCAGCGGCCATGGTGGCCGCCGGGCATGTGGACACGCACCAGGCGGCATTCCGCAAATACCTGAGCAAGGGCAAGGCTGCGCATATTGCAGCGGAGTGGCCGGCGCTCGAGACGGTGGTCGGATGGATTCGCGCCGCGGGCGGCGTGGCCTCCCTCGCCCATCCCGCTCGCTACGCCTTCTCAGCCGGCGCGCGCCGGCATCTGCTCGCCGATTTCACCGCGGCGGGCGGCGCCTCGCTCGAAGTGGTCACCGGCGGCAACGGCGATCAGCACGTCGACACTTGCGCGGCGCTCGCTGTGAAGCACGGTCTATTCGGATCGGTGGGTTCGGATTTTCATAGCCCGCAAGCTGCCTGGAATCCCCTGGGCCGCTCCCTTAAGCTACCCGATTGCGTCACGCCGGTGTGGCGCAGCTTCGGTCTATAAACGTGAGTGACGAAAAGAACAACGTCAATACCGATCTGTTCAAGAATATCGAGCGCCTACGCCAGCTGCGCATCGAACATCGCGATCTCGACGACGTCATTTCCCGACTCAGCATGGACTTCAAAGTGGATGAGCTGCAAATGAAACGACTGAAGCGGCGCAAGCTGATGCTCAAGGATCAAATCGCGAGACTCGAGAGTCAGCTCATACCGGATCTCAACGCATGAACGAGATCTGGCTGCGCATCCAGGCGTTCTTCGAGATTCTAGCGACGCGCAATGTGCTGATTGAAGTCGGCGTGCTCGCGGTGTGCTTGCTGCTGGGTGGCATCGTGGCCTTGGAGTTGAGCCGCCGCAATCAGCGCCAGACGCACAAACCGCCGATGGCGTTGTCGTGGCGCTATTTCGGCACGCAGGGCAACGTGGTGATCACGCCCATCATTGTGGTGCTGGTGCTGGTGCTGATCGCCAACAGCACTCTGCTGGCGGCGCATTTCGACGTGACCATACTCGGCGCCGCGGCGCGCCTGATCTTGGCGTATATCGTTGTGCGCAGCGCCGTGCTGGTGTTTGCGGCGAGCCTTGGCAATAAATCCTGGATTCAAAACTGGGAAACCCGCATCGCGCTGCTCATCTGGCTGGCGATTGCCGCGGAATACTTGGCGTGGCTCGATCCGATCATTGCCACGCTGGACAGTCTCGGCGTCGCCGCAGGCAAGACGCGCATCACTGTCTGGTCGGTGCTGAAGCTGCTGTTCACGCTGACGCTGTTCATGCTGGTCGCCGCCTGGATCAGCCGCTGGGTCGAACGGCGCGTTAAAGGACTCACCAGCGTTGCAATGTCAACGCGCATCGGTATCGCGAAATTCGCCAATGCGTTTCTAATCGCCTTGAGCATTCTCATCGGCTTGAACGCCGCAGGCGTGGATCTGACCGCACTCACGGTGCTCACCGGCGCCGTCGGCTTGGGATTGGGCTTCGGCTTGCAGTCGATCGCCGCCAATTTCGTCAGCGGCTTCGTGCTGCTCATGGATCGATCCATCAAACCAGGCGATGTCATCAGTCTCTCGGGACAGTCGGGCACCAGCACCGAGAACTTCGGCTGGGTGCAGGAGCTGCGCGGGCGCTATGTGGTCGTGCGCGATCGCGACGGCGTGGAAATGCTGGTGCCCAATCAACAGCTCATCTCCAATGCCGTGATCAATTGGAGCTATACCGATCCGCGTATCCGCCTGAAGCTGCCCATCCGCATCAGCTACCGCGACGATCCGGAATTGGCACTGAAAGTATTGCTCGAGGCCTGCGACGGCCAGGCGCGGGTGCTGCGCGATCCGGCGCCGGTGTCGCGATTGATGCACTTCAGCGACAGCGGCATTGAGCTTGAACTGCGCTTCTGGATTTCCGATCCGCAGGAGGGCGTCAACAACGTGCGTTCGGAAGTCAACCGCGCAATCTGGCGCCTGTTCAAAGTGCATCAAATCACCATTCCGATGGCGCAACGCGAAATCATCGTGCGCAATGCCGCCTCGGAACTCGACTGAACCTTAAGTGCCGATCCAGATCACCCCGCACATCGCCATCCCCGATGAGGAGCTGGAATGGAAATTCATCCGCGCCTCCGGCCCCGGAGGCCAAAACGTCAATAAAGTCTCGAGCGCGGTGCAGCTGCGCTTTCTTCTGCCGCTCAATTCAAGTGTTCCGGTAGCGGCGAGAAATCGACTGCGCGCCATCGCCGGACAGAAAATGGTCGACGACGGCAGCATTTTGTTTACCGCGCGCAGCGAGCGCAGCCAGGAGCAGAATAGGCGCGCGGCGGCCGAGCGCCTGGCGGCCCTGATCCGCACCGCCCTCATTGAGCCGAAGATCCGCAAAAAAACTCGGCCGAGCAAGGGGTCGCAGGAACGACGCATCGAATCGAAAAAACGCCGTGGCGCCACGAAATCGCAGCGTGGGCGACAGGGCTGGGATTAGGAGCCTTTCGCGAACTCACTGTCCCAACGTCACCTGCAGGATGCTGTGGCGAATTTGTTCCGACAGCACCAACTGCGCATCCGCCGCGACGCCGAGCAGCGGCTCACCGAACATCAACTTCTTGTCCTCGGACATTTGGATCACGCTGCGTCGGATCAGTAGGTCGATGAAATTGCGGAACAGGCTTTTATCCACGAATTCCGGCGAATTCAGCCCATAGAGAACCGTCATTCGCTGCGCCATCAAGTGGCAGCGCTCCTCCAGCGCCTCGGGCGTGATAGCCCCGCTGCCCGCCTGCAGCAGCAGCGCGATTGCCAGATAGTAGCGCTCGAGGGTTTGTATGGTCGCCTGCGCGAGCAATGACAGGCGGATCGCCTCGAGCGATGTGGGCGGTGGACGCTGCCACTCGCTGCGATCCGCATTGCCCTGTAAGAGATTGAGCCGCGCAAACGTTTCGAGCAACGAGTCGGCCACGGCGGCGATTTGTGCCTCCTCCCAGCGCAGGAATAATTCCGCGGAAATGTACGGATACACGCGCCACACCAGCCGTTGAATATCCACGGTGCGCATGCGCGCGTTGCTCACGAAGGCGCAAGCCAGGAGCGAGGGCATCGCAAACAAATGCAGAATGTTGTTGCGATAATACGTGGCCAACACCGCGTTCTCCGCGCTCATCCGCATGAGGTCGCCGAGAGGATGCCTTTGGCGCTCCAGCAAACCAAACGCTTCCGCGTAGGCCACGATCTGCCGGCCGCTGTCGGAGGTCACGGTGACCAGCGGCGAATACGGCGCATCGCGCAGCAAGTGTTGATACAGCTCGACTTGGCGTACCAAGTCCACTTCGGGCAGTGCCTGGCGCTGGCTCGCCAAAATCGCCATAGCCACCAAATTGATCGGCGTCACCGCGGCCGCCGAGTTGATTTCCGTATTGATGCGCACGGCGAGATCCGTGATCGCGTGACCGATCCAGCCGGCGCGGGAATCGTCGCCCTCGGAGGGCTCGGAACGCCAATGCGGGTTATGCTTTTGCAGCAGCGCGTCGAGGTCGATGGGCTGGCCCAAATTCACATAGACTTTGCCGAATTTGCTGCGCAAGACCGAAACGATCGACTTGAATAGAACGAATACGTTTTCCTTTTGCTTCGGTTGACCTGACAACTCGCCGATATAGGTCCTGCCCTCCACGATGCGTTCATAGCCAAAGTACACGGGCATGAACTTCACCGGCCGTATTGGGTCGCGCATATAGCTGCGCACCGTCATCGATAGCATACCGGTGCGCGGCGAGAGCAGCCGTCCGGTTCGGCTGCGGCCGCCCTCGATGAAATATTCAAGCGGATGGCCGCGCGCCATCATGTACCCCAGGTACTTGGCAAAGACCACGGCGTACAGCGCGTCGCCCTTGAAGCTGCGCCGCAGGAAAAAGGCGCCGCCCTTGCGCAGCAAACGCCCGATCACCGGCATGTTGAGATTCGCGCCGGCGGCGACGTGCGGAACGGCAAATCCCTTGCGATAAATGATGTACGACAGCAGCAGGTAATCCATGTGACTGCGGTGGCAAGGAACGTAGATTATTTCAACCCCATCGCCAACGGCGCTCAAATTCTCGCTGTGCTCGAATTCAACCCCGTCGTACAGCGAATTCCACAGGCGGGCCAATGCCATGGCCATGAAAGTGACGAAGGCTTGGGAATAATTCGCGGCGATTTCCAGCGCATACTTGCGTGCCAGCAGCAGCGCCGGGCGCCGTTGCACTTGGCGGGCCTGCATTTCATCGCGCACGGCCTGGCGCACAGCCTGGGTCTTCAGGACCTGCAGCACCATGGTCCGTCGATGCGAGAGATCGGGGCCGATGCTGGAGGCCCGCTGCGCGCGCAGGATCGTGCGCAGCGAGCGCAGTGCTCGCCGCACGCTGCGCGGTTCGCTCAAACCCTCGTCTACGATATCGCGCAGGCGTATCGGCTCGCCGAAATACACCAGGGTGTTGCGGCCGTTGAGTATCACCTTCAGGAGTTTTCGAAAGCGCCCCACCAAAACCCAATCTTCCGTAAACGGCAGGCGCCACCAGCTGATTTCCTTGTGAGGTGCACGGCCCCAGAAGATCGCCACCGGCACCAGATCCACGTCAAATTGGGGATGCGCCGCCGCAGCGTCGATCAGCTGCACGAGGTAGCGCGGCGCACGCGCCGCATTGCGTCTGCTGAACAAGCTGGGGCGGCGCGTCAACTCAAAGTAGGCGCGATCCGCACGCTTGCCGCCCATTATCAAGCGCCGCATGGGCCGCGGCAGATTATGCTCCGCACAGACGCTGTTGAGTACCGCGAAGTCGGTGTGACTTTCGCGTTCCAACACATAGCAGACTGGACGGGGCCGCGCCGCGATGGCTACGACAGCGGCCTCGGGCTTGATGGTGACGCGCACCCACAGGCCTAAAATCTTGCGAACGCTCCAGCGCCACGCCTGGCCCAAGCCGACAAGAGGGTTCATGGTCGCTTAATGGTTAAGGAGTGGGTGCGCCGCGTTCTTGATCATCGATCGCTTTACGGGTCTTTTCGGCGTTTTCATCGACGGTTTTTTGAACCTCACGGGCTTTATCGATTTGCTGAGTCAGCGGATCGAACACGGTCTTAGGCGGCGGAGGTGGTTCTTGCGATGAGCAACTTGCAATGAACAAAACCGACAGCGCCATTGTCCAACATTTAACGTAACCCATGGTGCACCTAGGTATGCCGGCCCTTCAGGAGCTTGAGTGTACAATACCAACATGTTCCGCTTTGCACTCCTCCTCACTCTCGCTTTACTAGGCGGCCTCGCTCGAGCCGGTGTAACGCCGGTCGACATGGACACGGCGGCGCAGCTCTATCAGGAGGCGGCCATTCGCGAGCAAGTGCGCGCATCGCTCGGTTCGATGCCGGGACAGATTCGCAAACTGTTCCAAGGCAACACCTCGACGCCGCTGACGGACTCGCAGTTGCAAGCGGTGAATCTGGCCGCGACCCGTGCGTTTCGCATCGATGTGTTCGACGCGCCGGCCTTGAGCGCGTTCGCCGCAAATCTGGACGCCGACACGTTGAAGAAGGCCGAAGCATTTTTGGCGACCGATTCCGGCAAGCGAATGGTTGCCGCCGATCTCGGCCTGGCTTCGCTCAGCGATGCGGACGCCGACAAAGTCATGAACGGCGATATTTCCGCGCCGAGCACTCCGCAACGCAATGTCCTGTTCGAGAAACTGGAGCGCGCCGAGCGCTCATCCGAATCCACTGTGCAGATTCTCTTGACCATGGCGACGGCCGTCGCCGCCGGAACCGCAGTCGGTTCCGGGATGGATCCCGCACCTGTCGAACAACGGGCGCGCAAATCCGGTGAAGCCAGCCGGCAAACCATGGAAGAGAACATGCGCGAGCCGATGCGGCGCTACATGGCCTACGGCTACCGCGACTTGAGCGACGCTGACTTGAAGCGCGTGTTGGCGTTCCTGCAATCGACCGAGGGTAAGCGATACATTTCCGCATACCTTGCCTCGTTGGGCGCCGGTTTCTATGCCATGGGCAAACGCTGCGGCGAGCAGCTCGGAGAAAGCTTCCGCGAATTGGCGATGGCACAGCTCGCGACTGAAAGCGCCGCGCCGGCGCAACCTGCTCCGGCCAAGCCCCACCCTTAATTGGCTCGGCGCTAAAGCGCGGCTAGAAAACTGCGTAACAGGATGCAGATCATTCCGATCTGATCTTCCAATCGATGACCGGAGTCGAGTATGTGCAGTGTCGCCCGATGCTCTCTCGCCCAGCGGATGACGTTTCCAACCGGCACGATATCGTCGTGCCAGCCATGCACGATGGTCGTGGGCACTGCCACGTCTTGCGGCGTATATTTTTCAAAGCCGGGCATGTAAAAGGCCGGCGCCAGCAAAAATAGCGCCGCGGTGTCGAGGCGGCTCGCGGCGGCGGACGCGACATGCCCGCCCATGCTGGACCCCACCAGAGCGATCGGCCCTTCGAGTTCGCGGCCCACGGCCAGGAGTTTATCCACCCGTTGGGTGGGATCGTCCAGCCCGCGGTAATCCACCGATTCCACCGCCAAATTCAGGTCGCGGACCACGGCCGCCATGGCGGTGATTTTGGCGCCCCAGGGGCCGCTTTCCTTGCCATGCGAAAACACCACAGTATTGATGGTTCGACTCAAGAAACGCCCCCTCGCGGCCGCTACAGACGCATGGCATTGGATGAAGAACAGTCGAGTGGGATGCACGAAATGCCATGTGCAATCGACTGGCTACGCGAATGTGCCGATCTGGCCGGCGTTGACCCTCAAAGCCTCGAGTCCTTGGCGGCCGCTACCGTGCACTTCTCGTTGCCGGCCGGCTACCTGCTCTTTGAAGCCGGCTCGGACCCGGATGGAGTATATCTGCTGGCCAGCGGACGGCTGGGCGTCAAGACGCCGTTGAAGGCCGGCCTGACCGCCGAGATAGAGCACGGCGAACTGGTGGGTGAGGCTGGCTGGCTGTTGGAAACACCGCGCAGCGCCACTGTTGTTGCACTGCGGGATAGCGAGCTACTGCTAATTCCGAACGCAGACCTGGACCGCGTCGCGGCGCGATCCACTCACTTTTCCCTGGCGCTCGCCCGTCTCTGCGCGCGACGGCTTAGGCACAGCAACCGTCAGGGTTACAGCCCGAAGCGAGCGCACATCTTTGCCCTGGTTCCGAACAGCATCGAGCTCGACGTGGCCGATTTGGCCACGCGCTTGGTTGATGAACTGAGCAAGACGGGCCGTACTGAACTGGTGTGGGATGCACGCGCCACGACCCATACCGCGAGCTGGTTCAACCGCATCGAGGAAGTCAACGATTTTGTCGTGTATGTCGCCAATTGGGCCGCCTCAGGTTGGACCCGCCAATGTTGCCGCCAAGCGGATGTGATTCTCATGGCGGCGCCGGCCGGTGGCACTGTGATGCCGTGGCCTGCCGGTATCGTTGAGCCGGCCATGGCGCGCGGCGCACGGGTTGAGCTGGCGTTAGTCCATCAGGGCAGCATCGATCCCGGATCCAGCGCCCCGTGGCTGAAAACTCTCCCGTTCGCGCTGCATCATCAAATAGTCGGGCCGGCCGATTTCGGCAGGGTCGCTCGCCTGCTGATGCGCCGCGGCGTGGGTTTGGTGCTATCGGGCGGTGGGGCGCGCGGATTCGCCCACCTGGGCATCATCCGTGCGCTGCGCGAAGCCAAAGTACCGATCGATTTTCTGGGTGGTGCCAGTATCGGCGCGATCATCGCCGCCGGCGTGTCAATGGGTTGGAGCGATGATGAGATGCAGCAGCGCTACCGCAGAAGCTTCGTCGACACCAACCCCGTCAACGACTATACCTTTCCGTTTCTTGCGCTGACGCGCGGCAAGAAAGTGTCGCGGTTGCTCGAGCGCGAGTATGGCAGCGCGCTGATCGAGGACCTGCGCTTCCCGTATTTCTGCGTCAGCGCCAATCTCACCACAGGACGGTTATTTGAACATCGCGTCGGGTCCGTAGCGCAAGCCCTGCGTGCATCGGTGGCCATTCCCGGCGTCATGCCGCCGGTCTTTCACGACGACGGCGTGCTGGTGGATGGTGCGGCGATCAACAATTTGCCGGTCGATGTCATGCAGGGCCACGCGCCGGGTTTCGTGATCGGCTGCGATGTCGGCGCTGATCGCAATTTCGGCGAACGCCGCGTCAACATTTTTGACGTCTTGATGCATGCCGGCATGATCAACAGCACGGCAAGTGAACGTGCGCAACGGGAGCTGGCGGATGTCTTGCTGAAACCGCGGCTCGCGAATATTGATCTTTTGAACTGGAAGGCATTCGATCGCGCCATCCAAGCGGGATATGACTATGCGCGCATCGCTCTCGATGAGTTGCCGCAAATACCGCGCATCATTCCGCCGGCCGCGGGCCGCGCCAAAGCCAACTCGGCTGTGGTCGAACTGGAAAGACGTATCGCGGCGACGATCGCAGCCGGCTAAAGGCATTGCCCCGGCTGGTTGCGACTGCCGCCGGCTGCTAGGAGTGCAGCTTGCTGGCGAGACTGTCGACCCACTCGAGCTCCGCCGGGCTGTACTGCGAAAAGTTGAGCCGATTCAGGCTAACCGGTTGAACCTTGCTGCCCGCGGCCGAATGCGAAACGCGGAAGCAGTGAAACTCGTGCTCGCGGCTCGCCGCAAATCCGATAACGAATTGCACCTCACCGCAGCTCAACCCCGATGAGTTCTTGACCCGCTCGTCGCAAATGACGAAAAAAGACTCTTCCATCCGCCGCGTCCCGAAGGTGCCCGCTTCGTGCAAGCCTTCGAAGAACGAGCGCACCTGCGCTGTCACGGTTCCCGCAACCTCTGCGCTGGAGCCCGCCTCGACCACCCAGCGCGTACCCTGCTCGATGCTGCTCAAGACGAATAGGGCAAGCCGCCGCGCCGACAAATAGCGCCAATCGGCGTTGGCCGTATTGCCGGCGGCCAAGGTTCGCGGGCGCACGTTCATGCGCGCCGCTGAGCGGATAGCCTGCAGTGTGTTAACGCCCAAACTCGCCAGCCGGATGCGCCGATCCTCGCTAACCAAGCAGGCTGGCCGAAAGGCCGGCCGCAAAATGGGCTCTTCGCGATCCGCGGCAAGCCAAACCGGAGCGCCCTCGTCGTAGCGCGCCAGCATGCCGGCGACGGCGCCGCACGGTGCAAAGGATTCGAAATGCCCACGCAGCTTGTCGTGCGCAAGCACCCGCGGAAAGTACATAAGCGCATTTTCATTGGAAAAATTCCAATCGCGCAATCCGTAGAGCGCATCATCCGCGGTTTGCCAGATGGACGGCGGATCAACGATCAGCAGCGCGCGGCGCTCCTTGCAATAGCGCGCAGCGACCAGCAAAGCGCTCGGTCCTACGTCCCGATCGCGAGACAAAGGCGGTATGCACAGAAAATTGAAGTATTCAGCCTGATGCAGAGCGAATACGCCGGTGTGATCCAGGTTCGAGCCGATCAGGTCGTAATCGGTGAGCGGCGCCCCATCATCGCCATCCGAATTCGAACTCACATAGGCGGTGGCATGGCCGCTGGCTGGATCCACGGTTTGATCCGGCCGTTGCTTCGGCATTTCACCGACGAGACGGATCAGCGCGGATTGCGCAATCGCGGTCGGAAAGTAGCGCTCATCGGACCGCGATACCGAGAGGCGATGGAAAATCTCCTGATCATCGACTTGCCCCGTGCCCTGCGCACGCACTCGCTGCACGGTGAGGTTGAAAACGGCAGGCTCATCCGCTCCGATATTGTCGAAGTCGACGCTGGCCCGTAGAAATTCGCGTGTACCCGGCCGAAGTGCCTGCAACTGCAGCACCTGCTCACCGGCTTTTAAGGTCAGCGTCGCGGAGCGCGCGCCATTCACCACCCGCACAATGAGCGCTTCGCGTCCGCCGTTATCGAAGAATTGCTCGACGGCATAACCCAGAAGGCTCGGCTGCCACAGGCCGCCGAACACGTGCTGGAATTCGGCGAAGCTCTTGATGAACACCGGCCGATTGACCGGTCCTCGCAACGTACGGCCGACGAAGGCGGTGCGCGCCGTGGCCAGACGCGAGATGAATTGATCGGGCCCGCGTTCTTCGGCGACCTGTAGCGCTTGTTTGCTTGGCGTCACAAATTCTAGTCAACAGTGCACTGCGCGAACTGTAACACAATGTCGATCGATCACGCGCTCGAGGCCTCGTTGCTGCGCCGCTGCTCTTCATCGCGCATCTGCTCCGCCTCCGCTTTCTTGCGCGCGATTTCCTCGAGCATGATTTTCATCCACTCGCTTAACGTGCTCTCGTCTGTCACTCGTTCGTCTGTCACTCGCTGGATTCCTCTTTCGGAGCGACGATGGCTTCGATAGCCTTGACGGTTTCGGGATGGTATCCGGGCCGCGCCTTGGCGAACACGCGCTTGGCCACCTCGGTCCCCGCTGGCGTTTTCATCAGCGACTCATATAGCGGCTGGATGAGCTTGAGCCGTCCGATGGTTTTCAAATACTCCTCGAGACTCGGAAAGCCGGGCTGATAGTTGTCGACGATGACTAATTCGAACCAGCTGTGTCCGATCTCCGCGTTCGGGCTTTTGCTCAATCCAAATGCCTTGTCGAGGTCTGCCAACTGCGCCGCTGCCAGGGTCGGCATGCCGTCGAGAAAATACAGCCATTGCTGCGCTACCCAGTCCATACCGATTTTTTTTGCGGGTAGTTTGCCGGCGAGCCATGCGTCCCGCGCCGCGTCCACCGGTTGAAACAGGGTCGTGACCGGAAGCACCGCGTCTGCGGGCAGGCCGGGGGATAAGATCCACGCATTCACCTCCGCGCGCGTGACGATACCGGGAAAACGGTCGAGCAGATTCTCCTGCAGATACGCGATGAACTGTTCGCTGTTGATGCTCTTGAATGCGAAATGATCGAAATAGCCGCGCAGGAAGGCGTCGAAGCGCTCGCGGCCGAATTTGGCGTCGAGGTAATTCAAGAACAACCGGCCCTTCTCATACGGAATATTCGTGAAGCCCTCGCCGGGATCGCGATCGCGCAGATCAATGGCAAGGATTTGATCGGCCGGCTTGAGTTTCGCAAGATCGGCCTGCAGGGACTTGAGCCCCAGCACCGCCTCCATGGAGGCGCGCGGCTCGCCGTATACAGCGGTCATGATGCGGCTTTCCATGTAGTCGGTGAATCCCTCGTTGAGCCAAAAATCCCGCCAGGTCGCATTGCCGACCAGATTTCCCGCCCAGGAATGCGCCAGTTCATGCGCGATCACGGATACCAAGCTCTTGTCGCCCACGATCACGGTGGGCGTGATGAAGGACAGCCGTGGATTCTCCATGCCGCCTTCCGGAAAACTCGGCGGCATCACCAAGATGTCGTACCGCGACCACCGATAGGGTCCGAACATTTTTTCGTTGGCCTGGATCATCGACTCGGTATCCGCGAATTCCTTGGCCGCCGCCTTGATCATGGACTTCTCGGCATACACTCCGGTGCGCGGTCCGGTCTCCTGAAATTCCAGATCGCCCACGGCAAGCGCAATCAAGTACGACGGCACGGCTTGCGGCATGACAAAAATGTAGGCATCGGCCACGCCGGGTTTGGCCTTCGGGTCATTCTCCGCGCTCATGACGGCACGCAGTCGGTCCCCTGTATATACCTTGGCTTTGTAAGTGGCCCTGACCTGAGGGGTGTCCTGAAGAGGGATCCAGGTGCGCGCGCCGATGGGCTCCGATTCGGTATAGAGGAATGGCTTGTGCCGAGCGGTTTGTTTCTCAGTGAGCCATTGCAGAGCGGATGAGGCTTCCGTGGTTTCGTAGTCGATCTTGATGGATTCTGTGCCCCTCTTCGACGGCGGCAGGTCGATCACCAGCGCGCTGCCGAGAATCGGATCCGGTTTTTCCAAATGGAACGGGCGGCTGACCCATATCGTTTGATTCTTGGCCGTGGCCCCCAGGACATCGGTGGCCTTTTGGGTGACATCCAGAATCATGAGCCCCTTGGTGTCGAGGACCAATTGCGTCGAACGCGGATCCAAGCGCTTTAATTCCAGCGTGACTGCGCCGGTAATGGTCTTGAATTTGAAATCGACCTTCAGATCGAGGTCCAAATGAGTGGTTCGAAACTGATCCACATTGGCGTAGGAGTGATAGTCAAAGGCAGGATCGATGGGCCCCGAATCGGTGGGTGACGCGCCGCAACTAAAGGCTGCGGATACGGCGAGCGAGGCCACCAGAATTATGCGCCTCAAGGGATGCCTACTGGCGCCTTGTCACGTCCGTTGAGCAAATCGTTAAAGGTCTTTTCATCGACCAGGAGACCGGACTGGCCATCCCAGTTGGAACCCTCGGGCAGGATGTTTTCAACCAACACGCCTTGCGCGATGACACCATCGACTCCGTCCTGACCGCCGGTCACTGGAACTGGTACGGCACGCGGAGCGTGCGCCAGATCGCCGACGCGCTGCCAATCGATTTCGTCATCATGCTGTGTGATCTTGCCGCGCTCCTGGGGATGCAGCAATTTTGCGAGCAAGCGCTTGCGGTCCTTGGTCCAATTGCGCGAGTCGTCCTCCATGACCGCGTAGGCCTGCAGATACAACGTGCCGTCGCGCCAGCCGAATAAATAGGGTTGGTTGACCACGGTGACT
>Ga0302325_10008511_pt1 | contig 22545 bp, 29 predicted proteins | sample Palsa_T0_2_FD_201948 | JGI IMG/M metagenome (GOLD analysis project Ga0302325, IMG submission 201948) | Peat permafrost microbial communities from Stordalen Mire near Abisko, Sweden - Palsa_T0_2 | ecosystem: Environmental > Terrestrial > Soil > Palsa > Peat permafrost | place: Sweden: Abisko...
CTTTCGCTGGGAAGATCTGATGAAGAACAAACAACCTTATTTTGAATTCCTTCCGGAAACCGACGGGCCCATCGTCAACGGAAAAGTGACAGACAGAAGGACTGGCCTGCCCGTCCCGCAGGTCAATGGCTATCTCTCGGTCCCTGGGAAGTATTTCAGGCTATCCACCGCCATTAGCCGGCCCGATGGTACCATTTATTTTCATTTGGATAACTTTCACGGTGTGAAAGAACTGATCGCGCAAACCAATAGCCAGACCGATAGCAATGACAGGATAGATATTGCCAATCCCTTCTCTGACCAATATTCGTATCTTCCTTTGTCGGATTCTTTGTATCCCCAAAAATTTGCATCGCAGCTGTTGTACCGAAGTATCAATTCCCAGGCTGAAAACGTCTATCGTAGCGCCTTGAAAAACCGATTTCAACCTGCCATGGAGGATACAATCCCCTTTTACGGACAACCCGACCGGCAATACCACCTCGACGACTATACCCGCTTTACTACGATGGAAGAGGTCATTCAGGAATTCGTCGACAACGTCCACATAAGACGACAAGCCGGCACGGCCTATTTCCGGGTCAGAAATGCCCTGTTCAATTTATTTTTCGACGACGATCCCCTGCTGTTGATCGATGGGGTTCCCGTATTTAACGGCGATAAAATGGTGGCTACAGATCCCTTGAAAATCGAAAGGATAGACGTCGTTTCTCACCGGTATTTCCTTGGCCCCTCGATCAGCGATGGCATTGTCAGTTTCAAGTCCTATGATGGCCAATTAGCCGGTTACGAATTGGATCCCAACGCCGTTGCCATACAATACAGTGGGCTCAGTCAGCAACGCGAATTTTATGCTCCGGCGTATGAGACAGTTGCGGAGCAGCTAAGTACCATACCTGATTTCAGGGATCAACTGCTTTGGTCTCCCGAAATAACGACAGACACCGCCGGAAAAAAGCAGCTGACACTATATACTTCCGACCTGACCGGGAATTACGTTTTATTTGTACAGGGAATGACGAGTGATGGCCTGGCCGGCTACTCGGTAGTGAAGTTTGCCGTTCATGCGGGTTCTTTGACCCAGTGATGCGCCCCGCGCATCATAAACTTTTTACTCTGCTCAATCGAATCCATGATCTGCTCCATGATCTTCTCCGCCGGCGCATCATAATCGATCACCAGCGGTTCTTTGAACACCACAGTCAGCTGCACCCCCTTTTTCTTGAACTTCAACCCCTTCTTGTCGAAGGCGCGCCAGAACCCGCCAATCACTACCGGCACTACGATCGGCTTATTCTGCTTGATGATCAGCGCCGTGCCTTTCCGGCCCGGTGCAAATGCTTTCGTAGTCCCCTGGGGAAAGGTGATCACCCAGCTGTCTTCCAGCGCCCGCGTGATCTTTCGTGTATCCGAAGGATCGAGCCCTTTCCGCACCTCAGTGCTTTTCTGGTTCCAGGTCCGACGGACGGTCAGCGCACCCGCCATAGTAAACAGCCTGCTCACCCATGTAGCCCGCATCGTCTCTTCCGCCGCTACATAATATACATTGGTAAAAGGGTTCAACAGGTAATAAGGCAGGCCAAGCTTGTCCTTCTTTCGCCATTTGACGGCACAAAAAATATGTAGAAAGGTGATGACGTCCGCAAAGTAAGTCTGGTGATTGCTGACAAAAAGAACATTCCCTTTGGGTAATCGCCGCAAATGTTCCGTACCGCTTATCTTCAAACGATTCACAATCGTCAGGCCAGGGTAGGACACCACCCCTACTATGGCATAGACCAGCTTTCTCACGAAACGAAAATGCTTCAATCGTTCTCTCAGGCTCATGGGCGTGTTTTTCAGTAGAACGGAACTATCCTCCGCCTGCCGAAAGTACGGAATTGTTCACACATCTCATGAACTGTTCACACATCTCATTAACTTTGACACTTATGCAACTCAACACAGTCATCTTCGACATGGATGGTCTTTTAATCGATTCCGAACCCTGCTGGCAGCAAGCCGGAACGGAGACACTCCGTCAATTCAATGTCACGCTCTCTCCTGTCCAGTATCATCACACCACAGGTCTTCGCACGCCCGAATGGCTCGACTATTGGTTCGGTTATTTTGGTATCGATAAAGATCTGATCCCCGCAGCCACCGCAGCCCTGCATGCCAATGTCTTCGAAAAGATCCGGATAATGGCCGAACCGCTGCCCGGCGTTCACCAGGTGCTCGATTTCTTCAAAGGGAAAAATTTCCGTATCGGCCTGGCCACCTCCTCGCCATTATCCCTCGCAAAGATCGTAACCGACAAACTGAATATCGGCGACTTCTTCGATGTCGTCTCTTCCGCTGGCGACCTTCCTTTCGGCAAACCGCATCCCCAGGTGTATATGAATTGCGCCGCTGAACTATCGGCCAGCCCCCTCGAATGCCTCGCCTTCGAAGATTCCTTCAATGGCCTGATCGCCGCCAAAGCCGCCCGGATGAAATGTGTCGCCATCCCCGTGCATGACCAATACGCCCTCCCCAAATGGGGCGCCGCCGATCTCAAGCTCAACTCCCTCCTTGAATTCAATCAGTCTCACCTTGACGCACTAAAATAAAAAAGACCCCACTTGCGTGAGGTCTTAAAAATAATTGTCTATTCCAGCTTACTGCGCAGCTTCTCCACCACCGGGGGTAGTAGTTCCGCCTGACGCATTCTGATCTTTCTCTTCCTGTTTCAGCTTCTCCTTGATAGAGGCTAAAGCGCCGAGATCGCCCAGGGTGGGTTTTTCCACCTTGGCCTGGATGTTCTTGACAGCCTTGCGGGTCTTGTCCGCATCGGATCTTTGCTCTTTACGCAAAGCTTCTCTTTCCTCTGTCTTCACTTGTTCCCACAGCCTTGTATGAGAAAGGACGATCCGCTTTTCATTGCGATCGAACTCGATCACCATAAACGGAGCGGTTTCGTCAGCCTGTACCTGCTTGCCATCTTCCTTATTCAGGTGACGGTTAGGAGCGAAGCCTTCCAGACCATAAGGCAGCTGCACGATAGCACCCTTCTCATCCTTGCGGATGACCAGGCCTTCATGCACAGAGCCAATGGCGAAAGTTTCCTCCAGCGCATTCCAGGGATCTTCTTCCAGCTGTTTGTGTCCAAGTTGCAGCTTACGGTTATCCTTGTCGATACCCAGGATCATCACATCGATATGCTGACCAACCTTGGTGTATTCAGACGGGTGATTGAAACGCTTCAACCAGCTCAGATCACTGATATGGATCATACCGCCGATACCGGGAGCCAGCTCGACAAATACGCCATAGGGGGTGATGTTCTTCACCAGGCCGTTGTGACGGCTGCCCTGCGGGAATTTCGTTTCGATGGTATTCCAGGGATCTTCGCTCAGCTGCTTGATAGACAGGCTCATCTTACGTGCATCCTTATCCAGGGTGACCACCTTGGCATTATGCTCGTCGCCCAACTTGAAGAATTCCTTCGCATTGATCGGCGTATTGGCCCAGGTGATTTCGCTGACGTGTACCAGTCCTTCTACGCCCGGCATGATTTCCAGGAAAGCGCCATAGTCTTCGATATTGACCACACGACCCTTGACGATCTGTCCTTCCTTGATCGTTTCAGGCAGCACATCCCAGGGATGCGGGGTCAGTTGTTTCAGACCCAGGCTGATTCTCTTCTTTCCGTCGTCGAAATCCAGCACCACAACCTGTAGCTTCTGGTCCAGTTTCAGCACCTCGCTCGGATGGCTGATACGTCCCCAGCTGATATCGGTGATATACAGCAGACCGTCCAGACCACCAAGGTCCATAAAGGCGCCAAAATCGGTGATATTCTTGATCGTACCTTCCAGCACCTGTCCTTTCTCCAGCTTGCTGATGATCTCTGCGCGCTGCGCTTCGATATCGCTTTCGATAAGGGCCTTGTGAGATACGACGGCATTCTTGATGGCTTCGTTGATCTTGACCACCTTGAATTCCATTGTCTTGCCGACGAACTGATCGTAATCCGTAACGGGCTTCACGTCGATCTGCGATCCGGGCAGGAATGTTTCCATACCGAACACGTCGACGATCAGGCCGCCTTTCGTCTTGCTGGTGACCGTACCGGTAACCACTTCGCCGGTCTTGTGCACTTCCACGATCTTCTCCCAGGCACGGGTGATCCGGGCCTGCTTGCGGCTCAGATGAAGATGACCTTCCCTGTCCTCCTTTTCTACCACCATCACTTCCACTTCGTCACCTGTCCTCAGGTTGGCGAGATCACGGAATTCATTCAAAGATACCAGGCCATCGCTCTTGAACCCGATATTCACGACCACATCGGTCTTGGTCAGCCCTACTACCAGGCCCTTGACCAATTCGCCGTCGGTGATCGCCACGAAAGTGTCTTCATACACCTTGTCATACTTGGATTTTTCTTCCTTGGTGTAAACAGCCACGTTCCTTTTGTCAATGCTCCAGTCAAAGTCATCATGTGCAGTCTGCACATGCACAGGTGCTTTTGTTGTCGCTGTAGGCTCGGCAGTAGCAGTCGCCACTTCCGGAGTCTCCTGTGCTTCAGCGTTTGAGTTAACAATATTGTTTTCAGACATAATAATAAAACCCCGAGGTTTTTTAATTCGGGGTAGCAAAGTTACGAAAAAATTCTCAATTTTTCAGCCCTTTTCAGCGCTTCGGCCTGAGCCACCGGCTCAGCCCTTGCCCTGCCCCTTCGCTGAGCTCGGGGCCCCATCCGGCCCAATCACCCCCTTCCAAACCTCGCCAACCACCTTCTGGAAGGTCCAATGATGCCCGAACGGATCTTCCACCGTCCCTTGCCGGTACCCGTAAGAATGGCTCTTCATCGCCTTTAACACCCTGGCGCCCGCCGCGACCGCCCGGTCCATCAAAGCATCCGGATTGTCCACAAAGACCCCCAAAACCACCGTCGTCCCCCCAAGACCTTTCGGCCCCCGCTCCGCAGTCCCCGGCATCTCCTGGTGCAGGTGGAAAATAGCCCCCTGTAACGACAGCTCAGCCACATGGATGCCGCCATCGTCATTTTTTACGATCAATTCCTCCTCCGCCCCAAAGGCTTTTTTATAGAATTCAACCGCCGGGGCGACAACGTCGAATGTCAGCTCCGGAGCGAATTGCGTTGCATTTTTATTCATAACACAGGTTTTCTCAAAGATATAGATTCAACAACATTCGCATGCGTCACTTTTCAACCATTGCCCTCACTTTTCCCTGCCCTTACCGCGATCGTATCTGCCGCAATCCATCCGCTCGTCCAGGCATGCTGGAAGTTGAATCCCCCCGTAATGCCATCCACATCGAGTATCTCCCCGGCAAAAAACAACCCCGGGACCTTACGGCTCTGCCCCGTAGAAGGTTCCACCTCCGACAGCTTCACCCCGCCTGCCGTCACAAATTCCTCTTTAAAGGTCGTTTTCCCCTCTATAGTGAAGGCCCCTGCGCACAGCAGGGCGACCAGCTTGTTCATCTCCCGCGCCGGCAGATCGGCCCAACGGACGTCTCCCGCGATAGCCGCCTGCGTCAGCCAATGATCCCACAGCCGCTGCGGCAGGCCAAAAGGGTTGCCGCTGCCGACCTTCCGCCCTCCGCCTTCCTGCCGCAGCTCCTGCAGCCGCTCCCGGGCCTGCTGCTCGGAATAGGCCGGTATCCAGTTCACCTGGATGCCAAACCGGTAGCCTCCTGCCGCCAGTTCCCTGGCACCCCAGGCAGACAGCCGAAGGATCACCGGCCCGCTGAACCCCCAGTGGGTGATCAGCAAAGGTCCCTTTTCCACCAGCCGGCTGCCGGCGATCTTTACCTGTACCTCCGGCACCGAAACCCCCATCAGTTGTGTGATCGGGTCGCCTTTCATATTGAACGTGAAGAGCGATGGAATAGGCTCCTCTATAGAATGTCCCAGCTGTCGTATCCAATCGAACATCCCGGACTTAGGATAGCCGCCACACGCAACACACACATAATCAGCCTCTAACGACCGTCCATCCGCCAATTCCACCCGAAAACCCACCCCTTCGGCCCCGGCACCCGTCGCCTCAACCCCTTGCCCGCCGTAGCCTTCGGCGAAGGCAGCGCCACCCACCCCCTTCACCTCCGCATGCAGCCGGATCTCCACCCCATACCGGTTCACCTCTTTCATCAGACAATCGATAATCGTCTGCGACGAATTCGTCACCGGGAACATTCGCCCATCCTCTTCCGCCTTCAACTCTACCCCCCGCTCCTTAAACCAATCGATCGAATCGGTCGTGAACCACCTGTAAAAAGCCTTCCGCACAAAATGCCCGCCCCGCGGATATCGTTTAGCCATGTCCGAAATATCATAACAGGCATGCGTCACATTACACCGCCCGCCACCGCTGACCTTAACTTTAGAGAGTAATTTGCCCGTTTTTTCCAGCACCGTCACATGCAGCCCGGGATGTCTGCGCGCCGCATTCACCGCACAAAAGATACCGGCGGCCCCGCCGCCGATGACAATTAGTTTTTTTTCCATATCCCAAAAAAAAGCCCCTCGTCAGAGGGGCGCCATTAATATTAAATCCTAAGAAGGCAGCGCAGCTGCCTGTATCGTAAAGAGGTGTGGATTCTTAAACTCCGCCGCTTCTATGATACTATAGTCCGACAGGATGTCGGCCTTGTTCTTCCGGATAGCTACGTCATGCTCGAAATGGACAGAGGGGCTGTGATCCATGGTCCGGACCGTCCAGCCATCACTTTCCGTATAAACCTCCCGTCGGCCGAGATTGATCATCGGCTCGATCGCCAGCACCAGGCCTTCCTTCAGCTTACCACCCGTTCCGCGACGGCCGTAATTGGGCACCTGCGGGTCTTCATGCAGATGCCTGCCAAGGCCGTGCCCTACCAGTTCCCGCACCACGCCATAGCCGTGTCTCCTTTCTGTATGCTCCTGGATGGCGTAGGCGATATCACCCACTCTGCCACCGGCGACAGCTTTCTCAATCCCCTTATAGAGAGACTCCTTCGTTACCCGGATCAGTTGCATGATCTGCGGACCAGGGTCCCCGATGGCAAAAGTATAGGCATGGTCTCCGTGATACCCTTTTTTGATTACCCCGATATCGATGGAGACGATATCCCCTTCCCGCAACGCCTGCCCGTTAGGGAAGCCATGTACCACCACGTCGTTAACCGACGTACAGGAGGCAAAAGGATACCCCCGGTAGTTCAGGAAGGAAGGGACGGCGCCGTTATCCCGGATAAAATCTGCAATCAGCGAATCCAACTGTAATGTCGTCATCCCCGGCTTCAACACTTTGGCTACTTCCGTCAGCGTTTTGCTGACCAGCAGGGCGCTATCCCTCATCAGTTCGATTTCCGCCGGCGTCTTATAATGTATCATGGATATTTCCTCTATTAAAAAAACCTGTCAGAAGCTATCTCCTAACAGGTCAAGGTATTAAAAAGTTCAATCGGCTAGATCACTGCATTGGATACCGAGGACTGACGCCCCTGGATCCTTCCACTCTTCATGAGGCCATCATACTGGCGCATCAACAACTGTGTTTCGATCTGTTGCAGCGAATCCAGGATAACGCCCACCATGATCAGCAGCGAGGTGCCGCCGAAGAAAGAGGCAAAACCCTGGGTGATACCTAAACGTTGAGCGAATCCCGGCAGAATACCCACGATAGCCAGCAAAAAGGCGCCCGGCAACGTGATCTTGTCCATTACTGATCCAATATAGTCGGCCGTCGGCTGACCTGGCTTGACACCGGGGATGAAGCCATTGTTGCGCTTCAGGTCGTCGGCGATTTGTTTGGGATTGAAAATAAGTGCAGTATACAGGAAAGTAAACCCGATAACGATCGCGCCATAAACGATCATATGGATAAAGTCCCGCGGATCGGAGGCCACTCTCGCAATACCTTTCGTCGTCTCAAAACTGGAGAAAATAGTCGGCAGGAACATGATCGCTTGCGCGAAGATGATCGGCATAACACCGGCGCTGTTGACTTTCAACGGCAGGAACTGACGGGCGCCGCCAAACTGACGGTTGCCGACAATCTGCTTGGCATAGTTGACCGGCACCTTACGTACACCCTGTATCAGGACGATAAGCCCCATGATGATGGCTACCATCACAGCGATCTCGATGACGAAGATCAGGACGCCGCCGCTGCCCATGGCAATCTTGGCATTCCATTCCTGCGAGAAGGAACGTGGCAGACGGGCGAGGATGCCGATCATGATGATCAGCGAAGTACCGTTGCCTAAGCCTTTATCGGTTATCTTCTCACCCAGCCACATGACGAACAGTGTACCTGCCGTCAGCACGATGGGAGTAGTCAGCCAGAAATAAGTACTGAAAGAATCCAGTATGGCATCTTTACCCAGGTTCCTCAGATACGTCACATAGGCATACGCCTGAACGAAGGTGACAATCACCGTCAGGTACCGGGTCCACTGGTTGATCTTTTTCTGTCCGCTGGCCCCTTCCTTCTGCACCTTCTGCATTTGCGGGATCAGGATCGTCATCAGTTGCATGAAGATGGAGGCGGAGATGTACGGCATGATACCGAGCGCCAGAATACTGGCCTGAGAAAAAGCGCCGCCGGAAAAGGCGTCGATCAATCCGAGCGCACCGCTCTTGGCGTTGCCGCTTAACGCACTCAGCCTGTTCGGATCGATACCCGGTAATACGATATAGGTACCTAACCGGTAAACGAATATCAGCGAAATGGTCACGATGATCTTACTTTTAAGATCCTCGATGCTCCATATATTTCGTAGTGTCTGTAAGAATTTCTTCACGGGAACAACGTCATTTTTAATGATACAGGAAAACAACAAAGACGCATCGTAAGACGCGTCCATGCAAGTTACGCAAAATTGCGCAGGAAATGCCCATCGGCAAAAACTAGGCATTTCCCGCAAAGAGCTAATGTCCGTCCTATCGGACAAGCCGCCTGCGGCGGCTTTGGTTACTTCAGAATCTCTATTGTTCCACCGGCCCCTTCGATCGCAGCCTTGGCCTTTTCGCTCACTGCATTTACCTTGAAGGTGATCTTCGCCTTGAGTTCCCCGTTGCCCAGGACCTTGACAAGAGAGGTCTGACTGATTAACCCGTTGATATACAGATTTTCAGGAGTAAATTCAGTCAATCCGTACTTTTCAACCAGTTGGTCGATCTGTCCCAGGTTGAACACTTTGTATTCCACCCGGTTAATGTTGTTGAACCCGCGCTTGGGGATACGGCGCTGGATGGGCATCTGGCCGCCTTCATGGGCCATTTTACGCTGATAACCGGCACGGCTCTGCCCGCCCTTGTTACCTTTGGTGGAAGTGCCCCCTTTACCGCTGGCTTCACCGCGGCCTAAACGTTTTTCCTTATGCGTTGCGCCTTTAGCAGGCCTGATCGTGTGTAAGTTCATGTCTTTTGATTTTTACTTGTCGGACCTTCTGCCCTTTCATGGACTGCAGGCCCAGTTCGGGGAATCCCCCCTCGCGATGCACCTTAGCCGCAGCCTTCGGCCCGCCAAAGCGCGTGAATAATTTATTTAACTTCCTCCACTTTCACCAGGTGTTCCACCGTGCGGACCATACCCAGGATCTGCGGAGTTGCTTCCACCTCTTTGGTGGCATTCATCTTTTTCAGGCCCAGTGCCAGCAACGTCAGCTTCTGACGCTCCGGTCTGTCGATGCCGCTCTTAACTTGCGTGATCTTGATCTTTGCCATATTTGATTATTTGGAATCGCCTTCGCCCGCCCTGGCTTTCACCCGGCCGGCTCTGCCGATCTATCCGTTGAAAACTTTCTTTAATGAGATATGACGGGTGCGGGAAACGCTGATAGGCTCACGCAGCATCGCCAAAGCCTTGAAGGTCGCCTTGACCACGTTGTGCGGATTGGCGGAACCCAGCGACTTCGCCAGAACGTCCGTTACCCCGGCGCTCTCCAGTACAGCACGCATAGAGCCTCCGGCGATTACACCGGTACCATGAGCAGCCGGTTTGATCAACACCTTGGCAGCGCCTTCCTTGGCCAGCTGATCGTGAGGAATCGTGCCATGCATGACCGGAACCTTGATCAGGTTCTTCTTGGCATCTTCGATCCCCTTCGTGATCGCTTCCTGTACTTCCTTAGCCTTTCCGAGTCCATGACCTACCACGCCGCTCTCGTTACCAACTACCACTAACGCAGAGAAGCTGAATGCCCGGCCGCCTTTCGTCGTCTTGACAACGCGGTTGATCGCAACCACCTTCTCTTTCAGTTCCAGATCTCCGGCTTTAACCCTGTTTAAGATTACTTTTGACATTGTATGGATTTACGAATACTTTACAAAATACTTTACCTCATATAAACCCTGGTCCTCCAGGTTTAAAATGGCAGCCCGCTTAAAACAGCAGTCCGCCTTCCCGTGCGCCTTCCGCTACAGCCTTCACCCGGCCGTGGTACAGATAGCCGCTGCGGTCGAAAGTCACATCCTTCAGGCCCAGCTCAGTCGCCTTCCGTGCAATAGCGGCGCCGACCAGCTTACTCTTCTCTACTTTCGTAACCTTCTGCGCCAAAATATCCTTTTCCCTGGAACTGGCAGCAGCCAGCGTCTTGCCTGTCTCGTCGTCGATCAGCTGCGCATAAATATCGCCGTTGCTCCGGAACACAGACAGCCGGGGCTTCTGGGTCGTACCGCTGATCTTGCTGCGGACACGGAACTTGATTTTTTGTCTTCTGATTGATTTCGTGTTCATATACTTTATTTTATGACGCTTGTTTCAGGTTTTGGATGCGGCAAAAAACTTCCCCATCCCCCTCAGCAAGGATCTCTTACTCAAATTATTTACCAGCAGCCTTACCAGCTTTCTTCCGTACGACCTCACCTGTATAGCGTACCCCTTTACCCTTGTACGGCTCAGGCTTACGCAGGCTCCGGATCTTGGCAGCTACCGCCCCGATCAGTTGCTTGTCAACCCCTTCCAGGGTGATCTTCGGATTTTCCCCCTTGTTCTGCTCCGTTCCGAGCTTCAGTTCCTTAGGGATCTCGAAAATGATATTGTGCGAATAGCCGAGAGCCAGGTCCAGGATATTACCCTGGTTGGAAGCCTTGAAACCTACCCCGATCAGTTCGAGCTGTCTTTTATATCCCTCCGTCACTCCCTTCACCATATTGAAGACCAACGCGCGGTACAAACCATGCAACGCACGGTGGCGGATCTGGTCGGTAGGACGCGTAAAGTAGACATGGTCATCCTTGACCTCTACCGTGATATCGCGATCGATGGACTGCTTCAATTCGCCTTTCGGCCCTTTCACGGTCAGGAGATTATGTTCGCCTACCGTTACAGTTACTCCTTTGGGAAGGGTCACCGGCTGTTTACCTATACGAGACATGATTCGTTAATTTTAAATATTCGTGTTACGCTACCGGCCGGTCAGCCTGTATAGGACGGGCTTAATGTACCGGAAGCAAATATGTTTAAAAGTGACCGCTCTCGCGGACCCGACAACTAATAACTAATAGACGTAGCACAGGACTTCACCGCCGACATTCTGCGACTTAGCTTCCTTGTCAGTCATGACTCCCTTGGAAGTAGAAATGATAGCCACTCCCAGGCCATTCTTCACCCGCTTGAATTCAGTAGGGCTCGAATACTGGCGCAGGCCCGGACGGCTGATCCTCTCCAGGGACTTGATAGCCGGCTCTTTCGTAGCCGGGTCATATTTCAACGCGATCTTGATCACGCCTTGTTTGGTATCATCCTCGAATTTATATTTCAGGATATACCCCTTGTCATACAGGATCTCGGTCATCCGCTTTTTCAGGTTGGACGCCGGGATCTCCACGATCCGGTGATTCGCCATCTGCGCATTCCGGATTCTTGTCAGATAATCTGCTATTGGATCAGTAACCATTGTTTATACTCAGTTTATGTGCGTGGTCCGCACTATTTCAAAAAAAATTACAATGCGATATCCAATGATATCATCGGCCCGGCCTCGGTTTTCGGCGGCAGGGCCTCGGTTTTCGTTGGCGACCGTTTACCAGCTCGCCTTCCTGACACCCGGGATCTTACCCTGCAGCGCCATATCGCGGAACATATTCCTGGAGATACCGAAATAACGGATATATCCCCTCGGACGACCGGTCAGCTGACAACGGTTGTGCAGCCTTACGGGCGACGCATTCCTGGGCAACAGGTCAAGCGCCTTATAATCTCCGGCAGCTTTCAACGCGGCACGCTTCTCGGCATACTTGGCCGATAACGCTTCCCTTTTCCTTTGTCTTGCCTTTACAGACTCTTTAGCCATGTTATATAGTCGTTTATGTGTACCGGGGCTGGTTTCCTCCGAAAATAACCCATCCCCGGTACACGGTCTTATGATGGGCCTTCGGCCAGCGGACCCATGGTCCGCTTTGGTTTAATCTTTCTTTACGCCACGGAACGGCATGCCCAACTCTTTCAGCAGCTCGAACGCTTCTTCATTCGTACCGGCCGTCGTCACAAAGGTGATGTCCATACCGGTGATCTTGTTCACCTTATCGATATCTACCTCGGGGAAGATGATCTGCTCTGTGATACCCAGCGTATAGTTACCACGGCCATCGAAGGATTTCTCATTGATACCCTTGAAATCCCTTACCCGGGGCAGCGCCGTAGATACAAGCCTGTCCAAAAATTCGAACATCTTCTCACCACGCAGCGTCACCCGTGCGCCGATAGGCATGTTCTTACGCAGCTTGAAGTTGGAAATATCCTTCTTCGACATGGTCGTCACAGCCTTCTGGCCGGTGATCATCGTCAACTCTTCTACAGCCACTTCCACCAGCTTCTTGTCGGTGACGGCGCCGTTGACACCACGATTGATACAGATCTTCTCCAGCTTCGGCGCCTGCATGATGCTGCCGTAGTTGAATTTCTTCATAAGTGCAGGTACAACTTCCTTCTTGTACTTTTCTTCCAGACGCGGAGTATATTTTGCGGTACTCATTTGATGACCTCCCCTGATTTTTTAGCGATGCGTACTAATTTTCCGTCTTCCCGGCTGCGCGTCACCTTGGTAGCGCCTCCGCTCTTCGCATCCCACAACAGGATGTTCGAGATATGGATCGGAGCTTCCTTCTTGATGATACCACCCTTGGTATTCTGTGCAGAAGGCTTGGTGTGCTTGGTGATGATATTCACCCCTTCAACAAGGACTTTCGCCTCGTCAGGATAAACTTCCAGGACTTTCCGGGCCTTTTTCGGGTCCTTATCGTCTCCGGTGATCACAACCACGTTGTCACCTTTCTTAATATTAAACTTGGGTTTGAACCTGTTACTCATTTTATTTGACTTTACCCGCCTGCGGCGGAAATTAGCAAAAAGTTTTACAGCACTTCCGGCGCCAGAGAGATGATCTTCATATATCCCTTGTCACGCAATTCCCTGGCGACAGGTCCGAAAATACGGGTACCGCGAGGCTCGTCAGAGGCATTCAGCAATACGACAGCATTATCATCGAACCTGATATAGCTGCCATCCTTGCGACGCAATTTTTTCTTGGTCCGGACAATCACCGCCTTGGCTACAGTGCCCTTCTTGACGCCACCCGAAGGCAAAGCATCCTTCACCGTAACGACGATCTTGTCCCCGATCCCGGCGTAATCCTGTCCGCTGTTACCCAATACGCGGATAACTAACACTTCCTTGGCGCCGCTGTTGTCAGCTACATTTAACCTGCTTTCTTGCTGAATCATTTTATTAGCTTTTAAATTCACCCGCCTCACAACGGATGAAAAGTATAGTATAATAGTACTACTGCGTTATTTCGCCTTCTCCACAACCTCAACCAAGCGCCAGCGCTTAGTCTTGCTCAGCGGACGACTCTCCATGATCTTCACGACGTCACCCACCGTGCACTCGTTCTTCTCATCATGAGCGTGGAAGCTGGAAGTCTTCTTTACAAACTTCCCGTAAATCGGGTGCTTCACCTTCCTTTCAACAGAGACGGTGATGGTCTTAGCCATCTTGTTACTCTTTACCACCCCGATCCTTGTTTTACGCAAATTTCTTTCAACCATTGTTTTAGCTTTTTGCTTTTATTATTTAACGGCTTCGGCCTTTTGTGCAACCTTCTGAGCCAGCGCGGTCTTCAACCGGGCAACATCTTTCCGGAGGGCACGGATGCTCATCGGATTTTCCAGCGGTGAAATGGCATGCGCAAATTCCAGCTTCTTCAGCCGCAGCTCATCTTCCTGGATCCTCGACCTTAGGTCCGATTCATTCAGATCCTTCAGGCTGTTGACAAAATCGATTCTCTTTAACATCGTATATCTTTTTTACTGTTCTTGTTGTTGTTTTCCGCAACCCGGCCTGCCCGGCCGCAATCCTCGCTCCGCCCGATTGCCTTAGGCACCAGCGACGTCCCGGCGGACAATGAACTTCGTCTTCACCGGCAGCTTCTGCGCAGCCAGTTCCAGCGCTTCCTTGGCCACAGCCATAGACACCCCGTCGGCTTCGAACAGGATACGACCCGGCTCGATTACCGCCGCCCAATACTCTGGGTTACCTTTACCTTTACCCATTCTCACTTCCAACGGCTTCTTCGTAATAGGCTTATCCGGGAAAACACGGATCCAGACATTCCCTTCCCTTTTCATAGCACGGGTCAGGGCCTGACGGGCAGCTTCCAACTGGCGATTCGTCAACCAGATCGCTTCCAACGATTTCAAAGCATACGAACCAAAAGCAATGGTGTCTCCTCTCTTCGCCGTCTCACGGATGCGACCTTTCTGTGCTTTCCTATGCTTGGTTCTTTTGGGTTGTAACATCTTGAATTATTTTCTGTTATCTCGTAAATGTTTGTCTTTTCAATGGCCTTCGCCACCTTATCGGCAACCTGCCTCATCGGCGTCCCCCTATCGGCGACCGCCACCACAAAAAAATTATCGGCGTCCGCTCGGCCTTCTGTCTCCACCGCCGCCACCGCCTCTGCGATCACCAGCGCCACCACCACCACCAGGCCTTCTGTCTCCACCACGATCACCACCGCCCCTGCGGTCATCCCGATGATCCCTGTGATGACCATGATCACCATCCCTTCTGTCCCGACGATCGCTCAGGCCGCCTTCTTTCCCACCGACAAAGTTGGGGTTCAGATCCCTCTTCGCCAGCACCTCGCCCTTACTGATCCATACCTTGATGCCGATCTTACCATAAACAGTCAGCGCGAACACATTGGCATAGTCAATATCCATCCGCAGCGTGTGCAACGGAGTCCTTCCCTGCTTGATCTCTTCCGTACGGGCAATTTCAGCACCACCCAGACGGCCGGCTACCTTGATCTTGATCCCTTCGGCACCCATCCGCAGGGCCGAGGCGATCGCCATCTTGATGGCACGTTTGTAGTTGATACGGTTCTCGATCTGACGGGCAATCGTATCGCCAACAATATTAGCATCCAGCTCGGGACGGCGGATCTCCAGGATGTTGATCTGGACGTCGTCCTTGCCGGTCAGTTTCTTCAATTCTTCCTTAATACGGTCCACTTCACCACCGCCTTTACCGATGATGATGCCGGGTTTGGAAGTATGGATCGTCACGATCAGCTTGTTCAGCGTACGCTCGATAACGATCTTCGCAATCCCACCCTTATTGATACGGGCGTTAAGGTAGGTCCTGATCTTGTTGTCCTCGATCAGCTTGGTAGCATAGTCTTTTTTGCTGCCGTACCAGTTGGATTCCCAACCGCGGATGATCCCTAACCTGGCCCCAATAGGATTCGTTTTCTGACCCATATTTATAATTAAATAAGTTTTATCAATTGGTTTTTTCTTCGACGGCTTTTTTCGATACGGCTGTTTTTGTCGCAGCTGTTTTCATTTCGGCTGTTTTCATTTGATTCCCTTTCGGCTTCTTCTCTTCCACAACCTTTACATCAACGATGATCGTAACGTGATTGCTCCTCTTGCGAACACGATATCCCCTACCCTGAGGAGCCGGACGCATCCGCTTCAAAGTCCTTCCACCATCCACGAACACCGTCTTGACCACCAGTGACGCATCCGCCGCAGACTGGCCTTCATTCTTCTGCTCCCAATTCTTTACCGCAGACCACAACAGCTTGTGCAGCGGCGTGGAAGAATGTTGCGGGTGATGTTCCAGCAAAGCAAGGGCTTTCTCAACATGCATACCGCGGATCTCATCAGCCAGCAGGCGCATCTTGCGCGGCGATGTCGGGTTATTTCTCAATTTAGCTACTGCTTCCATTATACTAAGTTTAAGCTATCTTTTTACTTGAATGTCCTTTAAAGTTACGCGTAGGTGCAAATTCACCCAGCTTATGACCCACCATGAACTCCGTCACATACACGGGGATGAACTTGTTGCCATTGTGCACAGCCAGTGTATGACCTACGAAATCCGGAGTGATAGTCGACCGGCGGCTCCAGGTCTTGATCACACCCTTCTTAGCCGTCCCTTCATTGATGGACAGGATCTTCTCTTCCAGGTTGGCGTCTACGTAAGGACCTTTTTTAATTGAACGACCCATAGTTGATTGTTAAATTATTTCGCTAATTTTTTACCGTTTTTCCGTTGAATGATCAGCTTGTCGCTGCCCTTACCCTTCGTACGGGTCTTCAGGCCACGGGAATACTGAGCATTCCTGCTGCGGGGCTGACCACCGGAAGCCTTACCTTCACCACCACCCATCGGGTGATCCACAGGGTTCATCGCCACACCACGGACCCTCGGGCGGATACCCCTCCAGACATTACGGCCGGCCTTACCCATGCTCTGCAATGAATGGTCACTGTTGGATACAACCCCTACAGTAGCATAACAGTTGATCAATACCTTCCTCAATTCGCCTGAAGGCATCTTCAGAACGGCATATTTTTCTTCCTTATTCGTCAGCTGGGCAGAAGTACCGGCGCTGCGAACCAATTTGCCACCCTGACCAGGCTGCATTTCAATGTTGTGGACATTCGTACCCAGCGGCATGAACTTCAGCTGCAGCGCATTGCCCAACTCAGGAACTACATTGTCACCGGACTGGACAGTGCCGCCGACCTGCAGGCCCTGGGGAGCCAGAATATACCTTTTCTCACCATCTACATAGTTCAGCAGGGCGATAAAAGCCGTACGGTACGGATCGTATTCGATAGAGGCAACGATGCCTTTAATATCTTTCTTGTTACGCTTGAAATCGATGACCCGGTACATCTTCTTGTGACCACCGCCCCTGTAACGCATTGCCCTTCTGCCCTGCGAATTACGACCCGCAGTCGATTTCACTTTTTCCAGCAAAGACTTTTCCGGCGTATCACTGGTGATCTCCGCATAGGCGTTCCCGACTCTCCAACGTGTACCGGCAGTAATCGGTTTGTATTTTTTTAGTGCCATGTCCTTTTCTTTTATTGCGAACTTATCAGCTTCGCGAACTTTAGTCTATTAATAAATTTTTAGATGCTGGCGTACAGATCGATCGTCTCTCCTTCCGCTACCGTCACCAACGCCTTCTTATAAGCAGGCTTGCGACCCTGAACATAACCGGCCTTCGTAAAGCGGGTCTTGTTCTTGCCCGGCACGACCGCTGTATTTACATCCACTACCGTCACACCGTAGAAGTCTTCCACGGCCTTCTTGATCTCCAGCTTGTTGGCCTTGCGGTCAACCCTGAAGGCATACCGCCTTAGCTTATCCTGCTGAGAGTTGGCCTTTTCGGTCAGTATCGGTTTTACTAAAACTGCAGAGAGTTTCATATCTCTTAACTATTTTTTCTGTTATTCAATCGCTTAATTAAGCCTTTACTTCTTCACCCGCTTCATCCGCGAAAACCTTCGCAGCCGTTTCCGACAACACCAGCACCTGGGCATTGACGATATCGTATGTATTGATATCCGCCAGCAAGGTACCTTCTACCGTCGGCACATTACGCAGGCTCAGGTACAGATTGTCGCTGTCCTCCGGCATCACGAACAACACCTTCTTGCCATGAACATTCAGGCTCTTCAGTGCATCCGTCAGTTGCCTGGTCTTAGGCGACTCGAATTTGATATCCTCCACAACGACGATGGCATTATCCTTAGCCTTATGCGCCAGGGCAGACATCTTCGCCAGATCCTTCACCTTGCGGTTCAGCTTGAAATCATAGTCACGGGGTTTCGGCCCGAAGATCGTGCCACCACCCTTGTACAAAGGGTTACGCAGGTTACCCTTACGGCTGCCGCCCGTACCCTTCTGGCGATGCAGTTTCTTGCTGGAACCTTTTACTTCCAAACGCGTCTTCACTTTGTGCGTACCCTGACGTTGCGCAGCCAGGTATTGCTTGACGGCCAGGTAGATTACGTGGTCATTCGGCTCGATACCGAAGATCTCTTCCGGTAATTCCACCGTCCGGCCCGTCTTCTTTCCTTCTATATTTAAAACATCTGCTTGCATGATCATTCATTTTTGCGCGGTCCGCTCGGTCCGCTGGGTTACTTCTTATTGCTGAATTAAGACAATGGAACCAATATGACCGGGCACCGATCCGCTCACCAGGATATAGTTCTTATCCGTAAAGATCTTGACAACCTTCAGGCTCTTCACCTTCACACGGTCGCCACCCATCCGGCCCGCCATGCGAACACCCTTCATAACCCGGGATGCATCGGAAGAGTTACCCAGGGAACCCGGAGCACGCTGACGGTCATGCTGACCATGAGACTGCTCACCTACGCCATGAAAGCCATGACGCTTAACAACACCCTGAAAACCCTTACCTTTCGTAGTGCCGATGACTTCGACTTTCTCACCTTCTTTGAAGATGTCTACGGTAATGGATTCACCTAATGCTTTTGCTATGGAATAATCGCGAAACTCTTTAACGAACTGCTTGGGGGAAGTGCCAGATTTGGCGAAGTGATTCTTTAGTGCGGAAGTAGTGTGCTTCTCTTTCTTTTCTCCGAATGCTAACTGAAGGGAAGTGTAACCATCTGTCTCCTTCGTCTTGACCTGCGTAACGACACATGGACCTGCCTCTATGATCGTGACGGCGGTCTGCTTGCCGTCAGGACTGAAGATGCTGGTCATCCCGATTTTTTTACCAATAATACCTTTCATTTCTTTTTAATTTATACCATCGGGTATGAGACAGAGCGTAGACATACTGATTCTATTCCGGCCTTGGTAACGGCCCTTTATGCAGCATCGATCTACTACTTCAATCCCTGTTTGCAGCCGACCTTTTCTTTTCGTCCTTCATCGTCCGTCTTGTACGGATCCCGAAAGCCAGAAGTACCGGCAGTAAACAAACCCTGAATGGCTTGTTCATATTTATCTCCCCGACGCCATCCACAATCTTTGTGACATGCTCGGGGCTGATTTTACAATTTTTACCCGCTCTCCTACCGGTTCTCACCTGTAGGTCCGGGCCAATCCAGCGCTATTTTGTCCCGCCGCGACAACATCACGACGGAAGTTTATAGATGGATGGAAAAGAGCTTTTTTTGACAGGGCCTCACTCAGCCCACAGGTCATCAACCCGCGAACCGATAGCCCCTCAGGTCATCACCTCAGGTCATCAGATTCGTCATGCCTTGATCTCAACATCCACGCCGGAAGGCAGATCCAGCTTGGACAACGCATCTACCGTCCTCGAAGAAGAAGTGTAGATGTCCAACAAGCGCTTGTGCGTATGCAGTTGGAACTGCTCACGGGCTTTCTTGTTGACGTGCGGCGAACGCAATACCGTGAAAATCTTCTTACGCGTCGGCAAAGGAATAGGACCCGTTACGACAGCGCCAGTGCTGCGGACCGTTTTAACGATCTTTTCTGCGGATTTATCCACCAGATTGTGATCGTATGACTGTAATTTGATTCTGATTCGTTGAGACATAGGCCAAATCCCATTTTTCGAATGGGGATGCAAAAGTATGCATTAGTTCAGCATCGACCAAAAATTTGGTCTACTTTCTTTCTATTTTTCGCCATCTTTCCCGCGCAAGCCTCCCTGATCCTCCCCTGTCTGCCCTCAGCGCCTCGTCAACCCACCATCACCGCCCTCTTTCCGCCTCCACCGGCCCCGCTCCCCCCTTGAACCCCGCGCTCAAAAAGTATTCATTTTGCATACTTTCTCATCCCCTATGCCCACCCGCCGGCCCGCTGGCTCCTCACGCAAAGTTCGCAAAATGCGAACTTCTCCGTCCCCCCTCTCACCGCGGCGGACCGCCAACCCTCCGCTCCGCGCCAGCGCCAAAACCCAAGCCGCCCCCTCGCGCGCCAAAGCGCCGGCGCCTCTCCGCCCCACCGGCGGCGGCGCCTACCGCCCCCCACCCGGACAATGCTGCCGCAGATAATCCGTATACAACATCGCCAGATGCTGCCTCGTCCCATCCCCCTCAAAAATGCCGTGCGACCGGTTCGGATACGACATGAACTGGAACAACTTATTATACTTGATCAGCGCATTCAGCAACCGCTCCGCATTCTGGTAGTGCACATTATCATCGCCTGTCCCGTGAATATATAATAAATTGCCCTTCAACCCTTTAGCATAGGTGATCGGCGATCCGGCCACAAAGTCCTCCTGGTTTTCCTGCGGTAGCCCCATATATCGCTCCTGGTATAGGTTGTCATAGCTCAGCTGATTGCCGACCGCGGCAATCGCAATCCCCGTCTTATAAATCTCCGGATATTGGAACAGCAGGTTCAAGGTACTCGATCCGCCACCACTCCAACCCCATACCGCTATCCGGCTGCTGTCCACGAACGGCCATTTCAGGATTTCCCTCGCCGCCATCGCCTGATCATGAATATTCAACCTGCCGATCTCCCGGTAGATAGATTTCCGCCAGGTCCTGCCTTTCAGCGCCGGAGTTCCCCTATTCTCCACGCTCATGTAGATATACCCGTCTTTAGCCAGGTCCCCGGTATACAGGAAATTACGGCCCGTACCATATTCGTCGGTCACGGTCTGGGCCGCCGGCTCCCCATAGACGTAAAAGACCACCGGGTACTTCTTCGTACTGTCAAAAGGCTCAGGCTTCACCATCCAGCCGTCCATATCCACCCCATCCTGTGTGCGGACCCTGAAAAACTCGACCTTTTTCCGCGGCTGCCCCCCATTTTGGCCATCACCGGCCGCCTGGGCCAGCTTCTTATGTTCCGGCAGGTTCACCCATTCCTGCTTTTCACGCATATTGGCATTGCTATAAGTATGCAGCGCATATCGGCCCGCCGGACAAATATCATACTCATGCGTCCCCGTCTCATCAGCCGGCGTCATCTTTTCCAGTTTGCCCTTCCCATCCATTTTTACCCGGTACAGATATAGCTGGGTCGCATTCTCCGGCGAAGCCATAAAGTAAACATAGCCGCTCTTTTCATCCACCAGCTTGATGCGGGTAATATCGTAGTTGCCCCTGGTGATCAAAGTCTCCTTCTTACCGTCGCGGCTCACCAGGTAAATATGGCGCCAGCCGTCCTTTTCCGTTACCCACAGGAAGGCCGCCCCTCCTTTGACCCAATCCCAGCCCGCAATCACCCCATCCTGCCAGAAGCCCTTGCATTCGATATAGGCACTGTCCGTTTCATCATACAATTGCCCGGTCTTGCCCGTGGCAATATCGCTCAGCAACAGCTTGCTCTCATTCTGCTTGCGGTTCAGCTGCTGCAGGATCAGCTCATTCGAATTGTCCGCCCATTCCATCCGGGGAAGATAAGTCTCCCGTGGATCCCCGGGCACGTCCATCCATCGGTTGGCGCCAGTCGACACATCGATCACCCCGATCTTGTAAGGTGAAGGCGATTCCCCCGCCACCGGGTACTCCACCGGCACGACAAAAGGATAAGTCGAATCCGTCGTATTCAGCATCAGATAATCCTTTACCTGGTTGGCATCGATCTGCCAATAGGCGATATGCTGCCCATCCGGGCTCCACCTGAACCCGTCCCGGCATTCCAGCTCTTCTTCATAAACCCAGTCGAAAGTCCCGTTGATCAGTTTGCGCGTGCCGTTTGTGGAAGTCAGACAACGGGCATCTCCCCCCGATAAGTCTTCGACATAAATATTGTGCTCGCTGACATAAGCTACCTTGGTGCCGTCAGGGGAAAACTTAGCGAACTGCAGCGACGCCTCCGGCCTGCCCTTTCCCACCTGCCTCAGCTGCCGGCTCGACAGGTCCAGCACCCAGTAATCGCCTCGCGTATTATACCTCCATACCCGCCGCGCATTCGTATAGATCAATACCTTCTGCCCGTCATCCGCAAAGGCAAAACTCCGGATCGACAGCGGCGCAGTGCTTCCCGCTGGCCTCAGCAGTTCCCGGTCGATAATAACGGTCTCCTTGTCACTGGGTATGTCGACCCGAACAATACCGCCGGATTTAGCCTCATAATAGGCACTCCCGTCCTTCGACCATTTCAGCAGGGTCGAACCCGGCTGAGCTTCCAGACTGCCGCCGCTAACAATGAAAAGCAGCAAAATCAACCGCAACAAAATAACCTGACGGGACAAAACCATAGTCTATATTTTTTGAGAGGCGGAAAGTACGAATTGCGACAAAAAATACGCGAAAAATATTTTTGTCGGCAACACATAACACATAAGAAAGCC
>Ga0302325_10008512_pt1 | contig 22545 bp, 18 predicted proteins | sample Palsa_T0_2_FD_201948 | JGI IMG/M metagenome (GOLD analysis project Ga0302325, IMG submission 201948) | Peat permafrost microbial communities from Stordalen Mire near Abisko, Sweden - Palsa_T0_2 | ecosystem: Environmental > Terrestrial > Soil > Palsa > Peat permafrost | place: Sweden: Abisko...
AACCTCACCGAAATCAGCGCCAAGACCGGCGTGCCCTCAGCCTGCGTCTTCATCCCGACGACACCCATTCCCACCTCGGGCTTCATTGTCATCGTGCCGCGCACGGAGGTGATCGAGCTTTCCATGAGTATTGATGCCGCCATGAAAATGATTGTCACGCTCGGCGTCGTTGCGCCACACACAGTCTGATATGCGTAGCCATTACTGCGGCGCGGTCAACGAGCAGCTGACGGGCGAAGAGGTGGCCGTCGCCGGCTGGGTGCACCGCCGGCGCGATCACGGCGGGGTGATCTTCGTGGATCTGCGCGATCGCGAGGGGCTCCTGCAGATCGTGTTCGATCCGGAGGACGCCGCCGTTTTCAAAGAAGCTGAGCGTCTGCGCAATGAGTTCGTGATCCGCGTCAAAGGCCGTGTGCGCGCCCGTCCGGGCGGCACCGCGAACGCCAATCTTGCCTCCGGCGCGATCGAGCTCCTCGCCAAGGAAATCGAGATTCTGAATCGCAGCGAGCCTTTGCCGTTTCAGCTTGATGAGACCGTCAACGAGGAGCTGCGCCTCAAATACCGCTATCTTGATCTGCGCCGCGAAGTCATGAGCGCGCGCCTGCGCCTGCGTCACCGCATCACCCGTTCCATGCGCGGCTATCTTGATGCGCACGGCTTCATCGATCTTGAGACGCCGATGCTCACCAAGGCGACGCCGGAGGGTGCGCGCGATTACCTCGTGCCGAGCCGCACGCATCCGGGAAAATTCTTCGCTTTGCCGCAGTCGCCGCAGATCTTCAAGCAGCTGCTGATGATCGCCGGCTTCGACCGCTACTATCAGATCGTGCGCTGCTTTCGCGATGAGGATCTGCGCGCGGATCGCCAGCCCGAATTCACCCAGCTTGATGTTGAGACCTCGTTCCTCTCGCAGGCGGCCATCATGGATCTCATGGAGGCGCTCATGCGGCAGCTCTTCAAAGAGGTGCTCGATGTCGCCTTGCCCGATCCATTCCCGCGTCTGAGTTTCGCTGAGGCCATGCGCCGCTACGGTTCGGATAAGCCGGACCTGCGCGTGTCACTCGAGCTCGTCGACGTGGCCGATCTGTTCAGGGACTGCGATTTCAAAGTCTTTGCGGGCCCGGCGAATGATGCCGGCGGCCGCGTCACGGCGCTGCGCGTACCCGGCGGCGGGGCGCTGTCGCGCAAGCAGATCGACGAATACACGGCGTTCGTCGCGCGCTACGGCGCGAAGGGACTGGCTTACGTCAAGGTCAACGAGCGCGAGCGCGGGCGCGAGGGTCTGCAGTCGCCGATCGTGAAATTCCTGACTGATGCAGCCGTTGCCGACGTGCTTCGGCGCACGGACGCCCGCGACAACGATCTCATCTTCTTCGGCGCCGATCGCGCCAAGGTCGTGAGCGACGCCCTGGGCGCCCTGCGGCTCAAAGTGGCGCAGGACCTGGGGCTCGTGAGCGCGGGCTGGCAGCCGCTCTGGGTCGTTGAGTTTCCGATGTTCGAGTGGGACGAGGACGCTCGGCGCTGGAGCGCGATGCATCATCCGTTCACGGCGCCCCAGGATGCGGACCCGGCGGCGCTCGCGGCGTTTCCGGCCGGCGCGCTCGCCCAGGCCTACGACATGGTGCTCAATGGCTCGGAGATCGGCGGCGGCTCGGTGCGTATTCATCGCCAGGAGATGCAGTCGACGGTATTCGAGCTCCTCGGCATCGAGGCGTCCGAGGCGCGCCTGAAGTTTGGTTTTCTGCTCGATGCGTTGAAGCTTGGTGCCCCGCCGCACGGCGGCATCGCCTTTGGTGTTGATCGGCTGGCAATGCTCATGGCCGGCGCCGACAGCATTCGGGAGGTCATCGCCTTTCCAAAAACGCAGACTGCGGCCGATCCGCTCACCGACGCACCCACGGAGGTGAGCGAAGCGCAGTTGAAGGAGCTGCATATCCGCCTGCGTCCGCAGGTGCAGTGAGGCGCCTTGGTCGTTTACCTGCATGGCCTGTGGTTGGCCGGCCATGAATCGCTCCTCCTGCGCCGCCGCCTCGAGCGGCTCTTCAGCCTTGAAGTGCAGGTGTTCAAGTATCCGAGTGTCAGCGTGCCCATGTTGGACGTGACCGCGCGCCTGCAGGCTTTTATTGACAGCTTCGCACCGCGATCCGAGCTGCATCTCGTCGGCCACAGCCTGGGCGGGCTCGTGGCCTACCGGTTCCTCGAGCGCTATCCCAAACAGCCGCCGGGCCGCGTCGTGTTTTTGGGGACGCCCGCGGTCGCAAGCCGCGCCGCGGCCACCGTCGGCCGCGCGCGCTGGGCGGGCGCGCTCCTCGGACGCTGTGTGGGCGAGGAATTACTGACCGAGCAACGCCGTGCATGGACCACTGCGCGCCCGCTCGGCATCATCGCCGGTACGCGTCCGGCGGGACTCGGGCAGCTGTTCGCGAATTTCAAGGAGCCCAACGACGGCACTATCGCCGTGAGCGAAACACGCCTGCCGGGCGCGACCGACCATATCAGCTTGCCGGTGAGCCACATGGGGATGCTCGTCTCGGCGCGCGTGGCGCGCGAGACTGGCGGGTTTCTCACGCGCGGCCATTTTTCTCTGGCAGGCGCGCGCTGAGCCGCGGCTCAGCGCTTCTTCTGCGCAAGCGCGCGCAGTCGGTACAGCTCCTCGAGCGCAGCTTTCGGTGCAAGGGCATCCGGATCGAGCGCGGCGAGCGCGCCGATGAGTTCCTCGGCGACGGGATCGCGCGGCGCGGGCGCGACCAGCGGCAATGGGCGTTGCGGGGATGCGGGGTTTGAGCCCGATAGGGCAGAATTGCGATCGCGTTGCGTTTCGAGCGTTTCCAGATAATGGCGTGCCTGTGCAATGACCTCGTGCGGCACGCCGGCGAGGCGCGCGACCTGCAGGCCGTAGCTGCGGTTTGCAGGTCCCGCTTTGACCGCATGCAGAAATACGATCTCATCAGCGTGCTCGGTCGCATCCAGGTGCACGTTTGCGCAGCCCTCGACCTCCTGCGCGAGCGTCGTCAGCTCGAAGTAATGTGTCGCAAAGAGCGTGAAGGATTTAAGGCGCGTTGCGATGTAGCGCGCGATCGCCCAGGCGAGCGAGAGACCATCGAAGGTGCTCGTACCGCGGCCGATCTCATCCATGAGAATGAGGCTTGCCGGCCCTGCGTTATGCAGAATATTGGCCGCCTCGGACATCTCGACCATGAACGTCGAACGTCCGCCGGCGAGATCATCCGCGGCGCCGATGCGCGTGAAGATGCGGTCCACGGGTCCGATGACCGCGGATCTTGCCGGTACGAAGCTTCCCACATGCGCGAGCAGCACGATGAGCGCCACCTGGCGCATGTAGGTTGATTTGCCGCCCATGTTGGGGCCGGTGATGATGAGCATGCGCAGGTTGGCATCAAAGGCGAGATCATTCGGCACGAAGGCGCTTGCCGAGAATCGCTCCACGACCGGGTGACGCCCCGCCTCGATCGTTATCGAGGGCTCGCGCACCAGCGCAGGCTCTGTCCAGTCAAGTGCGCAGGCGCGCTCGGCGAATGCGGCGAGCGTATCAAGCTCGGCCAGCGCGCCGGCGGATTGCTGCAGCGGCCCGAGATCCGCAATGAGATCATCGAGCAGGAGGTCGTAGAGCTCGCGTTCACGCGTGAGCGCGCGCTCGCGCGCGCTTAAGACTTTCTCCTCGAAGCTTTTGAGCTCCGGCGTGATGAAGCGCTCGGCGGATTTCACCGTCTGGCGGCGCAGATAATCCTGCGGCACGCGCTCAGCGTCGCGGCGCGACACCTCGATGAAGAAGCCCTGCACCCGGTTGAAGCCGAGCTTGAGCGCGCCGATCCCGGTTCGCGCACGCTCGCGCTGTTCAAGCTCGAGCAGGAATTCGTCGGTGTGCGTGGCGATGCGGCGCAGCTCGTCAAGGTCGGCATCATAGCCAGCGGCGATCACGTCGCCGTCGCGCACCAGCGTTGCAGGCTCGGCTGCGATCGCCGCCGACAGGAGTTGCACCGTCGCCGCGTGTTCGCCGATGCGCCCGTGGATTGCCTTCAATGCCGGGGAGTCGAGCCCGGCCAGAATGGCCCGCAACGCCGGCAGTACGCCGAGCGAGCTGCGCAGCTGTGTCAAATCCCGGGGCCGCGCCGAGCGCAGCGCCACGCGCGACAGAATCCGCTCGATGTCGCCGACGCTCCCCAGGTACGTCCGCAGACTCTCGAAGTGCCGCCGCTCGATGAGAGCGGCGACCGCGTGGTGGCGGCTCTTGAGAACGGACTGGTCGGTGAGCGGTCGATTGAGCCAGCGGCGCAGCTGGCGCGAGCCCATTGCGGTTGCGCACTCATCAAGGAGTGCGAACAAGGTCGCCTTGGGGTCGCCGCCCAAACTCACATTGAGTTCGAGATTGCGGCGCGTGGTCGCATCGAGACTGAGCGCCTGCGTGCGCTCTTCCACCGCGAGCGCACGGATGTGCGGCACCGCCGCTTTTTGCGTCTCGCGGATGTATTGCAGGAGCGCACCGGCGGCCGAGATGGCTAGCGGCAGCTCATCCGCGCCGAAGCCTTTGAGGTCAAGAGTTCCCAACTGGTCCGTCAGCAGCCGTGACGCGCTCGCAAGCTCGAAGTGCCACGGCGGGCGCGCACGCACGGCACGGCCGTTGCGAGTCAGATCGTCGCTACTCAGGTGATCCGAGGCGAGCAGCTCCGCCGGCTGCAGACGCTCGAGCTCGGCTGCAAGGGCGAGTTTGCCGTCTGACTCCAGGACCGTGAGACGGCCAGCGGCAAGATCGAGCCAGGCAAGCCCGAAGCGCTGCGTGTCGCCCACGCCATCGCGTGCCACGGCCGCAAGAATCGTGTCGCGGCGTTCATCAAGCAGCGCCTCGTCCGTCACCGTGCCAGGGGTGATAACGCGCACCACCTGTCGGTCGACCGGCCCCTTCGAAAGCGCCGGATCTCCCATCTGCTCACAGATGGCGACGCACTCCCCGCGACGCACGAGGCGGGCGAGATAGGCTTCGGCTGCGTGGACGGGAACGCCCGCCATCGGAATGGGAACGCCACCTGACTGGCCGCGCGTGGTCAGCGTGATATCAAGAAGCGCTGCCGCGCGCCGTGCATCGTCAAAGAACAGCTCATAGAAGTCGCCCATCCGATAGAAGAGGAGCGTGTCCGGGTGCTGGCTCTTGATGCGCAGGTACTGCTGCATCACCGGCGTATGTTCTAAGTGCTTGTCGTTCAAGCTATTTTTCTGTCCTGTCTGTTAGACGGTCCAAATTCGCGCCGATATTAGCGGCGATTCGCCATGGGCGCGTCAACTGGCGGACTTTTGGCCGGGCCCATGCACCTCTCAATCATTTTGGCGCGCCTGCGGGCTTGATTTGCATAATGCTTAAAATTTCATATAATTGAAATTATGAAATCAATGGATGCCATTGGAACGCTCAGCGCTCTTGCGTCCGAGGCGCGTCTGGCGGTGTTTCGCTTACTGGTGAAGCGCGGACCGCAAGGGTACACGCCCACCGAACTGGTCGAGCGCCTGCGCGTGCCAGCTCCTACGCTGTCCTTCCATTTGAAGGAACTTGCACACGCGGAACTGATTGTAAGTCGTCGCGATGGGCGGAACCTGTACTACAGCGCGAACTTCGAGCGCATTCGCGGGCTCATAAGGTTTCTCACCGACAACTGTTGCAGCATGGCCGATGAGGCCTGCGATGCGAATTGTCAGCCGGTTGCGGCCACTCCACAGAAGAAACGCGCATGAAACGTCTTCACGTCCACGTGGCTGTCAAAAACCTTCAGGAATCTGTGCGCTTTTATTCAGAACTGTTCGCCGCGCAACCTACCGTGCTCGCGCCTGACTACGCCAAGTGGATGCTGAACGATCCGCGCGCCAACTTCGCGATCAGTCAGCGCAGTGTGCACACTGGGGTGCAGCACCTCGGCATTCAGGTTGAAAACCGCTCGGAATTAGAAGAAGTCTATGCACGACTTAAGCGGGCGCATCGCCCCGTGCTCGAACGAAGTGCCACAACGTGTTGTTACGCGAAGAGTGAGAAGAGCTGGGTTGGTGATCCGCAGGGCTTGCAGTGGGAAACCTTTCTGACTGCTGGCGAGAGCGCGGTCTATGGCGATGATCCAACGAGGCCACCTGCACCAGGGCTGACGGCGAGCGCTTGCTGCGAAGCGAGTAACTGCACGCCGCAGAAAACCCCGTAGTAGCGCACCGTCATGGTTGGCAGGTTGTACAACGTCCTGTTTCTCTGCACAGGAAATTCCGCGCGCAGTATCTTCGCTGAGAGTCTGATTAATCATTGGGGTCGCGGCGGGTTTCAAGGTCTCAGCGCCGGTAGCCATCCGAAAGGCTCAGTACATCCAATGGCGCTTGAGCTGCTGAAGAACATGGGGTTGCCAACCGAAGGTTTGCACAGCAAGAGTTGGGATACCTTCGCGGCGCCCGGTGCGCCGTCCCTTGATTTCGTATTCACCGTCTGTGACAACGCCGCTGGTGAGACGTGCCCGTACTGGCCTGGACAGCCGCTGACGGCGCATTGGGGCGTACCTGATCCCGCGGCTATCGAAGGGTCGGACACTGAAAAACGGCTCGCTTTTCGAGCTGCCTTCAAAGCTCTGGAGAATCGCGTCAAAACCTTTACCAGTCTCCCGATTGCCACTCTCGATCAGATCAGGCTCAAGGAGCGACTGGACGAGATCGGCACGACGCAACCAAAGAGCGGGCCGACTTGATCCTGGCGCAGCGCTTGGCCGCAGAGGGCATCGGATCGCTGCTCCTGGCCGCTGCGGTGATCGGCTCAGGCGTGATGGCGGAGCGGTTGGCGGCAGGCAATATGGCGGTTGCGCTTCTCGCCAATACCGGTGCGACGGTCGCGGTGCTCGCGACGCTCATTGCACTTCTTGCACCTGTTAGTGGTGCTCACTTTAATCCGGCTGTCTCTTTCATCCAGGCCCTGCGCAACGCGCTGAGCTGGCGCGATGCCGGGGCATATGTTCTGGTCCAAGTTATCGGCTGTTGTCTCGGCGTGATTCTCGCGCATGCAATGTTCCAGCTGCCGTTACTCCAATCGTCGATCCATGCGCGCACAGGTGTCGCCCAATGGCTCGCTGAAGGAGTAGCGACATTCGGGTTGCTCCTTGTGGTGATTGGCCATCGCAGGGCACGGGATGGGGCTTGGATGGTCTCCGCCTGGATCGGCGCGGCGTACTGGTTTACTGCGTCCACATCATTCGCGAACCCCGCAATCACTATCGCTCGAGCGCTGTCGGACACGTTCGCTGGCATCCGACCGCAGGACACTCCGGGCTTCATACTTGCGCAGCTCGCAGGCGCCGTTGCCGCGCTCTGGCTGTCTCGCTTTCTCTTCGCAGGCAGCCAAAACAAGGTCGAAGCTGTTTGACACGAGCCGAAATCCGTCCATTAATTGAAATTTATCCGCACGCCGGCCCAGATTGCACGTGGCGCGGCCGGAGAGACCGCATTCTCGTTGGTCCAATCGTTCGGGTTGGGGCGAAATGTGCCGTTCGGATTGAAGGAATTGCTGGTCAGGAACCCTGCTGTCGCATATTCGCGGTTCAAGAGGTTGGCGACACGTGCGAACACTTCGAAGGATTTCGTGACGTGGTAGCTGCCCTGCAGATTGACCACCGCGTAACCGGGAATCCATCCCGTGGCCAAAGGCGAGATGTAGGCGCCGGCGGCGTTCGTACCGCCGGCCTGATTGGCGTTGTTTTCGTCGCCGTGCAGGTACGAGCCGGAGGCCACGACAACGTTGCCGCCGATGTCCAGTTGTTTGTTGACCTCGTAGTCAAGGACCAGCCGCCCGGTGTGCTGCGGAATCAGCGGAATCCTGTCTCCCGGACGCACGAGTATGTTGCCATCGGCGTCGGCGGTACTGTTGGATGCGGCATTGACTACAAAAGTCGACTGGAACGTGGCATCGACGTAGCTGTAAGTCAGGTGCCACTTCAAGCCGCCTTCCTTGCCACCCAGGGCCAGATCCAGTCCCTGGCGGCGCGTACCGCCCACGTTGTCGAAGTAGCCGCTATTGGTGCTTGTGGCGACGAACTGGATGTCATCGCTATTGACGGTGTGGAAAAGATCCGCGCTCCACACCAGGCGCTGGTCGGGAAGATTGCCCCGCAAACCCAGCTCCACCGTGCGGGCGACGACCTGTTGCAGGGCCGGGTCGCTCGCAAAATCATTCGGCAGGCCGCAAGGCGATGCCGGGTTGGCGCAGCCCAGTTCAATCACCGTCGGCGCCCGGCTCGCCTCGTTGTAGTCGGCGTAGAAGGTCAAGGCTTCGGTTGGCGTCACCGTGAATCCAAAGGCCGGATTGGTGCGGCTGAAGGTGTGGGAAGCGGCGAGGGGACTTGACTCATCGAATCCCGAGCCGACGTCGCCGACATCCGTATCGACGCTGTAGCCGTTGAGCGTTTCAGTGTTGCTGTTGTAGCGCAGCGACGCCGTGAAATGCAGCAGCTTGGTTGGCGAGAGGGTGTCGGTCAGGTAGACGCCCAATATCTTGTTGCTGCCGCTCAACGAGATGACCGTTTCGTTGTCGAGCGGGCTTACGTAATAAATGAGAGAGTGATTCTGGGCCAAATCGCCGTACTGAAATCTCTGCAGATATGAATCCTGGGAGTCGTCGTAGTCGGCTCCCACAACGGCCTGGTTCTTCCAGCCGAAGACATCCTGCGAATCCGTCAGCTGTATACCGAAGCCCGCGGTGCGCTGCATGAGGCGCGAGGTGGCATTTTGGCCGGGAAAGCAATATGCAATAGCGGCGCGATTTGCAAGCGGCGCGGCGCAGTCGATTGGCGGTCCGGCATTATCCTCAAGGTAGCTGTCATTGATATTGCCGTTGAGGCTGCTGGTGACCAGGTGGCGATCGTAAACATTTGCGGATAAGAGCAGCTGATCGGTCAGGAACTGCGTGCCAGTGAGGTTCACGAAATTAAGAAGGTTCTCGGTGAAGTCCGGCGTGTAGCTCGATGCGCGCCGGAACGCCAGCATGCTAAGGGGCGTCGCGCCGTCGCCGTACAGGTTGGTATCCGCGTAGGTATAGCTGAGATCGACGTCGGTCTTGTCGTTCTGCCAGCCCACCTTGCCGAACCCCTGATAGACCTTCGTCGGCGACATATCGCGCCAGCCGACCTCGTCGAAATAAGTGCCAGTGAGAAAATAATCAAATCCGCCCGCTGCTCCGCCGGTCTCGCCCTCAAACGAGCGCCGCCCGAAGGAACCGCCATACGCCTCGAGCTCTGTGCCGGGATTGTCGTGGCCGCTCTTCGTCTGTACCGACAGCGCACCGCCCAAAGTATTGAGGCCGAATACCGGGTTCGAGCCGGACGTGAGGGTCACGGTGGAGATCGCCGATTCCGGGATTAGATCCCAATTGACCGTGTCGCCGAAGGACTCGTTCACGCGCACGCCGTCCACATAGACTGACAAGCCCTCCGGCGTGCCGAGCAGCGGTGAGGCGGTAAAGCCGTGGTAGTTGATATCCAGCTGAAACGGGTTGTCCGCGCTCTCGCTGACGTTGATGCCGCTGAAGTTGCTGTTCAGGTAGTCCGCAAGACCCAACGCCTGCTGACGCTGCATGTCCAGACTGTCGCCGGTCTGCACATTCGAGGGTATCTCGCTCAACGGTAAGCCCAGACCCGGCAGCGGTGCGTTGCCGATGACAACAACCTGCTGGAGCTCTTGCGCGGTCGCAGGATTACTCGGCGTCCTGGGGGTGTCTGTCTCAGCCGGCCGGGCGGCAAACGGCAGCCCGCACACCGTGATGCAAACCAGCCAGCGCAGAGACGGTGTCGAGCGCGGCATCGCAGTTTCTCCCAATCATTATCACGGACCCGGCGCCTTTGGCTGAGTACACCGCGGCTGTAGTGCCTGCCGGAATTTATCCCATTAATTGCGGGAAAATTTCCCGACTCTCGTAAGGAAAACCCGTAGTTCGGGCGGGGGATCGCGCCTGCGGCTGTTGACGCGGCCTGAGCAATCGCAAGGGACTGATTTAGCGGTCAAAAAAGCAATGCGCCGCAAATCAAGCGTGTCCTTAATTACGCCGTAGCGCGTGTATTTCGGAATGGGTGCATTTGCAGTGTTCATGTCTTCCTTTCCTAGTAGCGGGCACTGCCGAGGCCTGGGCAGCGCTCCCTGTCCCAGCCGCGCCACTGATTGTTGAGAATCCAATCGACATTGCAGACTCGAAGTCGGCCTGCGGTCACGAGCGAGGTGTTCTGCCCTGGCACAAAGGGCTGCGGCAGCACGCGTACGCATATATAGAAGATAGAGAGGACGCATTCACTAAGCGCCGCGCTCGATGTGTCCGCGAGTGGCCGCGTCGGGGACAGAAATCGGAAATCTTCCCATCTTCTTCTTGAACGCGGCCTTATTGCGCAAGTTAACGGGCGTTCAAAACCGGCCTGCAGGTCACATTTTCAGATCTCGCCGCCGAGCATAATCCGACCAACAGAAGCCCGCGCAATTCAGCGCTACTGAATTGCCGCGAGCAGCGCCGTCGAGAAAACCCTCCTCGAGCGCATTTCGATGGCTGTGTAGGGACAGTAACTCATTAACTGGAGCAAGCATGAACCGCGATCTGCGTTCACTGATGGTATTTCTCGTTGCAAACGTTGCATTCGCGATCAGCGGCTGCGGCTCGGATTCAACAGCGTCGCAAACCGTCGGGGGGACCGTTAGCGGCCTCAACGGCACGGTGACTCTGACTGACGATGGCGCTGATGCGCTGGCGGTGAGCGCGAGCGGCCGGTTCACGTTCTCCACCCCGGTTGCGCAAGGAAACCCGTACGCCGTTGCGGTGCAAACCCAACCGGGCGGCCAGACCTGCGTCGTGAGCCGAGGCTCGGGCACTGTCGGTACGGCCAACATTACCAATGTCCTGGTGGCGTGCTCCGCAGTGACTCGTACGATTGGCGGGACGGTCTCAGGGCTTAACGGCACGGTGACATTGAAGAATAACGGTGGCGATGCAAAAGCCATCAGCAGCGACGGCGCCTTCACGTTTGCAACTCCCGTGGCACAGGGCAGTAATTACGCCGTCGTGATCCAGACCCAGCCGACGGGCCAGACCTGCGGCGTCACGAATGGCACCGGTCCCGTTGGGGACGCCAACGTGACCAACGTTGCGATCACGTGTTTGACAAACGGCCATACCGTCGGCGGCACGATTTCGGGCCTGACCGGTACCGTGGTGCTGGAGGATAATGGCGGGGATGCCCGCACCATCAGCACCGATGGGCCATTCACATTCGCAACGCCCATTTTGGACGGCAAAACTTATGCGGTGACGGTACATACACAGCCCGTCGGCCAAACTTGCAGCGTCGGCCACGCCTCGGGCCCCATGGGCACTGCCAACATCACGAATGTGGCGGTCGTCTGTTCGGCGAACTCCTACACCGTCGGCGGCGCGGTCTCGGGTCTGACTGGCACTGTCGTATTGCAGAACAACGGCGCGGATTCGCAATCGATCAGCAGTAACGGCACGTTTACGTTTGCAACATCTGTCGCCCATGGCGGCAGCTACGCGGTGACTGTCCAGACTCAACCCGCCACTCAAACCTGCACGGTCGGCAACGGCACAGGCCCGGTAGGCGCTGCCAACATCACGAATGTGACAGTGACCTGTGCGGTCAACTCCTACACCGTGGGCGGCACGGTCTCAGGTCTCAGTGGCACTGTCGTATTGCAGAACAACGGCGCCGATTCGCAATCGATCAGCGCCAACGGGTCCTTCACATTCGCGACGCCGATTGCAGAAGGCAGCACCTATAACGCGACGGTGCTGACGCAGCCGGCGGCGCAAACCTGCACCGTCACCAACGGCTCAGGCGCCATGGGCGGTAGCAATGTGACCAATGTTGGTGTCACTTGCTCGGCTAACACGACGACAATATCCGTGAGTGCCAACGGAACGATTCCGGTGAACGCGGCTGCGGGCACCGTCACCGTCACTAATACCGGCGTCTCTACGGCGTTGAACGTCGCGGCTTCGCTTCCCGGCGGCTGGACGGGAGTGACCCAGGATGCGAGTAACTGCACCGCAGTTGCCGCAAATGGCGGCACCTGCACGCTGTCGTTTACGTCGACCACCCCGTATGTAGCGCAAGCGGGCATCTCGGTCTCGGGCGATAATATCGCGTCGCCGCCGACCACGGCGCTTGCCTTCTCGGTCAATGGCTACCAGGTATTTGCCGTGCCGACTGCATCGACGGCGCTGGTCGTCGGAAGCAGCGATGTGAGTTCAAGCGCGCAATGGAGTGTCGATACCTTTGATATTTTTGGAATAGCCGAGACCAACACGGTCGCGGCCGGTGCCGCCTGTAACGGAGCTACGGACGGTGCATGCGATAGCGCGGCGATCGAAGCACATTATGCAACGCCCTACACGAACTATGCCGCGGGCCGGTGTTATCAGATCACCTCAGACAATACGGGCACTGTTTCCGTCGGCACCTGGTATTTGCCCGCCATCTGTGAACTGGCGTCCGCAGGCCAGGAAGCAAGTTGTCCCACCGGACTTCCCAATGTTGATTCCAATTTGTTTCAGCTCGGGTTCGGCAACATCACAAGCAACGGCACTCAAGCCTATTGGAGTTCCACCGAGGCTGCGTCCGACGCGACCATCGGTGCATGGATTCAAGCCTTTGGCTCTGGCAACAGTGCCCAGACTCGTTACTATAAAGAGAATACGTGGGGCGTGCGTTGCGCCCGCGAGGTCAGCTATTAGGCTTCGCAGCCGGAAGGCGTCGAACGAATGAGCGCGGCGCGCCTGCGGGAATCTGCAGGCGCGCGGCGCGTGTTCCGCGCGACCTGGAAGTATTCCGTTCTTTGACCCGGTATCGTCACGGCAGCAGCATCCGGTCAGTTCGCGAGAGCGACGAGTTCTCACGGGTCGGCGCCTTTCGCGAGCGACGCTAGCCGAGCAATTCAGGCATGGCTGCGCACGGGGCAGAAATCCGCAGTTTTCCCATTTTTTCGTGAACGCCGCCCCGTTGGGCAGACCAACGGCGCTCATAACCGGCCGCAGGTCACACTTTCGGATGTCGCGGCCGAGCATAATGCATGAGCAGCTGCGCAACTTTACCCCGCTGCCGGATTGTCGTGGGGCGCGCCGTTGAGAATACCGCCCCGAGCGCATTTCGGTGCGGTCCATGGACAGTAGCAAAAGGATTTGGAGTTCTCATGCAACGTGCAGCGCACTTTCTCATAGCATTCACAGTGGTCGGCGTGGCAATCGCCATGAGCGGCTGTAATTTGACTGCAGTTCCGACGCAAACCGTCGGAGGCGCCGTGTCCGGCCTCAGCGGCAGCGTGACTTTGAGAATCAACGGCGCTGACCCACTGACGCTCAGCGCCGATGGCCGATTCACATTTTCAACACCGCTGCCGCAAGGAACGACCTACGCAGTTGCCGTGCAAACTCAGCCCGCCGGCGGGACCTGCGCCGTCAACCAGGGATCAGGCCTCGTTAATACGGCCAATATCACCACTGTTGCGGTGCTGTGCTCCGCGTTGCCTCGCACGATTGGCGGCACGGTGTCGGGTCTTAACGGTACCGTGACGTTGACGAATAACGCTGCAGATCCGAAAACCATCAGTAGCAACGGCGCCTTCACGTTTACTACCACCCTGGCACAAGGCACTAATTACGCCGTAGCGATCCAGACCCAACCAGCGAACCAGACCTGCGCCGTGACCAACGGCATAGGTCCCGTTGGCGATGCCAACATTACGAGCGTGGCGGTGGTTTGTCTGACGGGCGCTTTCACCGTGGGCGGCGCCGTTTCCGGCCTCACCGGGACGGTGGTGCTGAAAGACAATGGCGGCGACACCCGCACCATCAGCAGCGACGGAGTTTTCACCTTTGCAACACCTGTTCTCGATGGGCAACCGTATGCGGTGACCGTGCAAACACAGCCTACCGGCCAGACCTGCAGCGTCGGCCACGGCACAGGCCTCATGGGAGCTGCCGGCATCACCAATGTTTCGGTCGTCTGTTCGGCGAATTCGTTCAGCATTGGCGGCACGGTCTCAGGACTTTCCGGCACGGTCGTCATACAAGACAACGGCGCCGATACGCGCACTGTTAGCAGTAATGGGACGTTTACATTTGCAACCGCTGTTGCATACGGCGGCAGCTACGCCGTGACGGTCCAGACTCAGCCCGCCGGCCAGACCTGCACTGTCTCGAACAGCTCAGGTCCCATGGGCGCGGCAAACATCACGAATGTTGCGATTGTCTGCTCCGTGAATTCCTACACTGTGGGCGGCACGGTCTCGGGTCTGAGTGGGACCGTCGTATTGCAGGACAACGGCGTCGATTCGCAATCGATCAGCAGCAACGGTTCCTTCACATTCGCAACGCCGATCGCAGAAGGAAGCACCTATAACGTGACCGTGCAGACGCAGCCGGCGACGCAAACCTGCACCGTCGCCAATGGCTCAGGCCTCATGGGCGGCGCCAATGTCACCAATGCTACTGTCAGTTGCGTCGCTAACACGACGACAATATCCGTGACTGCCAATGGAACGATCCCCGTGAGCGCAGGTTCGGCCAGCCTCACCGTAACCAATACCGGCACAACAAACACGGCACACAACGTCGCAGCATCGCTTCCGGGCGGATGGACGGCAGTGACACAGGATGCGAGCGCCTGCACGGCAATCGCGCCACTTGCCACCTGTACATTGTCGTTCAGCTCGACCGTTCCGTACGTCGCGCAGGGGGGTATCACAGTGTCGGGTGATAATATCGCATCCCCTCCGACGACCGCGCTTGCCTTCTCTCTCGACGGTTATCTGGTATACGCCGTGCCGACTGGATCGACGGCGACAGTTGCGGCAACGAGCGATGCGGCCTCAAATGTGCTGTGGAGCGCGAATCTCGTTGCTATTGCGGGAATAACCGATACCAGCACCGTTGCGGGCGGGGCCGCCTGCAACGGCGCCAGCGATGGCGCCTGCGATAGCGGCCAAATAGAAGCTCATTATTTGACGCCCTACACGAGCTACGCCGCTGGACAGTGCTACCAGATCACATCAGACAACACCGGCGTCGTTTCCTTGGGGACTTGGCATTTGCCCGCAATCTGTGAAATGGGATCCTCGGGCGGGGCGGCAAACTGTCCTACGGGAGCTGCCAATATGTCTGCCAATTTGGTTCAGCTCGGGTTTAGCACAATCAGTGGAGGCTATTGGACTTCCACCGAGTATGCGCCCGACCCGAGCTTGGGGGCTTGGCTCGAAGGTCTCGTGCCCGGCCAGGACAATCAGATCCCCGCCGATAAAATGACTATTGCAGCGAGCGCGCGCTGTGGGCGCTCGATCGGCTATTAGCCGCTGCGGTCGGGACGCTTTGAGCGAATGAAGGGGGCGGTGATACGCCGGCCGCCGGCATGCGACGGCGCGCCACCAGGGCAGGAGTCATCCCGCCTTATCCAACCGTGTTGAACCGCCTGTAGGGGCCATTCGGACCCCAAAAGCGTTACGTCATCACGAGTCGGCGGCGTTCGGGGGATGGATTCGGGCTCGAGTGCGCGCGCCCAAGAGACTTCGCTCCCGCGTCGCGGCGATTCCCGCTGATCATGCATGCGGCCCTCACCAAGCAGCGTCGAGGCACCGGTAAGGCCGCGGAAAAATCTATCGGATGTAACGCCGCGGCCCAAGTTCGCGGTTCGTGGCGCGGCATCGGCGGCGCGAACCTTGCTCACGCGCCTCCGGTTCGCGGTAGCCTTGGCGCATGGCAGCTGATACAAGCCTCATTGAACTCGCCCGCCAGGTGGGAGAATTCCTTCTCAGAAGCGACCGCCGTCTCGTCGCCGCCGAATCCTGTACCGGGGGCTTCATCGCCAAGACGCTCACCGACATTCCTGGAAGCTCGCACTGGTTCGAGTGTGGTTACGTAAGTTATTCAAATGCCGCGAAGATGCGCGACCTCGGAGTCTTGGCAGGCACGCTTGCCGATCACGGCGCGGTGAGCGAAGCCACCGCGCGCGAGATGGCGGGCGGCGCATTGCGGGTATCAGGAGCAGAAGTTTCGATCTCCGTGACCGGCATCGCCGGGCCCGATGGCGCGATGCCGGGCAAGCCGGTCGGCACGGTGTGGTTCGGCTGCGCGCTGCGTGCAGCCTCCGGGATCGAGTTTGCCTCGCGGCTCAGCCACTTTGCCGGGAATCGGCAAGCGGTGCGCGAGCAGTCGGTCGAGTACGCGCTGAATTTCCTTCTGCAGTTGCAACACTGACCGCCGAGCGCTGTCCGCTCTATACAGTATGCCTGCCATCGCCATACTGTGTAGCACGCAAAAGGCTTGAATTTCGGGCGCAATGGATCAATTTGACTCTGCCTCCCGCGGCCTCATTATGGGATAATCAAAGACTCAAATTTCCGAGGTGATGAGATGGATGACAATCGCAAAAAGGCGCTCGCCGCCGCACTGGGCCAGATCGAGAAGCAGTTCGGAAAAGGCACGGTCATGCGGCTTGGAGAAGCGCCGGCGTCATGGGATGTGGATACCGTCTCCACCGGATCTTTGGGCCTCGACATCGCGCTCGGCGTGGGCGGTCTGCCGCGCGGACGCGTGATTGAAATATTTGGACCTGAGGCCTCGGGCAAGACGACGCTTGCTCTGCAGGTCATCGCCGAAGTGCAACGCGGCGGCGGCACCGCGGCCTTCGTCGATGCGGAACACGCACTCGATCCTTCTTATGCGGGAAAGCTCGGCGTGAAGATCGACGACCTTCTCGTCTCGCAACCGGACACCGGCGAGCAGGCGCTCGAAGTCACCGACATGCTCGTGCGCTCCGGCGCGGTCGAAGTCGTCGTCATCGACTCGGTCGCAGCGCTCACACCCAAAGCCGAAATTGAGGGCGAAATGGGCGAGATGCAGCTGGGTCTGCACGCACGGCTCATGTCACAGGCGCTGCGCAAGCTCACCGGCAATATCAAGCGATCGAACACCATGGTGATCTTCATCAACCAGATCCGCATGAAGATCGGCGTGATGTTCGGCAATCCGGAGACCACCACCGGCGGTAACGCGCTCAAGTTTTATGCGTCGGTGCGCCTCGACATCCGTCGTATCGGCGCGCTCAAGAGCGGCGAGGAAGTCGTCGGCAACATGACGCGCGTCAAGGTGGTGAAGAACAAGGTTGCGCCGCCATTTCGGGAAGCGGAATTCGAGATCATGTACGGCGTCGGTATTTCCCGCGAGGGCGAGATCATCGAGTTGGGCAGCGCCCAGGGGATCATCGATAAATCCGGTGCCTGGTACAGCTACAAGGGCGAGCGTATCGGCCAAGGCAAAGACAACGTGCGCAGCTTCCTGCAGCAGAACCCGACTATTTCACGTGAGATCGAGGATCAGGTCCGCGTGAAGCTCCTGCCGGTCAAACTGCAGCGCAATGGCGAGCAGGCGGCCGATACGGCCTGATCCGCTCTCCGCTGCGAGCATTATTTACCGGCGCTCGGCGCGTTGTAGGCCCGGACCTGCGATTTTTCGGTCTCGTCCCTGCCCTGATTACGGTCGGCCGATACCTGTTCGGCCGTCCGGCAGACCTTGTGCTCGAAGCGCGAGCCCATGACCGGCTCGCTCTTGCAGTAATACGTTTGGCCGTTCTGGACGGTCGGCTTGTAGCCTGCCGACCGCAGTTTCTTATCGTCTTCAGCGGACACGCCAGGGGTTGCGCTTGCCGCTGCACTGGCCGCGGCGGGGGTAGAGCTTGCAGCCTGCGTTGCGCTCGGAGCTGCCGCGGATGATGCAGCCGCCGGCGCCTGCGCGGCGTCGGCCGGGGGGGCCGGGTCAGTCGCCAGGATCTGCGAGGATTCGCAAATGCACAGGCAAGCGAGTATTCCGATAACAATGCGCATGATGTTTTGCCGCTCTTGAGATTGTGGCCGGGAGTGCCGCGCGGGCCCCCCATGTACGAATGACTATAACGCAACTCCTCCTGCAGCGCGTCAACGTTGCGCGGTACCTGTGGATATCAGTCGGAGCGCGCCTTCTGGGCGTGGCAGCCTGCCGGTGAGCGGATTCGACCGGACATAATCGCAAAGGGCGATGGCGCGGATGTCCGAGGTTTCCTGTTGCGACCCTAGGTGCCCGGGCCGTTATAGGTCCGAATCTGCGACTTCTCCGTCTCGTCGCGACCCTTGTAGCGGTCGACTGCCATCTGGTCGGGCGTTCTGCAGACCTTGTGCTCGAAGCGCGTGCCGATCACGACCTCGTTCTTGCAGTAGTACGTTGTACCGTTCAGTACGCCCGGTTTGTAGCCTGCCGCCCGCAATCTCTTGTCATCCTCCGCCGACACGTCAGGCGGAGCACTCGATGTGGGCCTTGCCACTGCAGCTTTCACCGGTGCCGAACTCGTCGGGGGCGTGGCGCTGCTCGCCTTGGCGGCGGACTCGAGCGGCGCTGGTGCCTGACCTGGCTCAACCTGGGCGGGTGCCGCGGGCGCAGGGTCAGTAGCCCAAGCCTGTGGACACTCGCAGACGAAGAGGCAGGTCAGTAATCCAATGATGCTGCGCATGTTTCCTAATCTTCCGCGCGGTGAGGGTAGGACAGTGCCGTGCGGACCCTTGCCTGTGCAAATATACCGTAACTTTTTTTCACTATGCATCGGCGTCGGGCAGTGCGATCAGTCGCGCGGAACGGCAAAGTTCGAGTTACATGCGCGAATCGCGTGGGGCGTATCTGGTGCAACGGTTATGAACGACTCGGAGCGACGTAATGGGGTTCCCTAGGCCGCGCAAATCGATCGAGCCGGACAAGAAGCGCGATCCTGCCGCCGTCAGGGCCGCGGCGGCTGGCTTGCTTGCGCGCCGGGATTTTGCGAGCGGCGAATTACGTGACCGACTCGCAGAGAGAGGCTTCGACTCGGATGTGGTTCATGAGGCGGTCGCTGAGCTTGTAGCGGAGCGCGCGCTCGACGACGCGCGATTTGCCGACAACTATACGGGATACCATGCCGAACGCGGGCAGGGGCCGATTCGGATTGCGGCGGATCTGCGCCTTCGTGGCCTGCCACCCGGGCTCATCGAGGCCGCGATCGGCGCGGGGTCCGACTGGTCCGCACGCGCGCGCGCGGCTCGCAGTCGCAGATTCGGGCCCGAGGCCCCCGCCTCGTGGCCGGAAAAAAGCCGTCAAGCGCGATTTTTGCAGTATCGGGGCTTTTCGTCGGATCATATCCGCGCCGCCCTCGGCACTGATTTCAATCTGGATGACTGATCCTTGAGCACACCGCGTTTCATCGGCGCGGCGGAGGTCCGCCGCGCATTTCTCGATTATTTCCGCGAGCACGGTCATACCGTCGTGCCCTCAAGCTCGCTCGTGCCCGGCAGCGATCCGACCCTGCTCTTCACCAACGCCGGCATGGTGCAGTTCAAGGATGTGTTCACGGGCAAAGACAAGCGCGACTACGTACGCGCGGTCTCGAGCCAGCGCTGCGTGCGCGCGGGCGGCAAGCACAACGACCTTGAAAACGTGGGATATACCGCGCGGCATCTCACGTTCTTCGAAATGCTCGGCAACTTCTCGTTCGGGGATTACTTCAAGCGCGACGCCATCAAGTTTGCCTGGGAGTTTGTGACCGGGAAAAAGTGGCTCGGCATAAATCCCGACCGGCTCATCGTGACCGTTTATGCGACGGATGACGAAGCTTTCGACATCTGGAACAAAGTGGTGGGCATTGCGCCCGAGCGCATCGTTCGCATCGGCGATAATCCTTCCGGAGGATCGGATAATTTCTGGCAGATGGGGGATACGGGTCCCTGCGGCCCGTGCACGGAGATTTTCTACGATCACGGCGCCGCCGTGCCGGGCGGCCCGCCAGGATCGGCAGACGCGGACGGGGACCGTTGGGTTGAAATCTGGAACCTCGTTTTCATGCAGTTCGATCGCAGCGCCGACGGTACGCTCACGCCACTGCCGCGACCGTCGGTCGACACCGGCATGGGACTTGAGCGCACGGCAGCCGTGATGCAGGGCGTGCACTCCATTTACGACATCGATCTGTTCAAGAACATTGTGCGCGCGGCAGCGGAGCTCGCCGGCACGACCGACTACAGCTCCGCATCACTGCGCGTGATTGCCGATCATATCCGCGCCTGCACATTTCTGATTGTCGACGGTGTGACGCCCGCGAACGAGGGGCGCGGCTACGTGTTGCGGCGGATCATCCGCCGCGCGATTCGCCACGGCTACAAATTGGGCATCAAAGAGCCCTTCTTCTATAAGCTGGTCCCGGCGCTGGAGAAGGAAATGGGGCAGGCCTATCCCGAGCTCATACGCGGAGGCGCGCATGCGCAACGCGTATTGCAGCAGGAAGAGGCGCGCTTCGCAGAGACGCTCGCAAGCGGCATGGCGCTTCTGGATGCCGCGATCGCCGCGCTTGATGGCAAGGTGATCGACGGCGCGATCGTCTTCAAACTCTACGACACCTTTGGATTTCCCGCCGATCTCACGGCTGACATCGCGCGCGAGCGCGGCCTTACCGTCGATGAAGCCGGATTCGAATCATTGATGCAGGCACAGCGTGAACGCGCGCGTGCCGCGAGCAAGTTTGGCGTCGAGATTGTGGGCGGCACGACGGTGAATGCGCGCACGCTCTTCCAGGGCTACACGGGACTCGAGGCAGAAGGTCGGGTCGTGGCGATTCTCAAAGACGGTGCGGCGGCGGAGTCTTTGAACGCTGGCGAGAGGGGCGAAATTGTGCTTGATCGCACGCCCTTTTATGCCGAGGCCGGCGGCCAGGTAGGCGACGCAGGCGAGCTGCACGCGGCCGGCGTGGTTTTCAGAGTCGATGACACCCAGAAGCGCGGCGCCGCGCATTCGCACCTGGGCGAGCTCATGACGGGACGCATCGCGCTCGCCGACACGTTGGCTGCGCAGGTGAACGGTGAGCGTCGCCGCGCCACCGCGCTCAACCACACGGCGACGCATCTTTTGCATGCGGCCCTGCGCGCGGTGCTCGGCAAGCATGTGCAGCAGAAGGGCTCACTCGTGGCACCTGATCGCCTGCGCTTCGACTTCTCGCACTTCCAGGCAGCGACGCCCGAGGAGCTACGCGCGATCGAGCGGCGTGTGAACGAGGAAATCCGCGCGAACCGCGCCGCCGAAACGAACGTCATGGGCTACGATGAAGCGCTCGCGGGCGGCGCCATGGCGCTCTTCGGTGAGAAGTACGAGAAGGACGTGCGCGTGCTGCGCATCGGCGACTTCTCCGTGGAGCTATGTGGCGGCACGCATGTCGAGCGCGCAGGCGACATCGGATTCTTCAAGATCGTAAGCGAAAGCGGGGTCGCCTCCGGCGTACGCCGTATTGAAGCGCTCACTGGCGCGGCGGCGCTCGCCTACGTCGAGCTCAATGACGACATCCTAAAAGAGATCGGAACTCTCGTGCGCGGTTCACGCGAAGAGCTACGTGACAAGATCCGCGATGCCCTCGAGCGCACGCGTCAGATGGAACGCGAAATCCGCGCATTGAAGGATCGCCTTGCAGCAGGCCCGGGAACCGATCTCGCTGCGGCGGCTGTCGACATCGGCGGAGTAAAAGTGATCGCGACAAAAGTCGACGGCGCTGATGCGGCCGCGCTGCGTCATGTCGTGGATCAACTTAAAGGCCAGCTTAAATCGGCGGTGATCGTGCTTGCGACGGTCGAGAATCCAACGAAAGTGCTCCTGGTCGCCGGCGTCACCGCCGATCAGAGCGGGCGCATCCCGGCCGGAGCACTCATTGCCACCCTTGCAAGCACGCTCGGCGGCCGCGGCGGCGGTCGGCCAGACTTTGCGCAGGCGGGAGGAAATAATCCTGGGGGTTTGGACGCGGCGCTCGCGCAGGTACCAGAATATGTACGGGCGAGATTGCTTTAGCGACGAGAACGAAGTGATGACCTCGGGGTCAAAGACATGACTCTGAGATCGATTTCAGGTACGTTGTCAGCAGGAGCAGGGGCTCAGGGGACACTCTGGGCGTCACGATGGCGTAGAAAAAAGTAACTTTACCGTGTGTTTGCAGCGGTAGCCGATCCGGATCGCTGTAAATTCAGGGAGGAGAACAAGATGCTGATTTTGACGAGACGCGTGGGAGAGACGGTCATGATAGGAAACGACGTTACCGTTACCGTTCTGGGCGTGAAGGGCAACCAGGTGCGCGTTGGCATCAATGCGCCTAAGACGATCGCCGTACATCGCGAAGAAATATACGAGCGAATCAAGCGCGAACAGGAAGGAGATGCCGGAAGCGGCGGCGAAGCGGAGCCTTCGGCCGAGTTCGCATCGATCTGACCGCGCGGCGGTCGCATGCGGCTCACCTTGCCGCCTCATCCGATCACTCTCTGCGTCAATGAAGGCCCTCATTTTGTGGCCTTACGTTCTGCGATCCGCTTGAGTATCATGGCCACCCCGCTTGCGGCGGGGTGGGCTGATCTGCGCGTAACCGGCTGATCGGTCTTGCATTTCCGTTCAAGCGGAGAGATGGCCGAGTGGTCGAAGGCGCACCCCTGCTAAGGGTGTAAGGGTCAAAAGCC
>Ga0302325_10008513_pt1 | contig 22541 bp, 25 predicted proteins | sample Palsa_T0_2_FD_201948 | JGI IMG/M metagenome (GOLD analysis project Ga0302325, IMG submission 201948) | Peat permafrost microbial communities from Stordalen Mire near Abisko, Sweden - Palsa_T0_2 | ecosystem: Environmental > Terrestrial > Soil > Palsa > Peat permafrost | place: Sweden: Abisko...
CGGTGCTTTGTGCGACCAGCGGCTCTTGCTCGACGAACTGCGCCAATAACGCACGCGCACATTCTCGATGAACAACAGTCGGGGCGTGCTGCGATTCGCCGGCTCCGCTTCGGCGGCCTCAAAAGTGGCAAACCTGTGTTCGCAATCACATCCTTGGTCGGCGTAACGGGATTTAAGCCAGCAACGTCCACGAAAATCGGCGGAGGCGAAAATGGGCGAAGGTTTGAAATTGGCGGGTCTGGTTGCGTTGACGGCGGTGGCCGTGCTGTCGTTGATGTCGTTTAGGCCGTATGCCGGACCATCGGCCACTCAGCATAAGACTTCAGTGCTTTGCGACAGAGTCGGCGGCACGCCGCAGGTGCCTAAATTGGCCGGCTGTATTCCGGACTCCGATCTAAATATGGGCCAGGGGGAGATGCTGTTTACTCGGCCGCCGATGTAAGGATTTCAGCGGCGCGGCTGCAGTGCTCGCCTCGCCTAGTCAGATTGGTAACGAGCCTCGGGTATCGGCGCGGTGATCGTCTCTTTGCTTGAACTGCATCGATTTGGTTATCCACATTCCAAGAATGTGAGCTATTTTGCTCAGTCCAAGCCGCCTACAAATCGTATTTTGATGCGCCGTCGACAGAGACCGTTGATTCGGGCGTCGGTGGCTGAGCTTTCAGCAAACACATGGCCCGGCGGGGAACGAAGAGTACGTGTGCACGTTAGGTTTTCGGACGGGAGTCTCCCGCTAAGGCGCCCGCCACTCCATCAAGGCGCCCCGTCGTCAGCGGGGCTTTTCTTTGCACGGCACGAGGAGTTCGATGATCAAGCTGCCCGTTGCTCTTCCCAACGGCACGGTATGTCACCTGACGGCCGAATCGATGAGGCCGTTCGCCAAATACTTAAGACGGGAGATTTTCGAGCAGCGCCGCTACGCTCGTGCAGGTTTTGAGCTTCGGGCAAACGACATCGTGATGGACGTCGGTGGCAATATCGGCATGTTCGTTCTTTGGGCGGCTCCGCAGGTTCCGCAAGGTTGGATCGTAAGCGTCGAACCAAATCCCGTGTCACTTGGGTGCCTGAAATTGAACATCGAACAAAATCATCTCGGCAACGTGACAGCCATACAGGTGGCTGCCGGTGGCGATGGCGGCACAATGGAGCTGGTCTACCATCCCGGTTGGGAAGCGATGGCCTATGACGCCCGGGTTTCCGCGCCGTGGTTCTACAAGGCAAGCGCGCCGGCGCGCTTGGTGCGATGGCTCATTGCGGGATTGGCCAATCGAAAGATCCCCGCAGAGCCTGCACGGCGTATCGTCGCGCCACTGATGTCGATTGAACGCATGATGGACAACCACCGGCTCCCGGTCGTGAATTATCTCAAGCTCGATTGCGAGGGCAGCGAATTTGAGGTCATGAGAAACGTCAGCGAAGCCTGCTGGTCTCGGATCGAGCGTGCTGCGATTGAGTATCATGAATTTGGAAGCGATCGCAGGGTTACCGAGCTGGTCGCGATCCTCGAAGGTAACGGATTCGAGGTTGAAGTTAGTCAGTCGTTTTTTGAAAAGCTTGCCAGACCATTCGGAATAAGTATCGGCGAGATTTGGGCGTGGAAATCGGCCGCTGCTTCCTGTCTCTGACACCTCTTCCGTCGAACGGAGACGGGCGAAAAACGTGAAGCGCGTGCCAGATTACTGACGACGACGGCGATGAGCTCAGTGGCTCTGCCGGTTAGCTGGCACACCGTTCAAGAAGAATGAAAGTTCAGCAGTTCCATCGTTAAATGCGGTTCGCAACCGCGGCTCGCTCTTATGCCCGAACGCTAAGCCGCCGACGGTGATGCCAACGAGAAACACTGCGACAATCGCAAAAATGAGCACACCCTCCCGCCGCCATGAAGCAGCAATGCTGCCGCGCCGCTGGTTCAAAGAGTTTCGGTTTCGCCAATGCATTTAAAAAATCCTTAAGGTCGGAACGCCTATTCCGAACTCGCAATACTGCGGAGGGTTCCGGCCAACGTCGAACTAAAGGGGGCGTCGGTCGATCACTTAATCGTCCCGCCGACGCCCACCTTCGACCTGGATGGTTCTTGGGTTTGAGTCTGCTGCACGCGGCGTGGAGCTCAAAATCGCCCGCCAACACGAACATAGACAGCAACTTTAGGCAGCGTGGCTAAATGCCTTGGTGACACCGGTCTTGAGCGGCTCCGTGGTCGCGAGTGTGACCTTCTGACCGAGTGCTGCCAGTTCCTTGGTCTGCTCAGTCAGAATCTCGAACTGCTCGCGCGCATGTTCGGTTGATCGCTCTATAAACTCGGAAGGCGACTTTATAGCCAACAATTTTTGAGCAAAGTCGAAGGCGACCTTGGAATTGATTTGAGCAAATTCGAGGAGCTTGTCGTTGTAGACTTGGGCGCCCTCGACGGCGGTCGAATAGCTTTTTCTAATGAGATCGGTCGCCTCAGATGTGGCGGCGCTCATCTTTTCGTATGCCTCCTTGGCTTGCGAGGTACCGGTTTCGGCTATCGCACGAAATGCCTGCGGGGTGTCGGTCATTGGGGAACTCGTGGGCTTCGAAGCCGCGGTATGGGTGGTCGTAGCCATGATGTCACTCGTGTCCTTTGGATTTGGGGCGTCCCTGTCGGGAGACTTCAGGACGAGACGCCCTAAGCGCCTGTCCGAGCCGCTAGATCACCGCGAACGGTGCCAACTTGTGGATGCCGGGATTTTGGTCGCCCCAGCCATATAGTCGGAGGGCTGGGGCTTCCATCTTAGGGGACGGCGACGCCAGAAAGCACTCACGCTACACGCCGTCCCAACTACAATTGTTTTCGCTACGAATTACGCTGCAGCGGCAAAGCGGATGCTGGGAGAGCCCAGTACGCCGCTCTTCTCCATCGTCGTCTTCATCTCATCTGACGCGAACCAGGTGCGGGCTTTTGCCACGTCCGCGACATCCATGAGAATGACCACGTCATTTTGGTCGTCGGCGCTGCGGAAAACCCTGCCATTCGTGATGCCCGCAGACACGCGGTTCTTTTCGTGTCCGTTGTAACTCGTACGCCATGCGTTGAAGTCTTTGACCTTGAAGTGGACAGTCAGGTTTTCGTTGTTCATTGGTACTCTCCGTTGTGAAAAATCTTTTTTACGCACGCAGCCGGAGGCTGCGCGCATTACTGATCTACAGGTGCCCAGGGCACCTGCAATGCCCAGTCAATATCGATTTTTCAGATTAGAATTGTGCCAGCCGATGGCATTAGCGCTGCTAGTATGTGAACGGAGACATCGGTAGGTCACCGTTTTGTGAGCAGCTCTCGGGCAGCCGCTGCCCGCCGGTAACCATGTATCTGTGGCGCCGAGACCAAAGCACAAGGTGCGTCGGGAGTTTAATTCGCCGCAGGGAGGCGTTGTCGCGACGGCGGGAAGTATGTTAGCGGCGGGTTTCGGATTCAGGGAACTATTGGGCCAAAACATGCTGAACCTTGCCGGTAAACTTGTAGCGGCCAAGCGGTATTCAAGCGGTGGGCCGACCTACCGCAGCATGTGGCAGCTTCACGACCTGCACGCGGTCTCAAGCACACACGAACGTGTCCGTATGGCTTGCAACCATTGGCAGTGACCCGGCGTTGTTGCGTGAACCTAACAGGAGAAGCTCGTGTTTCACAAAACAATCATCGCTCTAACTGCCGCAGCTGCTCTCAGTTTGCCCGTCGCGACCAGTGCGTTCGCTGCCGACCATCCCGGAGGCGGACATGCAACGGCCGGACATGCAACGGCCGGACACGCAACGGGCGGTCACGCCCGGGGCGGATATGCTCGTGGTGGTCATGGCGCGCGATACGGCGGCTACTACGGCGGCGGTGGACCAGTGTATGACAGTTGTGATGGTTACTACGGCCCCGGCTCTGGCTGCGAAGGGTACGGTGTTCCCATTGTCGGCGGTTTGATAAATGGCGTTCTGGGTGGTTACTGACGCCGATCGGCGCGTTTGAAGTGCAGTAGGCCCGGCCAGTTGCCGGGCCTACTGCTTTCTCGATCATCGATTGTAGGTTGGGGGGCGGCAACGGAATCCGTACGCAGGTTTTCCAATCAAAGAAAAGCTCCCCAAAACACCGGGACTGTTTGACGGGAAGCATAGCGAGCTCTCCGGCTTGTGCTGGGTGAATTGAACCATCGCACGCAGAATAGGCTCGCGATCGTAGCGACCGCCGATTCAATGTGAGCTGTTTTGCACGGACTCGGGCCGAACGGAGACTAGGCTGATCCTGCACGCAGTTCCGCGCATCGAAGCATTTATCGGAATTAGAGGGATAGAGTATGTCGGTAGTCCCGCTGTTTCCAGGCACTTTGAACCCCCAAAAAATCGACCATGAGGACTTCGAACTTGAGGTCGCAACGCGCTTCGGCCTTGTCCCGAGTTTTTTCCGCACCGCCCCAGAAGCCCCATTCGTCACACGCGAATTGTGGGCGTTCGCGAAGTCCGCCTATTTGGACACTCCCATCCCGACGCTCTTTAAGGAGCGACTTTTTGTCTACCTCTCTCGTTTCAGCGAAGTGCGGTATTGCATCACTCGGCATTGCGGTTTCTTGTTAGGGCTCGGTCGAGCGGCAGGCGACCCCAACGCGCAGCCGATGACGATAGACCAGGTCGTTCGATTGTTGCAGCGACCCCTGCCTGATGCGCAACGTACTGAGGCGGCACTTGCCCGATTGGAAGCCGTTGCAGAACCGATCGACTGGCCCTCGCCCGAAACCTCATACGACGATGACCTGTTGACTTCCGCCACAGTGCTTTTTCTTCAGCCGGCGCGAGCCGTTCGAGCGAAGCACGCCCTGCGCATTGCCCTTGGCGGCGAAAAATTTGAGTTGCTGGTCGCATTTCTGACCTTTGTCCGTTCGGCTCACTATTGGACATTGATGCACCCGGAACTCGCGCTTGAAGACGACGTAAGAGAGATGTTGCGCGAACATGAAGAACTGGCGCGGATGCTCTTGGAGGATGCGGAAGCGGGCCGTTGCGAGATGGGAACGCGGTTATTCGACGAACTTGAGTCGCTGCGCGACCTCAACGAGCGACAAGAGTTGGAGAAGGCAAAACGCGCACTTGAGGACAGTGGGCGCCAAAAAGACATTTTGCTGAAGGAGGTCGATCACCGGGTTAAGAACAGCCTGCAAATTGTTTCCAGTCTTCTGTATCTGCAAGCGAAAACGGCGGGACCCGCAGCAACCCAGTTCCACAACGCTGCCGCTCGCGTCGCCGCCATCGCCGCAGTCCACCAACAGCTTCACAAATATGACGATGTCGGAACTGTGGTGCTCGACCGATACCTCATTGACCTTTGTCGGGAGATTACGGCTGCATCTAGCAGCCCGGATCGAGCGTGGCCACTTTTGGTTGACGCCGATCCACTCATCATCTGCACTGACGTGGCGGTGCCCATCGCACTCATCGTGAACGAATTGATTACCAACGCCATTCAGCATTCGAGACCGGTCAGGCAAGGCGGCGGCTTGCATATCATACTCAAGGACCACGCGGATAATTTTTCGATCAGCGTATTCGACCCGGGGGACAACCCCACCGCCGCTGCCGAAGCCCGGTAAGCGACATTCGGGACTGGGTACTCGAATTGTCGAGACGCTGGCTCGACAGATCGATGCCACGATTGCAAAAGATCTGTTGGCGAATGGTTATAAGGTCACAATAACGGTCCCTCACCGCTCGGCAGTCAGTAAACTCGGTTAGATTTATGTGAGTGCCATTCGCAACAAAAGCGGGACCCGGTAGCTCAGCGTCAACGTCCGCTTTGGGTTGAACTGCCCCGCCGATGATCGAGCCGTCGCGACGCCTACCTGACACAACGGACATCACGGCCGAAGACTGACGCGGCCGAGACGGGCCATGAGGAGAGGCGTTTACAATATTCCAACCCCTACAGTCCGCCCGCGAGGACCAGCAAGGTCTTATCTCCATTTGCGGTTTGTCGAAGCAAGAAGGTCGTTGAGGGGCGGGTAACATTCGGCCGCTACGGTTCGCCAGAACGCGAGCCCTGGGTGCCGAATGACAGCCCTCGAATTGACCGTGAACCCTGCCGACGCGCAGCGAACAGACAAGTTTGCTCGGTGGACGCGACTCCTCTGCGTGTTGTTCTTTTTCTCCGGCTTTCCGGCGTTGATCTATCAACTCACGTGGCAGCGCGCGCTATTCCGCATTTTTGGCGTTAATATCGAGTCGGTGACCATCGTAGTCACCGCCTTCATGCTTGGCTTGGGTCTAGGCAGCCTCGTGGGCGGTTGGCTCTCGAAGCGGCGCGGCATCCCGTTGCTGCCGCTGCTTGCCGGGATCGAGTTGGCGACCGGGGCCTTTGGATTGGTATCGCTCAAGATTTTCGACCAAGTCAGCGAATTCACCATCGGTCTGCCATTGACCGCGACGGCCGCTGCCAGTCTCGCACTTGTAATCGTTCCGACCTTGTTGATGGGAGCGACGCTCCCGGTTTTGGTATGCCATCTGGTTCGTCGCTCCGGCAATGTAGGGAGCGCGCTCGGCCTCCTCTATTACGTTAATACGCTTGGCGCGGGCGCGGCCTGCCTTGCCTGTGTCGCGTTGCTCTTCCCGTTCCTGGGCATGCAGGGGGCGGTCTATGTCGCGGCCGGGATAAATGGGGCGGTAGCGACGGGCGCTTTCGTCGCGTATTGGCGCGATAACTGTGATTCGACCATCGGCATCCGGGATACGCCACTGGCGTTCGCGGCGCGCCAGCCGATGCTCGGGTTTGCTCCGGTCTTGGCCCTGGCCGGTGCGGGTGGCTTCGTTTCGCTGTCCTACGAAATCTTCTTCTTCCGCACCGTTTCCTACGTCACCGGTTCGAGCGCAACCGCCTTCGCGTTGACGCTGGGCGCCTTTCTGATCGGGCTGGCATCGGGCTCGCGGCAAGCCGGTCACAATTGCGCGGCTTTGACGCAGGAACGCGCGATGCGGCGCGCGGTCACCGCCCTGATGAGCGCGAGCGTGCTCGGCCTTCTGTTCCTGCCACTCCTCGACCACTTGGTCTGGCTCCACAGCGGTATCGTCGGCGTGGCGTTGCTGCTGGTCTATCTCATCGCCCGTTTTTGGGGTTCGCTGCTGCCCTATCTCGCCGAGTTTGGTGTAGCCGCCGACGGTAAGGCCGGTATGCGCACGGCGCTCCTCTACCTTGCCAATATTCTGGGCTCGGCCGCGGGCTCGATCATCACCGGATTTGTGCTGATGGATCATCTCAGCCTTGTCGCGATCGGGACGGCGCTGGTGGTGGCGAGCCTCGCCTGCGTCGTTTTGTTGACCGGCACCCTGCCGTTGCCGCGTTCAGAGAAGATCCTGCGAGCGAGCCTTGCGGTGGGGCTAGCTTTGCTGGCGGCGATCGCGATGCCGCCCTGGTCGTCCGACGTACTCGAGTCGCTGGAATGGAAGGGTGCGCCAGACGCACGGGCCTTCGCCCGCGTCGTGGAAAATCGCAGCGGCATCATCGCCGTCACGAAGGACGGCATCGTATTCGGTAACGGCATGTATGACGGGCGCTTCAACACCGATCTCACGCACGACACCAATGGGATCGTGCGGCCTTATGCGCTGAGCCTCTTCCACCCCGCGCCGCGTGATGTGCTGATGATCGGCCTTTCTTCCGGTTCATGGGTGCAAGTCATCGCCAACGATCCGGATGTCGCCTTGCTCACCGTTGTCGAGATCAATCCGGGCTATCTCACGTTGATCGCCACGCAGCCGGAAGTCGCCTCGATACTGACCAACCCAAAGGTCACCATCGTCACCGATGACGCCCGCCGCTGGTTGAGAGCAAATCCCGGCCGGCGCTTCGATGTCATCGTCTCAAATACCACATGGCACTTCCGCGCCAACGTGACGAACCTCCTGTCCGCTGAGTTTCTCGACCTTATTAAAGGACACCTCAACCCGGACGGGGTATTTTATTACAACACTACCGATTCCGACCGCGTTCAACGTACCGGCTGTCTCGCCTTCGCTGATGGGGCACGCATTCTCAATCACATGGTTGTGTCGGGGACGCCGATCCGGTGGGATTTCGAGCGTTGGCGCCGCACTCTCGAAGCCTACCGGATCGATGGCCGACCGGTGTTCGATATGTCTCGCGGCGAGGATCGTGCAAAACTCGACCGGCTATTGGCAAGCTTCGCTACCCCCACCGAGCCGCGGAAAATCGAGGCCTGCGCTGACATCCTGACCCGCACGGCCGGCCGGCAACCGGTGACCGACGACAATATGGGGAACGAGTGGCGTTACTCTTTGGGCCTGGAATGATTGCGTATTGCGGAGCGGCTTAATGCGTGTCGTTTTGCGACATGTCACCGCCTTTTCGCGAATAGGTGCGACTTTCGCTGCGGGCCATCTTCGAACCGATTGGCGCTGCGCGAGGCATGTCCGCCAAAGGCCTCATTGCAACCGAATCGGTGAACCCTTAAAGCGTGCCACGCGGCTAGCGGAGATTGCGCCAATGGCGGCCGACCTAACAAGGGCTCCGAAAACCGATGCGTGGCGGCCGCGACAGTCAGGACCGTTATGCCAAGTGTTCTCACGCTCAATATTTGGAATATCAGCGAGCCACTCGAGCAGCGGATGTCGCTGCTGATTGCCGGCCTCAACGAGCTTAAGCCGGGCATCGTGTGCTTTCAGGAAGTTTCCCCACATCCAGCGCAGTCGCGTTTGCAGTCCGAGATTGTGGCCGAGCGTTGCGGCTTTGCGCACCATAGATTTTCGCTTACCGGTCATTGGGAAAATCGGGACGAAGGCCTGGCGGTCTTGAGCCAATATCCGATCGCAAGGACAGCCACTGTTGCCTTACCGGCGTTTCCGGGCGACCGGGCCAGACAAGTGCTGTTCGCCGAGATAGAACTCGAAACACACCGCGTGCTGGTTGCCAATACGCACCTTGCGTATGCGCTCCACATGACCAGCGAGCGCAAGTCGCAGGTTTTCGCGCTCAACCGCGCGATCGCCAACTATCGGAAAAAATTCGAGGCGAAATCGGCCATTATTTGTGGCGATTTTAACGACAAGCCCGATTCTCCCGCGATCCAGGCTATGCTCGGAGACGAGCCTAAGCGTTTCGACGCGTTTGCGTCGTGCAATACCGCACGCGACGGACATACGTTCACGTCAAAAAATCCTTACGTCGATGGAACACTTTGGCCGGATTGGCGGATCGATTACATTTTTGGCGATGGCGAACTCGATCCCGTCGATTGCCGGGTCGTTTTCGACGGGAGGGACGGTCTCCGGATCGCTTCCGATCACTTTGGCGTCTTTTGCACGTTGGTCTTCAAGTAAGGTCTCATTGGTCGGTACATAGTTGTTCCACCGCCGCGACGGCCGCCAGCAAGTGTCCGGTCGAGGTCAAATTCGGTTTTTCGCGCCGGGCGGTTCCCGCCTCGGAAACTGCCGCCAGCGGAACCAACCGTGCGTCGAAGCGGGCGAAGGCGCACCCACCGGAAACCCGATTGAAACCCAAGCCGAAGGGTCGATGCCCAGGTCTGACGGCAGAATTGCTCCATCGAGGTCGTCGCGAAGCCATATAGCCGGTGACATCCGTCACAAAAGCGATGACCAGGACGCGGGTAAAGGTGCATTGCCTGAACTTCCGAAGGGCGATAAGTTTTGGTTGCGGTAAGGCGTTTATGCAATCAACTTCGAGGATTGGTCATGCAAAAGGACGCAAAGCACCGTGCCTTTGACGTGATGGACTTCTGACCCAACAAAACATCCGGTGGCGGCAAGGAATTATCGAGAAAATCAAATTGTCTGCTCACAGGGGGACCCGGCGGATTCGGTTTTTTACATCCACGAGGGCAAGGTCAAGGTTTCTGTCATTTCCAAGTTTGGGAAGGAGGCCATCGTCGCCATCAGAGGGCCAGACGAATTCTGCGGCGAGGGAGCGCTGACCTGCAATCCGCGGCGCTTGGCCACAACCACCACAATATCGAGATGCGAGATCGTACGGCTGGAGAAGGAGACTTTAGTCCGGCTCCTGCGTCAGGCCCCGGAGTTCGCCGACTATTTTCTTGCCCATCTTTTGACTCGAACCGCCCGAGTTGAAGCAGACTTCGTCGACCAATTGTTCAATTCCAGCGAGATGCGGCTGGCACGGGCTCTTCTGCTATTGGCCAATTATGGCAATGACCTTGGTGTGGAACCGTTACCCGTAACAGTAAATCAGGATACGCTTGCCGCGCTGACCGGAACGAGCAGGTCTCGCGTAAATGTATTCATGAACAAGTTTCGGAAGCTGGGCTTAATCAACTACAACGGTAAACTAGAAGTTCAAAAGGCCCTGCTAAACTTCGTTTTGCATGAACGACCACATATTGAGCCCTAGTACACAGGGCACGCGACTTGCTACTCCGGACACCAATTGGCAGCGTCGCCGCCAAACGAGGAGCGCGATCTGATCAATGACGCCCACGATGGCGATGAGGTACTACATTCGCTCTAATAGAGGAATGCGGCTACAGCATCTGCCGAAAAACCTGCTCGGCACACCAGGCCAGGTCGCGGCGCGTTGAAACAAGACTCGAATAGGAGCCCATCAAGGCCACCAAGTTGCCCCAAAACTGAAACCGCCTCTGGAATGGAGTTGAAAAGACCGTCAGTTTGCTCAATTGGTTAGGGCAATGCGAACAAGATCGGCGGTGTTCTTGGCGCCAAGCTTAGCCATGATGTGCGCGCGATGCACCTCAATAGTTCGCGGACTAATTCCGAGGTGTTGCGCCACTTCCTTGTTAGATGCAGCCTCCACTATTTCGGCAAGAACCTCGGCCTCCCGCAGCGTCAACGGCTGACCACCGGACAATTTTGCTCTCAGGCTTTCACAATTGTTGCCAGTCATTCGATGTCGCGTCTGAGCAATGATAACCTCGCGAACGCGCCCCACAATGGCGCCAAGGGCGAAGGGCTTTTCGATAAAATCGAAAGCACCACTTTTTATCGCCTCGACGGCCATCGGAATGCCGGCCATGCCCGACATGACAATGATGGGTGCGGCATAGTTGTGAGCGTCAATGTCTTTGAGAATATCAAGTCCCGAGCGACCGGGCATGATAAAATCGAGAATAATGCAGGCCGGCGGCGCCCGCGTTTGCGCGACGAACTTGAATGTCTCACCGTCACTGAACGTTGTTACCTGGTAACCTTCGGAGCTGAACGCTTCGTTGAGAAGATCGCCGATAATTGGATCGTCGTCGACGACAAATATCTCGGCGCCGAACGGCATTTGAGTCGCTGAAAAACTTGCGTGCTCGATCATTGACGAACGCGCGCGCGCATCCAGTTTAGTTTTATCAAGCATGATTGCCTCCTGCCGTATGCTCAGCAGTAGAAACCCTAACTGATTCTCGTCCGCTGTCTGTCCATAAGAGAACAGATAAACTGAACAGTTAGACGACAAGACGAAGCAAATTTTAGGTGCCGACCTGGTATTTCTTCGTTTGATAAATTCCAATGCCGCGACTTTTCGTTGCGCGAACACCTGAATTGCGCCGCCATTGCCCGATGCCGACACCGTCGGTCATACACGCGGCAAGGGCGTCCTCTTTTTGTTGATCGCGGACTATCGTTGCCGAATAAACGACAGTGATGCGTGGTGACGTACAGATAAGGTGATGTGTGACGTATAGATAATGGCTTGCTTTTGCCGTTTTTTCACGCGGGGCACTCTCCCGCTGCACGGATCCAGGTAGGTGTAAGTACTAATTGTAACCGGGGCGGCTCAAAGAAATGATAGAGCGGAAAACCGATCAATCCTCGTCGGTAAGGAAAGTACGCCGCCGTGGCAACTTCCCGGAAAACTGGCAACACCGACACTTGTGTAAGCTGTCCGACATGTTCTTGCAAAATTCCGGTGCTAAGCACATCGCGCTTGCCACGGGAGTTTTCCGTTCTGTGCCCGAACTGCGGGCGGCGAAAAAAATACCAGTTGTCTGAGGTTCACGATCCGCAACATGACGCGGAAGCAACTAAGGTATCTGGAAGACTCCAATTTGGGCAGCGGGCGCTTCATCGAAATGGCTAAAATTCGATCTGCCGCCCGATTTCCACATAGGCCTTTGGAGGTAGGTTGAATAGGTCAACTGCCCGCACCGAATTACGGAACATCAGCATGAACAGGCGAAGTCTGATGCGAACAAACCAGTTGCGTTGTTTTGAACAGACTACTGTCTCCCGGGCTCCGAAATAGAGTGCGTCTTCGAGAACAATTGGACATCCGCGATCTTTAGCCTGTTTCAAGGCAGCAGGAATATCAGGCACCTGGACGAAGCCAAAATGAACTTTGATGTGCCAAAATCCCTCAGCGAGCTTCGTTAGCTCGATGCGGTCGCGAAGTGGTACGCGGGGAATATCTTCGAACTTCACTGTCAGCGCGATTACGGTCTCGTACAGCGCCCGCATCTGCGCGACATGCTCGATGATCAGGAACGGTATTGTATTGGCAAACCGCGTCAGAAAGATAGCCGTACCTGGCACGCGGGGCACGCGGCTGTCCTTGAGGTGCCGAAAGAACTCATCGGGCGTCTCGGTCAGCGCCGTGTGGCGTTCGCGCATGGCCTGGAAACCGTAATGCCACGAGACCATGACGATGAACACAACTGCGCCAAAGGTGAGCGGGATCCATCCTCCCTGCCGGATCTTGAACAGATTCGCTCCGAAGAACGCGAAGTCGACAGCAAGAAACAGGCCGCTTGCGGTGAGCGCCAGTCCGACTGGCCAGCCCCAGCGGGCAGTCATGACTTTGTAAAGCAAGGCGGTCGTCAGCAGCATGGTGGTCGACACCGCGGTACCATAAGCTCCCGCCAGGCGATCAGAACTACCAAAGCTCACCGCGAGCGCGATGGTTAGAACCATCATCGTCCAGTTGACGAACGGTACGTATATCTGTCCGTATTCCTCCGAGGAGGTCTGCCTGATCTGAACGCCCGGAAACCAGCCGAGCTGCATTGCTTGGCGGGTCAGCGAAAATGATCCCGTGATTATCGCTTGGCTCGCGACAATCGTGGCGACGGTGGCGAGCCCAACCAGCGGGTAGATCGACCAAGACGGCGCCAGCCGGAAAAAGGGATTGCCCACGGCGGCCGGATCATCGAGCAAAAGCGCGACCTGCCCCGCGTAGTTCAACAGTAGCGCCGGCAACACGATCCCGTACCAGGATGTGCGGATCGGATTACGGCCGATGTGGCCCATGTCGGCATACATGGCTTCGCCGCCGGTCATCGCCAGAAAGACACCGCCCAGCACCGCTATCCCTCTCCACCCGTGTCCCGTCAGCAGCGCTATCCCGTAGCGCGGATCGACGGCGGCGATCACCGCCGGGTGGCGCAACACGCCTGCGATACCTAACGCCGCAATGACCGCAAACCACAGCAGCATTACCGGACCGGACGCCTTGGCGATCTGAGCGGTGCCGCGGCTCTGGATGGCGAACAAGGCGAACAGGATTGCGACTGCCACAAGGACGACATGCGGCCTGAAAACGTCGGTCGCAACATTAAGCCCTTCCAGGGCGCTCAATACCGAGATCGCTGGCGTTATAATGCCGTCGCCGTAAAGCAACGCCGCTCCGAACAGGCCCATGATGATGAAAACGCGGCCACCTTGGGACCAATTCGCGCCGGTCATTGACATTAGTGCAAGGATGCCGCCCTCGCCATGATTGTCGGCACGCATAACGAACAAACAATATTTGACAGAAATGGTGATGGTCAGTGCCCAGAAGATCAGCGAGAGACTGCCGAGCGCTACCTCCGAGGAAAAATGACCGCCAGTCGCCCCGACGATCGCCTGCAATGTATAGAGCGGGCTGGTTCCAAGATCGCCATAGACAATCCCCAGCGCAGCGAGTGCCGCCGCCGGAGTAGTTCCGCGCGCAACGCGCGCCGTCGCCGAATTTTCGTCCTGTAGGAGGTCGGCGGCCGGCATCTGGTTAATTACGTCGACCGGCCACTCCGATCAGAATTCCGACACCGACGGCGACTGCAAGTGTAACCAGGGGGCGATCTTTAGCCTGAGCGGCGATTTGGTCCAGCGCATCGCCGCCAACTCTGCCTCCGATTTTGAGTGCCTCGTGACCCAAATTGGCAGGTTCGTCGACCGCTACGCGTTGACCGCGACCGAAACGATGCACAATTTCGTTCAAGATGGGCCCGATCGCGTCGGCAATTTGCGCTCCGGCTTCTGAGGCTCTAGTAGACGCGCGCCGGCCAGCGCTTTGTCCGATTCCGCCGAGTTCTTTTTCAATGGCGCGCAAGTGGCGCGCAATGGCGGAGATGCGGGGGTCGAAGTCTTTTGAACGATGCTGAAACATCAAACCATCCCTGCAATTTTTCGGTTAGCGTTTTCCCAAGACCAAAGTCCCGACCCATCTGATGCGTGGCGCTCGCGCTGGTTATTAAAGTGGCCGATGCATTCTGCCGAGCAGCCACCCGATGCCTAGCGCGATCAGTGCGCTCGTGTACGGCTGTGTCTCAATGTTGGTGCGGAGCCAGCGGTCTAACGTGGAGGCGGTTTTGCGACCAGCGTCCGCCGTTTGGCCGTAAAAGTCCTGGGCCGCGCCGATCGCTTGGTTCGCTATTCCTTCACTTCGCGTTTGCGCATTACCCGTAACCTTACCGACGCCTTCCTGCACCTTGCCGGCAGTGTTTCTAATCGTTCCTTCGATGCGATTTTCGTCCACAGCCGATCTCCTGATGATGATGATGGGTGATGATGAGGGAACCCGGCGATTGATGAAAGGTTCCAAAGATCTTGGGTTCTATTGCGCGCTCTCGCACTTTGGCCCTTTGGCACTTTGGCAGAGAGGCAGCCGACGACGAACTAAAGACCTCTGGACGCGGGATTGGTCTCCGCCGCACAGGCCGTCGAACATTATGAGATGGCGCGGTACGGAAAGCGATCCGCGATCAGAGCCAGGCCGACGCGATGCGCGCCCAGACCGCGCTTGAAAGCGCGGCCCAGCAAACCATCACCACAACGGTGCTGCGCAAGTTCGCAGCGACGGCCCGCCAGCGGATGCGGATCGAAGGCGGCGGCTATCGACGCGACCATCTCCGCGCCTTGGCCCATAGCGTTGAGGTCGCCGACCGCGAGGTCCGCATCATGGGATCGAAGAGCGATTTGCTAAGAAGGCTCGCGGCCATTTCGGGCGTAAAATCGGCTACTGGCGGCGTTCGCAGTTCTGTACTGGACTGGCGGAGGGAGTGTCTTCACAAAAGCAGAAATTGGCAAGGAATATCAATCGACTGCGAATCTATGCCATTTTGTACCCGCAAATTGTCTTACGAAGAGTCGCCGGATTGCAGCAATCGATCGCGAACGCCAGCGTAGGCTCCCTTCCATGTCCGGGAGCGGAATTGCCGCGAACATGCCAAAGCGACCCGGATGATCCTTAATCATCTGTGCGCCAAACTCGTTGCAAATTCGAGCGCGTGTGCGGGCGGGATCATCGCCGTCGTCGAACCACACGCCCGGGCTGATCATCGACACGAGGGCAGTGGCGACGCCGGCCTTCTACATCTGGTCGAGGGCGAATTGCGGTGTCCAGCTTGTGTACGCCGCCGGCGGAAGTGTGCTCGTGTCCTTAAGCAGGCGATCTAGATTGGGGCCCACATATTTCGGCGGATAGATGTGATGGTGAGTGTCGATGATACGCGGACCGCCGGCTTGTGCGAAGCCACTTCCACCCAGTGCCACTGTTGCTGACAACATCGCCAACACATGGCGACGCGAGGTTCCGTGATAAAGACACTTCATTGCGGTCCTCCGGTCAATTTGTGGCGCAGGAACAGCTTAAGCGGGATTACCGTGCTGGATTGGTTTGACCTCGCATTGCGTTCCCGACCGCCTTCACACGCGGATTGTGCGCTCTTCGGGTTTTGCCAACAAGCGCAACATGGGCGAACTGCCCTCGCGCACGCTCAACCCCGTCGCAGCGTCGGGAGAACAGACCTCCAACGTTATCTCCAACGTGATCACCGGCACACCCGTGGCGTGATTGCATCGGTGGTGAATTACCCAAACCGGAGATTCGTCGCGCTGATCAATCCGACGGTATCGACAAATGCCATCGTATAATGGATTCAGTTTCGCGATTTGTTTATGTGCAAGGAACGACTATCGCTCCCCTCAGGCGAGCCCGTGCGCCGCGGCGAGCTCGCCATTGGCGGTGCGGGTCTCGCTTTCACCCAGGGCAAATCGCCGGCAGTGATCGAGATAGGCGGCTTCGTGCAAGGCGATCAGTTCCACGACACTCGCCCACAGCCAGGACGGCGCATCGAGCGAGGCCTTACGGCTTTTCGTCAGATCGGAGAACCATGCACGCCGCTGCCCGGGTTCCAACTGGCGGCCGTGCGCACGTCCGACGACGCTGCCAAGATAGCGTGCCAGCTTCATGGCTTCCTGCCGCGTCAATCGATCGATTTCAATTTTCAGGTCTTGTGGCATCAGTTCTCTCATCACGACTGGCCGGTCAAGCAATCTTGCAGCCGCCATGCGCTGGCCGAGGTTCGGCGAGAGCGCTTTCGCGCCGGTTACCACACGGATTGCATTGTCACGTGGCATTTCCACTTTTGCAGCTTTGGGCGCCGCCGCCGTCACCCCCTCTTTTACGTCTGCCAGGCATAGGCTCGCCTCTTTGTTCGTGCCGATGCGAAGCAGGGCAGCGTAACGCAGTCGGCCGAGAGAGCTGCAACCCTTCATCCAATAGGCCGCATCGACCAGTTCTATGGGATCATCCTTCGCACGGTCCTGAAGCGAGGTCAGCGTGGGTCTGACGGCATCGCTTTCAAACATTCGGGTCAAGGCATCGCGTTCTTGCGGCGTGAGAACCCAGAACCGCTTTCCGAGTGGAATAGTCGGCTTGACCGTGTCAAGTCTCTCCTGGGCCAGATGCCGCCATCGCCGCCGTGTCGATTCGGCCAGTAGCGCCTGAATCGATTTCGGCCGGTGCGATTTGTCTTTGTCAAAATCTACCACAAGAGCGGTTTCGTATCCCGCGATCAGTTCTTCCAAAATTCTCGCCGTCGTCACTCCCGGCAAATCCGATCCGCGAGCCGCCGAGGCCAGTGACAGACCAAGCCGGACAAGATCGTGCGCGGGATTGCCGATCACTGTCTGATCCAGATCCCTGATCTGGATCAGAACCCGGCCTTTCGTATCGGCAAGGGGGCCGAGATTGCCGACATGACAGTCGCCGCAAATCCAGACGGGAGGGCCGTCCGGTAATTTGCAGCGGCTGCTGCTGTTGAGCCACTCGTAAAACTTGTATGTATTGCCACGCACATAGGCGTGGGCCGAACGCGCCATCTTAAGATTGCGAGCCCGCGTCAAAATCTGTTGGCGTTCTTCGGGCTTTATCATCGGGTGAAATCCGCGCCTTGCGGCGCGGCGTCGCGTGCAAAAAGAAGGCACCTCATGCCCATTCGCATGAACCGCCTTGATCGTTTCGACCTGGAACGATTTTCCGTACGGTCTATGCGGCCTGTGCTTGTTGATTGACCACGGCTTCGGCGATTTTGGTCAACGCCGCATCTGCCTTCTTTTCTTCCTCAAGCGTTTGACCGAGCAAGCGCATGGCGTCATTGAGGCCGAGTTCCTGTGCCCATGCCCTTAGCGTGCCGTAGCGCGACATCTCATAATGTTCGACGGCCTGGGCCGCCGCCAGCAATCCCGCGTCAAGAGCGGGAGAGCCCTTGAACTCCTTCATGATCTCGGCGCCCTCGTCGGTGATGCCGACAATCGCGTCGCAGGTCTTGGTTTGCGGCTTCTTATCGATTGCGGCGAAGACTTTTTCGAGCCGCGTCACATGGCCCTCGGTCTCGCCTCTATGCTTTTCGAAAGCTCTCTTCAAATCCGCCGACTGCGCGGCTTTCGCCATCTTGGGAAGGGTGGCGAGAATTTTCTTCTCCGCGAAATAAATGTCTTTCAGAGTGTCATGAAAGAGATCGTCCAGCGTCTTCGGTTCTTTGGCCATGATAAGTCCTTTTTGCGTGCGCTGCGGGGCGCAGTGTTCGATAAACGTCGGTGTTTCCCATGGAGCCCGGCGGGCAACTTCGTTTTGCTCCATAAAGGCAAGTGCGTGGTCAAACGATAGGTTCCACCCGCGCGGTCTGTCGCCATTCTCGCGGGGGGCGGTGGAGAATGGGGTCTTTCTCCATCCTCGAACACGGCTGGGGCACCCGGGTCACGCGCGGCGAAATAACCTCCCGTCCGTCAGGCTTTTAACTCAACCGCGACAGACGAGTTCCTCTCACGAGTGTCCGACAAGCAGGCATCTGTTGGGTGATTCGGCCTGCCGGCGCCTCCTCGTTGAGGGTCATAACCGGCGTGGCCACGCTGTCAGCATGACCATGAGGCATCGCACAGACAGCTCCGGCGGCTTGGCCAAGTTGACCGCCAGCCGCCGCGCCCCCTTCCGGCTCAAAAGATTGGGGGGCGGAGCGCCCGCCGGGTAGGAGCGGGGCGAGCATGTCGCATGGCGCGGGCGGCAGCCATCAACGGCGTTGCAAAACATTCAAAAAAGGAAACCTCGACCGCGGTCAGTCGGTCAGGGCTCCTCCTCGAATTTACGCAACCTGTACGCCAGCGCCGCTGTCGATACGCGGTAGAAGCTACCGATAATTTAGCGGAGATCGGACGGACCAAAGAAGGTCCCCCACTATGCAAATCTGCATCCGGAAGCCTTCGTGTCTGCCGGCCGCCGCTCGCCTTTGGGGCCAAGGGGTATCATGTGTCTCCTTCTGAATAAAACTGGGCGAACTCCGCAACGCTGTAAGCGCGGCCCGCTTCGTCAATGATGGTAACGCCGCTAATTCCTTGATCAACTAGCCCGACGGCAGTGAGAATCGCGTCTTTTCGCGTCACTTTTTCGGCACGAAAAGAGCCTTCCCCGGGCTTTCCGGAGTCTGCCTGCACTACGCGTCATAGGAGCCCCCTTGCTCTGCGCTAAGCATACCATGCGCATGTATTGTGACGACCATCGAGCCTTCGCCGATGAGATCACGAGCCGGAAATCGACGACGGGATCGGCTGGTCACTGCGTGCGAGGCTTCTGGCGCTATCGTGCAACATGATCAGGCGACCCGGATATTCCTCGATCTTTGCTTTGAAGACGGCTCGCGCGGTGCTGAGATTGTCATATCGATTGAGCACCTGCTCGACGCCGGCGCTTCGCCATCCCTACGGAATAGCTCGATCGAATACTTGCCGCCCATCACGGCCTGCCCGCCGGCATCCTTCACGAGGAGCAAGCGCTGTTTTGCTCATCGATCGTCCACGGCGGCCGAAAGCGGCGGGGCGGCATTGAGCCTAATCGAGCATGCCGAGCAAGCGCGTCAATTCTGCGCCAAGGGCCACGATATACTTTCGCAACTCTTGGCGGTCTTTTGGTCTCAAAGGCTTGGCGGCCATACCGGCCCAGCCAAGCCGGATGCTTTCCTTCAAGGTATCCAGATCGTGCTGAAGCTTCGCTTGTTCGGTAAGCATGTGCCCGCGGTCAATGTCCTAGAGTTCAATGTCCTAGAGTCGGGACCGACTGAGTAGGCATCAACGTGCAGTGCTGGTAGATGATGGGCGACTAGCTGACTGCACACGGGAAGCGGCCTGGTGTGATCACGTCGGCATCCGAGATGTTAAGTTGGGTAGTGACGCCAGCCGCCACACAATCCGAAAAAAGTATCCAGAATCCTGGCCGCGATTCGATGCGCCTCTGTCAAGACCGTCAGGCCGGGATCACTATGACCAGGATAGCCGCGGTGACCACCACAGCGGCCAGGATACACAGAATGATAGATCCCAGGACCAAAAATGATAGATCCCAGGACCAAATCTGTCGCCTTTGCGGAGCCGTTGGGTAGTTCCCTGTCAGATTGGTGACTTCGGGCGAGTAGGACCGGCAACAACCGTGCCGCGTGAGGCCGTCCCGCTTGCGGAGTAGGAGTAACCGAGGAACCGCGAAATCGTGTCGAGGGCGCCGCGACGACGATCGCTATCGTGCCATCATGCTGCATCTCGACGGTCATGGCTTTGCCGGTCGCGGTGATCCCCATCGCGGCATTGACCATCTGGAAGCCAACCTTGCTTGTGGATTTGATTTCAGATAGTCGTCGACGTTAGCTTTTAGGTCTCGCGCAAATTTGAACTGGGCGTCATCGGCCTTCTGTCGTTCGGCTTCACGTTGCAGCAGAGTTTTCCGGGGCGGCGGGAAGTGCTCCCCATACGCTCACTGCGCGCAATTTTTCCCCGCATTTCGGAACGACTAACAGCATCGAGCGTTGTCCCTGACTTCCCCAAAATGACCAGGAGATATCATGCCTAAGGACACGCACCAAAAGGCCGCCGAACAACACGAGCAGGCTGCGAAAGCTCACCGCACTGCGGCCCAGCAGCACGGCTCTAACGATCACGCTTCTGCAAAACAGCAATCGGCTCAAGCGCTTGATAAATCGAAGGCGGCTCACGAAAACTCGACGCAGGCCAACACCAAGAGCCAACAACAGAAGTAATTGCCAGCTCCGCGCTAAGTGGCCTCGACCGGTCCGCTGGTCGGGGCCACTTTTCAAGTTCGTAGCCCTTTGGGCGACTAAACAATCTGGACTGTCGAAGTTCACCGCTATGGGTCGCGCTAGCGAGCAAGCCAAGCTTCACCAACAAAGCGAACAGCGCTTGACGAACCTGGCGAATTGCGCACGGCAATCCCTCAGCGGCCCCAGTAGTCCTCTGTTTCCCGCTTTGCTGCAGGCAGAAACGCGACAACAGTGGGAGCTTGTTACGGCGCCAAGGCATTGACACCAGACAGTACGGATTTCACCTCCCTACGTATCAATTCGTCGAATCCGGCAATGGCGCTATCAACGTCTCTAATTGAAAGCCGGCCGCTGGCGTCCGCTGCCGGCGAAGAGCCGTTCGGCCGGCCGCCGTTTAGTAGGCCGGCATCCTCAAGTGCATCGATAACCGCGCGTCGCACTCCGTGGGTCAGCGTCGAATCTGTTAGAGGGGCGTCTAGGCCAAGACGCGTCCGCTGGATATCTGGTGCCGATGCCGTCGTGTGGTCAAAAGGAGTATCACTCATCAGCTGCCCGTGCTCGTCGATCCGGTAGAGCGATATTCTGGCATGAGTGCTGCGGGCGTTTAAAAAGCGGCCAAGACCGGAGCCGGTTTGTGGGTCGGTTAGGTCAAGGCCGCCCGTCCAACCCAAGGCGATGAGCCGGACAAATGGCAACGCCGAACTCGTGAAATGGTCCCGCTAGTCTTTCCGAATGCTTAAAGCCATCCGGCGCCAGCACCGTGCGCTCGATAAGGCGATCGGCGAAAACCGGGAGGGAATCGTGTCGCCGAGATGAGTGGGCGGAACTATCCGTGAGCGACCGGATTGACGCCAAGCGGGGGAAAGTCTCATGCTTTTGGTCTTGATAAACGTACTGATCATCGTCGTCGTGGGCGCGGTCTTATTCTGGGTCATCGACAAATTCGTGCGCGACGGCCGACTGGCAAATCTGCTCAAAATTCTGGTGGTTTTGGTTTGCCTTGCGGCAATCCTACAGCGACTACTGCCGGTGCTCGGAATTGGATTTTAGGGAGATCGGCCCGTGAGCCGCAGCAACGTTATCTACCTCGTCGTGGGCGCGCTCGTCGTCATCGTCGCCGTGATGGGTCATCAGCTCTATCAGGATCGCAAGAAGCCCGAGGGCTTGAACATCGACATCGGCCCAAACGGCCTTTCCATCGATAAGAAATAGAGTTGGGCCAATGCTCCGCACCGCCCCAGGTGACGAGCCTAATTCCGGCTTAGCGCCAAAGAAGGCTTATCGTCCTTTTGGCGGGGGACGCGGCGCTTAGTCGTTGCCCGCCGCCATTCGACGCTCCGCCGCAGTGGAACCGCACCCGCTATCTCAGCGTTCCTAGTGGACTGCCATGGAGTTCGCTTTATGCGATGCAGTCATTGCCGTCAGGAACTCGGGCCCGTCGCACACCATTATTGGCGCATGCCGTTTTGCTCGACGGCCTGCATCGATGGCTATACTAGCCGGCTTGGCGTAGAGACCAGGGCAAAAATAGCCCGCCTCGTTGTTACGAATGCGGCCGAGGGCCGAAGTCGCCGTTGGCTGCCGAATACCACGCGGGCTACGCTGTCAGCGCGAGGCTCACCTCACGTGGCGGCAACAAAGAAAACGGCCTAAAAGGCAATGCAAACGCTAAAGACTTTCGGAGCCTTACCGCGTGCGGATGCGCAAAGCACCGCTTATGATCAACCGAACAGCCTCACGCTGGAATTCCCGCGTTTCGCTTCGAACTCATTTCGAAGGCGTTCACCTATGAATCGCCCGGTTGCAAAATCCGGACACTCCTCGATTCAAAGCGAAACTGAGAATGGCTGCTATTGGCCGATTTTGTTGTGAAAGTCGCCGGTGGGCGTGGGTGCGGATCGCATGAGCGTATTTCTCGTCCTGCTGCGGTTAGAACGCGGCATTTACGCTTCGCGGCCGACGGTTCTGAACTCGAGAAGG
>Ga0302325_10008515_pt1 | contig 22540 bp, 18 predicted proteins | sample Palsa_T0_2_FD_201948 | JGI IMG/M metagenome (GOLD analysis project Ga0302325, IMG submission 201948) | Peat permafrost microbial communities from Stordalen Mire near Abisko, Sweden - Palsa_T0_2 | ecosystem: Environmental > Terrestrial > Soil > Palsa > Peat permafrost | place: Sweden: Abisko...
GCCTTCGCCAGACCGGTCGGCACCATCATCGGCCCCAACGGGCTCACCGCCGATTCGAAAGTCGTGTGTAAGGTGGTGGAGAAAGTCCCCGCCGATCTATCCGGCTTGGCCAGCCAGCGCCTTGCGATTCGCGACCAAATCAAGAGCGAAAAAGCCCGGATCCGCAATGCCCTCTTTGAAGAGGGCGTGCGCGATGCCCTCACCAAGGAGGGCAAGATCAAGGTTCACGAGGATGTCATCGACCGGTTCCTCGCCAGTTATCACGGCTGACCGCGGCTAACGGCGGCTAACGGCGGCTAACGGCGGCTAACGGCGGCTAACGGCGGCTAACGGTATGATCCATTCCCTGCTGGATTTCTTACGCTCGCTGACCGACCCGGAACGGCTGATTCAACTTCTGAGCACGCTGCTGACGGGATGGCTCGGCTATGCCGTGCTGTTCGGCCTGGTGTTCGCCGAGACCGGCATGCTCGTGGGCTTCTTCCTGCCCGGCGACTCGTTGCTGTTCACCGTGGGCGTGGTTTGCGGCGCCGGACAGCTCAATATCGCGCTGGTCAATGTGCTGCTGATCTGCGCCGCCATGCTGGGCGATACGGCTGGCTATATGCTCGGCCGAAGCACCGGACCGCACATCTTCAACCGGCCCGGTTCGCGCATCTTCCGCCAGGAGCATTTGCGGCGCACGCACGAGTTCTATGAAAAGCACGGCGGCCGGACCATGGTGTATGCGCACTTCATCCCCATCATCCGCACGTTTGCGGCTTTCGTCGCCGGCGTGGGCCGTATGAATCTGGCGCGCTTCCTGTCGTTCGATATATTCGGCGTGACCGGCTGGGTCGTCCTGATGACCATGCTGGGCTATGAGCTCGGCGGCGTCGGCTTCGTGCGGCACAACTTCGAGAAGGTGATTCTGGGGATTATCGCCGTCTCGCTGTTGCCGGCCTGGCTGGAAGTGCTGAAAGCCAGGCGGCGCAGCGTGGCGGCCGCGGGGGAGTAGGCAGGTCAGAGTTGAATCCATGTCTAAATTTACAGAGTCTATGGCGACTACCGGGAAGCCGGAGGCGATCCGCCTCGATAAGGCCTTATTCCGTCGACAGAAGGCCGAGGTCCCGGCCCAGGTCATTTCGCCTGGTCACGCTCTCATGTCGGTGATCGATGACCGGGCAGCGGCTTCCCAAGACGAAGACCCCGTTGTAATGGCATTCCTCGCATTCATTGAAAGGGACCTCAAGACCCATCCTGGTCGACGAAGTCGCTTGTCGAAGGCTTCGCTTGCACGGGCAGTTCGCCAGACGAAGAATGTCAAAGTCACTGACGACGAGACTATTCCGAGGAACGTGGCCCTCTGAGTCCAAGTCCACTGGACCGTTCGCCGAACGAAATGGATGGATACTCTACCTGTACGCAGCGTTTGGAGATGCAAGGAACAGCCGGAGAGCTACGAAGGCCGTCCCAAGACCAAGCTTCTCAGGCGCACACTTGAGCTCATTCTGGACGAGATCCTGCGCGATCCGAATGCCGTCGAGTATCGACTCGGGAACACATTGGGGCCGGCTTATCGACATTGGCGCCGGGCAAAGTTCCTGGGGCGCTTTCGGCTGTTCTATCGCTTCAGTACCGCCCACAAGGCGATCGTCTACGCCTGGGTAATCGACGAAACAACACTCGCAAAGTCGGCGCGCGGACGAACCCATACGCGATCTTCAACATACGGTTGCGCGACGGCGATCCTCCTGACGATTGGGACGACCTCTTCCGGAAGGCGGGAAACACACCTGTCGCGTTTCGACGCTACCTCACCTCTTGAAGGTTGACTTACTCCGCCGACTTCGGCCGCGGCGTAGCGTCACCCGGAATCAGGCCCATCGCCCACTTCACCGCCTCGGTCCACATCTGTTGGATGTCCGGGCGGTCCCAAATGTCCTCACGGTGGCCCAGCGAGGAATAGAACACGCGGCCCTTCCCGGATTGCTGTACCCAGGTTACGGCGAAGTCCTGGTCGGTGCGGTGCACCCGCGGGTTCTTGAGGTCCACCGACTTGGGATCGATGCTCATCAACACCCGCACCTTGTCGCGCGAATAGGGATCCTTGAACTGATAAATCTCGTCGTAGATCGGAAAGTGCGCCGGGAAATGCTTAGTGGCCGGAAAAGTGCGGTCTTCCACGACGATCTCGGCGTGCACCTGCATCCACGGGTGCTCATTGAAATAGCCGCCAATCAGGCCGCCGTAATCCAGCCACTTGTAGAACGTGTCCGTGGCGCTGTGCGTGCCCAGGAAGCCTTTGCCATCCTCCTTGACGAAGGAAAGCAGCGCGGCTTTCTGCTCGTCGTTCAAATCCAGCTCGCCGGTGGTGTAGAACATTACGGCGTCGAAATAATTCAGGTTCTTGGCGTTGTTCCCCAGCTTCTGCTTGGTCAATAGTTCCGAATCCGTGCGCAGGTAGGTGTCCCAGAGACCGCTCTGCTGGCCCAGCTTTTCGATGGTCGCCATGGCGTGCGACACCGAATCGTGCTCGAAGCCCTTTACTTCCCCGATAAAGAGCAGCTTCTTCTTGGCCGGCGTTTGCGCCTGAGCCGAGCCCCAAACGCCGAGCGTCATCGACACCGTTATCGACAATGTCGCGAGCAATAACCAGTTCTTCATATAATTTTCCCGAAGGGCAATCATCTCACCTGTAACGTTGCGGCGCAACTGCGTGGCGCACGCACCCGGCGTGCCGCGTTCCCACTCCTGGGGACGCCTGCTTTATCGCCTTCCAAGATGCGGCCGCCAATGTGACCTTTATCGGCGCAGCCGCGTTTGAGGTGGCTGGAGTTTACCAACTCAATTTGACCATGCCCGCTGCGGCGGCTTCCCCGTTCCCGGTTTTCATCGCCAACAACGGGCTACGCACCCATCTACATCGCGCAGTAGGTCGTTGCAGAGTCATCTGCTTCACAACGGGCTATTCTAAATCCAGTGGGACGGCCCATCTTAGTACACGGCCACCGTGGCGCGCGCGCCATGCGTCCTGAAAACACGCTGCCGGGATTCGACTACGCCATCTCCATCGGCGCGGACGCGCTGGAGTTGGACGCGGCGGTCACCCGTGACGACGTGGTGGTGGTCTCGCACGATCCTAAGTTGAACCGGTCGGTCTGCAGGTCGCCCGACCCGCCGCGCGCCATCCGGGAGCTGACTCTAGCCGAACTCGAACGTTGGGATTGCGGCGCCGTGCGCAACAGGCGCTTCCCAAGACAGACCCTCGTCCCGGGCGCGCGCGTCCCCACGCTCGACCAGGTGCTGGATCTGTCGGACCGCGGCAATTTCCTGTTCAACATCGAAGTCAAGAGTTTCCCGGATCGCCCCGCACTGGCGCCACCGCCGGAACGTTTCGCCGAGTTGGTTTGTCAGGCGGTCCGGCGGCACAAACTGGAAAAACGGGTGATCGTGCAGTCCTTCGACTTCCGCATCCTGCACGCCATGCGGCAACTGGCGCCGGAGATCCGTCTGGGGGCGCTGTATCTGGGCCGGCCGAAGAGCTTCGTCGCGATCGCGCACGGGGCCGGCGCGGGAATTGTGGCGCCCTATCACGCGCTGGCCTCTGCGCGGCAGGTCCGCGCGGCGCATGCCGCGGGCTTGCATGTGATCGCCTGGACCGCCAATCGCCCCCGCGAGTGGAGGCGGCTGATCGCCGCCGAGGTGGATGCCATCGTCACCGATAACCCCGAGGCGCTGCTCGCCTACTTGAGAGAAATCGGACTGCGGTAGAGTGAGAGTACGTTGAGAATGTTGAGAATGTGCGCCACGATGATTCTTGGAGCGATGTTCCCGCTCGCCATGTGCGCGGAAATCGATCCCGCGGCATTGCTCAACCAGGCCCGCGCGAAAATCGTCGAAAATACCAAGAGATTGCCGAAGTACACGTGCGTCCAGACCGTGCGCCGGTCCAGGTTCGAGGCGATTCCAGCGGTTCGCGCGAACGATTGCGCCTACATGCGGGATGCGGAGATCGAACGGGGACTGATGCTGGCGTGGACAGACCGATTCAAATTGGATGTGACCGTTTCCGAAGGCGCGGAGATCTTTTCCTGGGTGGGCGCGGGGCACTTCCAGTCCGAGGATGTGGACAAAATCGTCGGCGGCGGAATGATGGGCACGGCGATTTTGGTCCATTCCTGATCAGCATCTTTTCAGCCAACGGGTCGGAGTATCGGTATCTCGGCTCCGAGCAAGACCAAGGGCGAACCGTCATTGCGTACCGCTATCGCGTACCGTTGGCGGTTAGTCATTACCAGGTGAAGGTGGGCCCGCGGCTGGAAGACCTGGCGACCATGACTTATGAGGGTACGTTCCGGATCGATCCGGAGAACGCCGAACTCAGCCACATGACGATTGAGGTTCCAAATCCTCCGCGGCATGCGCAAATGTGCCGCGTTGAGACTACCATCGATTATCGGCGGGCCCGGATTGGCGGCTCCGATTTCCTGCTTCCGCGGTTGACGGTTCTGAAAATGTGGGACGCGGAAGCCCAACGCTCCGAAAACCGGATCGAATACTCAGCTTGCCGCGAGTTTCAGACAGAATCGGTTTTTCGGACCGATTCGGAGGCATCCGCCGGCGATTCAGCCGTGCCGCAAAAGCCCGTAGCCATACCGCCCGGAATAACGATTAAGATCGCATTGCGATCGATAATCGACTCCGAGAGTTCGTTTGCCGGCGACGCCATCGAAGGGCAGTTGCTGAACGCGATTCGGGCACATGGAAGCATTCTGGCTCCGGCCGGCGCCATCGCGCACGGGCGGATCGTCCGCTTCGAGCATCAATACCAACCCTCGAAGTACTTCGCCCTGGGTCTGCAATTCCATTCCATTGAGGTGCACGGCAGTGAGGTTCCACTGATCCTGGAAGCGGTGACTCGATCCAAAGGAGATCGGATCTGGACCGGCCCTCTCGATACGCGCGAGGGCGTCGGAACGTTCATGTTCCAAACCGAACGGCTGGCGCTGGACCAGACATTCGTTTCGGAATGGAAGACCCAGAACAGAAGATAGAAGACAAACCTCCGGTTCCGACTTCTGGCTCCTCGACTCCCGTAACGTCGTGGCGCAGACTCTCAGTCTGCCGCGCCGGCACTCATGCCGGCGCTTGCCGGGCACGCCAAGACAAGGGTCTAGAAGAGTCTCGACCCGGCAGGCAAGAGTGCCTGCGCCACGGGGCCGCCAGCGCCGTAGGCGCCTAATACACTTGGAAGCAGAAAACCAGGTTGGAGTCCGCCGGCGACAACGAATACTCGCCATTTTCCAGAATCTCATCCACCTCGATCTTGTACAAATTGTCGCCGACGCCCGTGACGTGCAGCCGGATGGGACGCGCCACCGGCTTGTTCCTGCGGCGAATTAACACTTCGCGCTGGCCGCCCTTGGACTGTAGTTTGAAAAGCTGCAGACGGTCCGCCTGAAGCTGGTCCGTCAGAATCAGAAACGCCGGCGAGGCCAGCGGTGTGCGCACTGGGGAGTTGGCGCCGGGTATAACGTAGTTAACGTCACCCTTCCGGTTGTCCTGCTTGGCTTCCCCGCTCTCGGTTGGTATCAGGTTGTCGGCGTGCATCAGGTAGGGAAGGTCCGGCTTGGCGGGGGGCGATCCGGCATATTTTTGCCCCAGCAAGGGCCACGCGCACAATAAAACGATCGTCAACCATTTCCGCATACGATTACTTTACCGCGCGGACGCTCCGCGGGCATTGTCCCGATGGGCGCTAACGGGAGCCAACCCGGATGGCTTCGAGCACGCGGTCCAATTGCTTTTCGTCCACCGGCTTGGCCAGCACGAAGCGGCGGTCGCCCGCGAAATCGGCCGACAAATCCGCGTTATAAGAATCGGAAAGCAGCACGAATCCGCCCACGCGAGCCTTCACCTGTTCGGCGGTTTCCACCCAATTGATCCCCGGCGCGTGAACCGAGCAGAAGACGGCATCGAAGCGTAGGCGCTGCGCCAGGTCCAGACCCTCGTCGGAGCTGTTCACCGGCACCACGCGATATCCGCGGTCGGCCAGCAGACCGCGCAACTGCGTCTGAATGGCTTCGGCCGGTTCGATCACCAGCGCCGTCAAGGTGTGCGCGCCGTCACGCCCATCCTCCAGCGCGGGTCCGCTGGGCTTTTCCCTCGCCGCGCAGGGCAGCTCTACTTGAAACGCCGGATCGCCCGCCGCCTGCTGTACCAGCCGTATCTCGCCGCCGTGGCCGGTGATCAAACTACGGCAAACACCCAAGCCCGCGCCACCGGACGCTTCGTCCGCCCCCGGCACAAACGGGTCCGCGGCCCCTTTCGGACCGCTGTAGGCGATCTCCACGAGAATACGCCGGGCGACCACGCTGCTCCTGATCGTAATAGATTTCTCGCTCGAATCCGAAAGCGATTGTTCGGCGTGTACCAGCAGGTTGAGGAAGACTTGCTCGAGTTGGCCGTGCGACCCCAGCACTGTGGCCGGCTCGTCGGTCAGCAGACTGCGCGCCCGAATCCCGCGCACTTTCCACTCGCGTTCCCGGAACTCGATCAGGTTGCGCAGCAGGCCGTTCAGATCGACCGGCTGGGTTTGCGCCGGACCCGTGCCCGCAAATCCCACCAGCCGGTCGACGATCTCCGCGGCGCGGCGGGCATCGGCCGCAATGCTTGCCATGTCCGCCGCACGCGGTCCCCACGGCCCGTAGCTGGCCGCCTGCACCAGATTGCCAATGGCCGCCAGCGGCGTCCGCAGATCGTTGACGATTCCCGAGATGAGTTGGCCCACCGCCGCCAGCTTTTCCGTACGGAAGAGCTGCTCGCGGACGGAGCGCTGGTCCAACAGCTTGACCGCCACACCGATTTGGTTGGCCAGATGTTGCGTCAGCGTTTGTTCATCGCGGCTGAAGATTCGGGCGCGATCCCGTTGGTCCATCTGCAGAATGCCCAATACCTCGCCTTGCGCCAGCATGGGAACGAACAACAGCGACCGCGGCGCCTCCGGGGTGCCGTCTGGGCCGGGCTGTCCGGTCACCGGAAATGGGCTGCGGGAGGTGTCGGGAATCGCCAGCAGCGTGCGGTAGTGGAAGCAGGCTACCGCCCCGGCCTGCGGTCCGGCTGAAGGCGCCCCTAGCGGAATGGACGGCTGATCCGCGCTGCGATCCACCGCATCAAGCGTCTTGGCGTGCCGGTTGTACAGGTAAAGTTGCGCGCTGGTGACTCCGAAGATTCCGGGTACCACCATCCTGATCCTGTCGAGGATCTGGTCCGCCGAAGAAGCGCCCAGGATCTCCTCGCCCAGTTCATAGGCCCTGTGCAACAGTTCGCGTTGCCCCCGGAGCCGTTCATCGCGCCGCCAGACCGCGAAAATAAACGCGGCGATCGCGAAAACTCCGAGAGGCAGCGCCACTGGCATCGCCATCTTCAGAAGTGGCCCCATAACGCTCGTTATGACGCCTCCGTGACCTGCGCCCGCAGCCATGCTTCGAGAGCCGGGCCACGGAAATCGTCGATTTCCAGATGCGTGCCAGGCAACTCGCGGTGCGTGGTGCGCACGCCCACGATGCGGGCGCCGGCCGCCTGCGCCGCTGCTACGCCGGAAAAGGAATCTTCAAACACGATGCAGTTTCGCGGCGCCACCGAAAGCAACTCGGCGGCGCGCAGATAGATATCCGGATGCGGCTTGGGATATTGCACCTGGTGGCCATCCACAACCACGCGGAAATACGCGCGCAGGCCGCCCCGATCCAGTATGAAATCCACGTTCGCCGGTTCCGCGTTGGTCGCCAACCCGACCGGTTGTCCCGCATGCCGGCGCAAGAATCCCCGCACGCCAGGCACGAAACTCTCCGCCAGCCTGGGTTCCAGCATTGTCCGGTATAGTTCCTCCTTGGCGGCCCCGTGGACAGCGACCTCTTCCGCGCTCAACCGCGGGCCGAAGAAGTCGCGCACGATCTCGTCGTTGCGCCGCCCGTACATGCGTTCGACAAGGGCTGCGCCGGCGTCGATCCCAAAGCGCCGGTTGTACACCATCCACGCCTCCACGTGCAGCGGATTCGAATCCACGATCACGCCATCCATGTCCAGCGCCATAGCCATACCAGGCCGCAGCCACGAGTCAGTCGCCAAGCTGACCCTCCAGCCAGTTCATGTAGTTGGGGGCAACTTCCACCACCGGTACCGCCAGCACCTCCGGCACATCGTATCCATGCGCTTTTTCCAGAGCCATCCGCAACGGTTCGAAAAGCTGCCGCGACGACTTGATGATCAGCAGACACTCCGCGGCCGACTCGACCGCGCCTTGCCAGCGGTAGACGCTGCGCGCGCCCGGCACCATCGTCACGCACGCCGCCACGCGGGCCTCCACCAGCACCCGCGCCAGCTTGGCGGCCTCCTCTTCCGTCGCGCAGGTACTCAAGACGACAATTTTATCCGTCATAAGCGAAAAATCTCAGAACAAGATTGCGAATCCGATGTTAACATTATGCTATTGGCATGCGGCGATGAAGGAATCATTCACTAGATTCGCGGGCGCTGCGGCGCTGTTGTTGCTCGCGGGTTATGCATTTATTGCATTGCGGGGTCCGCAAGGCGTTCCCGGGCTGATGGAGAAACGCCGCCTGATTCGGGAATACGAAAAGACGAATGCCGACATGGTGCGCAAGATCGAAGAGCAGCGTGCGCGCATCGGCCGGTTCAGCGACAGCCCGGACCAGGAGATCCGGCAGCGTCTGAAACTCGTGAAGCCCGACGAAAAGGTTTTTATCTTGCAGGATCCCCCGTCCCCGCCGCCTTCAGGCTCTCCAGGCCAGCGCCAGTCCCCATAGCGCGCCGCCCAGCGCGAGGTAGTGTTCCGTTAGCTAGGATATGAAATGTGCCAGCCATTGACAATCCGCCGCCAGCGTGCTCCGTGGAAGCCGATGTCATCATCGCCACGCCCTTGGAAATTTGCCAGGCTGTGCATCAGGTGTTGATGGAGTACTTTGAATTTGTCCCGATTGGTGGCCCAATTGGAGTAGCATTTGCGCCAGACGAGGCCGACTCAGTAGGTTTGAACGTAGTTCGTCTTCTGGAGCAGCGTAAAGGGCTGAGTAGTCCATCAAGTTCCGAAATGCCGCAATCAAGCTGTTAGTGTCGGCGAACCGCTCCACAATATGTTCCAGTTCCGGTTTTGAATAACAGTCCGCTCTTTCCATCCAGCCGCTAATGTTCAAAGCCTCCTTCACCCCGATTCTCATTTGGCCGCTCGTTCCCGGTGGAATGTGCGCTACGGACGCCTTCCACCGAAGTGGATCGATTGGATCTACTAGCACCAGGTAATCTGGCGCATTGTCGCAATAGGCCCAAATCCAATGCGCAAACTTATTCCTCTGCTTCTCATCCTCCGCGAACAGCTTTAATAGTGCCTCGAATATTCTATGGTCATGTTCGCTGAGCACTATCTTAGAAGAGGCTCTCAGCGCTTGCGTTTTGGAGTACGACCAGCGGAGAGCATCGTATATTGCAAAAGCAGGCGCGGCTTCCGTCTTGAGCATACCGACAAATGCCAAGCCTAGATTGTAATCTGAGTTGGCGCATAATGCTATAGCCCGAGCGACAAGCGCACCTAACTCAGGTTGTCTAGAGGCTCCGTGGTCTGGAGCTAGTATGATAGACAATCCTGTGCGGACTACTTTTGATAATGGCTGTGGCATCCTATGTCTCCAGTAATGTCCTCTCAGTCCATCGGGCCGCACCGGCTTTCTGCGCGATCTCCTTTCGCTGCTTCCCGCTGATTAAGTGGTCGGGCGGTAGTTTTCATAGATAGCCTTCTCGTCGCGGTCATAATCCCCGAATCGATCCAGCGTGTACGCCCTAAACCCTTCTTTGGTGAGACGGTGAATGTGAATTTCGCCGCCAATATAAATCCTCTCGGCTTCTGGTCGGGATCTCTGGATCGCCCTTTGCTCGTCCATCATTGTCCTGATGTCTTGTGGTAGGCGGTAGGCCTCTGGAACTGTGCATTCTGGCTTTACGCCGAGACCGTATTCGCGCGGCTCAGAGCGGAAGTTGTTAGTTGATCTGTACGCGACGGAGTGAATTAGTCCGGTCTGCTTGGAGAATCCAAAATGATAAACGGTAGCAGTAAGATCACCGTTCGGGTCAGAGAGTCCCTGCGTAAACTCCTTCCAATTAGAGGCAAAATTACGCGGCGCATGATAATCGAGGTTATCAATATCCCTGACGATCATACGATCATTTATGTGTACAAACCACTTGCCAAGAAACCCTCCAGCGCCGGTCCCGGCGATAATCATTCCGAGATGGGGTATGATAAAAGCCTTGGTGGTGAACTTAAAGGGCCGTCCATCTGGTGATGTGGCTAATGTATCTGTTGCTACTAATGCCTCGTGTTCCTCTATGTGGAATATAAGTGACGACATGGTACTGTCAGACTATTGTTGATCCGGGACAAGCGGCCCGCTATTTGTTGCGTTTCGCCCATCGGGCGGTGCTGGCCTTCCGCGCGATCTCTTTCCGGCGTTCCGGGCTGATTTTCTCCAGACGGCGCTTTCCCCCAATCCGCCCGCCACGTGCGCCCATTTCAACAAAAAAGGCTTTTATATCTTCTGGTAGTGCTTGGTTTGCCATAGTTGTTTTCCTCATGCGGCTTTCAATAGTTCCTCAACATCCCACACGCGGTTAGTGATACCGGCTTCCATCGCAGGGGTAACGCGGAGCGGTTTGTGGATGCGGCAGAAGTTGTAGAACGCGAACCAGAGGCAGTAGGCGTACCACAGGTTCTCCCATTTTTTGCTAAACGCATTCGTGAGGCGGGTCATGCGGCGCATGCCCATGCGGATTGAAAGGTTCTGGCGTTCGATATGCGATGTGCAGATCTTGTCCTTGTCGGGGTTGCCTATTATCACCACCGGCTTTGCGTCAACCACCTCAGCGGGACTGTAGCGGCGTTCGCCTTCGGTGGATTCGGCGTAGCTTTTGACGAGCATTGCGTAGTCCACACGATCTCCAAGCGTCGTTTCGATTGAGGACTTGTAAGGCTGAAAGCCATCTGTCGTGATTTGAAACCGTTGCGGAGCGGTCGCGCCGCGCAACCCTTCGATGAAGGCGTCCGTCGTGGCCTGATCGCGCCGCCCAAGGGCGAAATTCAAAACCAGCTTGGAGCCGCGCTCGATTGCCACAAAGCAGTAGGCATCCCCGATGCTGTTATCGTGAGCTTCAAACGGAAACTTGTGCGCTTCCTTCTTTCGGACATATCCCCAGATTTCATCGCATTGAACGTCTTTTACGGGGATGTTCACCAGCAGCTTGCCCATGATGCGTTCGCAATTCTTGCCAGCGTGTTCCAGCATCGCAAGCACGGTCTTTGGGTCAACATCGCACAGGCGTGCCGTGGAGCGCACGCTACTGCCCTCTAAGAGGCATTTCAGAATCATGAGCACGGTGGCCTTTTCCTTCCGTACGTCCTCTCCAAAAGGCTTCTCTTGCGGCTCAGTGAACCGCTTGCCGCATTGTTGGCACTTGTATCGCTGGACGGCGTTCCAGCCCTTACCGGCCTTCACCATGTCGATTTTGCAGTTGTGGCACGTCACACGAATCTCCTTGATTCGCGCAACCAAAAGCCGGATAATGGACTTGGACAGTCTGTGCGGCTTCGGTCGCGCGGATTTCGGCCCCGGTAGCGATTAGCGTCGTTACTGGGGCTTTTTCTTTCACGACTCCATTATGCTATACCCCCTATAGCAGTGTCAAGCGGTTTGGCAAAAAAAGATTTAGCAGATTGCAATATCCCGGCTAAAGGAACACTACCAGGCCTCCCGGCCTGTCCACGGCGGGTGTACACTGCAATACAAGGAGATTCCCCACATGCGCATCCTCGCCGCTGTCCTGCTCGCTGCCGGCTGCCCGGCGCTGTTCGCTCAAGCCTCGCTCGCACTCCCTGGCTGTGAGGTCCGCCCGGAAGTCCGGCAGGTAATCGACGACAAGCTCTCCAATAAGGTTGTCGAAAACATGAAGTTCACCGAGCAGCTCACACTGAAGCGCCAGGTGCTCGGAGAGCTAATCGCAAAATATCCGCGCGCGCTGGAGCCTCACCGCCAGCTCATCCAGACCACGCGTTGGGGCGACCCGGAGGGCTACCCGGCTTTGGCAGAACGCTACGTCAAGCAGGCGGAACAGCACCCTGACGATCCACTGGCCCTCTATCTGGCGGCCCTGGTGCTGGACGGCAAAGATACGCCGCGCAGCATTCAATTGCTGGATCAAGCCAAATCCAAGGCGCCCGATTTCGCATGGCCCGACATGTCCCTGGCCGGCATCCACGCCGGCGGCAAACTAGCCGACAAGAAGAAGGCGGCCGTTGAGATCGCCGCGTTTTTCGCCGCGTGCCCTTCGTCTACCGATTCCCGCGCCCAGCGGACCTTGAACCGCATCGGCAGCACGGAACTGCAAGCGCGCGTCGCAACTGCGCTACGCGCGCGGCTTGCCAAGGAAACCGACCCAAAGCGGCTTGAAGAATACGCTACGTTATGGGGGCTGGAATTCCGCAGCCGTCCCGTGCAGGAACACGATGCCCTACGCAAACAGGTGGCTGCCGACCTGAAACGTCTCGAATCGTTCAACCCGAAACCCGGCGCCGAGTGGCTGGTCCTCCTCAAAGACGGCTACAAGCAAAGCGGCGCTTCGGCCGAGACGATCACGGCCATGGAAGACCGTGTCACACAGGCCTTCCCGCATTCCGAGGAAGCCTACGGCGTCGCCTATGAACGCTGGAAGAAAGCCGATAAGGAACCTGAAGATCAGAAGGATGCCGCGGCCTGGCGGAAGTACGATGTCGAGCACTATGCCGTGGTCAAGAGTTGGATCGCGCAGTTCAGCGACGATCGAAGCCTGCAACGCGTCGATTGGTTCTACACGATTTCAAACGATCCGGACATATCCGAGAGCGACGGCCTGCGCGCGCTGGACGACTACGTTGCGGAGATCACCGATTATGAGCCGCCTTCAGCGTGGAATTATTTCAACGCGGCCAGTTTCCTGATGGACCACAAGTGGCAGCCGGAGCGCGCCCTCGAACTAGTGCGCTTAGCCGAAAAGTGGGCGGCCGTAGACCGCCGGATAAATAGCAACGACAACCTCACTTCGGATGACGTCAAGCAGCGCCAGGAACAAGAGACTTATCTGGATCAGTACTTGGCTGGACTTACCCTGCGCGCCGCGAAGCTGGCCGGAAAGCCGGAGGTGGCGGAACGCCTGAAAACTTCCATCGAGGTACCGCCGCCGCCCGACGTCAAAGCCGCGTCCGGCTATTGGCTGAATCGCGCCCGCCTGGCTGCCGTGGAGAATCGCAAAGCCGATGCGTTGGCCTACTACCAACAGGCGCTCTTCACCCGGCAGCGGACTCCGGAGGCGTATCATGGCAGGCTCAAAGACGACGTGCTGGACGAAGCCAGCGCCGTGTGGAAGGACAACGGAGGCACCGAAGCGGCTTGGAACGTGTGGAAGACGCCACCCGCCGGCAAACCCCAGGAACTGGCCGAGGGCCGCTGGGAGATGGCCACCAAGGCAATGCCTGCATTCGAACTGGCCGACCTCACCGGCAAAACGTGGCGCGTGAAGAACCTCGAAGGGAAATCCGTGCTGATCAATGTTTGGGCCACCTGGTGCGGTCCCTGCCAGGCGGAGTTGCCCCATCTGGAAAAGCTGTATGAGAAGGTGAAGGACAGATCCGACATCCAGATTGTGACGCTGAACATCGATCAGGATCTCGGTCTGGTGGCGCCGTTCGTCAAGGAAAAGGGATTCACCTTCCCGGTGCTGCCGGCATACAGTTTCGTGCTTTCGCTGCTCGATTCAGTAGGCATTCCGCAGAACTGGATTCTGGATCCGAAAGGCGCATGGCGCTTGACCCAGATGGGCTATGACGCTTCCGATGCGCAATGGGCCGACACCATGATCGGCAAGCTGCAATCGGTGAAGGTGGAATAGCGTGGCGCACGCACTATTGCGTGCCGCGTCCCGACTCCTCGGGACGCTGGCACTCCTGCCGATCACCGCCTATCCGGCTCTGCCCGACTGCGAGCCGCGGCCCGACGTCCGTCAGGTCTTGGAACAGAAGCTCTCCGAAAAAGCTCTGCAGGAGATGAAGTTCACCGAGAGGGTGGCCTTCCGCCGCCAGGTGCTCGAAAATCTGATCGCCCAATATCCGCGGGAAGTGGAGCCTTACCGCCGGCTGATCCAAACCACCAAGCAGGAAGACACTGGCAACTATCCGGCGCTGGTGGATCGCTATCGCAAGCAGGCCGAACGGCATCCCGACGATCCGGTGGCGCTCTATGCCGCCGGATTGGCGCTCTCCGGCATGGACACTCCTGTGAGTATCCGGTTCCTGGAGCAGGCCCGCTCGCAGGCGCCGAATTTTGGCTGGCCGGCGTTGGAGTTGGCGCATATCTATTCGGCAGGTACCAAGCGGGTGGACAAGAAGAAGGCGGGCGACGAGGTTGCAGCCTTCTTTGCCGCCTGCCCGTCGTCGACGGATGTGGACGCGCAACGGCTATTGGATCGCGCGGGATCGAGCGAGCTGCAGGCGCGCGTCGCGGTAGCTGCGCGTATGCGGCTCGCCACGGAAACAGATCCGAAGCGGCTGCAGGATTATGCCACTCTGTGGGGCCTCGAATTCCGTACGCATCCACCGCAGGAGCACGACGCCCTCAGGAAGCAGGTGGCCGCCGATCTCCAACGCCTGGAGTCGCTCAATCCCAATCCCGACGCCGGGTGGCTGGTCTTCCTGAAGGACGGCTACAAACAAAGCGGCGCATTGCCCGAAACCGTCGCGGCCATGGAAGACCGCGTGATCCAAGCGTTCCCGCATTCCGACGAGGCTTACCGGATTGTTCGCCAACTCTGGGAAACAGCCCACAAGGAGCCGGAGGACCAAAAAGATACCGCAGCCTGGGACAAATACCATCGCGCCTATAGAGCGGCGCTCAAGGATTGGATCGCACGGTTTACGGATTCGCGCGAGTTGCAGCACGAAGAATGGTTCTACGCCATCTGGAACGATCCCGATGTGCCGGTGGAAGAAGGCCTGCGCGCGGTGGACGATTACCTGACGGAGACCTCCGCATACCAGCCGCCGGCGATTGGAAACCACCTCTGGGCCGCGGAATTTCTGCTCGATCACAAATGGCAGCCGCGGCGGGTGTTCGAACTCTTGCGGGATGCGGACAAGCTGATGGACCAGTGGCACATGCGCATGCTGGGCGACAATCTTTCGGCTGAGGCGCAGGAGATATGGGCGGCTAACGAGGTGATAAAACGGCAGGCCGCTGCGGCACGCATACTAGTGGCGGCCCGGCTTGCGGAGCAACCGCATGCAGCCGAGCCCCTCAAGGCGTTTGTGGAGCGCGACCTTCCGGCTAAGAGTTGGGAAAGCCTCGAGTCGCGGTACTGGTTGAACCGCGGCCGCCTGGCGGCGCTCGAAGGCAGTAAGGCCGATGCGCTGACCTTCTACCAGAAGGCGCTCCAACTGCGCAAGCATCCTCCGGACCCGTACGAAGGACGAGTCACGGACGATCTCATGGACGAAGCCCGCGCCCTATGGAAACAACTGGGCGGCACCGAGACTGCCTGGAACCTCTGGAGCGCGCCGCCCGCCGCCAAGATCCAGGAGTTAGCCGAGAGCGGATGGAAGAAGCCCGCAAAAGCCATGCCCGCCTTCGAGCTGGCGGACCTTTCCGGCAGGACCTGGCGCCTCAAGAATCTGGAAGGCCGCGTCCTCCTGATCAATGTTTGGGCCACCTGGTGCGGGCCGTGCCAGGCGGAATTGCCCAAACTCGAAAAGCTGTATGAGAAAGTGAAGGACCGGTCCGATTTGCAGATCCTGACGTTCACCATCGACGAGGATCTCGGCGCGGTGGCGCCCTTCATGAAAGAGAAAGGCTACACATTCCCGGTGCTGCCGGCGTATAGTTTCGTCATCGGGCTGCTCGATCTGGTGGGCATACCCCAGAACTGGATAGTGGATACGAAAGGCGAATGGCGCTGGACCGGCGGTCCGAATGTGCCGGATGCCGAATGGCAAGACGCCATGCTGAAGCAGCTCGAATCCGTCAGGTCGCACTAAGGCAGAAATGATTCTTCGAGGTGCTCCAGGTCTTGGATCCTCATGTTGGAGTATCAGCCAAGGGAGGCCGGCACACCAGAGGGATGTTGTTTGCAAGACGCCACCCGGAGGGGTGGTTTGCGGACAGCGCCTTGCAGGATAACGATTTGGGCCGCAGCCAAGTTGTTGTTTGCAAGATCGCCGGCGGTCGGGCCCAACCACCAAACTCCTGCCACGGAAGATTTTAGATCCAGAGAGATCCAGAGAGATCCAGAGCGGAGTGGTTGTTTGCAAGACCGGCGAGACGCTGCCGCAGATCGCGCCGACGCTGTTGAGTGCGGTTCCGTTGGGCGGACTCCGGCTTGGCGGCGCGATGCCGTTGCCAATAGCCGGGATGGTTGGCACGCCACTTGCGTGCGCTGTCGCGGCAGGTTTGGCGATATTCGGCATCGCTGACGAGCTTTTGCTTGCGGCTCTGGCTGCGCCGCCGCTGCTGGCAGGGCGGGTCCGAGCAGGCGGTCTGCTCCGCATGAAATCGGGATGCTTCGAACTGCCTCTGGCAAAAACGGCAACACCGCAGATCCATCCCTACAGGGTCGCCGCATTCTCGCAGAACGCTGCCTCATCAGGGAGAGTTCCGAGGATCTGGCTTGCATCCCGGCGCGCTTTGGAAAAATCCCAACTGGGAAAAAATAGCGCCGCAATCTGCCACTACAAGAGGCTCAGCTTATTGGCCGGTTAACTGCCCCACGATTTAGGCAGGTTCCTAATTCGCCCGGGTACGTCGTCGTCCGCAGCGGCCCGCAATCCCGCCTCCCTCGCAGTTAACCAAATGCATTAACCAAATGCAGTATTGACATTCCTTGCCGGATGCTGCAACATGCTGCAAGATGGTGCAATCCGCGGGGCCAACCCGCCGTCTCATAGCCAGGAAAACAATGCGCTCGCGTCCGAAATCCGTCTGGCCGATCGATCTGCAGCAGAACAAAGCCGGGTTGATCGCCGATCTGGCCATCCTGCTGCTGTTCCTCGTCCTGTTGGCCGTGCGTTAACGCGGAACTGAAACCGTGATGTTGCGGAATTTCAGGCCGCCGGTGTGGTCGCCCTGAATGTAGAAGGGGCCCGGTTCACCCTCGTTGGCATCCAGCGCGCCGCCCGTGATTCCCTCGATCTCATTGTGGTCGACGGTGGTGACGCCGTTGTGGACTACCGTGACCATGCGGCCCACAAGCGTGACGTCGAAAGTCTCCCACTGGCCCGGCGTGCGCGGCAGTGCGGGATCGGGCGCGATCCGCCCGTAGACCGAACCGATGCGGCGCTCCGGAGGATTGCTGGTCAGCGGCTCGTATTCGATCTGCACTTCATACCGGCCCCGCAGGTAGAAGCCGCTGTTGCCATCGTCGGGGCAGTTCACTTCGTAGTGCACCTTGAAATCCTCGAACGTGCGCGTGGATTTCAGGTTCGCGCCGTGCGCCGTGTTCACCAGCAGCCCGTCTTCGACCTTCCAGTGGCTGGCGGCCGGACTGATCGGTTCCCAGCCCGTGAGGTCCTTGCCGTTGAAGAGCGGTTCGGGATCCGTCCACGCCGCCGGGGCGCTGCGCTTCAACTCCGGTGCGCGCACGCCGGTCAACTGGATGGTGTGGTCGCCGCTCTTCTGCACGCCGGTGAGCTGATCGCCGCCGGCTTCGAGATCCCAGGTCATCGCCGGACGTTTGGAGCCGGCCGCGGACAGGTTAAGGATCAGGTGCGACCCGTCCACGTGGACGTCCTTCAACTGGTAGACATTGCCTCCGGGGGGTTGGTACCAGACCTCCGGCGTGCCGCCCTTATCGGTTACGCCCAACCAACAGGCGCGCGTGCCGCTGGGGGTGGTGATGTTGAAATCCCACCGTCCGGCGAAGGGGTGGGTGCCTTGCTGGGCTAGAGCCGGCATTAGCAGCGCGGCAGCCACCATCAGATTGGTTTGGAACGTTCGCATGATTGCAGTCTATAACATTTCTCCGTGGCGCACGTTAAGCCCCATAATATTTGAGCAAGGCGGATAGCGGTTCACTTCGAAGTCTGGTATAGCCGAAATACCGCGGCGATCGCTCCCCCATTGTCCGTATAGCAACCAGGGGACGTCTTGCCGCTGGAACTACACGAGTCTACATAACCGAGGTAGAGGTGTGTCGCCGTTGCAGGGACCGAAAAGTCTGGACGGTTCCGCTTCCGGTGCCCGTCAAACCATCGCCAATGAAGAACAGGGCGGTGCTGAGCTAGGTAAAGTTCCTCCAGGAACAGACCCACAAGAGCGCCAGTAAAGTCGGTGGTGTCGTAGCCGGAGAAAGTGCCAATGGGATTGGCAATGCTTGCTCTCGGACAGCAGGCGTTATTTGTGATGTCGCTGGTGCCGTCGGGGCCATATGGGGCGCCAGAAAGGGTCGGCGAGACTCGCATCACTCTGCTCAACTCTGCTCCTAGCAAATTAGAGATTTCAACGAGAATTCCAATTGGGGACCAGTCAACCTCGATAAACACGCCAGAAAACATCCCGGAATTTCTGCATCTCCGCGCCGGTGCCGATGGTCACCCGCAGCATGTTATCGAGCGGCGGGAAGGGGCGCCCCACGGCGACGCCCATGGGCGGCATCTTGGCGATGAACTCCCGCGCGTTGCGGCCCACGTCGATCATCATGAAGTTCGCCTGCGTATCGATATACGACAGCTTGCGTTCCCGCAACCAGGCGCACGTTTCGCGGCGCACCTGCGCGTTGATGGCGCAGCGCTCCGGAATCAGCGTGCGCGATTCCGACAGCGCGGCCAGCACCGCGCGCATGGCGATGACGGAGATCACGTTGTTGCGGAACGGCCGCATGCGATCGATCAACCCCGGCGCGCCGCACACGAAGCCCGCGCGCACTCCCGCCATGCCATAGATCTTCGAGAACGTGCGCGCCACCACCACGTTCTTGCCTTGCCGCACGTAGGGTAGCGCGGTCTCCAGGTCCGTCGATTCGCCAAAATGAATATAGGCCTCGTCGATCAGCAAAATGGTGTCCGGCAGCAGATTTTCGGCGAGCCACGCAACTTGAGCCTTGGGTGTAATGGAAGCCGTGGGATTGTTCGGATTGCACATGTAGATCAACCCGCCATGCGCCTTGTCCGCGGCCTCGGCAAGCTTGCGCACGTCGGCCGAGTAGTCCGGCAGCAGCGGCACCTGGATGACTTGCCGATGCATGGCCCGCGCCACTTCCGGCGGCCCTTCGTAGGTTGGGTGCATGACGATCAGGGGCCGGTCGGGCGCGGTGAACGCCTCCACGGCCGCATGCAGCATTTCGCTCGATCCGGAACCCACCAGAACATTTTCGGCTTGCAGATCCTCGCTGCGCGCCAGCGCCGCGTAAAAGCTGCCGACTTCCTGGTAGTGATACCGGCCGGATTCCGGCAGCACGTCCGCCATGGCGGCCAGAGAGGATTTCGGCGGCCCCAGGGGATTCTCATTGGCGTTCAGCCACACCATGTCCTTGGGCAGGTCGCCTTGGATCATGGCGCGCTGCGCATAAGCCATCTCGGGTAGCATCTTTCCGACGGCCAGGGCCGCGCCGATGCGCGCGGCAAAACCTCTTCGAGTGATCATCGCGCCTCCGGTGGGACCGCCAAGATAGCCTGTCCCACATGTGAAAGTATACCGTAATCCGGTTCGGGTGAATTCCCCTTCGCCGATGGTGTAACCTAACTGGTTCGCCCATCACCATTAACACATTTGACACACTCATGCGGGGGCCATACGACTGCATATAATGAGCAACATTAAAAAGGCGGGACGCCAGGCTGAAGCCGAACAGGAAGCTTCACCGGGGCGCGTCTTCTGGATTACCGGATTATCCGGCGCCGGCAAGACAACCTTGGGGCGGGAATTGTGGGGCCGGCTGCGTGCCGCCGGCCGTCCGGCAACCTTTCTCGATGGCGACGCGCTCCGTGCCGCGATCGCCGAAGATCTTGAACACAACGCAAGCGATCGGCGCCGATCGGCGATGCGCAATGCGCGGCTGTGCCGGTTGCTGGCGGAGCAGGGCTCCGACGTCGTCTGCGCAACCATCTCGCTGTTTCACGAGGTGCAGCATTGGAACCGCGAGAACATCCCCGGTTATCGCGAGATCTATCTTCGGGTTCCGATAGACGAACTGCGGCGCCGGGATAGCAAGGGCATCTACACGGGGGATCGGCGCGGCGATTCGCGCAACGTCGTGGGCTTGGACGTGCCCGCGGAGGCGCCCGAGGCGCCCGACCTGGTCCTCGACAATTATGGGGCGCTCGACGTTTCGACGGCGGTCGACCGCATCCTGGCGGTGTGCGCCAGGCGGAATGGCGAGCTTCGTTCGCCGAAGAGCGGGTCCAGGGGGACCCGCGCAGACCAGGGGGTCTGCCCCACTTTCAAAACGAAGGCAGAGACTCTGGAAGCGCTGGCGCCCCTGCTGCGCAATGCGCGCGTCCTGCCACAGGTCCGATTCTCGGTTGGCGATTGGCGCTCGGACGCCGCTCGGGTGCTGGCTGCCATCACCGCCGCGCCCTGGGGTTCGGATCGGGTCGTCGTGCGCAGCAGTGCACGGGGAGAGGACGGCGCCGCGGGGAGTTCCCAGGCCGGGAGGTACGATTCCGTGCTCGGTGTGGCCGGCAGCGCAGCCGTGGCACAGGCAATCGACCGCGTGATTGCCTCGTTCGCCAATCGCGAAAGGGCCGAAAGCGACGACGACCAGATCTTCGTGCAGCCCATGCTTGACCGCGTGGCGATGGCCGGCGTGGTCTTCTCGCGCAGTCCCAGCGGCGGCCCCTACTTCATTATCAATTACGACGACCGTTCCGGCCTAACCGATCGCGTGACCGCCGGCGCCGGCGACAATCTCAAGGCTTTTCTTTGCCTCAAATCGCGGCCGGATGCCTGCCCCCCGCCGCTGGCGCCGGTCATCGCTCTCGTCGGCGAACTCGAAACCCTTCTAGCGTGTGATGCCATAGACGTGGAATTCGCCGTCGGCGGCGACGGGCAGTTCTATCTTCTGCAAGTCCGCCCTCTGGCCGTCGGCCGCCATGGGCGGGCAACGGACGCGCAGGTCGACGCCGCGCTCGCCGATGTCGCGCGCAAGGTCGAGCTGCTCAGCCGCCCGCATCCTTACCTGCACGGCAGCCGGGCGATATTCGGCGTCATGCCGGACTGGAACCCGGCCGAAATCATCGGGGTGCGGCCTTGGCCCCTCTCGTTGTCGCTCTATCGCGAACTCGTCACCGACGCGATCTGGGCCTATCAGCGGGACAACTACGGATACCAGAATCTTCGCAGCTTTCCGCTGCTGGTCAGCTTTCACGGACTGCCCTACATCGACGTGCGTGTCAGCTTTAATTCTTTCGTACCGCGCGACGTACCCCACGATCTCGCCGGGCGTCTCGTAAACTACTACATCGATCGCCTCCTCTCGGAACCGCATCTCCATGACAAGGTCGAATTTGAGATCATCTTCTCCTGCTACACCCTCGATTTGCCCAAGCGGATGGGCAGGCTCGCCGAAAACGGATTTTCTCCGGAAGACCTTGCCGAACTTTCGAGCGCCTTACGCCTCCTCACCAATCGCATCATGCATGGCGAGACCGCGCTTTGGCGGCGCGACCGCGCGAAAATCGACCTGCTGGCACAGCGGTTTCCGGCAATCTGCAACGCGCACATCGACAAGATCAGCCGGATTTACTGGCTCATTGAGGACTGTAAGCGATACGGCACGCTGCCCTTCGCAGGCCTCGCGCGGGCGGGCTTCATAGCGGTGCAGATGCTCCAGTCCTTCATCGAGGTGGGCGTTCTCCATGCCGAAGAGGGCGCGGCATTCATGGCCAGTGTCGATACCGTCGGGTCGCGCATCGGGCGGGATTTCGCGCAATTGCCGAAGGCCGACTTCCTGGCGCGCTACGGCCACCTGCGTCCGGGGACCTACGACATCCTGTCGCCGCGCTACGACGAGGCGCCCGATCTCTATTTCGACTGGTCGAGCGTTCGACCGGCGGCGCCGGCGCCGGCGCGCTTCGCGCTCTCCATCGAGCAGTTGCGCCGCATCGAGGGTCTGCTCAAGGAACATGGGCTGGGTATCGACGTCTTGAGTTTGATCGAGTTCATCAAGGCCGGCATTGAGGGCCGCGAATACGCGAAGTTCGTGTTCACGCAAAGCCTCAGCCACGCCCTGTCGCTAATCGCGCAACTGGGCGAGGAACACGGTCTTTCGGCGGAGGATTGCGCATTTCTGAACTACGACGTGATCCGCACGCTCTACAGCGAAAGCGGTTCGGTGCGCGAGGTGTTGCTGGAGAGCGCCGCGCATGGCAGAGAGCGTCACGCGCTCACGCGCAATCTCGTGCTTCCGCCGATCGTCGCGTCTCCCGCCGACGTGTTCGCATTTCACCTGCCCCCGAGCCAGCCTAATTTCATTACGC
>Ga0302325_10008516_pt1 | contig 22539 bp, 20 predicted proteins | sample Palsa_T0_2_FD_201948 | JGI IMG/M metagenome (GOLD analysis project Ga0302325, IMG submission 201948) | Peat permafrost microbial communities from Stordalen Mire near Abisko, Sweden - Palsa_T0_2 | ecosystem: Environmental > Terrestrial > Soil > Palsa > Peat permafrost | place: Sweden: Abisko...
ACCGCCGAACGCTCTTCCAGTTGTGCGCCCAGAAAGAGGAAGGACCCGATCATCACCAGCCACCAGTTGCTCATAAGCATTCCGACCATCATGAACAGAATGGAGAAGACGTGGCCGATGCGGACCGCGCGCTGCGTGGCCTGCACCATGTTGACGCGGCGGGAAAAAAGAGCGCGCAAAACCCGCCCGCCATCCATGGGATACGCGGGCAACAGGTTGAACAAGCCTAGGTAAAGGTTCGACCAGACGAAGCTCCGCAGCAGGGCGCTCGAATGCAGGAGCGGCCGCGCGGTAAGCGAAACGCCTGGCATAGCCGCGAGCAGAATGAGCGCGGATAAACCGGCGATGAACAGATTCACCAGCGGCCCGGCAACCGCGATGCGGATGTCGCGCTTCCAGGTGCTACCCGTGTCGGGAATGGCGTGCGCCTCGTCGAGGATGGTGATGCCGCCAATCGGCAGCAGAATGATGCCCTTAGCCGGAATGCCCGAGCCGCGGGCGACCAGAGCGTGACCGAGTTCGTGCAGAACGACGCTCCCAAATACGATGCCGACGAGTGCCAGCACTCGCAAGGCGGCGCTTGCTTCCTGGGTTGCGCCTTCGATGCCTAAGACAAAGAACAACAGAAACAGGAAGCTCAGATGAATCCGGATTTCGATTCCGAAGAGACGTCCGAGCGGGATGGACCAACTGCGCATCGACATGCCTGCCATTATTCTATCTACTTAGACACAGATTGACGCCGCGGAGTTGCGAAAAGGCAAATCCGAAGGGCTGGGTCGAAAGGGCTTGCGATTTCGGTAGAGACGGCGCAAACCGAGACGGCGCAAATGGAGACCGGGCAAGCCCCGGTCTCTGCAGACGAGCAACCATGAGAGTGATTGCGGGACAGTACCGGCGCCGGACGCTGCGGTCGTTGCCCGGCCTCGAAATCCGGCCGACCGCGGACCGGCTGCGCGAGACGCTGTTCAACGTGCTCAGTGCGGGCGATCCGGCCGCGCTCGCGGAGTCGACTTGGCTCGATTTATATGCGGGGACGGGCGCGGTGGGCATTGAGGCGCTCAGTCGCGGCGCGCAGAGGGTGTTTTTCGTCGAATCCTCCAAAGCGGCGGCGGATCTGATTGCCCGAAACTTGAAGTCCTTGGGGATCGAGCGCGGCTTCCAGATCGTAAGGACCGAAGCCGGTAAAGGCTTGCGGCAGTTCGAGGCGACGGGCGGCATGGCCGATTTCGTGTTTCTCGATCCACCCTACTTGCTCGAGGGCGAGTATGCGAAAACGCTGGCGGCTCTGGCGCAATCGAAATTGCTCGGCGAGCGCAGCCTGGTCATCGCGGAGCATGAGAAGAGATTTGATCCGGGAGAGGCATTCGGGGAGCTGCGGCGCTATCGAAAGCTGGTGCAGGGAGACGCGGCGCTGAGCTTCTATCGACCAACATTCGTGTAGGGATGGACAGAAGTGTGGGGATCGGCAGATTCGTCCGTCCCGGCCGGGCGGCACGCCCGGCTCTCCCCCGAGCGAGATCGCTATAATCGAAACGCATGTCTAACTTTCTACCGGTCGACGAGCAACTGGCATACCTAAAAAAGGGTGCGGCGGAGATTGTCAAGGAATCCGAACTGCGCTCGAAGCTCGAACGTTCGCTCCTGTCGGGCAAGCCGCTCAGGGTAAAGGCTGGCTTCGATCCGACCGCTCCCGATCTACACCTGGGACACACCGTCCTGCTGCGCAAACTCAAACATTTCCAGGATCTCGGACACACGGTCATTTTTCTGATTGGGGACTTCACCGGCATGATCGGCGATCCGACCGGCCGCTCGGCGACGCGCCCTCCGCTGTCGCGAGAGCAGATTGCGGAGAATGCCGAAACCTACAAAGCCCAGGTCTTCAAAATTCTCGACCCGGAAAAAACCGTGGTCGACTTCAACAGCCGCTGGTTCTCAAAGTTCTCGGCTGAGGATCTGATTCGGCTGATGGCGAAGTACACGGTCTCGCAGATGCTGGAGCGCGAGGAATTCCACAAGCGGTTTCATGACGAGCAGCCGATTGCCATGCATGAACTGCTCTATCCACTGGCGCAGGGCTACGACTCGGTCGCGCTCGAAGCCGACGTGGAACTCGGCGGCACCGATCAGAAATTCAACCTATTGGTGGGGCGCGAATTGCAGCGAGCCTACGGGCAGGAATCGCAGGTAGTGCTGACGACGCGCATCCTCGAAGGGACCAATGGCGTGCAGAAAATGTCAAAGTCCCTCGGCAACGCCATCGGCATCCACGAACCGCCCGCCCAGATGTACATCAAAATCATGCGCATCTCCGACGAGCTGATGTGGAGCTACTACGAACTATTGACGGACGTAAAGACTGCGGAGATCGAAACGATGAAGCACGAATCGCATCCCCTGGAAGCGAAGAAGGCTCTCGCCCGCCGCATCGTCACCGATTTTCACTCGGCAGAAGCCGCCGCGGACGCGGCGAACGAGTGGGCCAATCGGGATCAAGTCTCCGAGGATGAGCCGCACGATGTTTCTTTCGAAAGTCTGGGGAAGTTGATCCATCACCAGGGCCTTGCGGATTCGGTGAGTGACGCCGTACGCAAGATCAAGCAGGGAGCGGTCCGGTTGAACGGTGAGGTAACGACCGATCCCCTCGCTCGCCCGAACCCGGACGAAATAATTACCCTGCAAGTTGGCAAACAAAAGCCTCGCAAACTTCGCGTCCAACGAGTGCCCGGAACGAGAGAAAAACCCAGAGAGCTGTCATCCTGAGCGGAGCCGAAGCGCCCTACTCCAACCGGAATTCTAGTTTGGGCCTGTTCTTGTGCCACCCCGTCGCCTGCTCGTAGGCATGTGCGGCCTGCAACAAAACGGTTCCCCGCCAGGGCGCTGCCGCCAATTGCAGCCCGATCGGCAAGCCATCTCCGGTGAATCCGCAAGGAACGGAAATTGTCGGAATTCCCCATACGTTGAACGGCCGCGTGTTCCTCAGCATGAGCAACTCCTGCGGACGGAGCTGGTCGGGATGTTCGCGCAGCTCGGCGATCGAGGGCGGCGGAATCGGAACGGTGGGCGTCAGCAGCACATCCACCTCATGAAAGACTTCCCGGATGGCGTCGCGAATCCTCTGCAGGTCGCCGCCGGCACGAAGAGCGTCGGAGGCGGAAATCTTGGCTCCGGACTGGATGCGCTCGAGCGTAGCCGGCTGGTAAAGCTCGGGCGAGCGCTCCACGAATGACTTGTGATAGGCGTAGGCCTCGGCGCTCGCCAGCGTGCGGTCGGTCGAAACATCCAGCTTGACGTCGCGAATCTCGGCGTGAAGTCCAGCGAAAATCTGGATCGCTTTGTCGATCGCCCGGGCAATGTCAGGATGGAGATCGTCGAAGAAAAATGCCCGCGGTACACCGACTCGCAGGTTGGTCGGAGGTTCGTCGAATGCCGAGACCAGACTCGGCACATGCCGTTCGGCCCAGGGATCCGGCGCGTCATGGTCGGACAGCACCTGCACCATCAAAGCCGCGTCATAGACCGAGGTTGCGAGCGGTCCGACGTGATCGTAGGACGATGACAAGGGCACGACCCCGTGGGTGCTGACGCGGCCGTAGGTCGGTTTGAGTCCGACGATTCCGCAGTAGGCTGCGGGCAGGCGGAGGGAACCGGCAGTGTCGGTGCCAACCGCGGCGAATCCGAGACCGGTGGCAACACTCGCGGCGGAGCCTCCCGAAGATCCACCGGCGATGCGCCCCGGGTCCCAGGGATTGTGGACCTGCCCGAAAAAACTGATCATCGAACTGCCACCGTAGGCAAACTCGTGGAGGTTCTGCTTGCCGAGAAAGATTGCGCCACCGGATCGCAACCGGCGGACGACCTGCGCGTCTTCGGTTGGAACGCGGTCGAGGAACAGCCGACTGGCAGCGGTCGTCCGGACCCCAGCGACATCAATGATGTCTTTGATTCCGATGGGGACGCCATGAAGAGGTCCTAGATAAGTTCCTCGGTAGATTTCGCGCTCGGCGAGACGAGCTCGCTCGAGAGCGGATTCGGCGGTGACGGTGATGAAAGCGTTGAGCGCCGGATTCAGGCTCTCGATCCGATCCAGGCAATCGTGCGTGAGTTCCACGGGAGAGATGGAGCGGCTGCGAATTTTCTCGCTCAGTTCACGGATGGTAAAGACCACATGATCCTCGCCCGAACGATCTTCACTCGATTGACCCGCGCTCGAACTACTCCGCCCGGGCTGTCCTCTGCGCGGCGCGCTTGCGAAACCATCGCACCACAAAATAAACCACCGGACCGGCGGCCAGGGCCCAGGGCCCCCATCGTAAGGCGATGGGATCACTGTAACGCAGCACGACGTAGGTCATCGCGACCGGCATCGCAATCACATACGCGAGTCCGAGATTGCCGCCAGGGATCCGAAACCCGCGCGGCAGATCGGGACGTTTTCGACGCAATCCCCACGCGGCGAGAACGGTCAGCACCGTGGTGACGGCGCGCAGCCAGACATAGATGCTGATCAATTCTCCGAGCGAATGCAGCGCCAGCGACGCGTAAATCGCGGCCGAGATCAGGATCGCGACCCAGGGCGTACCATACCGCGGATGCCGGCGCGTGAGCAAGGGCGGCAGATATCCGTCTTCGGCGAGCGTGAACGGCATAGGCGTGGCGGTGAGCATGGTGCTGTTGAGCAGCGCGACGTTGCAGATCATCGCGGCGATGGTCATCAGGTTGCCAAGCCAGGGGCCTCCGATGAGCAGCGCGGCAGTCGAATAATATCCGTCTTTCCACTGTTGCCAGTTGCCGAGCGCGGCCAAGGCAGCAAAAGTCGGCAGAAAATATGCAGCGATCGAAAGCGGAATGACCAGGGCGAGCGCTCGCGGATAGCTGCGCTGCGGGTTCTCAACATCCTCGGCCACGCTCGATACCTGCTCATATCCGGAGTAACCCCAAATGACCAGCGCGAGGCCGACTCCGAATACCTTCGAAAAAGGCTGGTTCGGAGGCACCAGCGGCACAAACGGATTGAGGTGCCACTTTGCCAGGCCGAGTACGATCATCGCGATTACGGGAATGAAAATCAAGATCTCGAAAATCGTCGCGGCTTTGCCGACCACCCGGATACCCAGAATGTTGATCCAGGCGATGAAGGTGATGAGCGCGAAAGAAACCAGCCAATGCTTCCGGCCGGTGATGCCGGGAAAATAGAAATTCAGGTAGTCGGTGAAGAGCACGGCGTAGGACCCACCGAGAAGAAACGACGCCGACCAGTTCCACCATCCGGCGAGAAACCCCCAGAAATCTCCGAAGGCAGCCCGAGTCCAGCGATAGAAGCCGCCTTCGACCGGCATGGCGGTGGTGAGTTCGGCGGTCACGAGCGAGACCGGGATGCTCAAGAACAACGGGATGATCAGGAGATAGAGCAAGCTCATCCCCGGGCCGCTGGTGGTGACCATGCCTTCCAGTCCGAACGGGCCGCCGGTGGTGTAGGAAAACATCACGAACACGAAGTAGAAGAGGCTGGCCTTGCGGACCGTAGAAGCGGTCGATCGATCGGGGGCGTTCACAATGGCGGCCAGTGTACAGCAACCTCGATCGCCGCAAGACCTAGCCGGAGGCGGACGAGGCACCCCGCCGGCAGAGGGCGGCCATGGTATCGAGCGCGTCTTTGACCACAAAGGTGACCGCTTCGTGGAGGGCGCTTTCCGACAACTCGGACGGCTTGCCGACAAAGTCCATGGTCATGCGGACACGCGCACCGCCTTGGAGTTCGGGACTGAAGTAGACGTTCTGTTCGGCGGTCACGCCCAAAGCGTGGTTCAGCAGGCTTATCGCGCGGGGCGGACTGATCGAGCTCACAACCGCGGAAATGGTGGCGCGGATGGGCTTAACGACGACATAGCGCAAGCGGCTTCCAACCTGCCAGGGTGCGCCCTCGACCCACGAGGCTTCGTCGTAAATTCCGCGATGCAACAGGCGTTCGAGATCCTGAAATGCCGAGAACGCCGCCTCCACCGAAACCGGAACGGTAACGGAGTATTCGATACGCGCCAGCATGGGACCCCTCCCACACTTGGCCGCGATTATGCACCGATCCGCAGCGGAAGGCAAGGATGACGACGGTCGTTACCCGGCCCCGCATTCGCCTGTTCAAGGTCGAGCAACTTGCGTTTGATGTCGAGTCCGCCTCCATAACCGCAGAGCGAGCCGCTCGATGCGATCACCCGGTGGCAAGGCACGACGATGGCGACTGGATTCCGGTTGTTCGACATGCCGACGGCACGGAAGGCATGCGGGTGGCCAATCGATTCGGCAATGTCGCGGTAGCTGCGGGTCTGGCCATATGGAATTTCGAGCAGCGCGCGCCAGCATGCAAGTTGGAAGTCGGTTCCGCGGAGATCGAGCGGAAAAGAAAACTCGCGGCGCTCTCCGGCGAAGTATTCGTCGAGTTCGCGGAGATAGGGTACAAGAGCCGGTTTGGACTCGGTCAACTGAAGCAAACCGGGATTGATTTTCATCATGCGATCTTGAAATTCGAGCCGCACCAAACCTTTCCTAGAAGCAGCCAGGAACAGTGGGCCAACCGGGGAAGGCGTGCGAATGTAGCCAAGAGTTTCCATGACGGGTTGGAGGATAGCACGATTTTTGACGCGGAAGGAAAGTGTTGGGGACGGGGCTTGCCCCGTTCCGAGCGGGCCCGGCCTGCAATTAAAAAAGCCCCCCGTTTGTTTTGACGGGAGGCCTTCCAGGGGAGGGCAGTGCTACTTCGGCTGCTGTTGCTCTTGAGTCATCGCCGGGTTGGTGCCGGTTGTGGAGGTGGTCGAAGCAAGCTGCTCCAGATTGTTCTTCAGCAGGCTGACTTCAACCCGGCCACCGGTGATGCGCTTCGGCTTGGCATCGCCGCCCGAATTTGGAGTCGGGGCGTTGCCCATGCCGACAAGGTAAATCCGGTAGATCGGAATGTCGTGGTTCAGCGCCAGATAACGAACAACCGACTCGGCCATCTTCTGCGAGTTGGCGATCGCGATCTGTCCATGCCCGGAGGAGAAGCCCTGCACTTCGACCACATAGCCGCGCTGATCCTTCAGCGGAGTGGCCATTTCATCGAGAGCATTCTTGGCGTTCTGGCTCAGCACGGTCTGTCCAGACTTGAACAGGATTTCGGTCTGGGTCGTCGGCTGGTACTGATCGATATTGGTAACCACCTGCTCGACCGTGTTCAGACGAGTGTGCGCCTGGTCTGCGGTCTGCTGCGCGGCCTGCGCCCGGTTGCCGGCGTCGACAGCGTGCTGGTCCGCTTCATCGGCCTTGGCCGAAGCGAGCTGGATTCCATGTTGCGCGCGCGCATCGGTATCCTTGATCGCCTTGCTGTTTGAGGCCGTCAGCTCATCGAGTTCGTTGATCCGGTCGCGGATCGGCTGCGTCTGCCGCGCAACATATTTCTTGCGGGCGAACGGATTGACTCGACCCCAGAAACCTTCGCGGGTCTCCGGCTGCAAGGGCTCTTTGCCGGTCGCGGTCTGACTGGAGGTCGACTGCGGAGTCGTGGCAGCAGGCTGGGTTGTCGCGGGCTGCGCGGACGCAGGCGGGTTCTGGGGGACGGAATTGTCCTGGGCGAACACTGGCGCGGCCAGTATCACGGCTAGCAGGAGCGCGAAGATGGTGCGGTTTCTCATTTTTAAATTTCCTCCAAAATTGGGGGAGTGGGGGAGCCACTCCCGGCGCCTTCCGGCGTCATTCCACTGGTTGCGTCGTTTCAGCCGCAAATTTTGCATAGCGTTTCGACCGCTAAAGACGCCGCAACGGTTGCCCAAAAGCTGGCGATAAAAGGCCACCCGAACCGGACGGGCCTGCCTGTTCTATAACAGTTTGGGTGCCAAATGCCCCAAGAATAGATCCGGAGTGCAAGTGCTTTCTTTTCATACATATTGTACCCTGCCACTCCTCAGCTGCGCACCCCGGCTTAGGGTAATTTTGGCCGAAACCGATATAAAAACTGCGTGTATACCGTCGCCCGGGAGCCATTCAAAAATAATGAGCAAAACCACCCATCGGATCATCCGATCAGTGTATGAAACGGAGCATTCGGCCAAAGATCCAACCATTCAATATCCCACGACCCGCCTCCGCGCTGCTTTCTTTTCTGTTGGCACTTCTGGTTCCGACCGATTTGGCTCACGCCGAGAAGACCGGTTTCGATCTTGAGCAACTGAAAGCGCCGCCGGGGTTCCACATTTCAGTTTTCGCCGATCACGTGGATGGCGCCCGTATGTTGGTCTTCACCCCGGGCGGTGTACTGCTGGTGAGCGAATCGGGTGCGGGCAAGGTGGTCGCCGTTCCCGATTCGAAACACGCGGGCAAGGCGGAACCGACGGTAACGGTTCTCGACGGCCTGAACGAACCACACGGACTCGCCTTTGATGAAGGCAAGCTGTACGTCGCCGAGAACGACAAGGTTCGCCGCTACGACTGGGATGAGGCCAACCTGCGGGCGTCGAATCCGAAAACGCTGGCCGATTTGCCAACCGGCGGCGGGCACTCGACGCGCAGCATCGTATTTCACAGCGGCAAGATGTATCTCTCCGCCGGATCGAGCTGCAACGTCTGCATCGAGAAAGATCCGCGGCGAGCAACCGTCATGCAATTCAATCCCGACGGCAGCGGCCAGAAGATCTTCGCGAAAGGCCTACGCAATGCCGTGGGGTTGGCGGTGAATCCGAAGACCGACACGGTCTGGGTCACAGTCAACGGCCGCGACTGGCTGGGGGACGATCTGCCGCCGGAAACAATTTACGATCTCGGCAAAGACGGTGGCGATGCCGGCTGGCCGTACTGTTACGGCGATCGCGTGCCCGATTCGAACTTCACGAAACCTGGAGACGATCGTTGCCAGAAGGTGATCGAACCGAAGGTACAGATGCAGGCGCACTCGGCCCCGCTTGGCCTCGCCTTCTATGAAGGGAGCGCATTCCCCGCCGAATACCGGAACAACATCTTCGTAGCGTTCCATGGATCGTGGAATCGCAGCGTCCCGACCGGATACAAAGTTGTGCGCATCAAACTCGATGACCAAGGCCGGCCGCAGGGCGCTGCGGAAGATTTCATCACCGGATGGCTGGCGCCCGGCGAGAAGCAAAGAGGCCGGTGGATGGGGCGTCCGGTAGGAATCGCATTCGACGGCGATGGGACCATGTATCTCAGTGACGATTCGGCGGCCGTCATCTACCGGGTGATTTGGGGAAAATGAGTATTCAATTCCTGTCCGCGGGACAAGCGCGGTAGGCGCTCGCAAAACGCTTCACTCCGTCAGATTGTAAATGAGCCCATTTGGATCCTTGATGTAAACTCTGGGGAAGTTGGGCTCGTCCTTGATGACCTGACAACCCTTTTTCTCGAGCCTGGCCCTCGCTTCCCTTACATTTTTGACAGTGACCTCCAATACCGGCCCCAGAACCGGACCAGGCTCAATAAACAAATTGATGTTTTCTCCGTGCAGACCAATCATTTTTGGATTTTTATCGGTAATCTCAAAGCCCAGTTCCTTGACATAGAAATCGGCAGCCTTGATTGGGTCTTCGCCATGACGCACCTTCCTCGAGCGACGCCCGGGTATCGGCGTGCCGTCTGGCCTCGAACTTTACTCGCGTTCGAGGTTCGACACAAGACTGATCGAGGCCCCAGGAGGCCCCAGAGGCCCCAGGGCCTCCGGGACTTACTCCCCGCAGTATTTCTCATACTGCTGGTAAATAAACGGGTCCGTCATCCCCGCAATGTAATCGCAGATGACGCGCGGCAGAGGCTCGTGGGTGGCTTTTTCGCGGTAGTTGCGGGGCAGGTCGTCCGGCTCCTCCATCCAGTGAGCGAAGAGTTCGCCGGTGATGCGCTCGGCGTCTTCTTTCTCACCCGCCAACGCCGGGCTGTAATAGAGATTTTCGTAAAGAAAGTCTTTCAGCCCGCGGCGCTGCTGTTCGACGAGCGGGCTGAAGGCAGCGAGTCGTTCGGGGTGGCGGCGGACATCTTCGAGCGATTTCACGCCCGCAGATTGCAGCCGCTCGGCGGTGTTCGTAATCAGGTCTCCGACGAATCCGTCGAGAATGCTCTTCAACGCTTCGTTGAAGACCAGCTTCTCGGCAACCTCCGGGTAGCGGCTTTTTGCCTCGCGATAGTGGCGGTTGAAAAGATCCGCGCTGTCCGCAATCTGTTCGACCGTCAGCAGTCGCGCTTCGTAGCCATCGTCCAAATCCGCGGTGTTGTATGCGATCTCGTCGGTCAGGTCGATGAGCTGCGCTTCGAGCGGTGGACGCTGATCGAGCAGATATTCGGCGAGTTCAGGATGGAGCTTAGGGTCGTAATCGCGCGAATGCTTGATGATGCCTTCGCGAACTTCAAAGGTAAGATTCAACCCGCGAAACGCCGCATAGCGGAGTTCGAAGTCCTCGACCATGCGCAGCGCATGCAGATTGTGGTCGAAGGAAAACCCAAGCTGGCGCATGGCGGCGTCGAGGGCCTTTTCTCCGGAATGTCCGAACGGAGGATGGCCAAGATCGTGCGCCAGGGCAAGCGCCTCCACCAGATCGGCGTTTAATCCAAGTTCGGCGGCGATGGTGCGCGAGATCTGCGCGACCTCGATGGTGTGCGTCAGCCGGTTGCGGAAGTGGTCGGAATAACGGCGAGTGAAAACCTGCGTCTTCGCTTCCAGGCGGCGAAAGGCGCGCGAGTGAACGACACGATCGCGATCGCGTTGAAAGTCGTTGCGGTAAGGATGGGGCGGCTCGGGATGGCGTCGTCCGTGCGACTGCTCCACACAGACCGCATAGTCGGCGAGCATGGAAAGAGTTTAGCAGCGTTCGGGTTTGGCAACAGGGTAGCGTCCGTGCGATTCCAACAGGCAGCAGAGTTGCGGTTTCGCATCGTCCGGAAATCAAAGCCCCTTCGAGGGCTGAAGCGTACCGTCGATTACTTGGCCGTTTCTTCCTTGGCCAGTTTCATCTTCGCGGAGTCGAGCTTCTGCTGCACCCGCGCCTGTTCGGACGGATCGACGTCGGCGGCGAGAGTGCGGTTCCACTCGGTGAGCGCTCGCTCCCAATTGGTGGCGGCCAGCTTCAGGCGTCCCGTCTTCTGGTAGAGATCGCCCAGATGATCGTGGACTGTGGGATCGGTGTTGATCTTCTGCGACGCTTTGAGCAGGTTGTCTTCCGCCAATTCAAACTTCCCCAGGCGGAAGTATGCCCACCCCAGAGAATCGAGATAGGCGCCGTTGGTCGGATCAAGATCCACGGCGCGCTTGATGTATCCAAACGCTTCTTCCAGCTTCATGTTCTGGTCGGCCAGCATGTAGCCCAGATAATTCAGCGCCGAAGCATGCTCCGGATCGCTGGCCAGCACCTTCTTGAACTGCTCCTCCGCCTCGGTGTAGTGCTTCTCGCGCTCAAAATTGGCACCGCGCAGGAACCAGACGTACTCCTTGTCGTCCGGCTTGTTCGAGAGCTGCTCGGCCTTGTCGAGCGCCTGCGCGGCATCGCCGAAACGGCGCAGCCGCGTGTTCATCTCCGCCAGCCTGAGGTAGATTTCGCGATCCTCGGCGTCGCCCTTCAACAGCGCCCGAACGTCTTTGAGCGCCTTGTCGGCGTCGCCCAGATCCGCCTGCTGTGCCGCGAGCACCATCTTCAGTTGGGGACTGGGCAGCTTCTGGACCGCTTCTTTGGCGGTATCGAGAGCCTTCTGCCATTCCTTGGCTTCGCGCCAGGTGTCGATGATCTCCTGATAACCGCGCTCGATGTTATCGTCGCCCCCCAGCCCGACGATCTCGCGGAAGGTCTCATTGGCAGCCTGGAGATTCCCCTGATCGCGGTAGATCGCGCCCAGCCTCTCCAGGAACACGGCCCGATTGCTCTTCTCACCACTCGAATACTTGCCGTCCGGCTTCTCCGATTTCTTCAGCAGGCCTTTCATGATCGGAATGGCTTCGTCGTAACGCCCCTGCGCCTGGTAGATCGCGGCAATGTTGTAGGGAACCTCGACCGAGTCCTGCACCATCGACTCGGCTTTTTTCAGATCGTCGAGCGCCAGATCGTACTTACCCTGCTTGCGGTAGATTTCTGCGATGCGAACATAGGTTTGCGCATCTTCGGGATTCGCGTCTGCGATCACTTTGTATTGTTCGAGCGCGGCATCGGCCTGGCCGTCGTTCAGCAGATTCTGGGCGAGGCCGCGAATGGCGTCCAGATTATCGCGATCCATTTCAATCGCATGCCGATACGCCTCGACGGCTTCCTTATATTGCTTTTGCTGCTCGTAGGTGTAACCGAGCGCCGAATAGAGCTTGGCCGAGCGTTCCGGGTCGGGCACCGAACTGAGCACTTGCGCGGCGCGGGCCGTATCCCCCAGTTCGTTATAGAGATAGGCAAGGGTGGTAACCGCTTCTTCGGAATCTGGCTGCAGCTTCACGGCGATCTTGAACTCGCCTTCGGCCTTTTGCAGATCGTTGTTCAGACGATACAACCGCCCGAGAAGCAGGTGGTCGTCCATGCTGTCGGGTTGCAGGCGGACGATCTGCTCATACTGCTCGATCGCCAGTTTCAGCACGCTTTCAGAACCGCTACCCGCCTGCATGTCGCCGAGCGAACGCAGATAGATCCTCCCGAGCAGGCGGCGGGCTTCAAGATTATTGGGATTGCGCTTGATGATGTCCTGCGCCTCAACCACGGCGTCGCGGATGCGGCCGGTCTTCGCATAGAGTTCGGCGAGGCCGGAGGTCAGATAGGCGGAGGTCGGGTCCGCGTCAATCGCGGCGCGATATTCCTCGATCGCCTTGTTCGCTAGCTCGCTACGGCCGTACGTGGCCACTTGTTCCTCGTACATGTGGGCCAGGGTAAAGTGGTAGTAGGCGGCGGCGCGGTCGGGCGTTTTGCCCTTGGTGGCGGTCTGGGAGCTAGCGACCGCCGGAGAATCCGCGGCGTGAGCGGACCCTGGTTGCGCCTGCAAATTCGGGGAGGATAAAAAAGGCCCCGCAAGAAAGACCATCACGATCCACAACTGTTTTTTCATGAAAAATCCTGCCACCTGCGAATTACAACCCACACACTCGCTTTGATGCCAATCGATTGGATGCTGATCCGCTGATTTCATTATTCTACATTCGGCGAGCCTTTCGGTGGGGAGAAAGCTCCGTATCCATTGAAAGACGGGAGTACATGGGCTTTGGGTGATTCGTGTAAAAAAAGTAAAGGCCGGCCCCCATCTGCCATGCGTCCCCTAAAGCGCGGTTGCACCGCTCCGGAAAGACTCGAGTTCCCCGAACAACGGGAAGGGCACGGCTTGAGAGGTGCCCCCCGAGCCCTAGGTAGATAGCTGGACGAAGCGGGCTTTCGCCCCTGGGGGCCTTTGGCCATCACACTCACGGTTCACGATGAGAGGGCTCTAATGCCGGAAATGCCGCACCCCGGTAAAGATCATCGCCAGTCCGAGCCGGTCCGCCGCCTCGATGACCTGCTGGTCGCGTACCGACCCTCCGGGCTGGATGATGGCGGTAGCGCCCGCCTTGGCGATTTCCTCGACGCCGTCCGGGAAGGGAAAGAAGGCATCGGAAGCAGCCACCGTGCCCTGCAGCGGCAACTGCGCCTTCATGGCGCCGAGTTTCGACGCATCGATGCGGCTCATCTGTCCGGCGCCAACGCCCACGGTCTGCCCGTCGCGGGCGTAGAGAATGGCGTTCGATTTCACGTGCTTGCAAACCTTCCAAGCGAAAAGCAGCGCCCGTTTCTCTTCGGGCGTGGGCGGGCGTTTGGTTACAATTTTCAGATCCGTCTCGTTCAGCTGATGCAGATCGGAATCCTGGACCAGCATGCCGCCCGAAATGTTTTTCAGAACCCAGCTTGGATGTCCCGGGGGAACTTCGACCAGCCGCAGATTCTTCTTCGAGGCAAAGACTGCCTTCGCACCGTCATCGAATGCGGGCGCAGCGATGACTTCCAGAAAAAGCTTCGCCATCTCCCCGGCGGCCGCGCCATCGACCGGGCGATTCACTCCGATCACTCCGCCAAACGCCGACACCGGATCACATTCGAGCGCCCGCAGGTAAGCCTCGGCGAGCGTATCGCCGGTCGCGGCTCCGCAGGGATTGGTGTGTTTGATAATGGCGCAAAGCGGCTCGTCAAATTCCTGCGCCAGATCCCAAGCGGCTTCGAGGTCGACAATGTTGTTATAGGAAAGCTCCTTGCCCTGCACCTGGCGCGCATGCGCCACGCCCACGCGCTCGCCATCGGCATACATGGCGGCCTTCTGGTGGGGATTCTCGCCATAGCGCAAATCCATCACTTTTTGAAAACACAGTCGCAGATTTTCGGGAAAGCCTTCCGCCGCCCGCAATTCGAAGTCGCCGCCCACCCGCTCGAGCGTCCGAGCGATGGCCGAATCGTACGCTGCGGTGGTCCGAAACGCCTTCTGCGCCAGCCGCCACTTGGTTTCCCGGGATAGCGCGCCCCCTGAGCGCGACATCTCGTCGGCGATCGCTCCGTAATCAGCGGGCGAGGTCACGACCGCGACATCCTGAAAATTTTTCGCCGCCGAGCGGATCATCGAAGGACCGCCGATATCGATGTTTTCAATCAACTCTTCGAAGTGCACGCCCGGCTTGGCGGCGGTTTTCTCGAAAGCGTACAAATTGACGACCACCATATCGATGGCCGGGATGCCATGCGCGGCAACCGCCGCGCGATGGCCGCTGTCTTCCCGCCGATGGAGGATCCCTCCGTGCACCTTCGGGTGCAGCGTCTTGACGCGCCCATCAAGCATTTCAGGGAACCCGGTCAGTTCGGAAATATCTTTCACGGCGACACCGGATTCGCGCAGCAGCTTGGCCGTGCCCCCGGTCGAAACCAGTTCCACCCCCAACCGAGCGAGTTGGCGGGCGAAATCTACCAATCCGGATTTGTCGGTAACGCTAAGAATCGCGCGCTGGATGCTAGACACGAGGCCTCTCAGATGGAAGTCCGATGGAACAGAGATTTTAACAGCTGGGGTGGAAGTTCTCAGTTCTCGGTCTCAAAAGCACGAGACTCTGCGCGTTTTCGAGGAGCGACAAAAAAAGACAGGAAGAGCCTACCGAGACGACCGACGCCATCCTGGGAAGTTGAAAACTGAGAACTGAGATCTGCCTCTAGCTTTTCGCCTTAGCCTTAAGCTTCACCCGTCCCTCTTTCATCTCGACCGAGTACACCACCGCCTCGCAGCCGTGTTCCTTGCGAATCTCGCTGGTTTTTTTCCGGACGAAGGCTGCAAAAGAATCGAGGTCGCCGGTGACCTTCTCTCCCGATTTCTGTTTGGCTTCGGTCAGTGCCTTGTAAAGAGATCCGATTTGCGCCCGCTCCGCTGCCGCGCCCGAGCACTGCACTGAAAAAGGTTGATCGCCAGCCGGGGTCTCGGCCTCGGCGTGCTGGTCTTTGCGGGCCAGTCCATACACCGGATGATGTTTCGCCGCGCGCTCTTCGCCTGCGCGCACGCCCTGCACCGAGAGCATCGCATCATAGGGCCGGCGGTACCCTTCCTCGCGAATCCGCATTTTCTTGCGCCACAGGTCGCTTTGCACCGCGTAGCGCTGCGCCATCTCGTTGTACCGGAAACGCTGCTGGAAACTGATACGCGAGCCGTCGCTGAACTTGCGGATTAACGACAAAACCTTCCACTCCACATCGGTGGGAGGCCTTTTGGCTGGATTGCTGAAGAAGATCTCGTATTCGATCTTCAGCCGGCGCAGTTGCTGATCGAGCAGATCCAGCTCTTCATCCGTAGTCACAAAGATTCCCCAGTTATTAGCTTAGCGTTGCAGCAAGGAGATGGCGAGGTTCCCGCGGGACACGACCAGGGATTGAACGAAAGTGCCTTTAAACCGGCTCGGGGTCCTCGGTTCGCAGCTCCCGGATCACCGGCAACCCGGATCATCGGCCAATGGGGTGGTTTCGGGTGAAGCGAACCCTGCGAGCTGAGAGCAAGCTTACTTCGCGCTCGACGCCATTTTCTTCACCATCGCCAGCACCAGCTTCCGGTCACTGTCGTTCAGATTCGCTGAATACCGGCGTATCTGGCTCAGGAAGCGGACCTCGTCGTCGGAAAGCTGCGGCAACCCTTTATGGCCGTTGCGGTGGCCTTCGGCAAAGAACTGCGACAGCGCCAAATCCATCGCCCCGGCGATCTTCGCAAGCGTGTCGAGCGAGGGAATCGTATGGCCGTTTTCAACCCGCGACAGGTAGCAGCGCAACAGGCCGGTGCGCTTTTCAATATCTCCCTGGGACATGCTGCGCTGGAGCCGAAAGTTTCGGATGGTCTCGCCGATATTCATAGAGATGCCGCTTACGAGCGTCGATAAAAGATGTTGTGCATAGTAACCAGAGTAGTACCGTCTGGCAAGTGGAAATTCCTCGCATACGGTCCGGACCCGCCTTCTCGAATGTCGTTCAGAAGAGAATGGCACTCTGCGAAAAAACAATCGGGCAATGTTTCGGGAGGGTACGGTTTCGAGCGTGCGGAAAAACCGGAGTTTGGTGTTCGGGTATCGCTTGAGCGATGCGGTCAGGCATTCGGTCCGGGAAGCCCGTTACCCCGAAGACCTGACGCCCGCAACCTGCCCTTTACGGCGTTCCCTCAAACAGAGTCCAGAGCCGGTCGGCGGTGACGCGATAGACGGCGTAGGCGCTGCCATCGTCGAAGGTGCGCCGGAACAGCAATTCGCCGCGGCCGTCGCCATCGGCGTCGACCGCGTCGATCAGTTCCATGCGGGGAGTCATGTCGAGATGCCGCGAATCGGTCTGCGAAAAAAACAGTTTGCGCAACTCGCCTTCGAGGCTGGTGCGGGCGATCAGCGTGATCTCCTTCGGCACCTCGACATTGCCTCCGGGATCGGCAGCAGCCGGCTGAGTTTTCGCGGAAAGCACCAGCACTGGCTCGTTCGAACTGGAGAGATCAAAGATGCGCAAGCTCACGTCGTTGTAGACAGCAGGAGGCGCGTCCGATTTGACGGCCGATTTGCCGGCGGATTTGCCCGCGGCTTTCTTGGGCGCGGGCGCAGCCTGTTTCGTCCGGGCGCTCGACTGAGCGAGCAGCTCGGTCGTGGCCAGCTCCAGCATCTTGTTGCGGTAAATCGCTTCTTCCGCCGGCTTCACATCATAGGTGTAAGGACGCGGATCGGGCCCGCCGGCATCGGAAATTGCCGGGATCAAGATCAGCGGTGGAGGTGCAGCGGCGGAATCTTTCGCCGTCTTCGCGTCGGGCTTCGCTGCGCCCGACAAGGCCGCGCCCGGCGCGGCGTCGGTTAACTCTTCGAACGTGGTATAGGGTTCGTGGTGCGCGCCGGAGTCCGGCTTCCCACGTCGCAGCCGGGGCCGATTGGGATCGCTGATGTTCTCGTCGGACGCGGAAGACGTCGAAGCCTTCGCAGGCTCTGGCGATGCCGGCGTCGACGCCTTCGCAGCGTCCGGCGGACTGGGCGCGCTCGCGGGCGGAGCGGTAGTCGGCGACGGCGGAGGACTCGCCGGCTTTTGCTGATCTTTACTGTTACTGTGGCTATTATTTTTGTCCGTGTCCTGGTTCTCGGTGTCGGTCTTTGGAACGCGCCGGTGAAGTACGGGCGGCCCGCCCTTGTCGTCGTCGATCACCGGTGCCGAGTATTTTTTGTGTTTCTCCAAGGCCTTCGAGCCCGCCGGCAGCCAGGTGCCTTCAGCAATCCAAGCGTGATTGAGCTGTCCGGGTTGCGTGATCGTGAAGATGCCCTGCGAAACCCCGCTGCGAAACCCTTCGTAGACGGTATCGAAGTCGAGAGCCATGGGTACGGGGTCGGCTTTGTAGGCGCCAGCATCGTAAAACTTTCCGTCCATCATGATGACGATGGGAATGAAACGCCCTTTGTTGCCCTTCGGTGAAAGCTCGACCAGTCCGAGCGCGCGCGGCCCTTTGTCGGCCGCCGGCTTGCGCCCGTATTGCGGGAACGGTCCCTGGGCTGCAAGCCATGAACCGCCGGGTGAGATCGAGGCAGCCAGGATGACGGCAAACATCCCGTTACGATATAACTTGCGATGGTAAGACGACCGGCAAGGAGGAAATTCCATGGAAGTTAATGATAAATCCCCAGACTTCAGTACGACGGACGAGAACGGCAAAGAGGTTGCCTTAAAAGACTTTCGCGGTAAGACTGTGGTGCTTTATTTCTATCCCAAGGCCGATACCCCGGGATGCACCAAGGAAGCCTGTGGTTTTCGCGATTCCTACGCGGCCATCAAGAAGACAGGCGCGCTGCTGCTCGGGATTTCGAAGGACACCTCGGCCTCGCAGAAGAAATTCCAGGACAAGTTTAGCCTGCCATTCCCGCTGTTGGCCGATCCCGAGAAAAAGATCGCAAATCTGTTCGGCGTGGTCAAAGAAAAGAACATGTACGGCAAGAAAGTAGAAGGCATCGCGCGCACCACCTTCGTGATCGGGCCCGACGGCAAGATCAAGCACATCTTCCACAACGTCAAAGCAGAAGGCCACGCGGACCAAGTGCTAGCCTATTTAAAGAGCGCGGTGTGAAGTGAGCCGCGAGAACGTCCGCAGTATCGACTCCGGTCGTCATCCTGAGCGCAGCGAACGGCCCCTGCTCTCGGCACTGCCGTCGCTCGATCTAGCGTTCTTCAATCGTGATCCGCGACACGTTGCGCGCGCCTTGTTGGGGAAACTGCTTGTCCGAAAAACGCCGGGCGGAATTCTCGCCGGACGAATTGTCGAGACCGAAGCGTATCTCGGCAAAAACGATGCGGCGGCGCACTCCGCGGCCGGACCGACGGCGCGGAATTCCGTTCTGTTTGGTCCTCCCGGCCGCGCCTACGTGTACTTCATCTACGGCAATCACTACTGCCTGAATGTTTCCTGTCTGCCCGACGGAGTACCCGGAGGTGTGCTGTTCCGAGCTCTCGAGCCAGTGGCCGGCATCGAGCAGATGGCGAAGGCGCGAGGAATCGCCTGCAGCTCCTCAGTTGCCGAGGGAAACAGCAACTCCAAACTTGCGCGAGCAAAAGAATCCAACCTCAAGAAGATTTCCTCCGGCCCTGGACGCCTGGCCGAAGCTCTCGAAGTCACGCGCACGCGGGACAACGGCAAAAGCCTGGTGAGCACGCGTTCGGACCTGCGGATCGTCCAGGATGGCTATCGCGTACAACGCGTAACGGTCACGCCGCGGATTGGGATCGTAAAATCGGCCGAACGGCCATTGCGTTACTTCATCGCCGGAAATCCGTTTGTGTCGGGGCGGAGTTTGTAACGGTCGCTGCCGCACCGGTTCCGGGGGACAGGCGACTGCGGTTCGCTTCAGTTCTCGATCGGCTTGATCACAGGCGGCGCGCTGTCTTCTGACCTGGCTGGATGCCACCATCCGCCGTGAAACCAACAAGCAATCATCGCGCAACCGTCTTAATCTTTGATTGGGTCGCTCAGAATGCCGCAACCGAGCATCTTCACCGCAACCCATGCCCCTCACCAACCAAGCGAACGCTTCAGGGCTTCAGAACCACATTGTCGATCAGCCGTGTAGTTCCGACATAGGCTGCGACCGCGACCAATGCCTCTTGCGAAATCTGCTCCACCGGGTCGAGCGTATCCGGATCAACGATCTCGAAATAATCCAAACGGATTTGCGGCTCGCGGGTAAAAACGTCTTTGCCGGCGGAGATCAGCCGGGCCGCGCTTCTTTCTCCGGCGTGAAAGTGATTCCGAGCTTCCCGTAAAGCTCGTTGCAGCACCAAGGCTCGCGCGCGTTCTTCCTGATTCAGGTAGGCGTTGCGCGAACTCATCGCCAGGCCATCGGCTTCGCGCACAATCGGACAGGCAACTATCTCGATCGGGAAATTCAGATCCCGCACCATGCGCCGGATCACGGCCAGCTGCGCAGCATCCTTCTGCCCAAAGAACGCGGCGTCGGGCTCGAGGATATGAAACAGCTTGGCGACGATGGTGGTTACGCCGCGGAAATGGCCGGGGCGCGAGCGTCCGTCCAGCTTTTCGCCCAGGCCCTCGACCACGACCCAGGTGACCGCACCCTGGGGATAGATCTCTTCAACCGGCGGCGCGAACAGGATTTCGACACCTTCGTTTTCGAGCAGCCGGCGGTCCAGGTCGAATGGGCGCGGATATTTCGACAAATCTTCGGTCGGGCCGAATTGGGTGGGGTTCACAAAAATGGAAGCGGCAACGGCATCGCATTGCGCCCGGGCAGCGCGAACCAGCGACAGGTGGCCTTCATGCAGAGCGCCCATCGTAGGAACCAGGCCGACCCGTTTGCGACTGAGGTGAGCAGCACGGCAGGCAGCGCGGGCTTCGGCAATGGTGGAGCATATGTTCATGACTGGGAATGGCCGAGGTCGGTATCAGGGCATCGCTTGGGCGAAGCCGAACGTCGTCCCATTTGCCCTTGAAGGGGCGGCGCGCCCGAAGCGCAGCCGATGGTCCGAGCCGCTCACGGTGCTTCTTGAAACTGAACGTCCAATTCTTTGAGAGTTCCGAGCAGCAGGGCGCGGTTCTTGCGCAGTTCCGCTTTGGTCCGATCGGTTGGATCTTTAGGAACCGCCTGAGCGACCAGCACCACCCGGCCATAGGGCCACGCGCTCGATGGGAGCGAGACCAACTCGGCCGGAATCTCTTCGACCTTCAGGATGTGGACCTCGCGATTGGAAAGATCGAGAAAACCGATCCCATCGTCGCGAACAATCAAGTAGGGATTCTCCCAACCGCTCATTTTGCTGACGGGCGGATATTTCGCGGGATCGGGCGCGGGGATCGACTCGAGCCCGGTCGGCTGCGGCATTTCCGCGCTGGGAGTCGGCGCGGGCTTGGAGCAGGCGACCAGAGCCCCCAGCAGAATCAACGAAACGAGATTTTGGACCCACTTTCCTTTGGGGCCGCGCACGGGGGTTCGCAATCCGGAGCTTCGCAATATCGTTCGCACGACGTTTCCCCCCCCGCCATTATCGCCGCATGGCCTGCTTGCGGTGGAGTACGGTTTCGAGCGCCGCCTGCGTCTCTTTCGGCAGGTGGTACGATTCCGCATCGTTCGGAAATTGGTGCGAAACAACGTCGGCCTTAAAAGCCAGCACGGATTGTGAAATCAGCGCAGCCGCGTCTCCGTAGCGGCGAACGAATTTGGCCCGATGTCCGAACGTCAGGTTGACCAGGTCGTGGAACACCAGCACCTGGCCATCGCAATCCGGACCGGCGCCGATGCCGATCGTAGGCGCTTCGACCTCGGCGGTGATCAGAGCTGCGACCTCGCGAGGAATCCCTTCGAGGTAAATGCAGGCCACCCCGGCCCGATCCAGCGCAACCGCATCGCGCATCAGTTGCTCGATCGCATTCAGCGTCTTGCCCTGAACCTTGTAGCCGCCCATGATGTGGACCGATTGCGGCGTAAGGCCAATGTGTGCGGCAACCGGAATCTCGGCGTCGATCACGCGCCGGATCACGTCCACGCGCTTCTCGCCGCCTTCCATTTTGACCGCCTCGGCACCGCCCTCTTTCACAAAACGGGCAGCATTGTGAATGGCCTCATTGGGATCGGCCTGATAAGACCCGTAGGGCATGTCGGCAATCAGCAGCGCGTCTTTCACACCGCGGCGCACAGCTTTGACGTGGTGCAGCATTTCGTCAACCGTGACCGAGAGCGTGTTGTCATAGCCAAGCATGGTCATGGCCAGCGAATCGCCGACCAGGGCAATATCGATACCGGATTCGTCGAGCAGACGCGCAGTGGCGTAGTCGTACGCGGTCAGGCAGGCGATCGGTTCGTGGTGAAATTTTTTTTCGCGAAGAGTAGCGACGGTGACCTTGCGGCTGTGGCAAAGTCCGCCGATGGGTGTGAGACTCACAGTGTCCTCCAGTGCCCCCCCGCAAACTTGGCGGGTAGAGCCTGTACGCGTCTTTCACTACTTTCGATGACGCTCAGCGGATTATAGCTTCAAATCGGTCGTTGGTCGAGAATCGTTTGTCAACAGAGTCGTTTGTCAACGGGTGTGAGCGGCGGGTGTCAGCGGCGGGCGTCAGAGTATAGATCGGCGCGTCGCCTTCGCTGCCGAGGTGGGAGCGATCCCATTCCCTTCATTCGCAGCTTGCGAAAGATCCGGGCCAGGCTCGCTCCGAAATGGCTTTGTCTTCCCTTTTCGACCCCAGGAACGAATGGTCAGGAACCAGCGGTGCAAACGACGGTCTGTATTGACCATCTATCCGCGAGCCAGGGGCTGACACTGGAGATCGCATCACTTTCGATCGAAGTCGGAAATTTTGGGAGGGTAAACAAATGTGGCAAATCAAGACCGTGGCCTCTTGGGCTCACAAGTTAGCAACACGCAGTCTGCTTTTGGCCGGCACAACCACCTTACTTGCGTCCTTGGCCTTCGTGCCGACCGTCAGCGCACAGGTTGCCATCAGCATCACTCCACCCGTCTGTTCCTACGGCTATTACGGCTATGCGCCGTACGGATGCGCCCCCGTTGGCTATTATGGGCCGGGCTACTTCTATGGCGGCGTCTTCCTGGG
>Ga0302325_10008517_pt1 | contig 22538 bp, 25 predicted proteins | sample Palsa_T0_2_FD_201948 | JGI IMG/M metagenome (GOLD analysis project Ga0302325, IMG submission 201948) | Peat permafrost microbial communities from Stordalen Mire near Abisko, Sweden - Palsa_T0_2 | ecosystem: Environmental > Terrestrial > Soil > Palsa > Peat permafrost | place: Sweden: Abisko...
ACGTGCTCCCACCCCCGCCCCGCTAAGTTGACAACCGGAACAACGCTCCGTATGTTGAACGGAACGACGTTCCGGTTATTCGGCGACGGAAGGAGCAGCAGCTCATGACGCAGACCACCGGGGTGAGCTTCGGGATCGCGACCGCACCGCAGCAGGTCACCTATCACGACGTGCAGCGGGTCTGGCACGAGGCGGACGCGATCCCCGAGATCGAGCACGCCTGGCTGTTCGACCACCTGCTGCCGATCGCGGGCGACCAGCGGGGGCCGATCTTCGAAGGCTGGACGCTGCTGTCGGCCCTCGCCGCGCAGACCGAGCGGCTGCGCCTGGGGCTGCTGGTGACCAGCAACCGCATCCGGCCGCCGGCCATGCTGGCCAAGATCGCCGCGACGGTCGACATCGTCTCCGGCGGGCGGCTCGACTTCGGCATCGGCGCTGGCTCGCGGACCAGCATCCCGTGGGCGCGGCGCGAGTACGACGCCAACGGCCTGCCCTACCACGACGCCGCCTACGCGGTCGGCAGCCTCGGCGAGGCGTGCACGGTCATCCGGCGGCTGTGGACCGAGGACGAGCCGTTCGACTTCGACGGCACGTACCTCCACCTCACCGGGGCGTACTGCAACCCCAAGCCCGTCCAGCGCCCCTACCCGCCGATCATGATCGGCGGCGCCGCCTCGGCCACCCTGCGGGTGGTCGCCGAGCACGCCGACGTGTGGAACATCCCCAGCCGCGACGCCGACGGCCTGGCCTCCCGCAGCGCCCTGCTCGACCGCTTCTGCGCGGAGATCGGCCGGGACCCGGCCGAGATCACCCGGTCCGTCACCCAGCCGGTCTCCTATGACGATCCGGGCGGCACCCGCGACTCGATCGCGGCGGCCGTCGCGGCCGGCTTCCAGCACGTCGTCCTCAGCCTGCCCGCCCCGTATCCGGGCAACGTCGCGCGCTGGGTCGCCGACGAGATCATCAGCAAGTCGGCCTAGCGCCCGGACGGCCCGGACCAGGCCGGCTGGTGACGGCCGAGCGGGCCCGCCTCGACCCGCCACTGCGGCTCGATCCCGGCGATCGCGCCGGGCAGCGGCACCCGGCGGGCGGGCCCCCACGCCGTCTGCACGTCGGTCAGCGGGAAGTCGTCCGGTTTCGGCATCGGCGGCTGCCCGGCCGGCCGGGGCAGCGACCACAGCAGGTTGGCCGTGCCGACCAGCGACAGCCGGATCCGGCTGACCGCCGACTCGGTGCTGCGGCGGGTCAGCGCCCGGCCCACGGCCGCCGCCACCAGGTAACCGCAGGCGTGGTCGAGCGCCTGCACCGGCAGCGGCACCGGCTGGTCCGCCCCCATCGCGGCGGCGCCGGCCGCCGCGATGCCCGAGCTCATCTGCACCAGGCTGTCGAATCCCCGGCGGTCCCGCCACGGGCCGTCCCATCCGTAGGCATCGAGCGAGGCCACGATCAGGGCCGGGTTCAGGGCGGCCAGCGCGGCGTCGTCGTAGCCGAGCCCGGTCAGGGCGTCCGCGCGCAGCCCGGACACCAGGACGTCGGCGGTGGCGACGAGGGACTCGAAGGCCGCCCGGCCCGCCGCCGCCGTGAGGTCGAGCGCGGCCGTCCGCTTGCCCGCCGTCGTCTCCGGCAGCAGGGCGGGCACCTCGGCGAATCCGGGCGGGTCGATCCGGAGCACGTCGGCGCCGTAGCCGGCCAGGAACCTGGTGCCGACCGGCCCGGCGATGACCCGGGTGAGGTCGAGGACCCGCACGCCGGAGTACGGCCGTAGTCCGCCCGCGCCCGCAGCGTCGTCCGCGGCCACCCCGCCTTCGGCGCCATCCGCGCCCGCCGCGCCACCTCCGACACCTCCGCCGTCCGGCACCGGTCGGTCATCGACGGCCACCAGCGGCGCGCCGGCCGTGGCGGCGCCCGCCGGCCCGGCCAGCCAGTCCTCGCGGGTGCGCATGACCGCCGCGCAGCCGCCCGCCTCGACGATCGCGGTCTCGAGGTCCTCGGCCCTCCACTGCGCCACCGCCGCCCGTACGGTCTCGCGGTCGGCCGCCCCGAGCAGTCGCTCGACGGCGGAGCGGTGGTACGCGTAGTTGGTGTGCAGCCGGATCCACCCGTCCCGGGCCTGGTAGTTCCCGGCGATCGGGTCCCAGATGTCGGGGCGCTCCCATCCCACCGGGGTGAACAGCCCCTCGCCGGCGAACGCCGCGCACGCCTGGCGGCTGTCCACCGTCACCGGCAGCGGCCTGCGATCGCTCCTGACCGCGAGGAACTCGGCCGCGGCCATCGTCGCGGCCGCCACCGAGGCGGTGGCCAGGCCGGTCACGTCGAACGGGGACGGCAGCACCGTGCGCGGCCCGGTCGCGGTGAGCGCGCCGGGCAGGTCGGCCGACCCGCCGACCTCGCCCCAGACTCGCGCCGCGATGTCGCCGAGCCCCGCTGCCTGTTCTGTCTGCGTCATGAGACCGATTCTGGTTCCAGCTGGCACCAATAATCAACGTTGATTATCGTCAACGTCATGGGCGAACTCGTGAACGCGCGGACGGCGGCCGAGCGGCTCGGCGTCGACGTCCGCACCCTCTACGCGTACGTGAGCCGGGGCGCGCTACGCCGCGAGCCCGGGCCGGACGGCCGCAGCAGCCGCTATGACTCCGACGAGCTTGACCTCCTCGCCCGGCGCTCGCGCCCGCGCACGCTGCCGCGCCCGGCGGCCAGCATCGACCTGGTCATTGCCACCCGAGTAAGCACGGTGACGGACGGTACGGTCCGGTACCGCGGCACCGACGTCCGCGACCTGGTGCAGGCCGAGACGCCCTTCGAGCGCGTGGCTGACCTGCTCTGGCAGGCGGCGCCACCCGGGTCCGACCCCGGCTGGCGGGTGCCCGACGCGGGGGAGCGGCCCGGCTTTCCGCTCCCGGCCGAGATCCCGATCCTGCACCGCTTCGCCATCGCGGTCGCCGCCGCGGATGTCACGCCCGCTGACCTCACCGGCTCATCTGACCCGGACTGGCCGTCTTGCGGTCGGCGGGTGATCGGCCGCCTCGTCGACGCCGGCGGATCCCAGTCCGGCCATCTCGACGATGGCGCCACCGTCGCCTGGCGTCTCTGCCGGCGCTGGTCCCCGCTGCCCCCGACCACGGCCCGCGTCCGCGCTCTCGACATCGCGCTGGTCCTGCTGGCCGAGCATGAGCTGGCCTTGTCGACCCTGTCCGTCCGGGTGGCCGCGTCTGCGCGCGCGACCCCGGCCAGCTGCCTGCTGGCCGGGCTGAGCACGCTCAGCGGCAGCCTGCACGGCGGCGCCGCCCGCACCGTCCACGAGAAGCTCGCAGCGGGGGAGCCCGTGGTCACCGGGTTCGGCCACCCCGTCCACCGGCACGGCGATCCCCGGGTGACGCCGCTGCTCGAAGCCGTCTACGCCGTCGCCACCGAGCAGGACCGCGCGCTGATCGAGACCGCGGGTCGGCAAACGCCACGGCCGTTGAACGTGGACTTCGCGCTCGGCGCGCTCACCTACGCCGCCCGGATGCCGGCCGAGGCGGCCGCCGCGATCTTCGCCATCGCGCGGGTCGCGGGCTGGATCGCGCACGCGGCCGAGGAGTACACCGAACCGCCGCTGCGCTTCCGCGGCCGAGCGGTAAGACCCGCCCGCGGCGGGTTGAGGTCTCCATCCGGGGGTTGAGGTTGGGTTGTCAACTCCAGCGCCGATGGCAGGGAAGGCGCGGATCCGTAGCGTTCAAGCCATGAACGCTACGGATTACCTCATCAACGCAGCCCTCGTCCTGCTCGTCCTCCGCCAGATCCGCGAGACCCGCCTGACCTGGCAGATCCTGCTGCTGCCGGTGCTGATCGTGATCGGCGCCGCCTGCTACTACCTGCGCTCGGTCCCCATGGTCGGCAACGACCTCCTCCTCGACTTGACCCTGGCCGCGGCCGGGGCAGCCCTGGGCGGGCTGTGCGCGCTGTTCACGCACCTGCGGCGCGGCGTCGACGGCACCCCGCTGAGCCGGGCCGGCTGGGTCGCCGCGATCCTCTGGGTCGTGGGCATCGGGGCCCGGATGGGCTTCGCCTGGGCGACCAGTCACGGCGCGGCCCCCGCGATCGGGCGTTTCTCGGTCGCGCACTCGATCACCAGCGTCGACGCCTGGGTCGCGGCCCTGTTCCTGATGGCGCTGGCCGAGGTCGTCACCCGCCTGGCGGTGCTGTGGATCCGCTCCCGCCGCCTCCCCGCCGCCACCACCACGGCCGATGTCCCGGCCCGCGCCGCCGCCGCCGTGTAACCGGTGACGGTTATCCCCGCCTCAACCCATCCACCCGGTTGCCCTGGCCCGCCTGCCCCGCAGGCAGACCAGGGCAACGCCATGTTCAGCGCCCCGCGTCAGGTTCAGAGCAGGCCATCGACCTGGTGCACCTCGCCGCAGGGAACGTCGAGCGCCGCGTGATGCTGACGGATGGCCTCCTCGTCCGGCCCGTCAAGCAGGCAGTAGACCTTGCCGTCAGCGTTGTGGAACAGCTCGACCTGCCGCACCCCGAACTCGTCGGCAACACCGTCCCTGGTTCCCTGCGCGATCTGGTCGATGGCCTCCTGCGGTAGCTTGAGGTCGTCGTGGAAGTCCATGAACTTGGGCATGATGTTCCCCCTCCGTAGTGATTTCCCCACCACTGTGCCGCGCCGCCAGCAGGATCGTCTAGCGAAGTCGGCGGGTGATTGGAATAGCACCGGCCGACCCTGCGTTCCTATCCCTGTCGGTGCGCTAGTGTCCCCCGGGCTCTAATTCACTGCCTTCATGGAATACCGTCCGGCTGGAGCCATGTTGCGCCTTTCGCCGTGAGGCGACCTGCGCACCGGCCACGGCACGCCCTCGTGAGCACATGCTCCCGGGGGCGTTGTCATGTCCGGCCCCGTCCCGGCGTCAACGGGGCGGGCGCAGCCGGGGGTGGAGGGTACGCAGGATGTCGCGGTAGCTGCTGTCGTGCAGATCGCGCGGTACCCGCCATACGTCGATGGTCCCGGCGAAGCCGAATACGCGAACATGAACGATGGGGGCGTCCGGCTGACCGGTGTCGCGCCCCCAATCGCGGCGGTGACCGAACACGGTGAGCCCGCCCACGTCGACGTTGACGCCTTCAGGCACGTAGACGTCGACGTTCCCGAACGCCGCGAGAACGGTGACCGCCACCCGCGCCTCGTCCATGGAGGCGTCGCGCAGATCCAGGTCGAGATCTCCGCTGAGGCTGACCGCCAGGGTCCGCCTGCGCAGCCTGAACCGCCCGCGCCGGACGACCTTACCGAGCAGGGCGGCAGTGACGCGGGCGGGCTTGCGCCGCGAGTCGGACGATTTCACCAGCGCCCGAGGCAGGTCATCTTGCAGCCCCGTCAGCTCGCCGGCGACCGTGGACCGCAAGGCGGCGTCGACCCGCGCGCAGAACTCCTCGAGCGTCAGCCGGCCCGCGACCATGTGCTCCCGGAGCGCGGCGACCGCCTGCTCGCGATCGGCGTCCGACGCGCGCAGCGACGCATCATCCATGACTGAACGCTAGATCACCGATTCGGCCGGGGTCCACCGTTTGATGGCGATATCCAGACGTTTGATGGCGATACCCGGACGTTCGAACCGGACGGGATTGGCTTCGGCACCGTGACGGCCGACCCCTCCCTCGCGCGCGCGAGCGCTCAGCCTGCCGCGTTCCGGCCAGCGGCGGTGGTATTATGTCGGTCAGCATACATGTTTTTCACTGGAAGGTCAGGCCCGGACATGGCGCAGCGCTCAGACACCAAGCAGCGGATGGTGCAGGCCGCCCGGCAGCTCATCCGCGAGCGGGGATACCACGCGACCGCGATCTCCGATGTCCTCGAGCGTAGCGGCGCCCCCCGGGGCTCGGTCTACTTCCACTTCCCGGGCGGGAAGCCGCAGCTGGCGATCGAAGCGGCCGAGTCGCACGCGCACGAGCAAGTGCGGTACATCGACCGGGCGGCCGAGCAGTCCGACTCGGCCGCCGGACTAGTCGAGGTCTACCTCGATCTCGCCCGCGAGGGCATGGTGGCCAGCGACTACAGCCGCGGCTGCGGGATCGCGCCGCTGATCACCGAGGCCGCGCAGGAGGAATCGGCCGAGATCGGCGACGTCAGCCGCCGCGGCTTCGCGGCGATGACCGACCGGCTGGCGTTCCATTTCGTTGACTTCGGCCTGGACCGCCCGTCGGCCCGGCAACTCGCGGACGCGGTCGTGGCCGGCGTCGAGGGCGCCCTCGTCACCGCGCGCGCGTTCCGCAGCCCGGCGCCGTTCGAGGCCGTGCGCGCGGTCATGGCCGGCTACGCCCGCGCGGCGGCGCCGAAGGCCTCGCCGCGCGGGCGTCGGCAGTAGCCCCAGGCGCCGGCCCGCGAAGCCCGGTTGCCCCCCACGGCTCGACTCATCGATCAAGATATGTATGATGGGCGACATAGTAACGACACCGGAAGGGGCTTCCGACCATGGCACGCATCCTGATCACCGGCGCATCCCGAGGCATCGGCCGGGGGACCGCGGTCGCGCTCGCCGAGAGAGGCCACGAGGTCATCGCGACCGCCCGCGACGTCACCGCGCTGGACGACGTCCCGGCCGCACTGCGGCTGAGCCTCGACGTAACCGACCAGGCGTCCGTCGACGCCGCGATCGCCCGGGCCGGACAGGTCGACGTCTTGGTGAGCAACGCCGGGGCGACGGTCCGCGCGCCGCTCGAGACGGTTCCGCTTGACGCGGTCCGGCAGATCCTCGAGCTGAACACGCTCGGCGCGCTTCGGGTCGCGCAGGCCGTGCTGCCGGGCATGCGGGCGCGCGGCTCGGGTCAGCTCATCTTCCTCTCGAGCATCCAGGGTCGGCTCGTCCTCCCGCTGATCGGGGCGTACGCGGCCAGCAAGTGGGCGCTCGAGGCGCTGGCCGAGACCCTGGCCGTCGAATCGGGTCACTTCGGCATCAGCGTGCACGTGCTGCAGCCCGGGGCGGTGGCGTCCGGCGGCGCCGAGCGGGCGCAGGTCTACCTCGACGACACCAGCCCTTACCGGCCGCTGCTGGACAAGATCGGGGCCTTCCGGGCCGCGCCGATCAGCGTCGAGGAGGTCGCGGACGCGGTCGCCGAGACGGTGGACCAGGCGGCCAAGGCAGCCTTCCGGATCCCGGTCGGCGAGGCAGCCACCAGCGTCCTGGCCGCCCGCAAAGCCGCGCCGGAGGACGCGCCGTTCCTGCCCGCCTCGCTGGACTGGTAATTACCCGCAGGCGAGGCAGGCGGCTCGCGCCGCTTCGGCCACCTGCCGCCGATGGCGCCTCGCCGACGGCAGCGGCCGGGCCGACGCCGGGCGCCTGGACGCCAGACCGGACGGACCCGACGGCGGCCCCTGCGCGGAGGCCCGCTGCGAGCGGCGCACCACCCAGGACAGCAGCACCAGCAGCGCGGCCAGCAGCGCGGTCACGAGCACGCCGGTCAGGCCGACCAGAAGCACGCCCGCAACCGCCGGCACTCCGCTCGACTGCATCATCACCACGGTGGCAGAAGCCATGCTCGGGATCGCGCCAACGGCGCCAACCCGGGCCGCCGTCTTGAAGCTGAGCGCTCGGCCAGGCTGACGGGCGTCTTCGTCCGACGGCTGGGCGCTCATCACCCGGCCGGGAATGTCGGCCGTCAGCGCGCCCAGGTCCGCGAAGGTCCGCGACGCGAACACCCGGCCGACCCGCAGGTCGAATTCGTCCTTAGACAGCAGACCCTGAACGAACGCGGCCTTGAGCACGTCGATCGCCTGATCACGGTCGGCATGGGAGGTCCTCAGCTGACCCTGTGCGCCCGCCGTCCCGTCTTCGCGCCCTGCCGTCACGGGTGCCTCCCATCAAGCACGATCCAGCAACCAGCTTAGCTCCGTCGGCCAGACAGCTCCGCGCGGTCACTGCCACACTGACGGGGTGGACGAGGTGATCGCAGTGGCAGTCCGGCTGGCCGACGGCCGTCAGCGCTACTTCCTCACCTGGGGCCGTATCCAGGCCGCGATCGACCCCGAGCCGGTCTGCGCGCTGGTCCTGCGTTTCTCCGGGTCCTGCTCGCTGGGCGGCGCCCCGGTCAGCGCCCGGCTCTGCGCCACGGTCCGCGAGGCGGCCGATTCGCCCGACGCCCCTTACTTCTACGAAGCCTTCTTCGCGCTCGCCTCGCACCCGCCGCCCGCAGATGCGGGCTACCCCGCATGGAAGGCGGGCGTCGCGGAGAGGATGGAGACAGGCCAGGACATCTGGTACTGCGGCCAGCCCGCGTGACATCGAACCCATGGGAGGGGAGGGCTCGCGTTGGAGCCAGAGCGAGAGCGGCCGGCTGACCCGCCGGCCAGCTGGCAGGAGCACTGGTTCGATCACCGCCAGCTGCTCCGGCTGTACCACAGCGACGACGACTGCGCGATCTATACCGATCCCGACGTCCGCCCCCGCCAGATCCGATGGCTGCCGCAGTACATCGGCCAGGTCTGGCGCTACTCCAAGGCCACCTACGGGCACGAGTTCGGGCCCGACCCGCGCATCTACTCCATTCACCATGCCGGGCGGCACGGCGGCGGCCACGCCGGCTACTACGTCAGCCCGGTGCACGACTACCACAATGTCAGCGACTGCGGCCTGGACAGCTGGCGGGAGAGCGAGTACCTCGCCCGGGAGCTGCCCGCCCATGAGATCGGGCATTCCGTCGAAAGCGCCAACAACGGCACCCACGGCTCCCCGGCCTACGAGATCTGGGGCGACAGCAAGTGGGCCGAGTTCTACATCTACGATCTGTACACCGCGCTTGGCCTGCACCGCGACGCCAAGCAGGTGCACCGCCGCTTCACCGGCAACGCCGATGACTTCCCGCAGCCGGGCACCCGCTGGTTCCGCGACTGGTTCTACCCGCTCTGGCATGAGTGCGGGCAGGCCGCGGTCATGGCGAGATTCTTCGGGGAGCTGGCGCAGCACTTCCCGCGCGCCGAGGACGGCACCTACACCCGGCGGATGAACTGGGGCGAGTACATCCACTTCACCAGCGGCGCGGCCGGCGCCGACCTGAGCAGCCAGGCCGCCCGCGCCTTCGGCTGGCCCCGGGACCGGGCCGATCAGCTCGACCGCGCACGCGAGCAGTTCCCCGGCGTCACGTACTTAGAACGGCGGGTACCACCCGTGCGGCCAGTTCGGTTCGTCCCCAGCTGAGAGGTGAAAACAGCCGGGGCCGGCGATCGGAGGCCGTATCGGATGCCCAGGATCTCCGCGAAGAAGGGATCGGCTTGGAAGCGGCTCAGCTCGCGGGCACCCGGCAGCGCCTCTTCGGCTTCGTCCGCGGACATCCCGAAGCGCAGCGGCCCGACGTTATCCAGCGGCTTCAGCACCCACACAGGTCGGCCTGGCTCGCTGGTTGGCTTCTGGGCAACTGGGGTCATCCGTCCACCTGCTCGCCGCCGCTTCGCGCTCGTCGTCTCATCAGTTATCGAGTCAGTCCTATGGTGGCAGCAACCGCCCGGCCGCCCCCTCGGCCACGCGCGGATAGCGTCCGCCTATGATCGCGAACCATGAAGAGCGAGATCATCCGCGTGCGCACCGGCGGCCGGGAAACCGTGCACGACATCACCGCCGAATGCGCCGAGTTCGCCCGTGACGCCTCCGGCGACGGCGACGGTCTGCTGCACGTGTTCGTGCCGCACGCGACCGCGGGCGTCGCGCTGATCGAGCTGGGCGCCGGCAGCGACGACGACCTGCTGGCGGCGCTGCGCGATCTGCTCCCGGCCGACGACCGATGGCAGCACGCCCATGGTTCGCGGGGACACGGCCGGTCGCACGTGCTGCCGGCGTTCATCGCGCCGTACGCGAGCGTCCCCGTCCTCGGCGGCCGCCTCGCGCTCGGCACCTGGCAGTCGATCGCCTTCGTGGACCTGAACGTCGACAATCCGGACCGGCAGGTCCGGCTGTCCTTCCTCGGCTAGCCGGTCAGCGAGGCTGGATCTCGCCCATCGGGCCGAAGCCGTCATGCGGGGTGTCGACGTAGAGGATCTGCGGTTGGGTGGCGACCAGATCGGGTGCGGCCTCGAAGAACCTCTTCACGTGGGCGTTCTTGACGTGCGCGCCGCCCGCCTCGGCGTCCTTGAAGCCCTCGATGCAGATGAACTCGTTGGCGTCGTTGAGGCTCCGCGAGAACTGGAAGAACAGGCAGCCCTCCTCGGCGTTGACGTCCGTGGCGTAGGAGTCGGCCAGCGCCAGCCACTCGTCCATCTTCTCGGGCCGGATCTGAAACTTAATGGTGATCAGGATCATGGGCCCCTCCTGACTAGGTGACAGTCCTAGTAATCCTGTCACGAGATCGTGAGGACCGGATAGGGCGACTGGTGCAGCAGATCGACCGGGACCGATCCGAGGACGCGGTGCGGGGCATGGTGCGAGCGGCCGGTCACAAGGACGGGCTCGCCGGCCGGCTCGGCCGCGTCGAGGTCGCTGGCGGCCGCGAGCATCGCGTCGGCCGGGGACTCCTGGCGGCGTTCGAACGTGTACGGCACGCCCGCCGTGGCGGCGATCTCCGCGGCCGCCTGGGCGACGGCGGCGGCCTTGTCATCGCGGGCCTCGTCCATCTCCGGGCGGCCGAAGCCCGACAGGTCGCTGTCGATCAGCGGATGGTCGGCGTAGACCACGTGCAGGGTGCCCGGCCGGGCCCGCAGCAGGTCCGCGCCCCAGGTAAGCGCCCGTCGGGCCGGCGCCGAGTCATCAAAGCCGACGACCAGGGTGATCGGCTCGACGCCGCCGAAGTCCGGGCTGCCCGGGCCGTCGGCGGGCTCCGGCCGGGCGTGCTTGGGCGCGGCGTGCGCGCCGGCCGGGACAACCGCGGGCACCCCCGGCGGCACGACGCCCGCGGTCCCCGCCGCGAGCGGGCGCCGCCGGGTCGTGAGCACGGCCAGGCCGGCCAGGCCGGCCACCGCCCAGGCGGCCAGCACCCACAGGTGCAGGGCGGTGGAATGCCCGCCGAAGTAGACCACGTTGCGCATGACGCTGGCCGCGACCCCGAGCGGCAGGACGGAATCGAACGCGCGGAAGCCGGCTGGGCTGAAGCTGGCCAGGTTGGCGGGTCCGCCGCTGATCGGGATCCCGGCCACGATGAACAGCAGCACCGCCACCGCCACCAGCGGCGGCTTGATCCGGGCCAGGACCGCGGTCGGGGCGACCACCGCGAGCGAGAACAGCGCGGTAACGCCGGCCACCGCTGGGTAGTGACCCAGGCCGGCGATGCCGTCCGCGACCGCCGCCGAGACCAGCCCGATCGCGACGGCGACGGCCACCGGCGCGGCGATGCCAAGCGCGGGCCGGGCCTTGCGGAAGGCCAGTGCCGTGCCCGAGCCCGCGGCCACGCTCGGTATCAGCGATGCGAGCAGGAGGAAGAACGTGGACAGGGCCTGGGTGTCACCCGGCAGCGGTGGCACCACGTCGGTCACCACGAGGGGGTGCCCGGTCTTGGCCGCCACCGTCCCGGCCGCCTGAGTCAGGAAATTGGCCGGCGCGCTGCCCCCGCCGGTGGCGACGAGCAGCCGCAGGTTGGCGGGGGACGCGACCAGCGCGCCGTCGACCTCGCGCTGCGTGATCCCGGTCCGCGCGTCGGCCGCGCTGGGGTAGCTCCGCCAGTCGATCGCCCCGGGCAGGGCGCTGTTCAGCGCGTGCTCGATTCCGCCGGTCGCGGTGGCCGAGCCGACGATGCCGACCGGAAGGTCATGCGGTCGGGGCGCGTGATAGGCGCCGACGGCTAGCGCGACGAAGACCGCGGCGAACGCCGCGCACGCCACGATGAAGCCCGCGAGCGCCCGATACGGGATCGGAAGCCTGCCGCTGTGGTCCGGGCTCCTAGTCGCCATCTGCGTTCTCCCTCAAAATGCCAACAGTTGTTGGCACAAAAATATGCGCAGTCGTCAATATTGTCAACAAGTGTTGGCCAACACCCGTTGGTGAAGGGTAAGGTGGGCCCTGTGACGGACAGCAGCCATGCCGCAGGACCGGCCCGCGGCCAGGCGGCCCGCGGCCAGGCCGGCCCGGTGCTCGGGACCGGCGGGCCCCGGTCCGAGGGCACCCGCCGGGCCATCCTCGATGCCGCCCGGGCGACGTTCGCGGGGCGGGGATACGAGCAGACCACCATTCGCGCTGTCGCCGCGCAGGCCGGGGTCGACGCCTCGATGGTCATGCGCTACTTCGGATCCAAGGCGGGGCTGTTCACGGCCGCCGTCACGATGGACCTGGACATCCCCGACCTGCGCTCGGTCCCGGTCGGCGACCGGGGCGACCTCCTGGTGCGCCTGTTCGTCACCCGCTGGGAGCATCCGGTCCACGGCGACGAGATGATCGCCATGCTGCGGGCCGGGGTCACCAGCGAGATCGTCGCCGAGCAGTTCCAGTCGGTGCTTAGCCAGCTGGTCACCGAGCCGATCGCCGCCCTCGGCGATGAGCGGGCGGCCGAGCGCGGCACGCTCATCGCGGCGCAGCTGCTCGGGCTGGGCCTGTGCCGGTACATCCTGCAATTCGAGCCGCTGGCCTCGATGTCGGCCGACGACGTGGTGGCCGCGGTCGGGCCGTCGGTGCAGCGCTACCTGACCCAGCCGGACCTGACCCAGCCGGACCTGACCCAGCCGGACCCGACCGAGCCGGACCCGACCAAGCCGGCCGGCGGGCTGCCCGGCTAGCCAACCCGGTCCCGCAGGAACTTCCCGATCTGCTCGGTCGCCTCGGCCGCCTCCGGGGTGCCGAGCATGAGCGGGTAGACGTGCGGCAGGCCCTCGCCGATCTCCAGGGTGACGTCGACCCCGGCCTGGTCGGCCGCTGCCGCCAGCCGCTCGGAATCGCTCAGCAGCAGGTCGGCCGTGCCCACCAGCACCAGCAGGGGCGGCAGCCCGGTCAGCGAGGCGAACAGCGGCGACGCCAGCGGCGTCCGCGGGTCGGCCCCAGCCAGATAGTCGGAGGCGAACTGGCGGAGCATCGCCGGGGTGGAGATCGCATCCTCATCGACCCGCTCCGTCATCGAGGCACCGGAACTGGTCAGGTCCACCGTCGGCGACATCAGCACCGCCGCCGCGGGCAGCTCCTCGCCGGCGTCGCGCAGGGCCACCAGCAAGGCGACCGCGAACCCGCCGCCGGCCGAGTCGCCCGCCACCGCGATTGAGCTCGCGGGCAGCCGCTGGTCGGCGCGGAGCCACCGGTACGCCGCGATGACGTCGTCGATCGCGGCCGGAAAGTGATGCTCCGGCGCGAGCCGGTACTCGGGGAACAGCACCCGCATCCGGCCGGCCCGTCCCAGCCGCGCCGCCAGCTCGCCGTCGCTGCGGACCGACCCGAACTCGAAGCCTCCCCCGTGCAGGAAGAGGAGTACCCGGTCGGTCTCGGTTCCCGGCGGTTCCAGCCAGTGGGCCGGCACTGCGTCGGCAGTTACGTCCGTGACCAGCACGTCGTCAGGCACCGGATGCGGCCGTCCGGCCGGGGCGAAGGTGGCGCGCCGCTCCGCCAGCGTCGGCCGGGCCTGGCCGGCGGCCGCCTTCCGCTGCTCAAAAAGGCCGTCGATCACGTCCCGCATCGATTGGCTCGGCATCTCGGGATCTCCTCGGGCTCAGCGCTCGCTATCGGGAATCCGCTCGGCTATCGCCGCCCGCGAGGCAGGCGCGGGGAAGGGGTCGGCGAAGTACTGGGTCTCGTGCGCGACTTGGTCGTCGGCGAACTCCATGACGCTGACCGAGTAGGTCGGCGCGCCGTCGTAGGTGATCACGACCTCGCTCACCCACAGGTCCCCGCCGCCCCGGATGCGCAGCACCCGGAAGTGCCGATCGGCCGGATTGCCGTCGCGCTGGCCCTGGATCCCCGCCCGGCCCACAAAGCGCTCGCCCGACTGCGGGTAGTCCAGGATCGCGTCGTCCGCGTAGACCGCCTGCTCGGTGTCGCCGTCGCCGCTCTCGGACGCCTTCCAGTGCTCCTCGATCCGGGCGCGGGTGCTCGCGTCCCGATCCGCCGCGGCGCTCACCGAACCCCCGTCAGCAGCAGTGTCATAGTTCCTCCATCGCGATAACTGGGCATCTTCAGGCTTAGCGGTCCTTATACGGTCGCGTCCCGGGCGGCACGTCGCGCCCGTGGGAATCCCTGGTCGGTGCCCGGCCTGCGGGCCCGCCCTGACCGGGGGCCCGCCAGGGTGATCCACGGGCGCGAGCGGCGGTCGCGAGCGCGACCGTAGGTGTACCCGGATCTGCTGTTCCCAGCCGCGCGGCGACCGTGCCCAACGTGCAAAGGACTCGGCCATTCCATGACATTGGACAAAACCACGCGCAGGGCGCCCTACCTGACCGCGAACCTTTTCGCGGCCTGCTTCGGTCTGGCCGGCTTGGCGTCGGCCTGGACCGCGCTGATGCGCCTTGTCCACGGTCCCGACTGGCCAGGAAACGCGCTCTCCATCGTCGCGGCCCTGGTCTGGCTGATCACCGTCGTCGCCTATCTGGGGAACGTCGGCGCGCAGCACCGCTGGAAGCAGGATCTGTCGGACCAGACGCTGGGGCCGTTCGCCTCGCTCATCTTCATTGTGCCGGTACTGCTCTCGGTCCCGCTGGCGCAGCAGGCCAGCGGCGCGGGCCAGGTCGTGTTCGGCTGCGCCGCCGCCCTGACCGTGCTCTTCGGCGCGTGGATCACCGGGGACTGGATCGCTCGGGACGGCGACATCCGGCGCTGGCATCCCGGCTACTACCTGCCGTCGGCGGCCGGCGGCCTGATCGCCGGGGGAGCGGCCGCCGCGCTCGGTTTCGTCACGCTGTCGCACGTCCTGTTCGGGCTGGGCGTCGGCTCGTACCTGCTGCTCGGCTCGATTATCGGGCAACGGCTGTTCGTCGTGCCGGAGCTGCCGAAGCCGCTACTGCCGACGATCGCGATCGAGCTCGCGCCGCCGGTGGCGGCGGCCAACTCCTGGTTCGCCATCAACGGCGGCCGGGTGGACACGACCGTGGCCGTCATCAGCGGTTTCGCCGTCCTGATGGTGCTGGCGCAGCTGAGGCTGATCCCGCTCTACCGGACGGCGCCGTTCGGCCCGGCCTACTGGGCCTTCTCGTTCCCCGCCGCGGCCGCCGTCACCTGCGGCGTGCACTGGCTCGCGGCCGAGCACGTGCCCGGCGCCACCGGCCTCGGCTACGCGGTCGTCGGCCTCCTCAGCGCCGGGTTCCTGCTACTCGCCGCCCGGACGGCCGTCGCCCTGATGCAGGGCACGTTCTTCCTGCGCGTCCCCGTCCCCGCCCAAGCCGGCCCGGCGGCCACTACGCAAGCAGCCGTTCCCGCTCCGCGTCCATAGTCCCCAGCCGCTCGGTGACCGAGTCCACCTGATCCTCGAGCCCTCGCGGACCGCCTGGGCGGCCGCCGCCAGCCGCTGCTCGATCTCATCGGACGCTGACGCGGACGACGGGCCGAGGCTCATCACGAAACCGGGCTGTGTGGTAAAACCCATCCGCCAAGTCAAATTCTGGTTTTCCCGAACGGTCCCGGGCGACTCTGGTGCTTTCAGGGCTCCCGGCAACCGGGCAGACCGCAGCCGATGAACGTCGCCGTGCACCCGGTCGCCGCTGCCGTGACCGGCGACCGGCTGGGAAGCACTCGTCGGGAAACGGTCTGCCTTGTACGCTTATCAGCACCGTGAGCTAGCAACATTTCCTTCAACCGGAGCAGTTTGTGTCGTCAGGCGACGACCTGCAGGCGAAAGAGCGCCGTGCCCTCCAAGAGGCGAGAGAAGCGGTGGGTTTCTTTGGCGTGCTCGATCAGCAATGCGCGAATGCGGCCGATCAGCCTGAGACAGATTTGGGGCCGATGCGCAGCGCGGTAGTCAAAAAGCTGCGGAAAGCTGAAACTCTGCTCGGGAAAGGATCGGACTCTGCTGCGATTATCGAGCATCTAATAATAGAATTCGGCATGGCCGACGAAATAAACTATCGGCTAATTCTGCAAAATAGGATGCATATTGCGCTGGTCGCTCAGGCGCTGAAAGACAGGTTCGGCCTGGGTTCTGCGGGCGGGCCCGGCGGGGCTAGCTTCTCAATTTCAGAGCGTCCCCACGTCAAGTGGCTGACCGGGACTGATTGAGTAGGTCTTCTGCTTAACGAGAAGACGGGCTAGAATACGGGAGGTTCAGGAGGTGGTCCTTACCTTGATTCTGACGGGTAACGAGCTGGCGGCTGCCTCCAGCGCGGTTGCGGCCATCGGGATACTTGGCGGCTATCTGGGAGTGCGGTCCGCTAACCGCAACGCTCTTCAGATTGCGAGAGAAGAGCGCTCAACGCGGCGCCGGGACGAGCTCGATGATCTTAAGCGCGCCACCTATGTGAGATTCCTGGCGGCCTTGACTTCTCTGTCGGTGGCTTCCCTCGGGGTAGAGGCTCTCACGGAGGCCGGAATCCGCGGAAATGAAGTTATTACCGCGGCCAAAAATAAAGATGATGCATTCGCCGCCGCTCATGACATTGCAGCGGAATTGGATTTGCTCACACCCGGGATTTTGCATGAGCTCGCCGATGAAGCCATCGACAAAGCTCGCACCTGCCAGCGGGAGAACCGCTCGGAATTTTCCAGTAAGCTATCCGAGCTCAGGGTCGCCATGCGCCGGGACCTGCCGACGTCCGACGCCGCGAACTTCAAAGAGCTGGACAGCGCTGCCCATGCCAGAATCGGAACGCCGGCCCGGGGCGAGGGGTCGCGGCCGGACCAGAGCCGCCCCGCGACCGTTCGGAAAACCTGAATGTGAATTTCGGCCGGTGAGCGCCGGTTCCTAACGCGGGTGCCGGCCGAGCACCAGCACCCCGGCCGTCGCGAACATACCCCCGTTGCCGAGGACGACGCTGATCTCGGGCCCATCGACCTGCGCGGCCGCCTCGCCCCGGATCTGCCGCACGCCCTCCTGGATGGCGAACATGCCGTACATCCCGGTGTGCGTGTACGACAGCCCGCCGCCGTTGGTGTTCAGCGGCAGTACCCCGCCCGGCTCCGTGTTCCCCTCGGCGATGAACGCCCCGGCCTCGCCCTTGCCGACGAAGCCGAGCGCCTCCAGCCCGTAGATCGGCACGTGCGCGAACGCGTCGTAGATCATCAGGTGGTTCACGTCGGCCGTGGTGATGCCCGCCTCGGCGAACGCCTTCCGGCCCGCCTGGCGGAACGCCTGCGACTCGGTGAAGTCGACCAGCTGCGAGATCATCGGCGTCTCGGACGCCTCGCCGGTGCCGAGCACGTGCACCGGCGGCTTGGGGAAGTCGGCCGCCCGGTCGGCCGCGGTGACGATGAGGGCGCCGCCGCCGTCGGTCACCAGGCAGCACTCGAGCAGGTGGAACGGGTAGGCGACGATCCGCGAGGCGAGCACGTCCTCGACCGTGATGATGTCGCGGAACATCGCCCGCGGGTTCTTGGCCGCCCACTGCCGCTGCGCGACCGGGACGTACGCGAGCTGCTCGTGGGTGAGCCCGTACTCCTTCATGTAGCGGAGCGCGGGGATCGTGAAGGTGGTGGTCGGGCCCAGGGTGCCGTACGGCGCCTCGAACTGGCCGGCCGGCGAGGACAGGTCGAGCCGGTACGGCGGGGCGCCGACCCGGGACCGGCCGGATTCGCCGTGGGTGATCAGGATCGTCTTCGCGTAGCCGGCCCTGATCGCGGCGGCCGCGTGCCTGACGTGCAGCAGGAACGACGTGCCGCCGACCCCGGTGCCGTCGACCCAGTCCGGGTAGATGCCGAGCGCGTGCGCGACCGAGACCGGTCCTGGCGCGGAGACGGACGCGATCCCGTCGATGTCGCGCATGGTCAGGCCCGCGTCGGCCACCGCGTTGCGGGCCGCCTGGATGTGCAGCCCGAGGGTGGAGATGTTCGGCAGCCGGCCGAGCTCGTCGGTCTCGGCCGCGCCGGCGATGATGACGCCCGGGTTGCTCACTGCAGCTCCTCCGACTCAGCCTCGGCAGGCGTGAACACCGGCAGCGAGAGCTCGCCCCGACGCTCGAACGTCACCCGCAGCGGCATGTCCAGTTCCAGCGCCTCCGGGGTGGCCGCCACCCCGACCAGGCTCGTCATCATCCGCGGCCCCTCCGCCAGCTGCACCACCGCGATCGCGTAGGGGGCGTCGGCCTCGAAGCCGGGCGCGGGCCGGTGGTTGATGACGTAGGAGTAGAGCGTCGCCCGCCCGCTGGCGGTGAACCACTCGACGTCGGCCGAGCCGCACGACGGGCAGATCGGCCGCGGATAGAAGTACGCCTGGCCGCAGTCCAGGCAGCGCTGGATCCGCAGCTCGCCCGCCGCCGCCCCGTCCCAGTAGGGCTGCGTTTCCGGGGTCGGGATCGGCGCCGCCTTCGGCCTGGCCGGGGGCGACGGGTTGGCCGGGCTCACGCGTCCCGGCCCAGGATCGGGCCGAACGCCCGCTCCACCTGGTAGGCGAGCGCGTCCGGGTCGTCCCACGGCCCGGTGCCGATGATCCGGCTGACCGGCTCGGGGTTGTTATACAGCGACACCTCGTAGCCCATCGAGTGGATGACCCGGCCGGTGATCCAGCCGGACCGCTCCGACGCCAGGTAGGCGACGATCGGGGCGACGTTGTCGGGCGAGCGCTCATCTTCGGCCGACGCTGACCGAGCCCGGCGGCGGTCGGTCGGCACCGACTCGGTCATCCGGGTGGCCGCGCCGGGCGAGATCGCGTTCACCGTCACCCCGTACTTCGCCAGCGAATGGGCCGAGGAGTAGGTCAGCCCGACGATGCCCATCTTGGCCGCCGCGTAGTTCGGCTGGCCGGGCGCCCCGTGCAGGCCGGAGACCGAGGTGAAGTTGACGATCCGGTTCTGCGCGGTCTCGTCCCGCAGCGAGCGCCAGTGCGCGGACGCGAACCGGGTGGTGTTGAACGTGCCCTTGAGGTGCACCCGGATGACGTCGTCCCACTCGGTCTCGGTCATGTTGAAGACCATCCGGTCGCGCAGGATGCCGGCCACGTTGACGAGCACGTCGAGCCGCCCGAACTGCTCGATCGCGCTGGCGATGAGGTTCTCGGCCGCGTCGAAGTCGGAGATGTCGGCCCCGTTGACGACCGCCTTGCCGCCCGCCTCGACGATCTCGGCCACCACCTGCTGAGCGGGCCCGGCGTCCTTGCCGGACCCGTCCATCTCCGCCCCGAGGTCGTTGACCACGACCGAGGCGCCCTCGCTGGCCAGCAGCGTGGCCACCGACCGTCCGATTCCGCGGCCCGCCCCGGTGACGATCGCCACCCGTCCGTCCAGTCGCGCCATGGCGTCTCACCAGACCCTTCCGTTGCAATGATTCTGGAATTAGCCTCTAGTAATGGGGGGCCGGTGTCAAGCTCGGGTGCACCTTGACAGGCTCCGAGCGGAAGCCTAAGACTGAATGCGTTTCTAGAACGAACTTTGGTAACTGGAAGGGACTGAGGCATGATCGACTTCTCGCTGTCGGAAGAGGAGCGGGCCGTCCGCGACACGATCAGGCAGTTCATCCAGCAGGAGGTCATGCCGCTCGAGGACCAGGTGCTGCGCAACGAGCGCGGCGGGCTGCCGCCGCTCGAGCCCGGCCAGCTGGCGGAGCTGCAGCGCAAGGCCAAGGCGGGCGGCTGGTGGGGCATCAACACGCCCGAGCAGTACGGCGGCATCGCCCTCGGCCCGGTCATGTCCGCGATCGTCGCGATGGAGACCGGCCGGACCTTCGTCCCGTTCCGGTTCGGCGGCTCGGCCGACAACATCCTCTACGCCGGCACCGACGAGCAGAAGCAGCAGTACCTCATCCCCACGATCAACGGCGAGCGCCGCAGCTGCTTCGCGATCACCGAGCCGGGGGCGGGCTCGGACGCCCGCAACATCAGGACCCGCGCGGTCAAGGACGGCGGCGACTGGGTCATCAACGGCGAGAAGACGTTCATCACCGGCGGCAACGAGGCCGACTTCGTGATGGTCTTCGCCGTCACCGACCCCGACCAGGGCGCCGACGGCGGGGTGACCTGCTTCCTGGTCGACCGGGACATGGGCTGGAAGTCCGAGCCGATCCCGACGATGGGGGAGTGGGGGCCCGCGGCGCTGGTGTTCGAGGACGTCCGGGTCCCCGAGGAGAACGTCCTCGGCCAGCTCGGGCACGGTTTCGCGCTCGCCATGCAGTGGATCGGCAACGGCCGCTACATGATCCCGGCCCGCGCGATCGGCGCCTCCGAGCGGCTGCTCGGGATGGCGATCGAGCACGCCAAGAACCGGGTCTCGATGGGCCATCCGATCGCGGACTACCAGGCGATCCAGTGGCAGATCGCCGACTCGCACGTGGAGATCGAGTCGGTCAAGTGGCTGACTCTGCACGCAGCCTGGCAGCTGCAGAACGGCCGCGACAACCGGCACGCCTCCTCGATCGCCAAGCTGTCCGGGGCGGTGATGGCCAACCAGGTCGTCGACCGGGTGCTGCAGATCCACGGCGGCATGGGCTACACCAAGGAGCTGCCGATCGAGCGCTGGTACCGCGAGCTGCGGCTGCTGCGGATCTTCGAGGGCACCGACGAGATCCAACGCCGGACGATCGCCAGAAACCTGATCAAGGGCCACGTCAAGCTCGGCCAGCTCGGCGACTGATGGCGGACTACGACGCAGCCCCCGGTTTCGACGCGGCCGCCGTGGACCAGGTTCGCCGGCTGTTCAACCCCCGGTCGGGGGCGCGGGGACGCGCGCCCCCCCAATACCCCGCGGTCGGTCGCGCTGATCGGCGCGACCGACAAGTCCCGCTGGTCCTGGAGCATCTTCGGCAACCTCAAGCTGCACGGCTTCGCCGGGCCGGTCTACCTGGTCAACCCGCGCGGCGTGCCGGTCCACGGGCAGGACAGCTACGCCCGCGTCGCCGACCTGCCGAAGCCGGTCGACCTCGCGTTCGTGATGGTGCCGACCTCGGCCGTGCTCGGCGTGCTGGCCGAGGTGGCCGACGCCGGCATCCCGTCCGTGGTCCTGCTCACCTCGGGCTTCGCCGAGGTGGGGGCCGACGGCGCCGAGCTCGAGCGGCAGGTGGTCGAGCTGGCCAGAAGCCGCGGCCTGACCATCCTCGGCCCCAACGGCAACGGGTTCATCAACGCCGCCGCCCGCATCACCCCGTACGGCCTGCCGATCGACGAGCCGCTGCTGGGCGGCCCGGTCGGGGTCGTGCTGCAGAGCGGGGCCCTCGCCAGCTCGGTGCTGACGTTCGCGCAGACCCGCAACGTCGGCGTCAGCCTGCTGGTGTCGATGGGCAACGAGTCGATGGTGTCGATGACCGACGTCATGCGCTACCTCATCGACGACGACGCCACCCGGGTCATCGCGCTGTTCATCGAGTCGGTCCGCCGCCCCGACGAGTTCATCGCCCTCGCCCGGGAGGCCCTGGCGGCGGGCAAGCCGATCGTCGCGATCAAGGTCGGCCGCAGCCAGACCGGCGCCCGGGTCGCCCGCGCCCACACCGGCTCCCTGGTCGGCGACGACGCCGTCGTCGACGCGGTCTTCCGCCAGCACGGCGTGATCCGGGTCGACTGCCTGGAGGACCTCATCATCACGGCCGGGCTGCTGGCCGCGACCGGCCCGCTGCCCGGCAACCGGGTCGGCTTCGTCACCGCCTCCGGCGGCGCCAGCGAGATCATCGCCGACCGGGCCGAGGACGAGGGCATCGAGATCCCCGAGTTCGCGCCCGAGACGGTCGAACGGCTGCGGCAGGTCGTGCCCGAGTTCGCCGCCACCCAGAACCCGGTCGACGTCACCGGCTACATCCTGGTCGACCGGAACCTGCTCCGCAACGCGCTCACCGCCGTGCACGACGACCCCAGCCTGGACGCCCTCGTCGTCGTCACCGACCTGCCCCGGTCCCTGCCGGCCGACCCGACGCTGATCCTCGACGGCTTCCGGCAGACCGGCGAGCTGATCCGGCGCAGCCCCAAGCCGATCGTGGTGATGGGCAACACGCTGACCGACATCACCCCGGTCGGCCGGGACGTGGCCGGCCAGACCGGCTTCCCCGGCGTCCTCGGCGGCATCCACCACGGGCTGACCGCGCTCGGCCGGGCCGTGCGCTGGTCCGAGGTCTACCGGGCGGCCCTGGCCCGCACCCCCGCGGCGGCGCCGGTCAGCGCCGAGCCCGCGCTGACCGTGCCGGACGAGCCCGGCGCCTCCTGGTCGGAGTACCGCGCCTCCGCCTTCGCGGCCGAGCACGGGATCCCGGTCGTGCCGAGCGTGCTCGCGACCGACCCGATCGCCGCCGCCGAGGCGGCCAACGCGCTCGGCTACCCCGTCGTCGTCAAGCTCGCCGCCGACGAGATCGAGCACAAGAGCGACATCGGCGGGGTCAAGGTCGGCCTGCGCGACCCGGCCGAGGTCATGGCGGCCTACGCCGACGTCGTCAGCGCCGGAAGGGAAGTCGGCGCCGACGTGGCCGGCGCGCTGGTCCAGCCGCAGCGCCCGGGCGGCACCGAGCTGCTGGTCGGGATCGTCGCCGACCCGGTCTGGGGACAGGTCCTGGCGGTCGGCCTCGGCGGGGTCTGGGTCGAGATCCTGCGCGACACCGCCGTCCTGGTGCTGCCGG
>Ga0302325_10008518_pt1 | contig 22538 bp, 25 predicted proteins | sample Palsa_T0_2_FD_201948 | JGI IMG/M metagenome (GOLD analysis project Ga0302325, IMG submission 201948) | Peat permafrost microbial communities from Stordalen Mire near Abisko, Sweden - Palsa_T0_2 | ecosystem: Environmental > Terrestrial > Soil > Palsa > Peat permafrost | place: Sweden: Abisko...
GTTTTCGGTCCAGGTTTGAGGGCACATCGGTCCTGCTCTTCTAGGAACCGATCCGAGCCGGCTCTGACATAGCCGGGACCGAGATCGAGTCGATAATCACCTGACCAGGTCGGCTCCGGTTTCGGCTCGGCTCCTGGACCGACCGAATGCCATTACTGGGCCCCACCTCCCGGTGCTGATTTGGTCGGAGGCGACATAGAGAACGAAGGCGGCAACGGAGGTGTCGTGGGGGTAAATGGCGGCAGAGGGGATATCGTGGAGGGAGCTGGTGACAAAGGTGACTCCGGTCCAGTTGCCACTAGTTGCGACCGGTTGAGGACAGGTGTGACTGGTTGTTCCCTAGTTCTCGACGTGAGATGGGGAACAGGGAGTAAAGGGATGGTTTTGCCATAGTGACTGCAGTTTTCCTTACAGTAAGGCGAGTCGAACAGCATGAGATTGCTGCCGAATCGGACTGCTGGATTGTGCAACCGCAGCCAGGGCATGCCCAGGATGAGGTCGTAGGAGATGGGGGCGACGTCGAGGCAAAAAGGTTCCTCGTTGGTCGCGGTGCGGAGCAGGACGGGGTTGTATTCGGTGATGGCTCCCGTTTGAGAGGAGGAACCATCGGCTAACACAAGGGACACAGGGAATTGTTTGGACTTATGTGGCAACCGGTAATCTTGAGACAACTTGTCATTAATAAAACTACCGTGGCCGCCGCAGTCCAACATAGCTCTGGCTGGCATCCATTCTCCACCTTCTACTAGCTTGAGATCAACGTCGATGTATGCAAGAGGCGAGTACTGAGTATCGGTGTCTAGGGCCGCGAAGGGGTTTGGAGATGCTAGCGTAGAGCTGAGAATAACTGTTGAGGGCGAGGATTTGGCGCGCTCACCCAGGGAGGGCCCCAAGGTCACTCCTGGGTGCTTTCTTTTTCCGTCGCCTCGAGCTCGAAAGATAAGAGTGGCTTGCGTGCTGCGAATCGCTGGGTAGGGGGGGGGCAAACAGGACAACGGGTTACAGAGTGTCCCTTTTCTCCACAGTAGTCGCACAGGCCGAGCTTCCGGCGACGTTCCTTTTCGCGAGCTGTGAGGCGCCAGGCGCCTGTTGCATCGAGTTCCATGGGCACTGTGCCATCCGTGGTGTGAGATGGTGTCCGTAAGGCCGGAAGAGGTGTGCTGGAGGCAGGAGGGGCTGGTGGAGGCATTTGGAGGCGATTGGGGGCACAGGGTTTGCTAGGAGGGTACGGAGGGTTGCGGTGCTCTCAGCGTCGTTCTTCTAGGCGTGAATCTAGGCGCGTGGCGAGCTCCTTGAGCACCGAGAGGGTCTGGGGTCGGTCTAGGGGTGCAAGTTCGTCCTTAATGTCGTCCCTCAGGTTGAGGTAGAATTGGTCTCGGAGTGCTGCGTCGTTCCAGGAGAGGTACTGTTTGAGGGACTTGAACTTGGCTGCGTACTCCGACACGGAGCTTGTCTGTCGGAGGCGTCGTAGCTCTCGCTCTGAGGTGGCTTCCAAGTTGGGGTCTCCATAGATTTGCGTGAGGGAACGCTGAAACGTTTCCCAATCCTTGATTTCTTCTGGGGCGAGGTTACTAGGGAGGTCGGCTGGCCACTTGCGGAAGAGGGCCTGGAACTAGGTAAATGCTGGGCCCTCCAGGTGGGTACCGGCGTATAAGACTTTCGATCGTTCGCTCATAAACCGAGAAGGTTGACTCTCGAACTTGAAATGGCATTTGGCGAGGAAAGGAAGGAGTTCCTTGCGCTCGCCCTTGAACACCGGCACGTCTGGTGCCTCGAATTCGGAGGGCGCCCTTGGTACGGCCCCGACGGAAGGGTAGTGTCGAACTGTTTGGAGCTCGTGTCTGAGCTCCTCAATCATGGCTTGTTGACTAGCCAGGCGATTAAGGACGGTTTCCTACATCCCTGCCGTCACAGTGATGGCCTCGTGATGCCTTGGAGGTTCTGGCGTTCGCGGAAGGGACGAAGGGTCCAAGTACATGGTCTGGTGTGTGTCTTCCATGGTCATTGAGTAAAAGGAGCTCGACGATGTTGTGGAGGGCGTGGGGGCATGCAAAGCGTAAGAATACAGGATGCTGAAATGCGACGCTAAAAGGGAGTGCGAAGGTACAGCAGGTAGTCGTTTTGATCTCGCAAACTGTCAGGAACGAGACTACAGGCTGCGAATAAGAATAAGAGGATTTGAAGTGACCTTGCGAGATGAAGAGTTCTACAGCGTGGCGACGGGGTTTTAGCAGTCCCGTGCGCCCTAACCTAACTATTTACATGATACATTGCTGTACTACGTCGCACATTGGGGTTGGTTTGTGACACAAACCACTCAATGGTAAAACAGGGTTCCCCTTCGAGGCGTTGCGGGCCTCGGATTGAAATCTGATAGCATTACTGTCTCGTTCATAACTTTGTGCCACTTTAGTAAAATTGGTTTTTTACAGCTCGGTTTTTTTAGTGATTTTTTAGCAACCTTTTCATGGATATCTCTACAACCAGGGTGTCACCGCAATTAACGCGAATTGTATATACAATCTATTACTAGTATCATTCTATATTTATACTCAGATGCAGAAAGAACTGTACGTCTCAAGTGTTTAAGTAAGAAAACATGTAAACAAACAACATTCTCTTGTAAAGCAAGATACAATTGCCTACTTTCTAAGCAACAAAGACAGAAACAGTCACCTATATACTGCTCCGTGATAATCCAATCGTGCCTTTTCACTATTATATGCCTCTCTATCTTCTGTAGCTCTGTTTATGTCAAAAGTGGGTAGTTCTGTTTAAAATTCGGTCTATTTCAATCTCAACTGATGTTCAGATTGCAAATTTTAAACACAACCAGAAATACCGAAAATAAATAACTAGACAGTACTTTATACACAGGCTGTATCTCTTCAAAAGATGGTTCAGATAAGTTTAAGGTCTGTGGCTTTAGTGTCTGCAGCCCTTGGTAGAGAAGATTTAAGTGGTTGTGCACTTGGTGTGACCTTTTTGAAAGTTGACAAAAACCGAGCTGTAAAAAACCAATTTTACTAAAGTGGCCCAAAGTTACGAACGAGACAGTAATCATAAGCTTGGATATTTACATGATGCCCCTTTATGCTCGCTCTTCCAGTGTTTTGACTACTTCTCCAACTCCAGACCTGCCTCCGTCCCACGTCCTTTCAAATACTCTTTCTCGCCCTTATAATGCGCAATCTTCCCACCGAGGACTCTCCTCTCAATCCACTCCTTAGTAGTCGGATAATTCTCCTCCCCTCCTTTATTTTCACCGACCAAAGGTCCCATTCGCACATCATCATTAGGCCGCTCAAAATAAACCACACTCCACCTCTCAAAAGCATTCTGTTCCCCCGGCGGCTTGGCAACGCGGTGCGTAGCACTCTTGAACAAACCATCCGTGAACCTTACCATCGCATCTCCAAGGTTGATAATCGCACATCCCTCCCGTGGGGGGACCCATTCCCATTGATCCTGGAAGTAGACTTGCAGTCCGCCAATGTTATTGAACAACACGGTGAGGGAGCCGAAATCGGTGTGTGCGCCCGCAGAGAGGGCGGGTGCGGAATCCGGCATGGGGGAGGACTTGATTAAGCGGAATTGGTTGCCTGCTGGGGCGTTGAAGTCGTGCAGGGAGGGGAGGGACGGGTTTGTGAGGTTGAGCTTGGAGGAGAGGATGGCGAGCAGGGTGGAAGTGATTTGACGACAGGAATCGATGTGATTGCGAATGACGTGGATGTTCTCTTTGACTACTGCAGGCTGTGGTCGTGGATTCTGAGATATCCCAAAAACATCATCCTTGGCGAACTACACATCAGAATGGATGTACTTTAGGATAAACATTCCACGTCTCATTCGAATCAGGCGTTCCCTTCTTATCGACAATGAACCCACCAACATGTTTATACCCCAAATAATTCCCCCCATCGCCCATCGCAAACATCTCCTTCTCATCCAACGGAATATCGAACAGCTCCCTCCCAAACTCGAACGCCGCCGCCGTAGCAACACCATTATTCTTCAAGTAAAAGAAGCCCTGATCGCGACATGAGATGTACAACCTCTCCGTCTCCGTCGGATCATTCTTCCGAAGCAGATCAAAGTCCAGAATCTCAAGGGAGGCAATAGGCAGATCTGCTGGAAAGGGAGCAACAAGTTGACTTATAGAAGGCATGTTGGTGATATCGCCGTTGGGCGAAGTCCTAGACTTGAGGGGAAGTGGGGCCCCTGGTCGCGAACCCCACAAATGCCGATTGTATGCGATTTCATTTCAGTGCTTGGGCCTCGAATGAGATGACGCAGTGCCGATCACCCAAAAAGATTTATCACGAACCAACATCGTCAGGCAGCATCAATCAAGGAAGGATATTTGGTACAGCCAAGGATACCGGTAAACTATGAGCATGGCCTCGGAGTCGCGTCCTGTCTCGATCATTTCTCGAGCGGACGATGACGCCCCCGTGGCGAAAGCATGGTGGTTCCATTCCTCGCCCTTATCACTTGATGATCCCCTGGCCCCATTACCGAAAGCTGCCCTCGAAGAAGGAACATGGAAACCGTTCTCCGAAAAAGATTGCCTTGCACTGGAAGAGAAATGGGATTCATTGCCGGAGCGAATAAAGCGCAAGGAAGAGGGCTTTCCGGATGAGCATGGCGTGGTGGATGAGCTCGCCTTGCGGACTCAGGTGGGAGATGGATCGGGAGAAAAGACAGAGGAGGAAGTCGATGATGTTAGTCAGGATGATGCAAAAGTGATTGTTGGGGTGGAACAACTGCATCATGTCGACTTGGTTACTCTGCAGTAATCTCCCACTAGTTACGAGAATGAGACTGATCAAAAAGACTTGGGCCGATTTATTGGCATCCTTTGAATTCATTTTTGGATTCCGCGACAGTGCTTCGATCGGTATGGTTTCATGCGGACTCTTTCACACCTGTTGAGCCGGCGCTGTCGCGATCACTGGAGGAGGGATATCTAGCTCTTCGGGCCTGGTCTTCGACCTATGCCGATGAACTTTCCTCCGCATTATCACTGGGTCTGGAAGCAGAAGACAAGTTACGCTGGAAGGTCCGGGAAGATAGTCAGGGTCGAGAATTGTTCTTTACTAGTCCTACAGAAGCATGGATTGTTCCGCCTGTGGGGATGGTCCAGGGATTATTCACAAGCAGGCGTATTCTAAAGGGAATCATTGAACGCGGCAAAGGAGGGATCAAAGTCATTCGAGGACACGACAACCTCTCCACTGCCCACGAGGACGAAAAGGAGCCTGAACCAATTCAATACACCGATCTCATCTTTGTCATTCACGGCATTGGACAGAAACTAAGCGAAAGAGGTATATATATTTAATATCTTTGTGGTCTAACAGACAGTGGAATCCTTTACCTTCACTCATGCAATCAATCGCTTCCGCACCCATCTCAACAACGAACGAGAAAGCGATCTCCTCGAAAAAGACATCCGCCCAAACTACCACCCCTGCATCCTCCCCGTAAACTGGCGTTCCCGGCTCTCCTTTGACTTTGACCGCCCTCCCAGCACCACCTCCCGCCGTCCGCGCCTCTCCCGCACGTCAACCGCCACATCGAGCTTCATCGAAGACAATATTTTCACTCTCAAAGATTTACAGCCGAAAAGCATCCCCGTGGTTCGGGACTTGATTAAAGATGTCATGCTCGATATTCCGTATTACTTGTCTAGCCACAAGGAAAAGATCTTGGAGGCGGTGGTGGCGGAAGCGAATCGGTTGTGGGAGGTGTTTTGTCGTTGTAATGCGTATTTCAAGGATGGAGGGGGAAGAGTACATATTATTGGACATTCGTTGGGAAGTGTTATCGCTATGGACGTGTTGAGTGGACAACCGACTTATGTCTCGAAGAATCATGACGAGGTGGAGAAATTGCATTTCGCGTTTGATACGACTGATCTCTTTTGTGTGGGAAGTCCGGCTGGGTTCTTTCTGATGTATGTCTCTTTTGTCGGATTGTGTTGAAGATAGGTTGGAGAGAGCGTCCCTTTTACCTCGCGCGAATCGTCGCAAGACACAGAATGCAAGGCAATCAGAAGTCGAGGAGACTCATGGCCAATTCGGATGTCTCGCAATAGACAACCTCTACAACATATACGACCTAACAGATCGTACTCCCCAGTATAACACATCTAACCCCCAGCCGTTGCATTACATATGAATCCCACGGTAGACAGTTCCTACGCCAGGAACAACATTTCCACCGTCGAAATCCCACGAACCCTCCTCCCGACCCCCGCAGGCGCTCTCTCCCAAGCCGCCAACGTAGCAACATCCCTTCTCGGCACGACGGGCTCCTCCCCCGAAAAACCCCCCATCGAGATGGAGACACACCATTTCCGCAGCGAAGCCCGCGCCGAGAGGATCTTCAATATGCTGAATGATAATGGAGGACTGGATTTTACGTTGGCGCCCCTGGGAGGGTGGGTCGATAATCAGTATGTGAGTATGCTCAGTGCACATAGTGGGTACTGGGATAGACGGGATTTTGCTAGGGTTATTGTTGTAGAGACGGGGAGGGAGGATGGGAGGACTGTGGATTGGTTGAGGGCTCAGAAGAAGATTGTTTGACGTTTTTTATCTTGACATGGCGATGGCGTTAGGAGTGGGTAGGTATGGATAGGGGCTATTCTGTTTCTTTGGAGGTTTCTTTGCGTGCATGGGATACAATTGATATACATTATAAAATAGCGTGTTTGGTTTGTCGAAGTGCTTGGAGGATCCCGAAGACTGTGCGAACAATAAATAGTGTCCCTCAGATGGACGCCGTTCGAGACGACAACAATGATTCGAAACGGGAGGGACGTGACATTTTAGTCTCGATAGTTCTGATTGATTGCCCCTGAATGGGCCATTGTTCCCGGAGGTGTGGTTCGCACAGGATAAGCCACCGGCGAGTTAGTATGAATTCAGGAAGAATCCCTTTCTAAATGCCTCTGCGGATGTCAGGATGCCAATTCCTTAACGGAGAAACAGAAGCCGCTATTTTAGTGTTTCACGTTGACGGCGACGTTAGGCTTTGCCGCAATGGGCGTTGTTGGGGTTGTTTTCTGAAGTATGCTGACATAAAATTGATAAACATTGAGATGTCATTGGTTTAATTTTAGCCGATTGAATGGGCCCAATCCAGCCTTAATCAAGCGGCTCCACAACCAGCACCGTCAGCCTTCAGGCCACAGCATATCACCGTCTGATGTGCACGTAGTCCCTCCATCCACCGCGTCCTGCAAACGGCGAGAAACCAACTCGCGGACCATCGCCAACACAGTCATGGCTACCGTCTATGCCTATCCCCCGAGCGAAACCCACACCCAGACAACCGCCGGCCTCTTCTCACCCATGATGCCCGGTTACGCAGGCAGCAGCACAAGAACATACTCGGAATCCTCGCACTCTGCGCAAACGTCCCCGATCAAGTACAACCCTCTGACCCTCCCGCCCGCCACAGACACGCTCATCAACACCGGCCAGGAGTCCCAGCCCAGTCTGACTGCCCGTCTGCATCGGCGGAAGAAGACTTACCAACCACCCACGGCGCCACCTGCCAATGCCTCACAGCCCCATGATCCCCTGCGAGCGGCGCGGCTGGCTTGGCGTCTGCAAGAGGAATATGCCGAACAGCTCAGAGTGGAAGAAGAACAAATGCGACAAATGCGACAGAGCTCAAGTAGTTTCCAGCGACAACAAAGGGAACACATCAAGCAAACGGCGCCGGCACAGTCTCGGCGGAAACAGAAAAACGTAAGGAGCAAGTGGCAGGCGTTTTGTTTGTGGATGAGCTTGGCATTCTATCGGTTTACGAGGAAAGTGAAGAGTGTCTTCAAATGAGGCGACTGTTCTATCTGCCTGCGCGACAATCTGTCGCTATCCGCTCCCCTCGATCAACTCCTCGGCCCGCCTTCAGTCTACAATCACCTGCAAATTCCTGCGCCCCAACATCACATTTACCTCTCAACCGTTAACCTACGACACCTTATACATCTCCGGTACCTCCGTCGCGATCGCCACGCACTCCACCCCACCAGTCTTCATTGTCTCAGACCGGCGCTACCCACATCCTCGGTCTTTGTCTCAAACTAAACCCTTCCGCATCACCGGCGCCAAATCCTCACATGCAACATCCACTCCTTTCTCCCTACATTCCCCCCCGATCTCTCAGCCTCCCCAGTCTCCTCGCTCGGTCGAGAGCATGTTTATTTTGTATAGAAGCATTTGCATATATCATTATTCAGTACATTGGATTACTCTTCCGGGTGTTTCGAAGTTTCATTATATAGGGTGTATATATATGGGAATGGAATGTCTGTCCATTTCGGTCAGAAAGTCCTCTTGACACCTGCTGGAAGCTCAATGTCTCTCTTATCGATCTCTATGATCGAGATCTTTCACCCGATTACCACGTGAAGATCGGCGAGATTGTTACCCCCTGAATCTTGGAGTTCCAGTCCGCTAACGATAAGGAATGTGTAAGGCGAATGTTGGAATCAAGTCCATCGCAAATGTCGATAATCTGCCAATATATTGAGCGTGGGTCCTCAGTTAGAAGACCTTTGCGGGGACTGCATCTGTGCCGTCACTCACATGTCGGTGGACTCCCGGCCCTGAGATGTAAAGCCTAGTTACTGTCATCAGATCACCATGGTAATTGAGGAAGAAAGGTGGGTAACACAGTTAAATTGGCTCGGAGAACATATTAAAGGTTCACGATACCGCGGCAATATATTTTATACAGAGAACCCTACTCATGAATTGCTATGACCTTTTTGTTGACAATTGACGGCTTTGTTACTTATACTAGCCCCACGGGTGGCGGACCCCAGGAAACTCAAACACTAGGCTCCTTTCTATAACGGAATAACACATCTGCCGTATGAGATTTGCCGAAGTTTGATACTCATCGTGAAGGTTCGTCCAAGTTCATTCCAACGGAATATACCGATGAAGTGATCGACGAGACAACTGCCGCAGCCAGCATCATGGCTACTAATTTAGCGATCACCCGACTGTGCCGAGAAGCCACATCTTATGCGATTCCAACTAATACGGTGGCAAGAAGCCAATTTAAACAACGAGGCGCATACCGACTGGTCCAATGAAGGGCCCCCCAGGTCATAAGGACCGGGGTATTCGCGGGATTTATCAACGTGCGGTACTCTGATAGACTACCATATCGGCAGAAAGGGAAGTTGGAAGTAGCTGCCGATTGGCGACGAAGCTCGGGTCCATACTCGCGGATGGAACATATCCGTGATGATCATCAACGTGGATACGAGAGACACCCCGGCTTATCCGTTGAAAGGGGTTCTTCCACGGGGAAACTTGTGAGATGTTCGGCAATTCCACCCCGCAACACGATGTTACCGCATGACAAAGTTTAATACTTAAAGACGAGATGAGTTTAATCGTTCCCCACAATTCAAAGGGAAACGAAGAGCGACATTATGGGGTTCGGAATTCTCGAAGATAAGCATCTCGAACACGTTCCGGGGACGGCGCCCCTTGCTGAAGTCCTTGCTGCGAGAGACTTGGCAAATCTCCAAGATAGTACTGTTCCTTATATATTTCGAGGGCTGATGTAGCGTCTCATACCGCGCATCTCAAACATGGGACTGGAAAGGACAAGGATATCATCTTGATCCCGCAGCCCAGTGACAGTCCTCGCGATCCCCTTAACTGGTCGCTATTGAAGAAAGATCTGATGCTCTTCATCATCTGCATCGACACAGCCGTTGTAGGCGCATGGGGTCCAATGATTTCTCCTGGTTTCGGAGTCATGTCCGTTGAATTCAATATCGTAATCGCTATTTAGGGATCCATCTAACAGTAGAGTTATAACGATCTCAATGGCAAGCTCGGTTGGGGTATCTTCTTGATCGGGATTTCCTGCTTCATTACGAACGGTCTCGCGGTTAAATTCGGAAAACGACCTGTCTTCCTCGGGGGGAATATCGTCTTATTCATCTCGTCAGTTTGGGCTTCTCAAATGGACAGTTTCAATGGGCTCTTGGCTTCCCGGCTGTTCGGATGTATCGGAATGTCTCCGTTCGAAGTTCTTGTGACTGCCACAATCACTGATATGTACTACCTTCGTTTCGCCTTACTGATTATAGTTATTTCGTTCATCAACGCGGTATGCGACTGGCTGCTTGGGGTCTCTGTCTGTCTATCGGTGTTGGAGCTTCGGGTATCATCTCAGGCTATGTCATTGAAGATCTCGGTTGGCAATGGACATACAAACTAAGTAACCTTCCCTCATAAGAACGAGACTAATGTCAGCTGCCATCTTATTTGGTATCCATATCCCGCTCTTGTACTTCTTCTGCCCCGAAACCTGCTACAAGAGATCGGCCGATCTCAACATCGATTTAGGAACCATAAATCACGCAAAAGAACTCGAAGCCGAGCTCGAGGAAATCGAGGCCGTCCGCGCAGAAGGAAAACAAGGCTCAGAGAATCTCGATAAGACAGCCACTCAACTTGAGGCCCAACTCCATGATCAACACGGAGCGAATGAACCTCCCTGGACAAGATGGGAAGAACTGCGTTTATGGCGAGGGATCGAATCTGAAGATAACCTGCTCAAGATTATTATCCGACCCTTTCCGATGTTACTGTTCCCGCAAGTGTTATATGCTTTTATCACTTACGGCTTGACTACTTCCTGGCTTATCGTTCTTGGATCTGTGGCGGCTTTGATTTTCGGAGCCCCTCCGTATAACTTCTCTGTTGGAAATATCGGATTACTCGGCATCGCCGGGTTGATTGTCTCGATTCTAGGCTTCATTGCTGGCCCCATCAATGATTACCTATGTAAATGGCTTGCACGACGCAACAACGGTATCTACGAACCAGAGGTATCTCCACTTCCTGAGTGTGGTTGATATATTAGTTCCGCTTGGTCACAATCGTGTTGACCTTCTTTTTCGGGACTATGGGATTCTTCGGCTTTGGAATCTCCTTACACAACTACGATCCATGGATCGGCCCCGTGATGTTCCAATCCATCATGACCTTCGGGATTTCTTTCCTCAACATTGCTGTCTACGGCTACATCACCGACTGTCTCCGAGACCACGCTCCCGAAGCATTTGCCTCGATCAATCTCCGAAACATTTATTCCTTCGGTATGTCTCGCTCACGATATTACTGACATTGTACTAGGGATGAACTACTTCATTGCCAGCTGGATTACCGATCAAGGGCCCTTGGAAGTGTTTTCGATCATTGGTGGAATTCATATCTTTATCTGTCTTCTCACTATTCCGATGTACGTCTACGGGAAGAAAGTTCGTAGTATGACTGCACGATTGCCTTTCTACAAAGCAATAATGTCGCGTTGAGCTTCCAGTAATACAAAAACTGTAAATATGTATTTAGATAGCCAGAATGAAGAATTGTCTATGTAAACCGAAGAGAAGGGGAAATCATCATCAGATGGAGAGTTCAGCTTTTTAGGGCGCAACCCCATCCGGGTAATCGTTATCGGTTCTGCCGCGGCATTGCTGATAAGGGCGCACGCTGAGCTCCGACGGGCGCATCCTTGCGACGAGCGACTACTAATTTCGCCATCGACATAAATGGCTACCGTGCAACAACGTCTTGAATATCCTTACGAGTGACCGCAACAACACAGAAATGACAGTGCCGTCGCCAGAGGACATTATCGAATCCTGCAAACGGGATCCACGATACGGCTACGATGGCCGCCTGCATGAAATTCGGCAGGCCGAGTACTCTCATCTCGGAGGTATCATTTATCTCCTCATAGAGCTCGACTAATAGTAGACACAATCTATTTTGACCATGCTGGGGCAACACCGTATCCGATTTCAGTTATTCAAGACCATACTAAAGATTTGATGGGCAATTTATTCTCGAATCCTCATTCAAGGTCGCCGTCGTCTATTGCCACCACCGCTCGTATTGAAAATATTCGTCGACGAGTTCTCGGGATGTTCAATGCCAATGCGGAATTGTTCGATGTTGTGTTCGTTGCAAATGCCACTGCGGGGATCAAGTTGGTCGCCGATGGATTCAGCGGTGGCGACAATGGGTTCCAGTATAAATACCTACGCGATGCACATACGAGTTTAGTTGGAGTCGCTGGTCTAGCACAGGAGAGTAGTTGTCTCGCTCAGGATGACGTAGAAGTATGGCTGAACAATAACTCGGATATAGGAGACGAGAGACCCGGTCTATTCGCATATCCCGCTCAATCGAATTTCAACGGTCGGCGGTTCCCGCTAAATTGGATACAACGAATACGACAGCATCCAGGTTGGTACACGCTTCTTGACGCAGCTTCCTATCTTACGACCACCTCACTCGACTTCTCCGACCCTTCCCTCGCCCCAGATTACACTGTCCTATCATTCTACAAGATCTTTGGATACCCTGATCTTGGAGCTATTATCGTCAAAAGAGAAGCAAGCCACATGTTACTTCAACGGCGATATTTCGGAGGAGGCAGTCGTGCAGCGGTAACAGCAGATTCCTTCCATGCTCCAAGGAAACAACTTCATGAAGCTCTCGAGGACGGGACATTACCCTTCCATACGATCCTTGCTCTCGACTCGTGCTTCAACAATTTCACTCGCCTGTTCGGGAGTCGCAGTAATATTTGTCGACATGCCGCTATCGTCACAAAGGTCATGTACACCCTCCTCTCAAGTTTAAAACACTACAATGGCCGATCAGTATGCCAGATATACTCCCCGGACCAGGGTCCAATCGTGGCGTTTAATTTGTTTTCTGCAGCGGGAATGCCAATTGGCTTTGCGTCCTTTGAGAAATTATCGTCACTGAGGAATATTTCGCTACGCACGGGGGGGATGTGTAATCCCGGCGGTGTGGAACAGTACTTGGATCTTCAGAACTGGGAAGTGGAACGCAATTTCGGCAAGGGAAAGGTTTGTGGGGATGATAATGATGTGGTGGAGGGCAAAAATACGGGGGTTATCAGAGTTAGTTTTGGAGCTTGTTCGACGATTGAGGAAGTTTGTTCGTTTGTGGAGTTTATAAGGGAGTTTTATGTCGAGAAGGAGAATGTGCCAATGGACGTCAGTCAACTTGTCAACAACAACATTACATTACAGTCTATTCATATCTGTATGTCTCCTTAACATGTGTGTCAACTAATACTAGATCCGATCAAATCGTGCCATGCGTATTCCGTTCCAGAAGGAACTAAATGGCCAGTAACACCTCACGGCCTTCTTTTCGACCGTGACTTCTTCCTCATCTCAACAACAACAGGCCGCGCACTCTCTCAAAAACAATACCCCCGAATGGCCCTAATAAGACCCTCCATCAACCTCTCGACCCGAACCATGTCAGTCTCCTCTCCCTCGTCCCCCGCACGTCTCGAAATCCCCTTCGACATCGACATCTCCACGTTCCTGTCCAACGGATCCATCATAGTCCGCGAAAACGCACGCCTGTGCGCGGACAAAATTCGAAGTCTGGTGTTTACTTCGCGGCGGATACAGGACTTTTTCTCGGCTATTCTGGGCGTGGAATGTTCCCTGGCGATGTATCATCCAGATATATCTGATACCATGCGGTTTTTCAAACCCCATCTTTCCGGGACGAAGACTTCTATTGTCGATGCCTGTGCGACAAAACGCGAAATATGGCTTTCAAATGAATCCCCTTTTCTTTTGATTTCGCAGTCCTCAGTGGACGCCCTGTCACTCGCCACAGCCGCAAAAAAACCAATCCCCTCCGCAGTATTTCGCGCCAACTTTGTCGTTAGTGGGAGTCCGCCGTATCTCGAAGATACCTTCCGAAGACTGCGAATAGGGACCGCGGGGTTCGATGTACTAGGCCAGTGTCGACGCTGTCATATGGTCTGTGTGGACCCCGAGAAGGGGATCAAGGAGAAGGAGGGGGGAGAAGTATACTTGAGTTTGGGAAAGACGAGACGGAAGGATACCGGGGGAGTTGTTTTTGGGATTCACATGGGATTGAATGTAAAAGAGGGATATGTGCAAATTGGGGATTCCCTGAGTATTGAAGAAACTCAGTAACTTGTTACAGAATAAACTTATACTTCTAACATGGACTGTTTTCTCACTGGGTCAGATGCAAGTCAAGCAGATGCAAAGCAAGGGCGGGTACGTAGCATAGGTATTGTATATATGCACCGATGTAAATACTACTCCTCGAACTCTAGAAGAGGTGCCAAAACCTGTTTAAGCCGCTCATAAGCCTTCAAATTACTCTGTCCATCCTCTCCCGCTCTAAACACACTCTCCAAACTCTCATCAATCTCCTTCGGCACCACAAACGGCTGCACCTTCCCCCCTTCCCCCTCAACCTTCCTGACCTGTCGATCCGCCAACTCCAGTAAAAGACCCAGGGCTATTTCCTCGCGCTTTGCATTATCTTTAGCGTAGTCGTTCTTTTTCTTGAGAAAGAGGGAAGCCTGGGAACGTTGGGTTTGTGCTTTATGGTGCATTTTTAAGATATGGAAGGCTGTTTCGGCGCCAAGGATGGTTGCGAGGGTGGCGGCTCCGGCGACGCCTAGGTTTATCGCCAGATGACCGAATGAGGCGGGCGTTATTTTCGCGGACCGGCGTTCTACTCCGGCTCCTTGTGCTTCTTGCTTTAAAGGCGCTGCTATTACCGCAAGGAAGAGCCAAAAGCTGCATATCAGCACAAACAGGCGAGTCATCCTCAAGAACCGCCCAGCAGCATCGCTCTCAGACCTTGAACGATCTCACAGACCTGATTGGTTGAGTGATCTGCATAACCCTAACTTCAGAGCCCTACATAAATAGATCGTCGTGTTTGATGATCTCGGCGGGTATCCGTCCATGATGGCGAAGCCGACGCAACCACCAACAAAACCTGTTCCGCCGCTCTCTCCTCAGAACAACAGAAAATGGGATGCCGTAATAAGTGCATTTCTACAGACTGCAGGTTTACAGGAAACGATACGAGGATTCGAGGCAGATTTACTGGTCCTGTCACGGGCTCAACATGACCGCCTCCAAGGAGTGTTGAAACAGCTTTCTGAAGAGGTATCTGCTCGATTAGTGCGATGGATATTGAGAGTAGTTGCAGGAGTGTGAGGAGCCTGTGGAAGAGGATTATGAGGAGCTGCATATTGTCTTGTTGCGGAAGGATCTGGTGGAGGATTGTCATGAACGGAGTTCTAGTAGTTACATTAGTTAGATTAGGTTTCTCGGGGACTGCTTTTATACCCCCGAGATCATTCATGTACCTTAGCTTGCAACAATTGTCAACCATGTACCTTCGGTTCTAGCTCTGGCGTGTTCCTCCTTGTTCCCTGAGCTCTGCCTTGTTCCCTGAGCACTCCGGAGTTATCCCCGAACTCACTCCATAGCAAGGATGCGGCGCCGGCGCAACAGGTACGCCCTTTGGCGGTGGAGGCAAGTTGATGGGATAGAATAAATCCAAGATGAAGAGTTTTGTGAATCAGAAACGGAAGCTGGTGAATCAATCGAATCAGCAGGAGTACACACGTAAACGTCAAAACACAGGAGACGACCCCAACGGTACCTCTATCTCGCGAATTGAGTGCATTGTTGATAAGTGAATACCGCCGTGCGAACAGATGCCGTTAAAATCAACCGAGCAACCCAGATAAAACACGACACAATTCTCCACCAAAAATCCCCCCATCTCGAAAAAACAATCCACTCCTCAAGTCATATCACGCATACGTCATCCTTCCTCGATGAACGGATACAGAACATTGAACTAATTTGAGCAGCATTTCAATGTTGTGTATTCACCACGTTAGCCCTCCAATTTAGTCACGCGGATAAGTCTCCTGGAACAACATATCATGGCCCTGGAAAGGGAACATCCTGTGTGGTCAGCGCTGCATTTCACGCAGCCGGGGAGAGTGCTCGGAGGGATGGAGAAAGTGGAAATCAAAGTGAAGCTGCAGGAAGCGGTGACGTGCAAGGAGATCAAAATCAAGGCCCGAGAGGGGCGGAAAAAGAAGGAAAAGAGTAGTGGATTGGGGTTAACGAAAGGGTATTAGAGCCTGGGTATATCCATGGCAATTGTTGGGTTTGGGAGTTTGGGCTGGGATGTGTGTATATATTTATATACTGGATGCTGTTTGCTGTATGATACATTTCGCTAGTGTCTGCATGCATGACATGTGGTCTAGAAGAACAATCTAATCAACTCAAATACTGCTCCGCCCACCAACACGAATAGTAATGCCGCTGCAAAATCAGCCTTAATCAAGGACGGGACTCTACCAATCCAGTACTTTGAGATTGGCGGTTTCGTGACTTTGGGTTTTTTGGTTAAGCTCGCTGGCTTGCCACGTTTCGCCGCCTCTCGTTTCTCATACAATGCATTCGCCTTCCTTTGCTGCGATGTCTTTGGTTGTGCCTACTGTCAGACACATCTTCGGCAGCAAATACCATGATATACGATCTGATAAATTAGTGTTGAGCACACGTTACGTGGTATAGCGATGCAATAAGCTTGCGTGGCGATGGAAAGGGAACTTTGAACATGCGAAACTTCCTGTTTCCATGGGGACTGGCTGGAATTAAAATGATTGAATTTTCTGGAGTGGCCAGCGGATTTGGGTTGTGAAGAGCTCTCTCTTGCGTCCACGTTGGTATTTATGCGAGGGACTATCGTTCAGACAGTCTGCAGAAGGCTGGGGACACACGCATTGAAGCCAAGACGAAGGGAGTACAGTGGTCAGCGACCAAGACTACGGTATAATTCGACGACATCAACGTCCTCGGCGTCAGTCGGCGGGCCATCGGCGAAACCGGTGAAGGTGCTTTATCCCCGCTTAGCTTGACCAATCTAACTTGCAGCCGAGTATACTAGTCACACACGGCAAGGGAATTTTTCGACTAATCCTGGTCTCGCAAGCGATGTTCGGAGTGTTGACGGTTTTCTGGTGGCATATGCATTACTTTGAAACGCAGGATGAAAAGAACGGTAACCCTACTTTCGAAGGGGGCCAGGACTGATAGCTATTAGAGGAAATTGCGATACTAAAGCGACAGTTAAAAAGGAATTGCAGCTGCAGGTTGCTAAATCAGGTGTACAGAACGAATGATGGCGCTGGCGTTACTGGAGCTTCGGGTCCGAGGAATGGGGTGCGCGGTGATGTTTGCCTTTTCAGGAGTGATATCCACTTCATGCAACTCAAAATGTCATATTACTTTGCTGCTTACTTACTACGTATCTGTGCGCGCCCGAGTCGCCGACCCCCACTGCAGAGTCCGAAGCAAGGTTGCATCTCGTGATGAGCCGCAGCGCCATGCACGGCCGCACGGGTGCACGGCCTCGCTTGGAGATTGAGCCTGTGGCTCTCTGCTGAAGGGTGCTGGCTCGTTTGTGTTCCCATGCATGACGTAGGGCCTGGAATGATATCCATTTTTAGGAAGGCGCGTGTCGGGAAAGGCGTGTGCGTTGTGCGTTTTGCGTGTGGGTGTGCAAGTCACAAGCTCCACCACAGCCTCGCAATTAGCTGTGGCTCCCCACTCGGCTAAATTCATGTCGATCTTCGCCGGTTGCCCTCAGCGTAGAGCCCCTGTTTCGCCGGCCTAATCTCTCTCCATTTTCAGCTAAGATAGGCCAAGCATTGGCGGTTCTCGGACCGAAAGCCAAAAACTCCTGCTGCTAGTCGTCTAGTCGCTTTGGACTGATGTTTATTAATCCCGTCGCTTGCACCGGCCAATGAAGATGCACACACCGCAGGTGACTCAACGTGCAGATTTCCAATCAGAAGCCAATCTCCCACGCGCCCAGGTCTGGAGCCGCCTCCATCTGTGGTAACCTTAATCGGCGGTTTGGCGTACGTGTTCTATTTCGATTTCATTCTCTGTTTTGTTTTTGCCATTACGTTAGAACGCAGCCGACTCACTGGGGAGAAAACACAAATTGAGTTCCGCTCGGAGTCGGGCAGCGAATCTAGCGTCCGTGCTGTAGCTTGTCTCTAATTAAATAGATCCTGCATCGTGTGTGCATTCGGAGATATTTTTTTAATATTTAAACACTGCCTCCACAAATAACCCGCCCATTCACATAACCGAGGAGGCTCTGCACTGTCTGTCCCGACGCAATAACGCGGGACAGATGCTCGTGTCTGAGAATATCTTTCAATGCTATGTATGGAGGATATCCGATCTGGAGACTCGCTCTTCCATATGCCAACAGTGATCAGAATGGGACGAGACCGTCCAGAGACAAATCTAAAGCAAAAACGTACGTGCGTACCTGAAAAATGCGGAGGTTGACGTGCAGCCAAAAAGTACGCGCGGATCTTACCGCGTCCAACTGAAGTTCATGGCCAGCCGCTTTCGATAGCATCGCGGCGAGTCGGGGGTGCTACAAGTACCGTTCACGTTATATATGGCTAATCTCAGGGACACAAGGGGAATGGTGTCATCCAAGTCAGGCATCTCCGCCAAATTACAACCTATCGTCCACAAACGTCTTCCTCCGACTACAGGACGAGCCGATACCGTCAGAGTCAGTAGACATAGAGACCTATCAATTACCCCTGATCCAAGCGGTAGGTCCACCTGACGACACTCCACTCTACACAGTCGACTCCTCGTATCTGCACTTCTTCGTTCGAGAGCTACCCAATCTGTTAGCGATAGACCACCTCTTCCCCAATGCCCTAAGCCGCATCCTCGGCATGACAATTGGCCACTCCGCACTGTGGCACTCGATTCTCGCCGTCTCCTCGTACCTAGCAGACAAAATTGTCGGCCGCCCAACATCGCGAACATACATCCATCTCAACCATTCCCTTCCTCTGATCCAGTCGGCCATTCAAAATATGACCATCGACGACTCTCACATCGTCGCTGTTTTTCTGCTTGCATATCTCAATTTCACGGGGGGTGAGATCACTAGTGCGGGACGACATCTCGACGGGTTGAGATTGATGCTGGAACATCGCGGTGCGACGGTCCTTACGGACGATCCTCTCATCAACGCCATCCGTCGGCTCACGATTCGACTCGACAATGTGAGGGGCACTACGGGCCGGAGTTTGGCGTTTCCGACACATAAACTCGCGACAGGTGTACCCAATCGGGAGTGGCTAAGCAAACTCATTCAACCGAATAAACTGCAGAGTCTGGAATGGGCGTTGATGGAATTCGAGTTAGAGGATCTGGCGAATCAGATGATCCATCTCAATCTGCGAGCACAAGCGTTACGGACAGCGCCAGGACATAATCCTGCGACAGATGAACATGAAATACTCTTCCGTGCGGAAATCTTGTTGTCGGAACTAAATCGATGGAAACTGCGGCCGATATTCCTCGCCGCAGAAGCTGAGGAGAACTTATCGCGTCTTGCTTGTCTAAGTCCCAGTTCATCTCCTGCATTCCTAGATTACCCTCCGTTGCCCTTCAAGAATGTCGTCTTCGCAGGCCTGATGATCATGTTCTATCGTCTACAGATCCTGGGATCACTCATCATCAGTCCGGTCCCAGGCCCAGAACCAGCAAATCGACTTGAGGCCGCTATAAATCTTTGTCGAACATACACCTCCTACGCCTCTCTTCGAGAACGAATACCGTCAATCATGGTAATCCCACTCATTCTAGCTGGCTTCGTGCTGGGAGAAACACAACATCCTCAAGGTCAGATCCCCCCTCTCTGACGTGGCTGATCCTAGAATTTGGATGGATTTGCGAGCAACTCAAGGAAATGGATAGACGAAGCGGTTTAACTTCTGCTACAACCGCAGTAACGACCTTACAAGTCATCTGGCGTAATCCGGAGATCCCCTTCTGGGATATCTTCTACCAGGAATCAGATGCATAGAACTATATACACGAAAACTTCTCTAGACGGGTCAGTGATATCAATTGGGTAAACAGGGTCAAGGGATTATGAAAAAGTATGTATTAATTCTAATAGGCTCCACTATACATTATACAACTATTCGCCATGCCACGCTCATACATAAATAATTCTTCGTGACATGTGTGTTTGTGGGATATTCTAATCTTCAAAGAATCGAGATAGCATTTCGATCCCTGAGATGGCTTGCAAGACATCGACGTCCTGAATACTTAGGCCTACTTTCCTGTTCCTGTCAATGATTTTCTTCCCCTTTGTCTTTTCGATGGCGATGATATCGTTTCCATCCAACTGTTTGCATGCGTCCAGAAATTCTCCCCGAGGAAGAGGATCCAACATCCCATCCCGTCGACACAGTCGGGCGTACTTGTCGCATACATCTCCCAGTGTGACGGTATTGCTCTTCAATACCACCAGCGTGCAGAGAATCGCTTTATGTTGCGGGGGAAGTGATTTGAGACTTTGTGCGAAGGATTGAGATGAGCCCAATGATTGAGTGACTTTGACAATATGCATTGGCGTGACTTTTGGTGCTGTAGTGATGTCCAGAGCAGACATATTCGATGTAGCAGCCAGTCGACGTCGTTTCGAAGGCGAAGGTGAGGGCGTAACGGTTCGTACAACGGTCTCCTTCAAGGGTGTTTTTTGTAGATTCTCCTGTTTGGCAAGTTCTTCCGATTCCACCAACTCGATTGCTCGACGACACATATCCAATGCTGTTCTCAAATCTCCGCTCGCGGCAGAGACTTTCCTCGCACACAACTCAATCGCCTTGGGATCCATCATCGGCAGATTGTCGGACGTGGGATCCAGGGATTGTAATCTTGCGGAAATGATTGTGACGATGTCGTCTGTGGTATAGGGATGGAAACTGAGCCGTTTGGGTTCGCTTTTCTTGCCTTTCAGGCGAGGCAGGAAGCGGTCGGGCAGGTTGAGGGAGTTGGCTATCCCGATGAGGACGAGTTTTGAGTTGGGACGGTTGGCGTAGTCGACGAGCTTGTACATGATTTCCTGATTCTTGGTCAAGAGGTGATCCATTTCATCCAAAACTACAAGTCTGAACGTTAGCGGAATAACTTTCGGGAACATACGACATGGTCTTTCGCTTTAGGAGGAGTAAGTCCAGTTGACTATCCACGGCCGAGACATCGCCCCCGAGCTCTTCAACAATCCTCTCAAAGACGTCCTCCGGCTTGTCAAAACTCATACAATTGAGGAAAGCCATCGCAATCTTATTACTCGGACAGTCGCGATATTCCGCAAACACCTCGTTCATAAGAGCTGTTTTCCCCGTTCCAGGAGGTCCACAAATATAGAGGAACCCGCCTCGTTGGACCCCTTCCAATTGATTCGAGAGAAACGATGCGATTTCGGCGCGCTCAGCAGATCGAGCGGCTAGTTTCCCGGGGACAGTTCCTCTCCTGAGTACTGCTTTTGCGCGAGTGAAGACAGTGTTGATGGGCGTTGTTGGTGTTGAGGGCGACTTTGTGGGTGTGTTGAGGATGCGCTTCGAGGGCGAGAAGAGCGAGACTGTCCGCTTCCCCGAGACAGGAGTCAACGGCAAGCCCGTCGATTTGGACATTGTTGATTTTTTGGGTGTTGTTGGAGGAGGAATGTTTTCGATATCTTCGATGTTCTCACGCCGAGACATCCTCGATGAACGCGAAACCAGCGCGTCTACACATTAGACTCGGTGTGAATGATGCAAGTGTCGTACCAGAAGCCTTTCTTTTCGGCATGATTATTCAGACAGCAACACTCACACAGAGAGAGATCAAGTGACGGACTGTGTTATTGTTGCAAGCAAAGAGTGTTTGTGTTTGTTGATGTGATGAAACTCGGACAATGGGAGACTGGTGCTGGCGGGTTGTGAAGTGTGTGATACAGCAAAGTGTGTCTGCCCGTGTTTGTCCTTAATTGATCGACCCGCGTCAAGCGTGGCGGGTCGTGTCGCCAACGCGTCGCCCAGTTAGCGAATCACGTGTGAAAGCCACCAATTTCGCCTACGAACTTTGTATGGTACGCAGACTCGCAGTAAATGGCTGGACCTTTTATGCAACGGAAGTGGACTCCGATAAGGAGGCGGTCCGGCTGTTGAGATAATACTCTGACAGACTCAACAATAACTGCGCTAAATCATGAATTAGATAACACTACGAGATTCCCAAACGTGAAAATGCTAGCAGATGTCTAGTCCACAAACTTTTCCCCGAATAAAACAAAAGTCAACCTATCTTATACTAGCAAAAGCCTTCATAGCAGCCCTCTTGAGTCCCAAACTTGCCTTGCTCAATTTCTTGGCATCGACCTCCTCGCCATCCAACTCAAGAGCCTCCATAGCCTCAGTAAGAGCTCGCTCCACATTCTCCCTATCTCTCTTGCCCAATTTCATGCCGATGCTGGGTTCCGAGAGGTTGCCCTCGACGTTGGCGATATCGGCCTCCAATTGCTGTTTGGCTTCCAATCGTTCTTGGAATTCCTTGTCTGCAGCCTTGAATTTCTCGGCGTTGGCAATCATTTCGTTGATTTGGGTGGAGGACAGACGGAGAGAGTTGGAGATGACCAGGTTGGCAGATTTAGAGGAGATGCGTTCCTTGGCAGTGACTTTGAGGATACCGTTTGCGTCGAGCTCGAAAGTAACATCGAGTTGGGCTTGTTGTTTGGGCATAGGTGGGA
>Ga0302325_10008520_pt1 | contig 22535 bp, 20 predicted proteins | sample Palsa_T0_2_FD_201948 | JGI IMG/M metagenome (GOLD analysis project Ga0302325, IMG submission 201948) | Peat permafrost microbial communities from Stordalen Mire near Abisko, Sweden - Palsa_T0_2 | ecosystem: Environmental > Terrestrial > Soil > Palsa > Peat permafrost | place: Sweden: Abisko...
CCCCTCCACCGCGGGGACCTACCACTGGGTGGCCACATTCACGAGCACCAACGTCAATGACACCAACCTCGGCCCGGTCGGCTGCAGCGACGCCAGTGAGACCGTCACCATCAGCCCACTCACCCCGGGTCTGACCACCACGGCGACCCCGGCGTCCGCGGGTGTGGGCGCCTCGATCACCGACGTAGCACACCTCACCGGCGGTCACGACCCCACCGGCACCATCACCTGGAAGCTCTACGGCCCCAACGACACCAGCTGCTCGGGCACCCCCCAGACCACCACCGCGGTCACCGTCACCAGCGACGGCCCGTACACCAGCCCGCCCCTGTTCCCCTCCACCGCCGGCACCTACCACTGGGTGGCCAGCTACAGCGGCGACACCAACAACACCGCCATTCCCAACGTCGGCTGCTCCGACCCCAGCGAGACCGTCACCATCAGCCCACTCATCCCGGCCCTGAACACCACCGCCACCCCGGCTTCGGCTCCCGTGGGCACGCCGGTGACGGACAGCGCCGTGCTCACCGGCGGCGACCACCCCACCGGCACCATCAGCTGGAAGCTCTACGGCCCCAACGACACCAGCTGCTCGGGCACGCCCTTGACAACCAGCGCGATCCCCGTCACCGGCGATGGCACCTACAGCAGCCCGCCCCTCACCCCGTCCACCGCCGGGACCTACCAGTGGGTGGCCAGCTACAGCGGCGACACCAACAACGCCGCCATCCCCAACGTCGGCTGCACCGACCCCACCGAGACCGTGACCATCACGCCACTCACCCCGGCGCTGAGCACCACCGCCACCCCCGCCTCGGCGGCGGTCAACTCCCCGATCAGCGACGTGGCGACACTCAGCGGCGGCGACAACCCGACCGGCACCATCACCTGGAGCCTCTACGGCCCCAACGACACCAGCTGCTCGAACACCCCCCAGACCACCAGCTCCGTGGCCGTCACCGGCGACGGCGCCTACACCAGCCCGACCCTGACCCCGTCGACCGTCGGCACCTACCACTGGGTCGCCACGTTCACGAGCAATAACGTCAACGACACCGACCTCGGCCCGGTCGGCTGCAGCGACCCCAACGAGACCGTCACCATCGCCCCGGTCGCTCCGACCCTGACCACGAGCGCCAGCCCGGCGTCAGCCGGACTGGGCGCATCGATCACCGACGTGGCGACGCTCAGCGGCGGCGACAACCCGACCGGCACCATCACCTGGAGCCTCTACGGCCCCAACGACAGCAGCTGCTCGAGCACCCCGCAGACCACCAGCGCCGTCACCGTGACCGGCGACGGGCCCTACACCAGCCCGCCCCTGACGCCGTCCGCCGCCGGAACCTACCACTGGGTGGCCAGCTACAGCGGCGACACCAACAACACCGCCATCCCCAACGTCGGCTGCAGCGACCCCAACGAGGCCGTCGCCATCGCGCCGCCGCCGGTGACCCCGCCGCCACCGGCTCCGAGCTTCACCCTGGTCAAGCTGCAGTCGCTCACCAGCTCCGGGTTCACCGCCAGCCCGATCACCGCGGACGTCGGGCAGACGATCAACTACCAGGTGATCGTCACCAACACCGGCAACACGCCACTGTCGCTGGCGCTGGTCGACACCCTGTGCACCGGTGTCAGCGGTCCCACCGGCAACATCGTCGGAGGCGAGCTGCAGCCGGGCGGCACCGCGACCTACACCTGCACGCACCTCGTGGTGGCGGCCGATTTCCCCACCTACGTGAACGTGGCCCAGGTGACCGCCACCCCACCGGGTGGCAGCCCGTTGGCGCCGGAGCGAAGCTCGGTGCTGGCCAACGTCCCCAAGCAGCAGGTCTTGGCCTGCACCACGTCCAAGACGACGCTGACGCAGACGTCCAAGCAGCTGAAGACGACGCGCAAGTCCAGCAACGGCAAGACGGTCACCACGACCAATGAGGTCATCACCGCGATCCTCAGCGATCCCAATCACGGGACCGACATCACCAAGGTCGTGTTCTCGCTGGACGGCCGGCGCCTGAAGACCCTCACCAAGCCGAACCTGTCCGGTGGGCGCTTCGAGGTCCAGGTCTCCACGGCGAGCACCCGCTATGGCGCGCATCGCATCACGGCGGCGGTGACCATGATCTGCGGCCCGGCGCAGACCGACACCGTCGCCTTCATGCACGCGCTGCCGGCGATCAAGATCATCCCGCGGTTCACCGGCTGAACGCGGCGAGGGCCGGGCTCCGCCCCGGCCCCGCCTAGTCCTCGAACAGACCGAGCAGCTGGCTGCTCTCCTGGAAGTACGCGAGCGACTTCCCGACCTCGGTCCGCGAGCGGGCGATGTCCGCGTCGGCCGCGGACGTGTGGCCCGCGCGAACGGCAGCCACCGCGGCCAGGGCGTCACCCGCGCCACCGTAGGCGTCGGCGAGTCCGGTGAGCACCTGCGACTGCGCCTTGCGCCCGGCAGCCGTCGAGGGCTTCTGGCCCCGAGCCGCTCGTGCGGCCCCGGCCATGTCAGCCTGGATGTGCGACAGCCTGGTGGCGGTCGAGCTGGCAGTCGACTTCGTGGGCGGGTTGACCAGCTCGGCCATGAAGATGAGATCCCCGGTGAGCGCGTTCTTATACGGCGCGAGCGCATGAACTAGGCTGGCGTCGCTCGCCTGCGCCATGGTCGGAAAGACAAGCCCGGCCCACAGGCCGCACAGCACCACAACAGTACGTCGCATCGCAGCTCCTCTCAGCATTGACGGACCCCGTGCCCCTCGCGGTCGGCCGTCCGGACCGACGCTCGAGAGGCTCCTCCACCCTCTTGGACGACGGCAGGATAGCGGCTGCATCTGAGCAAGATCCTGGCCGCTAGAGCAGTCCGAGGGATCGGCCGGCCGCCGAGAGCGGCACGAGCGCCTTGGTGAACTCGCTCTGCTCGTTGCGCACGTCCGCCTGCGCGGCTGACGTGTTCCCGGCGCGCGCCGCCGCCATCGCGGCGAGGCCGTCACCGGCGGCGCCGTAGGCGTCGGCGAGCCCGGAGAGCATCTCCGACTGCAGGGTTCGCCCCGACGCGGTCGACGGCGACTGCCCGCGAGCGACACGAGCGACGGTCGCCAGATCGCTCTGCGCGCGCTGCAGCTTGCTCGTCCACGACGCGACCTGGGACTTCGCGGGCACCGAATTCAGCGCCGCCAGGGCGAGGATGTCAGTGGTCAGGGCGGTCTTGTACGGCGTGAGGGCGCGGATCATGCTCGCGTCGCTGGCCTGTGCCACGGTGGGCAGGGCGAGCGCCGGCAACAGGCCGCACAGGATGAGAATTCGACGTGACATTGGGGAGCTCCTCGGGCGCTTGCGGAGGGAGATGCCCTTTTGTTGTCGGTCGGAGTCGGCCGTTCGTTGAGGCCGACCCGCGCAGCACGGACGCTCGGTCCCCGCCGATCCTCCGGCCCGACGCTTGGCTGTCAGACTGCTGCGCGTCGTGGAGGCCGACCGCACAGCCACCGCGCGCGAGCAGATCCTGGCGCGCGTACGGGCCATCCCGGAAGGCTGGGTGCGCACGTATGGCGACGTATCGCCCGGTGCGCCGCGGCTGGCCGGACAGGTCCTGCGCCACTGCGAGGACCCCGAACTGCCGTGGCATCGCGTCGTTCGCGCCGACGGCTCGCTGGCCAAGGGCGAGCGCCAGCGCCGGCGGCTGATGGCTGAGGGCGTGCCGTTTCGCGGCACGCGGGTCGCCATGGCGCAGGCGCGGCTGGACGAGCTCGACGCACTCTGAGCACCCGGGCCGGGCGAGCGTCGAATTACGCGTCAATCGCTTGTCTGTTGCCCGGCGGTGGCCGATGCTCAACCGGGCGCAACCCCAGGACGTCGGATGCGTCTATACGGATGCGCGCGCATGAGCACTCATCGCCCCACTCTCCATCTCCCCCGCCGCGCCGGCCTGCTCGGCTGCGCGCTGATGGCCTGCGCCTGCCTGCTCGCCCCCGCTGTCGGCCGCGCTGCCGTCCCCGCGGTGCTGGGCCCGACGCAGGCCCACTATCTGGCGCTGGCCGAACAGGGGGTCAGCGCGGCGAAGACCGACTGGGCCGATCCGCGCCAGCACTGGTACAACGAGACGCTCCACGACCCCTCGCAGTATCCGCTGGCGACGATCTGGGACGCCGTGCCGCTGTTCCAGTCGCTTGACGCGATCGCCATCGCCCAACCGAGCCCGGCGAACGTGAGCGCGGTCCGCGCGTTCGCCAACGGCGCCGAGCTCTACCTTGATAAGAGCCTGAGGCCGGTGCCGGGTTACGCGCCCTACCCCGGCGACCGAGGCGCGAACGTCGAGACCTGGTTTGACGACAACGGCTGGTGGGGCCTGGCCTTCGTCAACGCGTATCGCGCCACGGGCTCCAAGCGCTACCTCGTCGACGCCGAGCGCGCCCTCACCTACATCGTCCGCGCCGGCTGGGATCCGAGCGGCGGCGGCATCTGGTGGAACACCGAGCATCCGTACAAGGCCGGCGAGGCGCTGGCCTCCGGCACGCTGCTGGCGACACTGCTGTATCTCACCACGCATTCGGCCGCCGACCTGGCGGACGCGAACGAGTTCCTCGCCTGGGGGAACACCACCGGCTTCAGCGCCGCGAACGGGCTCTACGCCAAGTCCGACCAGAGCGGGGTGCCGGAGGACTACATCGAGGCGCCGCTCATCTATGCCCAGCAAGAGCTGTGCACCGCGACGGGCGTGCAGGCTGATTGCTCGCGGGCTTCGGCGTTGACCGACACCGCGTTGCAGCGCTTCGGCTCGACCCTCGACTTCGGCCCGCAATACGACGCCATCTATCTGCAGTGGATGCTCGCGCTCTACGGAGCCGACCATGATCCGCGTCTGTACAACCTGGCGGCCGGCAACGCCACGGTGGCGGCCAGCGAGGCCCTCGACGCGAACGGGCTGTATCTGCGCTCCTGGACCGGCGACGCGCTCAGCCTCGGCGTCGCGGCGCCGAACATGCTGCAGACCCAGGCGGCGACCACGAGCCTGTTCGCCTGGCTCGCCGTGTACCCGCCACCCGCCTGAGCGGCGTTTGACCAAGCGAGGCGGGCCCGGCGCTAAGCTCAACCATGGAGGAGGCAGTCTCGACCGCAGCGACATGAGCGACCCCACGCCACAACAGCAGCATGACTGAGCGCGCCGGCCGATGGCGGCTGTTGGCGCCGATCGCCGTCATCCTGGTCATCGTGCTCATCACCGGGGTGGCCGTGGCCACCTCGGGTGGCGGCAAGCAGGCGCTGCCCAACAACGTCCACCAGGTCAAGGCCGCCGATTTCGACGGTGCGGTCGCCACGCCCGCCCTGCCGGCGCCACCGCTCGCGTTGAACAACTACCTCGGCCAGCCGATCAACCTGACCCAATTCCGCGGCAAGGTGGTGCTCGTCACCTTCCTGTACGCGAACTGCCCGACCCTGTGCCCGGTCATCGCGGCCAACCTCCATGCCGCCCAGGATCTCATGGGATCCGAGGCCTCGCACGTGCAGCTGCTCGCGGTGTCGGTCGATCCGCGCGGCGACACGCCTCGCGCGGTGGGGGCGTTCCTGAAGAAGCACGACCTGGTCGGTCGCATGCAGTACCTCATCGGCAACGCCCGCCAGCTGAGCACCGTGTGGGCTCACTGGAACGTCGGCTCAGCCCGCGACGCACAGCAGCCGGACCTCATCAACCACTCCGGCCTCGTCTACGGGATCGCCGCCAGCGGCAAGCTGACCACGCTGTACCCGGGCAACTTCACGCCCCCGCAGATCGTGCACGACATTCCCGGTCTGCTCGCGAGCTGACCCCCCTCGCGTGAGCCTGTCGCGCCGCCTGCTCATCGCCGTAATCGTGATCGCCGCGGGTGCAGCCTTCGCGCTGTTCGGACTGAAGGGGGCGTCGACCGCCGCCCGACCCGCGCCGGCACTGCCCACCACGGCACTGACCGGATCGCCCGTCACCCTCGCCGACCTGCACGGACGGCCGGCGTTCGTGGTGTTCTGGGCGAGCTGGTGCGATCCGTGTGCGAGCGAGGCGCCGGCCATCGAGCGGTTCGCGCGCGGACTCGGCGCCCGCGCGCGGCTCATCGGCGTCAACTGGAACGACCCGAGTGTCTCGGGCGCGCAGGCCTTCGTGCGTCGCTTCGGCTGGTCGTTTCCGAGCCTGCGCGACACCGACGGCCTGGTGGGCGACCGCTTCGGCCTCCGCGGGCTGCCAACCACCTACCTGCTCGACGGTTCGGGCCGGATCGCCAAGGTACTCACGGGCGAGCAGACCGAGCAGTCGCTGCAGAGCGCACTGCAGACCGTGCAGTGACGGCGCCGGCCGTCCTGGATCAGGTGCCGAGGTCGGGCGTGGAGGCCCGGACGTCGTCGGAGGCGGTGCGCGTACTGAGCGTCACGGCCGAGCCGCCGCTGAGCACCCGCCGCGTGAGGCTGGGCAGGAGCACCCGCAGCGCCGCCGCCACGCCATAGGCCCGTGGCACGTAGCGCTCGGGCACGCGCCGCACTCCGGCCGCGTAGATCGCCGCGGCCGCCTGCTCCGGTCGCCCGAGCGCGAACCGCGCCAGCGGATGCTCGACCAGCTCGCGCTGCGGAAAGCCCTCGGTCGGGATGAACCCGGGGAGCACGAGTCCGACGTGCACGCCGTGCGGTCGCTCCTCCAGATAGAGCGCGTCGCTCCAGGCCGACAGTGCGGCCTTGCTGGCCGAGTAGGCCCCGGATCCCGCGCGGGCCACCCGCCCGGCGGTGCTCGAGACGTTGACGATCGCGCTGGGCGAGCTGGCGCGCAGGAGGGGCAGCAGCGCCTCGACCAGGCGGACCTGGGCGTTGAAGTTGAGCTCCATGGTGCGGGCGACCGTCGCCCAGCCACCGTCGGCGAAGGTCCCCCGGCCGCCGATGCCGGCGTTGTTGACGAGCAGATGCAGGCGCCCGCCGGCGCGTTCGGAGACGGCGTCGGCCACTCGCTGGGGCGCGTCGGCGTCGGTGAGATCGGCGGCCACGAAGCTGACGTGGGGGCCGAGCTCCTGCGCCAACGCCCGCAGCCGCCCCTCGCGGCGGGCCACCAGGATGAGCGTGGTGAAATCCTCGCCGGCGAGCCGGCGGGCGGTCGCCTGGCCCAGGCCGCTCGACGCGCCGGTCACCACGGCCACTCGGCCCGGCGGGGGAGGGTGGTGTCCGTTGCTCGACATCTCCCGGCGAGACTACCTGGTCGCACGCGCCGGCGCCCGCGCATCTCTATGGTTCGCTGCCGTGAATGAGCGCCTGCTCGACGAGCTGACCGACTGGCTGCGCATCCCGTCGATCTCCACCGGTGAGGGCGACCCGCGCGCCCTCGCGCACGCGGGTCAGTGGGTGATCGACCGCGTGCGCGCGGCGGGCGGCAGCGGCGACCTCGTGACCATCGCCGACGGCAACCCGCTGGCGATCGGCGACCTGCCCGCCAACGATCCCGACGCGCCCACGGTGCTCATCTACGGCCACTACGACGTGCAGGGGCCGGGCGACGAACTGGCCTGGGATTCCCCCCCGTTCGCACCGGAGATCCGTGACGGGCGCCTGTACGCGCGTGGCGCGGCCGATGACAAAGGGAACTTCCTCCCGCTCCTGCACGTGGCCTGCGAGCTGGCCGCCGCCGGCGCCCTTCCGGTCAACGTTCGCGTGCTCGTCGAGGGCGAGGAGGAGGTGGGCGGCGAATCGGTGGCCGAGTGGGTGCGCGCCGACCCCCGCGGTGCCGACGCGGCGATCGTCTTCGACAGCGGCGTCCCGGATCTCGACACGCCCGCGCTGACGGTCGGATTGCGGGGGTTGGTGCAGCTGAACCTCAGCGTGCGCACGGCCGAGCGCAACCTCCATTCCGGGCTCTACGGCGGCAGCGTGCTCAACGCGCTGCACGTGCTCCTGGCGCAGCTTGCCCACGTGCTGCCCGGTCCGGACGGCCGGCTGCGTGAGGAGCTGCGGGCCGGCATCGTGCCGCCCTCGCCGGCCGAGCTGGCGTCGTGGGAGCAGCTGGTCAGCGGCGATCAGGTGCTCGCCGAGGTCGGCGGCTCCCCCATCTCTCCGGATGCCGGCGCCGAGTACTACGTGCGCAACGGCGCCGACGCCTCGCTTGACGTCAACGCGATCCGGGGTGGCGAGCCGCGAACGGTCGTCCCGCCCTGGGCCGACGCCACCCTGACCATGCGCCTGGCGCCCGGCCAGGACGCCTCCGAGATCGACGATGCCTTGCGCGCCCTGCTCCACGACGGCCTGCCCGACGGCGCCACCCTGCAGATGACCGGAATCCACGCCGATCCCGCGCTGTTCGACGTCGACGACCCCGCCCTGGTGCTGGCCGCCGAAGCGCTGGACCGCGCCACCGGACGCCGCCCGCTGTTCCTGCGCTCGGGCGGCAGCATCCCGGTGGTGGCCGAGATGGCCCACCGGGGCTATCCAGTCATCGTCGGCGGCTTCGGTCTCCCCGAGGACGCCATCCACGCCCCGAACGAGTCCTACGCCTTGCGTTCGTTGGAGCTCGGCGAAGCGTCGTCAAGGGAACTGCTCCAGTCGCTCGCGGCCCTGCCTGGTCGCGGGTGAGGCTGGGGCCGGCCCGTTCGGCTCCCAAAAAACAAGGGGAGCCGAACGGTCCGCCCCCACCCGCCCCCTAGGCCGGAGCGAGTGACTGCGACTTGTTACGCAATCCCTGCAGCAACTCTTCGAACGAGGCGATGAACTTCTCCACGCCCTCGCGTTCGAGCGTATCCGTGACGTCGTCGTAGTCCACCCCGGCCTCGGCCAGGCCGTCGAACACCTTCTCGGCCTCGTCGAGGTGGAGGGTCAGGCGCGGCAGGGGCTCGCCGTGATCCTGGTAGGCGAGCACGGTCTCCTCGGGCATGGTGTTGACCGTGTCCGGGCCGATGAGCTCATCGACGTACAGGGTGTCTGAATAGTCGGGGTTCTTGACTGAGGTGGAGGCCCACAGCACCCGCTGGGGTGTGGCTCCCTTTTCAACAAGATATTCCCACCGCGGACCGGCAAACACCTCGAGATAATGCTGATAGGCCAGGCGGGCATTGGCGACGGCCAGCTTGCCCTTGAGGTGGTCATAGCCACCGACCTCGTCCAGCCGCCGGTCCGCCTCGGTGTCGATCCGCGAGACGAAGAAGCTCGCCACCGACGCCACCTTGGTCGGGTCGCCACCCTCGGCGACCAGCCGTTCGAGCCCCCGAATGTAGGACTCGGCCACCTCCGCGTAGCGACGCAGGGAGAAGATGAGCGTCACGTTGATCGACTTGCCCTTGGCGATGACGTCCTCGATGGCCGCCAGGCCCGGCTTGGTGGCCGGGATCTTGACCATCAGGTTCGCGCGGTCGACCTGCTTGTGCAGGCGCATGGCCTCGCTGAAGGTGGTGAGCGTGTCGTAGCCGAGGCTCGGGTCGACCTCCAGCGAGACGTAGCCGTCGCGGCCGAGACTCGCCTCGAAGGTCGGGCGGAACACGTCGCAGGCGTCCTGGATGTCCTGCTGGGCGAGCGTCCAGAAGATCTCGCGGGTGTCGCTGGTGCGGCCGAGCAGCTCGCGCAACTGCTCGTCATAGGCGTCACCCGACGCCATCGCCTTCTCGAAGATGGTGGGATTGGAGGTCGCTCCGACGACGCTGTAGCCGTCGATCAGCGACTGCAGGTGCCCGTCACGCGTCGATGCCCGGGACAGGGAGTCAATCCACACGCTCTGACCGAGGGCCGAGAGGCGCTGCAATGGTGTGGGAGGCACGGTCTACTCCTTGCTGTCGTCGTGGTCGGGCGGGCGTTGGGTCTAGCTTACGCGGTCTAACACCACTCTCGCACGCGCCGCGATGTTCTCACTGGTGAAGCCGAACTCCGCGAGTACCTTGGGCCCCGGAGCCGAAGCGCCGAAGTGGTCGATACCGAGTACGTCACCATCGCTGCCGACCCACTTCCACCAGCTCAAGGCGACACCGGCCTCGACCGCCAGGCGGGCACGCACCGACTTGGGCAGGACAGTGTCACGGTACTCCGCGGTCTGGGCCTCGAACAGCTCGATACAGGGCATGGAGACCACGCGGGCCCGGATGCCGTCCTCGGCCAGCTGGCGCGCGGCGGTGAGCGTCAGCGGAACCTCCGAGCCGGTGCTGATGAGGATGAGCTGCGGATCGCCGCCCGGCGCATCCCACAGCACGTATCCACCCTGCTCCAGGCCGTCGGCCGACGCCACCTCACTGCGGTCGAGGATCTCGACGTTCTGGCGCGAGAGGATAAGCGCCACCGGTCCGTCGGGGCGCTCGAGCCCCACCCGCCAGGCCAGCGACGTCTCGTTGGCATCGCCGGGCCGGACCACCCACAGGTGCGGGATCGCCCGTAGCGCGGCGAAGTGCTCGACCGGCTGATGGGTCGGCCCGTCCTCACCGAGGCCGACCGAGTCGTGGGTCCACACCCACAGCACCGGCAGCTCCATGAGCGCCGACAGCCGCACCGCACCGCGCATGTAGTCGGAGAACTGCAGGAAGGTTGATCCGTACGGCTTGACGATGCCGCCGTGCGCGCCCAGGCCGTTCACGATCGCGCCCATGCCGTGCTCGCGGATGCCGAACGGCACGTTGCGCCCGACGTGCACGTGGCTGTACTCGCCGCCGCCCTCGAACAGGGTCTTGGTCGACTCGACGAGATCGGCGGCGCCGCCGACCATCGTCGGCGAGTAGGCGGCGAAGGACTGCATCGCCTTCTGGCCGGCCGCGCGAGTGGCGATACCCGTCTGGTCGGCCGCGAACGTGGGCAGCGCGTCGCGCCAGCCGTCGATGAGCTCACCGCGCCAGGCCCGGGCCCAGTCCTCGGCCAGCTCCGGATTGGCCTGCGACCACTCGTCGAAACGACCCTGCCACCCCTGCTCGTATGCCGCGCCATCCTCGCGCAGGCTCATGTGCTCGTAGACCGACGGGTCGACCCAGAAGTGGCGGTCGGGGTCGAAGCCCATCACCTCCTTGGCCGCGCGGACCTCGGGCTCGCCGAGCGGGGCGCCGTGGGCCTTGGCGGTGTCGACGGCGTGCGGGGCGGGGTAGGCGATGTGCGAGCGGATGGCGATGAATGACGGCCGCTCGGTCTCCTCGCGCGCCGCCTCGATGGCGTCGTAGAGCGCGTCAAGATCCTCGGCGTCGGCCACGCGCTGCACGTGCCAGCCGAGCGCGGCGTAGCGCGCCAGGTGGTCCTCGGAGTCGAAGGAGATCGCGGTCGTGCCGTCGATCGTGATGTGGTTGTCGTCGTAGCAGGCGATCAGCTTGCCGAGGCCGAACTGCCCGGCGATCGAGGAGGCCTCCTGGGAGACGCCCTCCATCAGGTCCCCGTCTCCGCAGAAGACGTAGGTGTGGTGGTCGACGATCTCGGCCGCACCGGGGCGGTTGTAACGCTCGGCCAGGAAGCGTTCGGCCATGGCCAGCCCGACGGCGTTGGCGATCCCCTGGCCGAGCGGGCCGGTGGTCACCTCGATCCCCGGGGTCAGGCCGCGCTCGGGGTGCCCCGGGGTGCGCGAGCGCCACTGGCGAAACTGCTCCAGATCCTCGAGGCCGAGGTCATAGCCGGTGAGGTGCAGCAGGGCGTATTGGAGCACGCAGGCGTGGCCGTTGGAGAGCACGAAGCGGTCGCGGTCGGCCCAATGCGGATTCTGCGGATTGGCCCGCAGGAAGCGACGGAAGATCGTGTAGCCCAGCGGCGCCAGCGCCATCGCCGTTCCGGGGTGCCCGGCATTGGCCTTTTGGACCGCGTCCATGGCGAGGCCGCGGATCGTGTTGATCGACAGTGCCGTGATGTCCGGCTCGGTGGTCGCCCCCGCCGTCGTTGCCGCATAGCCCGCCATCCCAGTCTCCATTTCGTCGATCGTCGCGCCGCTGCGGTGCATAGCCTACGCGGGCCGGAGCCAGCCGTGGTTACCGAGTGGCCACTACCCTCCATCCGATGCGCCAACAGCTGCGCCCACTCTTCGATCGAGTCGTCATCAAGGAGCTCGAACCCGACCGGGTACGCCAATCTGGCCTGCTCGTCCCCCCAGGATCGCAGGAGATCCCGCCGCAGCACGGCATCGTCCTGGCCGTGGGGCCGGGGATGGACTGGTGGGGGCACGTCGGGCTGCAGATGCCCGTCGCTCCGGGCGATCACGTCGTGTTCCCGTTCTCCGCCGGCGCGTGGGTGGAGGTCGAGGAGGAGCGTCTGCTGGTGTGTCGCGTGGGTGAGCTGCTCGGGGTCCTCGACACGGCCGAGTCCCTGTCCCCGCCGCTGGTGGAGGACTAGCGGCCAGACCGCTGGGGGCGGATGGGTATGCTGAGCGACGCCGGGGTTCGCGCCCCGGTTCTCTTGTCATGCCCAGCGAACAGCCCCCCGATTCCACTGAGCGTCACGGACTGCGGTCCGTGAAGATCAGTGAACACGAGCGCAGCGGTTACTCGAGTGACCGCACGCGGCGCGGCGAGATCATCGGCGACGACGGTGATCGCCCGGTCAACGTCCGCCGGGCGCGCGGGCGCCGGCTGAACCCGAGCAATCGGCTCGGCTACGCGCCATCGTCAGTGATCGTGCTCGCCGGAGCCTCGCGGGTGGGCAAGACGACGTTCGCCGATCGCCTGTTCGACAAGGGGTCCGTGGCCGTCCTGTCGATCGAGAAGATCCGCCGGATGATCGCCTCGGCCCCGGACGAGAGCCAGGCCCGTACCCAGGCGCTGTCCCTCATCGGCCAGGTGGCCCACCAGCGGCTGCGCGCCGGGCAGTCAGTGGTCCTCGACGGCGACGCGCTGGACCCCGAGGAGCGCCGCGGACTCGTGCTCATCGCCCAGCAGGCCCGCCGCCCGGCCCATCTCATCTTCCTGGAGGGCTCGCGCGAGCAGCTCGAGGAGTCGGGTGCCGACGAGGCCGCGCTGGAACGCGACCTGCCACTCGCGCTCGAACTGCGCCGGGCCGTCGAACAGAACCGCCTCGGCGAAGAGGGCTTCGCCACCGTGCTGACCCTAACCCGCCGCGCGGCCGACCAGGTCAAGCAGATCGGCTTCGACATGGACATGCGGGCCTCGCTGGACTGAGGGGCCGGGGCGCCACGCCGCGGCCCGCGGCTCCCCGCGGCGGTGACGGGTCGGGATCCGACACGCCCCCGGGGCGCCCCCAGTTCCTCCCCGGCCGCCCAGGTCACCTACGCCGAGCCCGACCACCGGCCGGCGTGAGCCAGGACCGACGGTCGTGATTGCCGACCCACATGCCACACCGCTGAATCACCCGCCCCGCGGGGCGCCACCCGCCGCGACGAGGGAGTGGTATCGATCACCACCCGAGGATCCGCGCGGGCCGTCTTGTTAGCAAGCCCGGGTCGGAAAGCCAGCGACCAGCGAGACCGTGGACTACCTTCGACCGCGGGGCCGGGGACCCGGGTGGGCTTTCGTATGCGGGACGGGGTGCCGCAGCGGGCCGCGAGGCCCGTTCTGTGACGGTCGCGTGACGGGGCCGTTGCCGCCCGGCGCATACCGTCACACCGCCGCCACGCTCGACCGCCGCCTCGACGGGGGGTTGGCGAGAACCTGGTCAATACGAAGGATTCCTCGCCACACCCCCCCACCGCGGGGCCCACCGACCGAGGGGTGTGGCGAGAACCTGGTCACCCCGGAGGATTTCTCGCCACACCCCCCCGCGCGCCCGAGCGCCGCGCCAAACCCGGGAGCCCCGGCCCACCCGCCCGCCGCGCCCCCGAGCGCCGCGCCGAACCCGACCGCCCCACCCGCCCCTAAGGCAGCGTCGCGGCCGTGCGCACGGCGTATTCGACCGCGGCCCCGGCGCGCCAGACGATGACCGGACGGTCCCCGACCGGCTCAAACGCGGCGGTGACCCCGGACGGCGCCGCCACCGCGGCCACCGGCTCGGCCGGGGCGAACGAACCCTGACCGTCGCCGTCGTCGATCCCCACGGCGGATTCGATCTCCCCGCCACCGCCGGGCGACCCGGCCGTGAACACGGCCAGCACCTCGCCACGCGTGCCGGCGGCCAGATCGTCCAGTTGCGCGTCGGTACCCGCCTCGGAGACCGTGACGGCGGGATGCAACCCGGCCAGCGTGACCGGCGCGACGCGGGCGACGATCGCACTCCCCTGCCCGGCGGTCCAGCCGAGCACCACCCGCCCGTCGGACAGCCGCAGCAGCCGCATCGCGCCGTTGCCCAACCGCGTGCCGGGCGGCTCCACCCAGGCCTGCACCAGCGTGGTGTGAGCGAAGCGCACCCCCGGCCGCGAGATCGACAGATGCGTGCTGGCGATCGTCGTCCGCAGTGGCCCGGCGATCTCATCCGTCCAGGCCACGATGCCGCGACCGTCGTCGGATATGAGCGCGCCCAGCCGCGGCCCGGCGCCGCTGATGCCGAGCCGCTGCAGCGGACCGAGCGTGCCGGACTTCCGGCGCTCGCGGGCGAAGATCAAGCCGTCCTGCTGCCAGGCGACGAGTGCGTCGCCGCCGTAGTCCAGCCCGACGGCGATCGCGCCGACCGGCCCGCTGCCGGCCGACAACAGTGCCGGCGGACCGAGGCCCGCGGCCCGGGGCGGCTGCAGGCGCAGGAGCACCCGGGTAGTTCCCCCGCGCGATGCCGTATCGGCCAGGGCCACTTCGCCGGTGAGGTAGTTGGTGAGGGCAACCGGGCCGGTGCCCGGGTCGATCGCCACCGGCCCCCCGAACGGGCCGGACGGGTCGGCTTCCAGGGTCGCGGTCGCCCGTCCCGCGAGCTGGCCCGCCAGCACCACTCGCCCGCGCCCATCCGACGTCGCCGCGCCCACCGAAGCGAGGGGTAGCGCCCGCGGACCGGGCGGGCCGGCCGCTGCCCGCAGCGCGCCGGCGGGCGAGCCGGGGGCGCCGAGCGAGAGGGCCCGTCCGCCACCGCCGAGCAGACTCCAGGCGATCGCCCCGTCGCCGTGGCCGGTGAACGCGAGCTGTGGATCTCCGAGTGCGTGGCCGCCGGCCACGGTGGGCAGCGACCACGGATCCACCACCCGCGGCGGCGGATCGGGCAGCGCCCGGGCCCCCACCCCGAAGTCGAAGGTGAGGGTGAGCACCGCCAGCAGGGGGATGAGCAGGGCCCGAGGCACGCGCGGCATCCTGCCGCATCCGTCGAGATGGCGGCGTCGTCGGCACTCGGGCGACGCGCGGCCTCTGCGAAGATCGCGCCCGCATGCCGTCCGCAGCCCTCCACGCCGGCGTTGGCCTCGCGGCGCAGCGGTCGCGATGAGCGCGCTCGACCACGAGGTGGCGATCGTCGGTGGGGGCCTGGTCGGCTGCGCAGTGGCCTTCGAGCTGGCGCGCCATGGCATCCGGGCCCTGGTGTTGGAGGCCGAGCCCGGCCTCGGCCTCGGCGCCAGCGGCACGAACTCCGGGATCCTGCACACCGGCTTTGACTCCTCCCCGGGCGAGCTGGAGACGCGGCTCATCCTGCGGTCGCACCAGCTGCGACAGGAGCTGGCCGAGAGCCTGCGGATCCCGGTGTTGCAGTGTGGCGCCCGGCTGCGCCCGCTGCACGCCGACCAGCGGGCCACGGTGGCGCAGATCGCCGACCGCGCCCGCGACAACGGCGTTCCGGTGCACGAGCGGGTGGATGGCACGCTCGAGATCCCCGGCGAGGCGGTCACCGATCCGGTCGCGTTCGTCCACGCGCTGGCCGGATCCGCGCAGGCCGGCGGCGCCGAGGTACGCGCGGACGCGCGGGTGGTGGCGCTTGAGCGTAACCACCCGGCCGATTGGACGCTGCAGACCGCCGACGGGGCGCGCACCCGCGCTCGGTACGTGGTCAACTGCGCCGGCCTGTTCGCCGACGCGGTCGCCCGCCTGGCCGGAGACGACGTGGTCACGGTGTATCCGCGCAAGGGTGAGTTCCTCGTCTTCGCCCTGGCGCCGGTCTACGTCCCCGGGCAGATCCTGCTCCCGGTGCCCTCGGCCATGGGCAAGGGGGTGCTCGTGTTCCCGACCCTGGACGGTCACGTGATCGCCGGACCCACCGCCCGCGACCGGGAGGACAAGGAGGACTGGAGCCTGGAGCCCGAGGCCACCGCCGAGATCATCGAGCGGGCGGCGCCGATGCACCCTCCCCTGCGCGACGCCACGCCGGTGACCGCCTACGTCGGGCTGCGTCCGGCCGGGCGCGACGCCAACTACGTCATCACCCCGTCGCCCCGCGACCCATCGCTCATCCACGTCGCCGCTATCCGCTCCACCGGGCTGTCCGCCTGTCTCGGCATCGCCGAGTACGTGAGGGGGCTGTGCGCGCGGGCCGGCCTGAAGCTCGGACCGGCTCGGGAGCTGGCACCCCATCCGACCGTCCCGGTGCCGGTGCCGCCGCCCTCGCCGGCCTGGTGGGAGCGGGCCAGTCACCACCACGCCGAATGACCGAGACCGGCGGGCTGCTGCTCGGCATCGACGAGGGCACCACCGCAGTCAAGGCGGCGCTGTTCGACCGCGACCTACGGTTGGTCGCCGAGGCTCGCCGGCCGGTGGCCTCCCGGCATCCCGGCCCGGGTCGCGTCGAGCAGGACCCGGTGGAGATCGAGCGCGCGGTGATCGAGTCGGTGGGCGAGGTGCTGGCCGCCCGCGCCGGTCGCACCATCCTGGCGGTCGGACTGGACCATCAGGGCGAGTCGGTGCTCGCCTGGGATGTCGACACCGGCGCGGCGATCACCCCGGTCGTGGTCTGGCAGGACAAGCGCAGCGAGCCGATCCTGCGCCAGCTCGACGGCGACGTGGTGGAGCGCTCCGGGCTTCCGCTGGACCCCTACTTCTCGGCCGGCAAGCTCGCCTGGCTGTTGGCCCACGATCCGGCCGTGGCCGCCGCGCGGGCCCGCGGCGCCCTGCGCCTCGGCACCGTCGACGCGTTCCTGTCCCAGCGGTTCGGCGGCGACTCGGCCACCGACCTCTCGACCGCCTCGCGCACCCAGCTGCTCGCGCTCGGCGGTGGCGACTGGGACGGCGAGCTGTGCGCCACCTTCGGCGTCCCGGTCGACGCACTGCCCACCCTGCGCCCCAGCTTCGGGGCGCTCGGCACGCTCCGCCATCCCGACTGGCCGATCGAGCTGCCGCTGTGCGCGCGGGTGGTCGACCAGCAGGCGGCCCTGGCCGGAGCCGGCTGCCTGGCCCCCGGCGAGGTGAAGGCGACCTACGGGACCGGCGTGTTCGTGCTCGGACTCCGCGACGGCCCGCTCCCCTACTCCGACAGCGGGCTGCTGAGCACCGTCGCCTGGTCGGACGGAGACTCGACGCAGTACGCGCTCGACGGCGGAGTGTTCGCGGCCGGCGCCCTGCTTGACTGGCTGGCCTCCGACCTCGGCCTGGCGGCGGACGCCGCCGCGCTGGCCGGGCTGGCCGCCACCGTCCCCGACAGCTCGGGGGTGCGGGTGCTCCCCGCGCTGGCCGGTCTCGGCGCGCCCTGGTGGCGACCCGAGGCCCGCGGGGTGATCGCCGGACTGCATGGCGGTGCGCGGCCGGCCCACATCGCCCGCGCGGCCCTAGAAGCGATCGCCTGGCGGGTCACGGACATCGTCGAGGCGATGTCGGCGCTCACCCCGCTGCGCGAGCTGCGGGTGGACGGCGGACTGACCAATGACCCGACGCTCGTGCAGCTGCAGGCCGACGCGCTCGGCGCCCCGGTGCTGCGCACCACCGCCGACGTGACGGTGCTCGGCGCGGCCCTGCTGGCCGGGGTCGGTGCCGGAGTGTTCGCGAGCCTGGGCGACGCCGCGACCCGACTACCGGCGGCGCACACCGTGCTGCCGGACCCGACGGCCATGCGGCAGCGCCAGCGCGCTCACGAGCGGTGGCGGGCCTTCGTCGCGACAGCCTCGATGCTGTGAGACGCTGGCTAACATGCGGCCTCCCACGAGCAGGAGGCGCAAGCGCACATGGCAGACCCAATTGACTTGACCGGCGACATCACGGCCGGTGTGGACGGTGCCGCCCTGCGTGGCAGCACGCTGGTGGTCGGCTACGTCGCTGACGACGGCTTCCCCTCGCTGTCGTTCCGCGGCAGCGTCCAGGTCTACTCCAAGGACCAGCTCGCCTTCTGGTCGCGCAGCAGCAGCGAGGGCCTGGTCAAGGCCATCGCCGACCGGCCGAAGGTGTCACTGCTGTTCTACGAGTCCGACGGACCCGGTCCTCGCTACCTGTCCTTCCAGGGCCATGCCCGGGTCGATCCCTCGGCCAACGAGACCGTCTACAACGCGATGATCGAGGGCGAGCGCGCCCACGACGAGGAGCGCAAGGGCGTCGCGGTGATCATCGACGTCGACTCGGTCCGGGGCTTCGGCGCCAACGGGCCGTTCCAGATGGCTCGCGCGGGCTAGCCGCGACCGAGGAGCTCCTGCTCCGCGACCGTCCGCTCGGCGGTCGGCAGCGCCTCCAGGCGGGCGTCGGGGATCGGCTCGCCGCTGTCGATCGACCGGCCGTAGGTCCCGGCCGCCAGGCGGGTCTCGGCCCGCTCCACCGCGGCGAGCTGCTCGGCCAGGTCGTCGGCCTGACCCTCGTCGTACTCGCTCTGGTAGAGGTCCTCGTTGTCGCGCTCGCCCGGTTCCTCGTCGCCGTCGGTGCCACTCGGGCGCGGGTGCCGCGCGCTGGCCAGCGCCCGCTCGAGACGTTCACGTTCGGCGGCCAGCAGCTGGCGGGCGCGTTCCGGGTCCATGAGGCGACAGCCTATCGACCTAATCGAGCGGGGTGGTGTAGGCGCCGGTGAGGCCGCCGTCGATGAGGAAGGTCGACGCCGTCACGTAGCTCGAGTCGTCGCTGGCCAGGAACAAGGCACCTTGGGCGATCTCCTCGGCTCGGGCGAAGCGCCCGATGGGGACGTGCACCAGACGCCGGGCGGCCTTCTCCGGGTCCTTGGCGAACAGCTCACGCAGCAGCGGCGTGTCCACCGGGCCGGGACACAGCGCGTTGACCCGGACCCCGCGGCGGGCGAACTCCACGCCGAGCTCGCGCGACAGCGACAGGACGCCGCCCTTGGATGCCGTGTAGGAGATCTGGGAGGTGGCGGCGCCCATGACCGCCACGAACGAGGCGGTGTTGATCACCGAGCCGCGCAGCGGTCCGTCGTTGTCCAACAGGTGGGGAATGCCGTGCTTGCAACAGAGAAACACGCTGCGCAGGTTGACCGACTGCACCCGCTCCCAGGCCTCGAGCGTGGTGTCGAGTACCGAGCCGTCGTCGTTGGGCGAGATGCCCGCGTTGTTGAACAGCACGTCGATGCGGCCGAACTCGGTGCGCGCACGCGCCAGGCCGTCGCGAACCTCCGCTTCACTGGTGACGTCGACCTGCAGCGCCAGGTCGCCGGGAGCGTCGTCGAGCAGGTCGATGCCAACCACCGTGGCGCCCTCGCGCTGGAACAGCTCCACCGAGGCGGCTCCGATGCCTCCCCGCGCCCCGGTCACTACGCATACGCGTCCGCTGAGCCTGCCCGACGCGTGCATCACCCCTCCGTCGCGTAGTAGATCGTCTTCACCTCCGTGTACGCCTCCAGCGCATGCGGGCCGAGCTCGCGGCCGTAACCCGACTGCTTGAAGCCCCCAAACGGCGTCGTGACGCGCACCGAACTATTCGAGTTGACGGAGAGGACTCCTGTCTGCACGGCCCGGGCCACGCGCAGCGCGCGGGCACCATCGCCGGTCCAGATCGACCCGGACAGCCCGTAGATCGTGTCGTTGGCCAAGCGGACGGCCTCGGCTTCGTCCTCGAAGGGGGTCACCGCCGCGATCGGACCGAACACCTCCTCCCGGGCCACCCGGGCGCCCGGGTCCACCGGCGCCAGCACGGTCGGCGCGAACCAGAACCCCGCTCCCTCGGGCGCACTGCCGCGAAAGGCGATCGGCGACTCCCCGTCCAGGAACGACGCGACCGTCTCCCGCTGGCCGGCGGAGATGAGCGGACCCATGTGGGTGGCCTCGTCGAGCGGGTCCCCCACCCGCATCGCCTTGACCGCGGCCTCGAACAGCTCCATGAAGCGGTCCAGCGCCGAGGCCTGCACAAGGATGCGCGAACGCGCGCAGCAATCCTGACCGGCGTTGCCGAACACCGCTGCCGGCGCCGACGCGGCCGCCGCCTCCAGGTCGGCGTCGGCGAAGATCAGGTTGGCCGACTTGCCGCCGAGCTCGAGCGTCACCCGCTTGATCGTCGCGGCCGCCCCCGCGGCGATCGAACGCCCGACCTCGGTCGAGCCGGTGAAGGCGATCTTGGCCACGCCGGGATGCTCGACCAGGCGCTCACCGCAGGTACGCCCCGGACCGACCACGACGTTGACCACGCCGTCGGGCAGACCGCACTCGCGCGCGATCTCCGCGAAGCGCAGCGCGGTCAGCGGGGTCAACTCGGCCGGCTTGAGCACCACGGTGTTCCCGGCCGCCAGCGCCGGTCCGAGCTTCCACGCGGCGATGGTGAGGGGAAAGTTCCACGGCGTGATCAGACCGACCACGCCGACCGGCTCGCGCACGGTGAACGCCTGCCCGCCGGCGACCGGAATAGTGTCGCCGAGCAGGCGCTCCGGCGCGCCCGCGTAGTAGCGGAAGGTGTCGACCACCATGCCCATCTCCCCGCGTGCGTCGCCGATCGCCTTTCCGGCGTTGCGGGCCTCGAGCACCGCCAGTTCCTCGAGGTGCGCCTCCAGGCCGTCGGCCAGTGCGCGCAGCCGCTCCGCGCGCGCGCCCGGCGCCACCGCCCGCCAGGCCGGCAGCGCCTCCGTCGCGCGGGCCACGGCCTCGTCCACCTGCTCGGGGCCCGCGCGCGCCACCTCCGCGAGCACCGCCTCGTTGGCGGGCTCGATGACTGGGAGTTGCTCGCTCAGCGTCAGCTGTCCATCGTGGGCCGAGGCGACGCGGCCACCGGCGCCAGGCCGATCGATGTGTCGTCGATCGTGCGGATCGGACCGGTGAACGTTCGCTTGGCCCAGCCGAAGTACCAGATCGTCACGACCGCCATCACGCCGAACGTCACCACGGGCGCGTAGTTGAACGCGTTCCAGCTGAAGCTGCCGTTCCAGGGAACGCCGGCCGGCGTCGTGGGCAGGCAGAACACGATCACGTTGATCGCCACCCACACGACGGCGATCAGATTGACCCACCGGTACTTGCGCCCGAGCGTCCACGGGCCGGCCTGGAAGGCATCGCCCATCCGCCAGCGCAGGAACACCGGGATCGTGTAGGCGATGTACAGACCGATGACCGAGATCGAGACGACGGCCAGGAAGGCGACCGGCGTCCCGAGGTGGTTCGGGAAGTAAGCCGGGATCGTCACGATGGCCGCGAACAGCACGACGAACAGGACGGCCCAGGTCGGCGTGCGGTTGGCGCCGAGCCGGCGCCACAGGCTGTGGCCCGGCACCGCACCATCGCGCGAGAACGCGAAGGTCATCCGCGAGGCGCTGGTCACGCAGGCCATCCCGCAGAACAGCTGGCCGACCGTCGAGACGAGGATGACCGCCTTGGCCGCCCACGAGCTCAGGGCGCTCTCCACCACGGCGATCGCCGGGTACAGGGCGGCGGAGATGGTCGAGATCTGCGACTTCTGCACCGCGAAGGTCAGCCCGAGCAGCAGGATGTAGCCGGCGATGGCCGAGTAGACCACGCTCCGCCACACCCCTCTGGGCGCCGCGTTGTCGGCGCCGTGGGTCTCCTCGGAGACGTGGGCCGACGCGTCGTAACCGGTGATCGTGTACATGGTCAGCAGGAATCCGAGCGGCAGGACGTAGAACCAGAACATGTTTTGGGGGAACCCGCTGAAGTTCTGGCGCGTACCGAACACGTAGTGGAGGCTGGCGTGGTGGCTCGGGACGAAGATGAGCAGCAGGACGATCACCGCGACGCCGGCGACGTGCCACCAGACCGACACCGCGTTGAACAGTGACACCAGGTGGCTGGAGAAGACGTTGAGCAGGCCGTGGATCACCAGGATGATCAGGAACATCGCGAACACCACGTGCGCGTAGTAGTGCGTGTTGGTGGTGGTGAAGTTGAAGATAAAGTCGACGTTGTAGAGACCGAGCAGCGCCGACAGGAACGACGCGGCCCCGAAGTCCACCGACGCCACCACGGCGACGAGTCCGATGAGGTTGAACCAGCCGGTGAACCACCCCCAGCCGGCGCCGCCGAGCTTTGACGCCCAGTAGTAGATCCCGCCGGCGGTTGGCATCGCCGAGGCGAGCTCTGACATCGAGAACGCCACGGTGAGGATGAACAGGCTGACAACCGGCCAGCCGATCGAGATGGCGATCGGGCCGCCGTCGTTGAAGGCCTGCCCGTACGTCGTGAAACAGCCCGACAGCACCGAGATGATCGAGAACGAAATCGCGAAGTTGGAGAACGAGCTCCACCCCCGCTGCAGCTCCTGCTTATAGCCCAGCTCGGCGAGCCGCTGCTCGTCCGCACCCAAAGTCTCGGTTGTGGCCATCGACTCGCCCCCCTTGGAGGAGAAATGGTTTGGTCGTCCGTCCTTCGATCGTGACATTACGCTCGATCGCGGATGGAAGTCAAGGCCACCTCGGCCACATCGCAGGCCTCCCAACCCAACCGAGTGGCCACCCCGCGCGGT
>Ga0302325_10008521_pt1 | contig 22532 bp, 23 predicted proteins | sample Palsa_T0_2_FD_201948 | JGI IMG/M metagenome (GOLD analysis project Ga0302325, IMG submission 201948) | Peat permafrost microbial communities from Stordalen Mire near Abisko, Sweden - Palsa_T0_2 | ecosystem: Environmental > Terrestrial > Soil > Palsa > Peat permafrost | place: Sweden: Abisko...
TCGGGGAACCGACGCCGGACGGCATGCAGCGGCTGTTCAACGCGGCCCGGTGGGATGAGGACCTGGTGCGCGACGACGTCCGCGGCTATGTCACCGCGCTCGGCGACCCGGGCGCGGTGCTGATCGGCAACGACACCGGGTTCGAGAAGGGCCGCTCCTGCTCGGCCGGGGCGCAGCGGCAGTACACCGGCACGGCGGGGAAGTTCACCAACTGCCAGCTCGGGGGCTTCCTGGCCTACGCGAGCGGGAAGGGCCGCGCGCTGATCGACCGGGAGCTCTACCTGCCCCGCTCCTGGACCGGGGACCAGGGGAGGCAGGCCGCGGCGAAGGTGTCAGCGGGCGCCAGCTTGAGAGCCGCGCCCAGGAACCGTTCGGTGTCGCGGAACCGGTTGGACAGCAGAGCGATGTAACCGCGCTGCGCCCACGCATGGGCGTCATCCGGATCCTTCTCCAACAGCCGCGCGTAACCGCGGTCAGCCGCCGCGAACTGGCCCTCCTCGAAGAGCTGATCGGGATCCGCTCGCGCCGCTTCCGCAGCGCGAGCCGCACCCTCGGTTACCAGCGGGAGAATCGCCGAGGCACCCAGCACCGCCGCACGCCCGCAAGAACCCCCGCCGTCCCCGCATCCGCGAATTCGTTCCGCACCACACACTCCCTATCCCTGTCCGTCACGCGAGTCATTGACGACTGGAAGCTCGTGGCGGCCGGAACACGGTGCCAGTGGTGGAATTTGGCGTCGAGGGAAATCCAGTACCGGGTGACCTACGCGGAGCCTGCCCGCTGAGGTCGGCCTGCAGCCAGTTGGACTTAGGAGACGATTCACGGGCCACAGATCGGTAAGTCCGCTAGCTGGTGTTCAGCGGAAGTCGTCGGCGTGGTCTGCGGCCCACTGGGCGAAGGTGTGGGCGGGGCGGCCGGTGATCTTCTCAACGATGACTGAGGTCTGGGCTGGGGTGCCGTTGCCGGCTTCCCAGGCGCGCAGGATGGTTTCGGCCCCGATGGGCGGCATCGTCTTGCTGAGTTCTGCCTGCGCCTGTGCGCGGGAGATCACCTGAAGGCGGATTTGCCGGCCGATGGCCTCGCCGATTTGCCCGGCTTGGCGCTGCAGGGTCAGCGATTGCGGCCCGTAGACGGCATAGGCCTGGTGGCCGTGGCCTGGTTCGGTCAGAGCGGTCACGGCGAGCGCGGCGATGTCCTTTTCGTGGATGGGGGCGGTCTGCGCGTCCGGGTACGGTATCCGGACGGTGTTCGCGGCGCGGATCGATTCCGCCCACCACCACCGGGTGTTGGCGGCGAACATTCCCGGGCGGATGAAGGTCCAGTCGATGCCGGACTGCTCGATGGCCAGCTCGACGGCCCGGTGCCGGCGGGCGATCGGGTTGCGCTCGGCGTCGGCGCTGACGACCGCTGCCGACGACAGCAGGGCCACGTGCCGGACCCCGGCCGCCCGGGCGGCTTCCACGAACCCCTGGATGCCGGCGGGCTTGGCGTAGAGGAAGACGTTTTCCGCGCCCGCCAGCGCGGCGGGCAGTGTCCCCGGCTCTTCCAGGTCGGCCGCTGCGACCTGCAGCCGGGACGGGAATCCCGCGGTCGCGGGGTTCCTGCTGGTTACCCGGACCTGCTGGCCGGCGGCCTGCAGCCCGGCGGCGACGTGACGGCCCACGTTTCCGCGGGCGCCGAAGACGACTGTGAACATTTACTGCCTGCCTTCCGAAGTGAGGTGCGCGATCAGATGCTGGAGTCCGGAGGCGTATCTCGTCTCGAACTCGGGGTCGCCGGGTGCGGTGCCGAAGAGCTTGCGGGCGTGGCCGGGGAAGATGACCGGGGCTGCCACGGCCGCGAGTAGGACTAGGCGCAGCACGGCGGGGTCGATGTCGGCCGGCAGCTCGCCCCGCTGCTGGCGGGCGCGGGTGCCCGACGGGTCCTCGGCCGCGGGGCTGCCGTCGGGCGGGGCGGCGTCGGGGCTGGCGAGCCCGCGCCAGGCGAGCAGCCGCATCGGCCGCGGGTCGGCCAGCGCGTCGTGCAGGTAGCGGCCGAGCAGGTCGGCCAGGGGCAGCGCGGGGTCGGCGAAGCCGTCCTCGCGGTCGAGCCAGGCCCGCTGCACCGCGAGGTAGAGCCCGTCCTTGCCGCCGAAGTGGTAGGCCACCAGATCCTTGCTGACGTCCGCCCGCTGGGCGATGTCGCGCACCCGCGCGCCCGCGAAGCCCTTGGCTGAGAATTCCTCCAGCGCGGCGTCCAGCAGCGCGGCCCTGGTCCGGTCGGCATCGACCTGGCGCTGGTCGGGTGCGGGCGCGCGGCGGGGCGCGCGGCGGGCGTCACTGGAGGTCGTCATAGCGGCATCCTAGTCAGTTAGACAGTGGTTTGACAATGCTAGACAGTTGTCTAACATGTGGGGCATGGCTCACCTCACCGCCGCGCGGGACGCTGCCGCCGGGCCGTTCCCGCCCGCGCTGCGCCGGTCCATCGGCGTGATCATGATCGGGTCGGCGCTGTCGTTCCTGGACTCCACGATCGTCAACGTCGCGCTGCAGTCCCTGTCGGTCACCCTGCACGCCTCGCTGGCAGAGGTCCAGTGGGTGGTCACCGGCTACCTGCTCGCGCTCGCGGCGGTGATCCCGGTGACCGGCTGGGCCGCCCGGCGGGCCGGGGCAGCCCGGCTGTATATCGCGGCACTGGCCGTGTTCACCGTCGGGTCGGCGCTGTGCGCGCTATCGCGCAGCGCCGGGATGCTGATCGCCTGCCGGGTGCTGCAGGGCGCCGGCGGCGGGGCGATCCTCCCGGCCGGCACGATCATCTGGACCAGCCAGGCGGGCAAGGCGCAGATGGCGCGGGTGATGAGCCTCATCGGGATCCCGGTCGTGCTGGCCCCGATGCTCGGCCCCACCCTCGGCGGGCTGCTCATCCAGGGCCTGGGCTGGCAGGCGATCTTCTGGCTCAACGTCCCCCTCGGCACCGCCGGCGTCATCCTCGGCGCCCGCCTGCTGCCCCGCGGCGGCGGCGGCGACGCCGGGCCGCTGGACCTGGCCGGGCTGGCGCTGGCGGCCGGCGGGACGACCGGCCTCACCTACGGGCTCGCCCAGATCGGCACCCAGGCGGGCGCGGCCGCGGTAGCGGCGCTGGCAGCCGGGACCGGGCTGCTCGCCGTCTTCATCGTGCGGTCCGCGCGGATCACCCGGCCGCTGCTTGACGTGCGCCTGTACGCCAGCCGCGCCTTCGCCGCCGCATCTGCCACCTCGTTCAGCCTCGGCGCGGCCATGTTCGGCGGCATGATCTTGATGCCGCTGTACTTCCAGGTCGTCCGCGGCCAGGACGTCATTGCCACCGGGCTGCTGCTGGCCCCCTCCGGGGCCGGGGCCCTGCTCGCCAACCGCCTCGCCGCCCCGATGACCGACCGGCTCGGCGCCGGCCCGACCGCCCTGGCCGGAGGCCTGCTCAGCGTCGCCGCCACCGTCCCGTTCGTCTTCCTCGGCGCCCGGACCTCCTATGTGCTGCTCTGCCTGGTCATGGCGATCCGCGGCGCCGGCATCGGCCTGTCCCTGGTGCCCGCGATGACCGCCGCCTACCGGGCGCTCCCGGCAGGCAAGATCGCGGACGCCACCCCGCAGCTGAACGTCCTGCAGCGGGTCGGCGGATCGATCGGCACCGCCGTGTTCACCGTCATCCTCACCCGCCAGCTTGCGCACGCCGCCTCGCCCGCCGCCGCGGCCGGAGCGTTCGGGACCACATTCGCGTGGGTTCTGGCCATCACCGCAGTCGCCGCCGTCCCTGCCCTGCTGCTCGCCCGCGCCGAACGACACGTCCGCAACGGGCCGCCAGTCACATCACCGTCAGCCAAGGAGGAGCCCGATGAAGTTCACTGACGCCCAGCTCGCCTACCTCGATAGCCAGCGACTCGGCCGGCTCGCCACCGTCGACCCCCGCGGCGCGCCGCAGAACAACCCGGTCTCGTTCCGCTACAACCCCGACCTGGGCACCATCGACATCGGCGGGCATGACATGGGCGCCAGCCGCAAGTTCCGCAACATCGCCGCCAACCCGCACGTCGCGTTCGTCGTTGATGACATCGCTTCCTACCAGCCATGGAAGGTCCGCTGCGTCGAGATCAGGGGCCACGCCGAGGCCCTCCAAAACCAGCCGCCGCCCATGGCCGTGTTCTCCGCCGAGATCATCCGCATCCATCCCGACCGCATCCTCAGCTTCGGCCTCGACGACGCTCCGCCCATCACCTAAAGGGTGGAACGTTCTCCGGCCCCATGGCCGCGCTGACGCCATCGCTGATCAGGGCTGACCAGCGCGGCCAGCTGGCTCGTTTGACCGCGGCCCTGGATCAGGCCAGCCGATCGCCCCGGCGACCGTGCGGACGCGTCCGCCACCCTCGAACCGCTCAGCCGACGAGCAGGCTGTAGACGCCCTGGCCGTACCAGTAGGAGGGGGTTGAGCCCTCGTAGGACGGGCCGGCGTACTGGAAGGACGCGCCCGGCGTCAGGTAGGCGGGGGCGTAAACGTTGCCGGACAGGTCGGCGCCGTTGTTGTTGCCGGGGATGACCTTGTTGTCGTTGTAGGCAAACTTGCTGGCCACCGTGACGATGGCGTTCCCGGTTCGCAGCGTGGTCCCGGCGGCGATGGCGAGGGACCAGCTCACCATCACCTCGTTGCCGGTCGGCAGGGACCGGAAGGACACATTCCCGGTGATTCCGGCGGGAAAGCCGCTGCTGTACGTCGCCCAGTCCCCGCCGCCGGGCAGTGTGCTGTCCCCGGTGGCCTGCCCGAGGAAGTAGGTGATGTTTTTAGCGTTGTTCGACTCGGCGAAGGTGTTGCCGGCGGCACCGAAGTTCAGCGCGCCGCAGCAGCCGCTGATCTGGTTCGCGCCTGAGCCGAACACGATGGTCTGCGGCGTGTAACTAGGGCCGGTCTTGGCCGTACCGCACTCCACGCCGATGTCAAGCAAGCTGGCCGTGATGCCGGAGGCGCTGCTGTAGCCGGCGGCGGGGTAGCCGGCGGTGGACTGGGAGCCGGTGAGCCGTAGGGCCGCCGACGTCACGGGCGAGGTGCTGTAACCGAAGTTGCCGCGGATCTTCAGCGAGCCGTTGGCGACGTAGGCCCCGTTCTGGAACACCACCCCGTCGAACGTCCCGTGGTCCTGGTCGATGTAGATGTCCAGGTCGCAGCGCTCGAAGCTGCCGCTGCTGGTCGAGGAGGTGCTGGTGTTCCAGTCGAAGACCACGTGACTGGTGCAGCCGGAGGCGTAGATCCGGCCGTGGAGCTGCTCGGTCCAGTAGTAGTTGTTGTCCAGGTGGACGCCGATGCTGCCGGCCTGCTTGAAGTTCTGCACGGTCAGGTCGAGCTCGTACTGCAGCAGGTCGCCCACGTGCAGGCCGGTCGACGGGCTGGTCGCCCCCGCGTTCGTCCCGTCGATCGTGATCCCGGCGAAGCCGCCGCCGAACTTCGTCCTGCTGCCGTAGTCCGAGCTGTCGTAGACGCGGAAGCAGTCCCCGGTCCCGGTGAACGAGATGGTGGTCGCCCAGGCGCCGTCGCCCACGAAGTACACCGGCACCGTCGTGCACTCCAGAGTGCGGGAGATCTTGTAGGTCCCGGCCGGAATGTAGATCACGCCAAAGCCGGCGCCGGTGGTGGTCGCGGGGCTGGGGCTGGCAGTGGCAGTGGGGCTGGCAGTGGGGCTGGCGGTGGTGCCGGGGCTGGGGCTGGCGAGGGCTTCGAGCGCGCTCGTGAAAGCGGCGGTGGAGTCGCTGTCGCCAGTCGGGTCGGCGCCGTAGGAGGTGACATCGACCCAGTCCGGGGTGCCCGTGTCAGGGATCGTCGACACGGCGCCGGAGGCCTGCGGATTGCCAATGGTCTCGACCAGAGCGACCGCCGCGCCGCTCGCCAGCAGCCCCGTCGCGCCCAGCGCCAGCAGAGACCTGCGCGTCGACGGCAGACTGTGGGCTCCGCCGTGAGGTTTGGGTGCCAAGGGAATCTCTCCTTATAAACACGAATTGGCATAAACACGAATTAGCCATGGCAGCCCCGCCCCCAGGCCGCCCCACAAACAACATTGGAAACTAGGGTCACCCTAGCGGCGCCGAGGTGCATTCTTCGCGATTCCAGGCGCATGCCAGCGAATCGCCAGCGAATCGCCAGCGGGCACGGCACATACCCAGCCCCTAATGACCAAGTCCAGGAACCGGCCGGCCCGCCCGCCAGCGGCAGCCATCAGCCCCATGAAAGATCAGGGTTATCGTCGGCCGCGCAGACCTGGCCGAGGACGCCGTAAGTCCGCCCCGGCTGGTGGCGGCCCGAGCGGCGCGGCGGTGACAGGCAGGGCGAACTCGCCTGCGGGGATGAGCCCGAGCAGCCGGAACGCGCCCGCGGCGGCATCTCAGCGATGGGCCAGCGATCCTTATCGCGAGCGGAAGCCCGGCGTACGGCGCCACGTTCTCCGCCGCCGTGTCCGGCTCGGCCGCGGCCCGGTACGAGGCGACGATCTTGGCGAACAGCTCCGCCCCCTCGCCGGGTGCCATAACCGGCAGGCCAAGGTGGACGGCTCCGGCGAGGTCAGTGAGCATCGCCCGGCTGGTCACAAGTACAGCGCAGGCCGGCGAGCCGGGCAGCAGCGGGCGCACCTGCGCGGCGTCGCGGGCGTCATCGAGCACAAGCAGCACGCGCTTGCCGGCCAGCACGCTCCGGTAGCGGGCGGAGCGCTCATCGAACCCGGTCGGCACATCGCCGGGTGCCACGCCGAAGTCACGGAGCAGCCTGGCGAGAACATCGGCGGCCGAGACGGGCTCGCCAGTGGTGCCTGCCAGGTTCACGAACACCTGCCCGTCCGGGAAGTCCGCGCGCATCAGGTGCGCGACGTGCACCGCGAGCGCGGACTTCCCGACACCGCCGATGCCGGATACCGCCACGACCGCCACGGCCGCAGGCGTGCGGTGCGACAGCGCGCTCACGAGTTCGTCTACCTGCGCTACGCAGCCAGTGAAGTCCGCGACCGCGGCGGGTAGCTGCGCGGGTGCCGGCGTGCTCGCGCCGCCCGGCGCCATGAGCGTGTGGTCGCCTTTCAGGATCCGCTCGTAGAGTCCCCGCAGCGCCGGACCGGGATCGACGCCAAGTTCGTCCGACAGCAGCCGCCGTAGCTCGTGGTACGCGGCGATGGCTTCCGCCTGGCGGCCGGTGAGCAGCAGCGCGTGGATGAGCGAAGCGCGCAGCCGCTCGCGCAGCGGATACTGGCCGGCCCAGGCGGCCAGCGGCGCGGCCAGTTCGGCGGCGTTGCCGAGCGCGAGCTCGGTCTCGGCGTACTCCTCGAGCGCGGTGACACGTTCGGACTCGATCAGGTCCGCAGCGGTCTCAAGCGAGTCGCAGCCGAGGCCCTCGAATGGCCGGCCGCGCCACAGCGCCAGCGCCTCGCGCAGACACCCGGCCGCGGTCTCGGGCGAGCCCTCCTCGCGCAGCGACCGCGCGCGCAGGATCAGCGCGCGCATCCGGTCCAGGTCCGTCTCGCCGGCCGTGATCAGGTAGCCGTTGCCAGAGGTAAGGATCGCCGCTGGACCGAGCACCCGGCGCAACGCGGAGATGAACCCGTGCACCTGGGTCACCGCGGTGCTCGGCGGCGCACCATTCCAGGCCTTGTCGACCAGTCGGTCCCTGGAGACCACCCGCCCAGGGTTCGCGCACAGCAGCGCAAGAACGGTCCGCGCCCGCCCCGCGGGCAGTCGCACGCGAGCCCCGTCCGTGCCGGAAACTTCAAGCGTGCCAAGGACCCTGAACTCCACCGGACTCCCCAGAGGTGTAAGACCCCGTTCAAGGCAATGACCCTGGTGGCCGGGGATTGCTCGGTTCTTCCTGGTCGGCCTCTCAGACCGGCGACGACACCGGCGCCGTCAATTCGTCGATGGCACGGCGTGTCCGCCCCGCGTCCGTCTCGATGGCGAGTCCTTCGCGAGCCCAGTACTCGAAGCCGCCGATGAGCTCCCGCACGCGGCGGTAGCCGAGCGACGCCAGGGTGAACGCCGCTCGCGTACTCCCGTTGCAGCCGGGACCCCAGCAATAGACGACGATGTCCGCTTCCCGATCCGGTAGCAGCGACGGAGCCCGGTCGGCGAGCTCGGATCCCGGGATGTGGAGTGCGCCGGGGATCCGGCCCTGCGCCCAGCTGGCAACGGATCGCGTGTCAACGACGATCGGGCCAGCACCGGTGGCGCGGATGGTGGCGAGGTCGGCGGGGTCGGTCTCGTAGCTCAACTTAGCGGCGAAGAAGTCGGCCGCAGCGATGCTGGTGTCCATGGACATTAATCCAACCCGGGATCGCGATGACAGTGAAGGATGATCACCGGGAAAATGATCGCGAAGACCGTGGATTCACTGGTATTCTCCGCATTATGACGTCGAATCAAAGGCTTGTGCTCGATCGAGTCGATCAAGCCATCCTTGCGGAGCTGCAACGTGACGGGCGCTCGAGCGTCGCGGACCTTGCCCGCCGCATCTCGCTGTCAGCGAGCTCGACGGCGGATCGGCTGCGCCGGCTCATCGACGGTGGCGTGATCACGGGCTACACCGCGTTGCTCGCCCCGGAGGCGCTGGGCTACCCGATCACCGCGTTCGTCCGGCTGAAGTATCCGTCGGGGAACTACAAGCCACTCCACCAACTCCTCGACACCACGCCGGAGGTCGTCGAGGCCCACCATGTCACCGGCGATGACTGCTTCATCCTCAAGCTGCTGGCACGATCGATGAGCGACCTGGAACGCCTGGCCGGGAAGCTCGCAGGACTCGGATCGATCACGACCAGCGTCGTCTACTCCAGCCCCCTAGCGCGCCGCGAGTTGGTCCCGTCGGGCTGAGGCTCACATCAGTCGTAGACGACGCCAACGGCGGCGGTCGATGGTGTCGCGTGTTCCCGTGGTGGGTATCGCGTGGCACGTCACTGGTCCTCTGAATGTCGGCTGGCGGCTGGTGTCAGCTTGGGAGGAGAGGCTGCCTGTCCGGCATCCTGTCGCATCGCGAGCGTGGGGTCGGCGATGCGGTCCATGAGCCGTGCCGCCAGCCGCAACAGTTCGCATTCGATTTCGGTGAGACTGGTGAGCGCGGTGGCCAGCCAGTCGTCGCGTTGGGTCATGTCGCGGCGGAGTGCCTGGCGCCCGGCTTCGGTGATCGTTAGCAATGACTGCCGCCGGTCGTGCTCGTCGCGGGTTCTGGTGATCAAGCGGTCGCGTTCCAGTTCGGCGAGCACCCGGGTGAGCGATTGCGGCTGCTGGTGATCGGCGGCCGCGACCTCGCCGGCCGTGGCTGGGCTGTTGCGCAGCAGGTGGCTGAGCGCGCTGAGCTTGCTGCTGCTAAGCCCTCCGGGCGGGCGTTCGCTGCGTAGCCGACGGGACAGGCGGGTAACTCCCTGCCGGATGTCCGCGGCTGCCAGCGCTTTCTGTGTCTCAGCCGACTGATCTGGCTCTGCATCTGGCATGATACTAAGATAGTGCTTACTGTTTAGATCTTCAAGTTGCTTGAATCGCCAGGAGATCAGGAAGAGATGGTAAGCAATGTATAGCATTCATGGCTTGCGGTACCGGCTGGCGCACTTCGATCCCGGGCTCGCGGAGTTGCGCAGGGCCGCTGCCGCGATGGCCGCGGTGCTTGCCTGTTACGGGTCCTCGCTGCTGATCGAGCACCTCGCAGGCCTTCACCTGGACGTGGTGGTCCTGGCGATCGTGCTGGCGATGACCACCGCCCGCATCCAGCGTGCCGCCGACCTGACCGACCGGCTCGCCGGCTTGGTGGTGCTGCTCGCTGCCGCGCTGGCGGCATCCGGGATCAGCCGGCTGATGTCGGCATGTCCCGATGCCGGGGACGCGCTGTTCGTGGCCTCCATGTTCGCTTCCATCTGGGTTCGGCGTTTCGGCCAGCGCGCCACCAGGGCGGGGACGCTCATCGTTGCTCCGCTGGTCGCGGTGCTCATCATGCCCCCCTCAGGGCTGCCCGGTCCCGGGACGCTGTGGGTGGCTCTCATCGCGTTCATCGCCTGGTTCTGGGTCACGGTGCTCCAGTTGCTCGCCGCCCGGACGGGCCTGGCGGCACCGCCTCGCACGGCGCCGGCCGGGCCGGCGGCCAGCGCCGGGACCCGCGGGCGCGTCCCGGCCAGCACGCGCATGGCGCTGCAGATGGCCGCGGCCCTGGCCGCCGCGTTCGCCGTCGGGCGGACCGCCTGGCCCAGTCACTGGGCGTGGACGGTGCTGACCGCCTTCATCGTGTGCAGCGGCGCCCGCAGCCGCGGCGATGTCGTCCTCAAGGGCGCGCTGCGCGGCGCGGGCGCGGCCGCCGGCACGGTCGTGGCCACCGCGATCGCGGGCACGTTCGGACCGCATGCCGACGCGTCGGTCGCCGTGATGTTCGCCGCGCTGGCGGTTGCGACCTGGCTGCGCGAGTTCAGCTACGCCTGGTGGGCCGCCTGCGTCACCGCCGTGCTGTCGCTGCTGTACGGCTGGCTCGGCCAGCCGCCCGGCGGCCTGCTGGAGACCCGACTGGAGGGCATCGCGGCCGGCGCCGCCCTCGGCATCGCCGCCTCCTGGCTGATCCTTCCCATCCGTACCCGTGACGTGGCACGCCGACGCACCGCCGACGCACTCGCCACGCTCGGCGAACTGCTCGCCGCCGACTGGCACGACCCGGCCGCGTTGCACAGCCATCAGATCGCATTCCGCCACGCCGTCACCAGGCTCGGGCAGATCGCCCCGGCACTGCGGGCACAGCGGCTCCTGCTGTCACCACTGCGTGCCAGCCGCTCCCCGGCCCTGCGGCCAGCCGACGCCATCGACGCGATCGAGCATTCCGAGTTCTCGGCACGCGCCCTCGTCAGCGCCGCGGCAGCCGACCGCTCGGCCACGGCCGACCCCTGTATCAGGCAACTCAACGAGGCAGTCGCGGCCAACATCACCGCCGCCCGGCGGGCGATCGGCCGACGTCCAGGCGCCGCCTATCAGGCGGCCATCCCGGGGACATGCCCAGCCCTGGCGCGGGACCGGGACGGCGGCACCGGCACGAACCACCACAAGCCTGCCTCGCACGGCAAGGTCCTGCAGGCGCTCGCTGGCATCGACACCGCCCTCGCCACTGTCTGCTTCGCATACGGCGCGCCGCAGGCACCCCCGGCCCGCCCGACCGCGTCGGCGGACCCCCGCGCCCGCGATGAGTAGAACCGAACGCCCCGCTCCATGCCACCGGCCGCTGGCATGGAGCGGGGCGGACTTGCGACCTGAGCGATCATCACTAGGAGGGGCAATGACAGGTTGGGTCGAGCACGCGGTGTGGTGGCAGGTTTATCCGCTGGGCTTCACCGGCGCCCCGCCACAATCTGACGACGGGGCAGTCGTCCGCCGGCTGGGCCGCCTGGAGGCGTGGCTGGACTATGCGGCCGGGCTCGGCGTGTCCGGGCTCGCCCTCGGGCCGGTCTTCGCCTCCCATACCCACGGCTATGACACCATCGACCACTTCCGCATCGATCCCCGGCTGGGCGACGAAGACGATTTCGCCCGGCTGGCCCGGGCCGCGCATGAGCGCGGGCTCCGGGTCCTGCTCGACGGGGTGTTCAACCACGTCGGGCGGGGCTTCCCGGCATTCGCCGCCGTCCTCAAGCAAGGCCCGGCCGCCCCGACAGCCTCCTGGTTCCGGCTGTCCTGGCCAGACGGTGCGCAGGTGGGGACCGAGCCGGACTACCAGGCCTTCGAGGGGCACCGGCAGCTCGTCGCCCTCAACCACGACGAGCCGGCCGTCGCCGACTACGTCGCCGCCGTGATGACGCACTGGCTGCAACGCGGCGCGGACGGCTGGCGGCTGGACGCCGCCTACGCCGTGCCCCCGGCTTTCTGGGCCAAGGTCCTGCCCCGGGTGCGCGCCGCCCGGCCGGATGCCTACATCGTCGGCGAGGCCATCCACGGCGACTACGCGGCGATCGTGCGGGAATCCGGGATGGACTCGGTCACCCAGTACGAACTCTGGAAGGCGACCTGGAGCAGCCTCAACGACACCAACTTCTTCGAGCTGGCCTGGGCGCTGGACCGCCACAACGGCTTTACCGCCGCCTTCGCCCCGCTCACCTTCGCCGGCAACCACGACGTCACCCGGCTGGCGAGCAGGCTATGCAATACCCGGCACCTGCCGCACGCGCTCGCGATCCTCCTCACCGCGGGCGGCACGCCATCCATTTATTACGGCGACGAGCAGGCATTCCGCGGCATCAAAGAAGACCGCCCGGGCGGCGACGATGCCATCCGCCCCGCCTTCCCCGCGACCCCCGCTCACCTCGCCCCCTACGGCTGGGACACCTACCGCCTCCACCAGCACCTCATCGGCCTGCGCCGCCGCAACCCCTGGCTGCACCACGCCCGCACCAGCATCGTGCACCTGGCCAACGGGCAGCTCGCCTACGAAGCACACCACGACGGCCACCGTCTCATCACGACGCTCAACGTCGCCGACACCCCGGCCCGGCTGCCCGCCCCGCACGCGCGGACCGTCCAGGCTGGAACCGGTCAGCTAGACCGTGCGGGAACGGCGGACGCAGCCATCGCTCTTGGCCCGCACGGCTGGGCCATCCTTACCCCCTTACCCCCCTTACCCAGGACGGGGGCAGTTGCAGCCGTGAAATCACAGCCGCGCCCAGTGGTGATGGCGTGTCGCGGGCAGGAATCGGCCGAACACGGTCCCGGCGAAGTGGCCGCCGGCGATGATGGTGTGCTCGTCGTGGTATCGCTCGAGCAGCGCGATCCGGGTCTTGGTGCCTTGTCCCGCGTCGACGTCGAACAGGAAATGCCAGCCCGTCTCGCTGACCTGCGCCTGGGTGTGCATGACGTCGCCGAGGATGAGCAGTCGCTGATCGCTGGCCGGGTCGGTGACCAGCAGGCCGGTGTGCCCTGGGGTATGGCCCGGGGTGGGAACGGGCTGCACGCCGGGCACGATGGGCTGGCCGCGGTCCAGGAACTGGATGACGCTGCTGAGCGGTTTCTGGACCGCGTCCTGGTCCGGGCCGGTCAGTTCGGCGGTCCCGTTCCAGTAGTCCCATTCGGTTCGGTCGGCGACGTGGCGAGCGCGGGAAAAGGTCAGGCCGCGGACCGGCTCGGTGCGCTCGGCGTTCGGGGCGGGCGCGACGTTGCTGGTCCAGCCGACGTGGTCGTGGTGCAGGTGGGTGAACACGACGGTGTCGATGTCGGCCGGGCCCAGGCCTTCGCCGGCCAGGCTGTCCAGCAGCGTGCCGCCTCTGAACGAGGCCATTCCCGGGACCTCGAAATCGACCTGGCCCAGCCCGAGGTCGACCAGGATCCGGTGCGCGCCGGTGCGGATGAGGAAGGATCCGACGCTGACTGGCAGCCGGCCGTCGCCGTCGAGGTAGGGGGCGTAGACGGCCCAACCGTCCGGCCCGGCGGCCGGGAACAGCACGGCCGGGTCCAGATGCACCTCACCGTCGGGCAGGTAGGTGACGGTGGTGGTACCAAGGGTGACCTGGCTTCGCGGCGCTGGGTTAAGCATGATGTCTCCTGTCATCAGCGAGCTTTACCACTTACTTTTGGTTAGTGATCAGCGGATCGCAAGTACGCACTTGCAGGTGCGTACTCCCGCGGAATAGGAGCAGCCGCCACCATGGCCAGGCGGACAGAATCTTGTCGCCGTACTTTCCAGCGGTTAGCATGAGGCATGCGCGCCGAACCGGTGCCGCGGCCGCGGCCCGGCACCCGCAGACCCGCCCGGGCCCGCCTGCCCGACGGGCACCTGGCCAGCGTCTACAGTGCCGCCTGCCCGTCGCGGCAGGTGCTGGACCGGCTCGCCGACAAGTGGAGCGTCCTGCTGATCGGCAGCCTGGAGGCCGGCTCCAGGCACTTCGGCCAGCTCCGCGACCAGATCGACGGCATCAGCGAGAAGATGCTCACCCAGACCCTCCGCAGCCTTGAACGCGACGGCCTGGTCACCCGCCACCCGGGCCAGGACCGGACAGTCAGCTACCAGCTCACCCCGCTGGGACGCACGCTGCGCGAGCCGATGGCCGCTGTCCGGGCGTGGGCAGAACGGCACATCAACGAGGTTGAGCAGGCCCGTCAGGCCGCCGACAGCCCACGCCCCACGTAGCTCACGTGCCGGTGCTTGCCGGTCTAGGGCCGGCCAGGCACGGTCACCGTCATCGCCGGGAAGTCGAATGTGATCGACGACGGTTTGAAGAATTCGTGCGACAGCACCCCCTCCGCGTCGAAACCGAACCCGTTCGTGGCCGTAAACGGCCCCACGACCCCCGGAACGGCGCGCCGCACGTTACCGAGCGCCACCTCCGCCGTGCACGGGTAGCAGGTGACGCCGAGGTCCGATTCCGGGGCAGCGTAGTCGGGGACCACATCCCCCGCCGCGGCCTGCGCAGTGCTGAGCACCGCGCCGAGTCCTATACCGCCGGTGTCGATAAGCAACGGGCCGGGCGCGGATTCGCCGACCCGCCCCCAGGAGAAGATGAAGTGGTCGGGGGCGAGCCACAGCGGGGCCGTCACTGGGCCCGGGGCCGACGCGGCTCGCCGCAGGGTCAGGGCTCGGCCCGCGTAGTCCATGGTGGTCTGGAAGTGGTAGAAGACAGTGGTTCCGATGACGCCGACCGACTCGCCGTCGCCCGGCGCGGCGGTGAACAACCCGTCGTCCCACATGACCGGCACGTTGGCGATCTCGACCGCGCCTATCCGCAGCGAGTCCACCACCCCGATGTAACTCGTCACCGGGCCGGCCCCATGGTTGACCAGCACGGTCGCCACCGGGCTGATGCCCGCGGCGGCCGCCATCGCGGCGCTGAAGGTGAACGTCGCGCCGGTGTCCAGCGTGAATGGGGCCGCGGTGCCGTTGACCGACGCCGTTACCGAGGGCAGCGGATCGAGGGTCTGGAACGATACCGGCCCGCTGTCCGCGCCGGTGATCAGGTACGGCGAACCGCTGACGGCGGAGTAGAGGGTGGCGTCGATCTGGTCGCCCGCTTGCCGCAGCAGCGCGACGGCCGGGGTGAAGTCGTCCTGCCTGACGTAGCAATCAGCCAGCCTCGTCATCGACACGGTGTCGGATGAATTGAGCTTGATCGCGCGGGACAGGAAACGCTCGGCGGCGGCGAACCGGTTCGACAGCAGCGCGATGTAGCCGCGCTGCGCCCACGCGTAGGCGTCCGCGGGGTCCTGCCTGAGCACGGCCGCGTAGGCCCGGTCGGCTGCCGCGAAGTAGCCCTCGGTGAAGAGCTTGTCCGCATCGGAATCGGATGCCGTCGCGGCACGCGCGGCCGTCATGGGCGCGACGGCCGATAGCGCCGCCGCCGCTCCAGCCCCGCACAGCACTGCCCGTCGTGAAACGTTGAACACCTCATGCTCCTCATGGGTCGCAATGATCACTGACAAGTGAGAAGCTAGCGACCCGCCGGTTGCATGGCGGTTACGCCGTTTTCCGGCACCGACCATGCTCAAGCCTGGGTCAGGATGACGTCGAGGAGTCCGCGTTCGGCGGTGGCACCTCGGCGGGCTGATGCTGAGCGGGCGGCGCGGAGGGCGAGCGTCGCCGGGGAGGTCCCTGGTGGTTGCCGGGGAAGCGTACCTCGGCGACCAGCCCGCCGCCCGGCCGCGGCCGCAGCTCGAATGCGGCGTCATGCGCGACGGCTATCGCCGCGACGATGGACAGGCCAAGGCCCAGGCCGTCCCGCGGGCTTCCGCGCCGGCTGTCGCGGCGCTGGAAGGGCTGCTTCAGCCGCGCGATCTCGGTGGCGGCTATCTCCGGCCCGGTGTTGGCCACCGAGATCAGCGCGCGCCCGGCCACCGTTTCCGTCACGATCTCGACCTCTCCCCCCGGCACGTTGTGGCGGATCGCGTTGTCGACGAGGTTGGCCACGAGCCGTTCGGCGAGCCGCTGATCCCCCGTCGTGGGGGCCGCGCGGAGCCGGGAGCTTAGCCGCGGGCTTGCCGTCTCTCCGTCGGGCAGCCGGTTCCCGAGTTCCGCTGCGGCGACGTTGCGTAGGTCGAAGGGTTCGCGGTAGCCCAGGCCCCGCTGGCTGCGGGCGAGGGTCAGCAGTGCCTCGATGAGCCGTTCCTGCTGCATCCCCGAGGCCAGCACCCGCTCGCCTGCCGCGCGCAGCGACCCGACGGTGGCCTTCGGGTCGCGCAGCGCCACTTCCATTACCGTGCGTTCCCTGGCAAGCGGCGTGCGAAGTTCGTGCGACGCGTTGGCGACGAACTGCCGCTGGGCGTCGAACGCGGCCTCCAGCCGGTCGAGCAGGGCGTTGAACGTGGCCGCGAGCTCGCTCAGCTCATCGTCAGGCCCGTCCGCCGTCAGCCGTTCGTTCAGGTTGCTGGCTGATATCTGCTTGACGGAGGTGGTGATTGTCCGCAGCGGGTGCAGCACGCGGCCGGCGACAAGCCAGCCGAGCACGACCGACGCGATCGCCATGATGGCGAGCGCGATCGCCGAGTAGCCGAGAAGCTGGCGCAGTTCCGCCGCGTGTTGGGCGCTGGCGTAGCCGCTCGCGCTCGACAGCGGCGGCGGCGGCGGGATGCTGCCCGAGCCGGCCGGCCCGCCCGTCTCGTAGTGGGTGATCGCGACCACCACGCCGCCTGCCGCGCGCACCAGCAGGTAGGTGATCGTCAGCAGGCACGCACCGGACAGGATGAACAGGCCTCCGTAGAGCAACGTGAGGCGGAGCCGTACGGTGTTGCGCGGCCGTGGTATGGGCATCTGGGTTCCCTGTCAGATACGGTAGCCCGCCCGCGGCACGGTCTCAATGACCGGCGGGTCGCCGAGCTTGCGGCGGAGCCTGCTGATCGTGACCTTGACCGCGGTGGTGAACGGGTCGGCCATCTCGTCCCACACGCGGTCGAGTAGTTCCTCCGCGGAGACGACGCGCCCGCGCGCCGCCAGGAGCAACTCCAGCACGCCGAACTCCTTCGACCCGAGGTCGAGCACCCCCCCGGACCTGCTCGCGATCCGCTTGCCCAGGTCCAGGCGGAGGTCCCCGTGCGTCAGCACCGGCGGGAGCGCCGGCTGCGCCCGGCGCAGCAGCGCCCGGATCCGGGCGACCAGCTCGGCGAACGCGAACGGCTTGGGCAGGTAGTCGTCGGCGCCCAGGTCGAGGCCGTCGACCCGGTCCTCGATCGTGCTCGCCGCCGTCAGCATGAGCACCCGGCTGCGGCACTGCTCGGCGACCAGGCGCGCGCAGACCTCATCGCCGTGCAGCCCGGGCAGGTCCCTGTCCAGCACGATGACGTCATATCCGCTAACGGTGACCTGGACTCGCTCCAGGCCGGACAGGCCGTCAAGCGCGACATCCACCGCCATCTTCTCCTGACGCAGTCCGGTGGCGATCGCCTCGGCCAGCTCCACGTCGTCTTCGATCACCAGCACACGCATCGCCGTGTCCTCACCCTCCCCGCATCAGGGTAGGCCGTCACGGTGCCTGACCGGGATCCTGGATTTCCGCCGCCACCATGTCGGCGGAGTCCTGCCCCGAGACCTCGGCCCCCACCAGGTCGCCGACCCTGATGCCGCTGGCGCTCGTCACGCTGCCGGAGAACTTGGTGGAACCGTTGATCGCGGCGGTGACGCTCGGCCCGTTCCCGCCAAGCGTGATAGAGGTGCCGCTGATCGCGAGGACCTTGCCGGTCAGCATGAGCTGGAGCGCGCCTCCGCCTCCGCCTCCGCTCAGCGGCGGCAGCGCGCCGAGCCCGCCGCCGCCCTGGGAGCCGGACGACGGCGCGCTGCCGATGCCGCCGTTGCCGTTGCCGGCCGAGGATGACGATCCCGCGGCCGGCGTGTAGCCGGCGGGGGAGACTACCGGGTTCTTGAGGAAGATGACTGCCGCCGCGATGCCGATCGCGGCGGCCGCCACCGCGACGGCCGCGAACGTCAGTGGGCGGCCCCGGTCCCTGCGCCGCGTCGGCGGCTGGTAGGCGTCGTTGTCTCGATTCATGCCGTCAGCATGCCGGGCGGCCGGTTGCGCGGCGGTTACGGCCGGCGTAACCGCCGCGCAACCGGCGTTCCAGTAGACCTTGGCCCATGTTCTTTCTCACCTATCTGCGGCGGGAGCTGCGCCGGCGCATGCGGCAGGCGATATTCATCGTGCTGGGACTGGCGCTGGGGGTCGGTCTCGTGGTCACGGTCCTAGCGGTGTCGTCCGGCGTGCAGGACGCGCAGCGCGGGGTGCTGCAAGGCCTCTACGGCATCGGCACCGACCTCACCGTGACGACCAAGCCCCCGCCGTTCAACCCCAACAGCAACAGCGGATTGCGGATCACCATGACACCCAACGGCACGGAAGTCTGCAACAACGGCAAGTGCTCCACCGGGGCGCAGCAACTCGACAACCTCAACGCCCAGGCGTACGCCCCGATGAGCTACTCCACGGCGGCCAAGGTCGCCGGGCTTGACCACGTCAGCGCGGTGGGCGCCGGGCTGGTGCTGACCGACGAGCAGATGACGATCCCGGCCACCGGGGCGGCCGGAGGCGCGCTGCCGCAGTCGACCTCGTTCAACGTGGACGGCGTGGACTTCACGCACTCCAAGCTCGGCCCGATAAGCGATGGGACGATCTCTTCCGGCCGGAACTTCGCCGCGGCCGACGCCGATGCCGACGTAGCGGTGGTGGACAGCGACTACGCGGCGGCGCGCAGCCTCAAGCCCGGATCGAAGGTCACGATCGCCGGGGTCCCGTTCACGGTGATCGGCCTGATCAATCAGCCGCAGGGCAGCGTGCCACCGGAGGCGTACATACCGCTGGCCCGTGCGCAGGCCCTGGGCAAGAGTGCGGGCAAGTCGCTGGCCGGCAAGATCAACGCGGTCTACGTGACCGCGGCCAGCGCCGCGCAGATCCCCGCCGTCCAGAGCGAAATCGGCAAGCTATTGCCGTCGGTCACCGTTACCAGCCCCTCCAGCCTGGCCAACGAGGTGACCGGATCGCTGGCGTCCACGGCGCAGCTCGCCAGCGATCTCGGCCGCTGGCTGTCGATGCTCGTCCTGATCACCGCGTTCGCCGTGGCCTGCCTGCTGACGATGGCGGCGGTCGCCCGCAGGGTGCGGGAATTCGGCACACTGAAGGCGCTGGGCTGGCGGAGCAGGCGAATCATCGTCCAGGTCTTGGGGGAATCGGCCGCCCTCGGCGTGATCGGCGGCGCGGTAGGCGTCGGCGTCGGCTTCGCTGGAGCCGCGATCATCGGCAAGATCGCGCCGAAGCTCACGGCGACCGTCGCCACGCCCACCGGCCAGCATCTCGTCCAGGCGAGTCCGAGCGGCACGCAGGTGACCAATCCAACCATCACGCACACGGTGCCCGTGGTCATGTCCGCGCCGGTGACGGCGGGAGCGATCGTCCTCGCGATCGTCCTCGCCGTCATCGGAGGCCTGCTCGCCGGCCTAATCGGTAGCTGGCGGATCGCCCGGCTACGTCCCGCCGAGGCCCTCGCCAGGGTCGCATGAGGAGGCACTCAGATGTATGAACTCGCCCACGTCACGAAGGACTATCAGAAAGGCCGGCGCATGGTCAGCGCCGTCCGGGACCTGACCCTGACGATCCCGGACGGGGAATGGCTCGCCGTCCAGGGCCGGACCGGGCACGGCAAGAGTACGTTGCTCCACCTGCTCGGGGGCCTAGACCGCCCGACCAAGGGCAGCCTGACCTACGACGGCACAGACCTAACCCGCGCGCGGGAGAAGCAGCTTGTCACGGTGAGGTCAGGCATATTCGGCTTCATCTTTCAGACGTTCAACCTGGTGCCCACCCTGTCCGCAGCGGAGAACGTCGAGGCCGCGCTGATCCCGCTGCGAACCAATAGGGCCGAACGGCGGCGCAGGGTCTCCGCCGCGCTGGAAAGCGTAGGGCTCGCCGACCGGGCACGCCACCTGCCGTCCGAACTCTCCGGCGGGCAGCAGCAGCGGGTCGCGATCGCGCGCGCGATCGTCAAGGAACGGTGGGTGCTGCTGGCCGACGAGCCGACGGGAAACCTGGACGAGGCCACCCGGGATGAGATCATCGGGCTGCTCGAACGCCTGTGGGCCGACCGCGGGCTGACCCTCATCACGGTGACGCACGACAGCACGGTGGCCAAGCGTGCTCAGCGGATCGGCGTCATGAAGCAGGGGCGCCTCACGATTATCCGCGGGGCGGCCCGGACGTAAGGTCACCTCCGCCACCGCAACGACCATGACGGCTAGGTCAGGTACTTCAGCGGTTCAGGGCTCACGGGCGGTGTCTGCCCCGATGATCTCGGGGGTGAGGTCCTGGAGTTCGGCGGGCGACCATTTATCCACCGGCTTTCTGGTTTCGGTACGCGATAAGGCGCTGGAGACCATGGGCGTCCGAGCTGGCGAGCCCGCGCCACGCGAGCAGGCGCATCGGCCGCGGGTCGGCGAGCGCGTGTGGTGCTATGGGAGCTGGGAGAGGTCGAGGATGGCCCCGCGGCCGTCGGCGAATGTGACGATGACGATGGCCCGGCCGCCGATGGCTCCCCGGTAGGAGTTGAGGGTGGACAGAAGCAGATCGTGGGGCTGCTCTACACGGCTGAGTTTCCCGTCGTGATGGGAATCCCGGCTTGCGGCGGGTGGAGCTCGCGGCCCCGCCGACGCGGTCGCCCAGCCGGCCGACAGCGCCGCCCGCACGCCGGGGGCCATCATCAGGATCAGCCCGCACCGCGTCATCAGCTGGGGATTCGACCGATAACAGCGGCGGCCCGGCGTCGCCGTGGGCGCAGAGCATCCGGCGGACCGGCCGGGGCATCGCCGGCCTGGCGGGCGATCCGGCTCGCCGCGGTCCGCGGGTTCGCCGCCTACCTGCACGGCACCGAGCCGTAGGTGCGGATTCCACCGGCCGGGCTGATCCCCGCGGGAACGACCGTGCGACCCGCTACCTCTACTCTGAGACCGAGATCAGCGCGATCATCACCGCGGCGGGCACCTTGCGGCCCCGGTTCCGGGCGGCTGCCTACCAGGCCCTGATCAGCCTGCTGGCAGTCAGCGGGATCAGGGTCGGCGAGGCACTCGCCCCCGACAGCAATGACCTCGACGCGGACGACGGCGTGCTCGTCGTGCCCTGATAGGTGCCGGACAGCGGCAGGCCACCTGGATACTCCCAGGTGGCGTCCGGTGCGAAGCTGTCGCGGATCACCGCCGACATGCCGTCGCGGGCGGCTTCGATGTAGCGGACAACGACGCTTTCGGGTCGGTGCTCATGGTCTGGCTCCTTGCTAATTCATGGTGCTAGTTCAGGGTGAGGACGGCGTTGCCGCGGATGCGGCGGTCACGCAGGTCGGTGAGGGTTGCGGCGGTGTCGGCCCAGTCGGCGACGCGGCCGATCTCGGGGTGCAGCTGGCCGTTGGCGACCAGCCGGACCAGGATGGCGAGATCGGCGCCGTATGGCGGCGGGTCGGCATAGCTGAAGTGCCTGATCGTCGCCGACGGCTGGTGATAAAGCAGGTCGAAGAAGCTGAGCGTCACCGGCTGACGGCTCGCCTGGCCGAACCAGATGAGCGTGCCGCCGGGTGCCAGCCGCGCTAGCGCCTGGGGGAAGGCGTCGCCGCCAACCGATTCCAGCACCAAGTCGAACGGGCCCACGGCGTCGGTCACACGGCCGAGCACCGCGCTGGCGCCGAGGTCGGTTAGCCGGCTGCCCCGATCCGGCGCGGACGCGATGGCAGTTACCTCGGCCCCGGCGTTCGCCGCCAGCTCGGTGAAATAGTGGCCGACGCCGCCGGACGCCCCAGTGAGCAGGATCCGGCGGCCGGTCACATCGCCCGCCACGCGCAGCATCCGCAGCGCCGTCAGGCCAGCCAGTGGCAGAGCGGCGGCCGTGACGGCGGGGATCTCCCCGGGCAACTCGGCGAGCGAGTCGGTTGCCACGACCGCGTACTCCGCCCAGCCGCTGGCCGGCGGGTGGGCGACCACCCGGCTCCCGGCAGCCGGGCCCGAACCGTCGGCGGCGCCCTGGGCGATGAGCCCGGCGATGTCCTTGCCCGGGCGCCATCCGGCCGGCGGTTTTTCCAGCAGGAACGTCTCGCCTCGGTTGACCGAGAACGCCTCGACCCGGATGAGCGCCTCACCCGGTCCGGGCACAGGCTGGTCCACGTCGCCGAACTCGACCAGATCCCCACGGCCGCTTGGCAGCAGTGCCTTCATGAGATGCCTCCATCGTTGCTCACAGAGCAGGAAATCTCTGCGTGGCGCGGGAATCCAACAGCCGCCGCGCCGGTTCGACAGCCATAGGTTGTCGATCGAGGTGAATCCCTGTGGACTTGGATCTGGCGCGGGTGCGCGCGTTCGTCGCGGTGGCCGACGAGGGCCATTTCGGTCATGCCGCGGCCGTGTTGTCGGTGAGCCAGCAGGGGTTGTCCAAGCGCGTGGCGCGGCTGGAGGCCGAGCTGGGCGTGCGGCTGCTGACCAGGAATGTCACCGGTGTCTCGCTGACCGAAGCGGGCCGCGGGTTCCTCGGCCCGGCCCGGCGCCTGCTAGCAGCCGCCGACCTCGCGGCCGCAGCGGTCCGCCAGGAGCAGCGCCCGCTGCGGATCGACGTG